>Ga0196963_10000952_pt1 | contig 21768 bp, 17 predicted proteins | sample S1_5metaG_FD_148600 | JGI IMG/M metagenome (GOLD analysis project Ga0196963, IMG submission 148600) | Soil microbial communities from Anza Borrego desert, Southern California, United States - S1_5 | ecosystem: Environmental > Terrestrial > Soil > Desert | place: USA: California | collected... | reverse complement strand
ATCTCCTCGGCCGCCACCATCATGAAATGGGGTCGATCACGCTCGTTACCAAACCGGCAGCACCCACCCCCTCACCTCCCCCTCCCACATTCCACCCGTCCCACCCAAGCCCCTCCATCTGCTATATTGATCAAACCCATGCCCCCGCCCGCCGACGAGCCCGGACCGCTCAAGCCCCTCGAGGACATCATCGAGGAGGTCGGCCTCTACCCGCGCGAGGCCTTCCACTTCGTCCAGGCCGGCCTGTCGCACACGGCCAACAACGTCCACGGCGAGCCCGACGACCCCGAGGCGTCCCGGCACATCACCGGCCAGCAGCTCTGCGAGGGCCTCCGCCAGTTCGCCCTGGGCCAGTGGGGCATGATGGCCCGGACGGTCCTGGCCCGGTGGAACATCACGACGACCTACGACTTCGGCCGGATCGTCTTCGCGCTGGTCGACCACGGGCACATGGCCAAGACCGAGGACGACACGATCGAGGACTTCCGCAACGTCTTCGACTTCGCGACCGCGTTCGACGCGGGGTACAAGATCGAGTGCAAGTCATGAGCAAGTCAGTCAGCGCCGGCGCGAAGCCGAAGAATCCCGCCGCCGCCGCCAATGTCCCGACCGAGTCGGTCCGCCCGCTCAAGCCGCGCCGCGCGCTGTTCGCGGTGCTGCTGCTGTTCTTCCTCCTGTGGGTCGGCGGGCTGCTGTGGATGTGGTGGAAGACGGTCTACCCGATGCGGCATCCGGCGCAGCAGCCGGCGCCCGCGGCGCGGTCGTAGCCTCAACGCATATCGCACGGCCGGACGATGCCGGTATTCTCCGTCCCATGACGATGACCGAGCGCCTGTGCCGCCACGACGCCTGGACGACACGCGCCCTCCTCGTGCTCGCGCAGGACCTTCCCGACGAATCGCTCGACCGCGCGTTCGACGTCGGCCACCGCACCCTCCGCCGCACGTTCGCCCACGTCGTCGCCAACATGGAATGCTGGCACGACCTGATGGCCGGCCGCCCGCAGCGGGCGTGGGACGCGTCGCGCGGTCGCCCCGATTCGATCGCGAACCTCATCATCCGCCTCGACACCGTTGCCGCTGACCTCCTCCGCCTCGCCACCGAGTTCGACACGATCGGCGACGCCGACTTCACCGACTACCTCGACCGCCCGCCCCGGCGCAAGCCGCTCGGCGCAGGCCTGCTCCACGTCGCCACCCACGGAATGCACCACCGGGCCCAGTGCCTCTACCTGATGCGGATGCTGGGCGTGCCCAACCTGATCGAGGGCGATGCGTTGAGCTTCGAAGCGGCGCACCGCGGGCTGGCGACGTTTCCGACCGCGTGAGGCGACGTGTGAGATGCCGAGGCGCCGTTACGGTCGCACCGCGGTGACGTCCGGGTCACGTTCGCTCTGCCGAGCTTCAGTCGCTTCGCGACTCCCGCCCGCCGAAGCGGGCTCGCCGACGACCCGCCCCGGCGCGTCGGCGTGGCCCAACGCGCCCTTCAAATCCAGGACGTACGCGACCGACGTCAGGATCAGTTCGCCCACCGTCGCCCACAGCCGCAGCAGCACGCCGACGAACGCGAGGAACGCCGCCAGCACCGCGTCGTTCCCGTGGAACTGGGCCCGCACCCTCGGCGGGATCGCGAACATCATCGCCGTCATGAAGACGAACTCGCGCACGCCCAGCCCGCCCGGCGCCCAGAACGCGATGAACCCCGCGCACCACGCCAGGCAGTACGCCCCGCCCACGACCCACCACTTGTCCAAATCCATCTTCAGCGGCGACTTGACCAGCAGCCAGATCGCCAGACTCTGCCAGAGCAGCCCGACGATGGCCCAGACGGTCAGAAAGGTGAGCGTCTTCCCGCGCACGCGCGTGGGCGGGAGCTGCTTGCCGCGCCACGCCATGTACTTGGTCAGGCCAGTGTAGAACACCTTGGGGTGCAGCAGCGCCATCAGCAGGGGGGCGAGGGACGCGGCGACGACCATCAGCCACTGATTGGCCGCGTTCTCCGGCCGGTGCGCGAACCACGCCAGGCACCCCAGCGCCACCAGCACGTTGGCGAGCAGGAACACGACCAACTCGAGCAATTGGCTGACGGAGCAGACGGTGCCCCCGACGCCGTAGGGGCGAACCAGGTACACGCGCCCCACCACCTGCCAGATCGCCCCCGGCAAGTACCGCGCGAGTTCGCTCGTCGACCAGATCCGCGCCGCCGGTGCGAGCGGCAGGCGGTGCCCAAACCCGGAGAGGATCGTCCGCCAGCTCATGACGCGGAACGCGAACAAGAAGAACGCGAACATCACCGAGGCGATCCCGAAATACCCCCACTTGATCCGCCGGACGTACGGCGCGACTTGCTCCCAGTTCGTGACCACCGGCTTGAGCATCCACGCGAAGATCGCGATCGTGATCCCGAGCCCGAGCGCGCGCTTGACCCACGGCTTGGCCTTTAGCCAGACGTGGGCGAGCTTATCCCGGTGCCGCTGGTGTATCCGCACGATCTCTCCGCTCTCATTCGGCCGCCAGTGGAATTCGCCGTCGTCCCCGCGGACGCGCTGGCGGATTCGCGGCGGGAGCAAATCGATCCCCCGGTGCCGCAGCCACGGCCGCACCGTCCGCCTGATCTTCGGGAAGATCTTGATCAGCCAGTTAAAGAACCGCAGCAGCCCGAGGGCGACGGCCCACATCGCCATCGCTAGGCAGACGTAGACGATCGCGGTCGCGTGGCCCTCGGTGCGGTAGGCGTGGAACCAGCCCTTTTCGCGCCACACGAACCACGCGAGCACCGCCCACGGCGCGAGCCCGGCGAAGACGACGGCCGCCGCGTGCGCCGCCCAGTGGCTCAAATCGAACCGCCGCCCGCGGAAGATGCGGGCCATCAACCGCCGCTTGCCCGGGAAGGTGATCAGGCCGAACCCGATGAGGAAGAAGACCACCCCGCCCGGGCCCGGCAGCGGCCCGAGGACGACGGCCAAACCGAGGAAGACGTACCCGAGGAGGTTTTTGAGGAGGAACCCGAACCAGTCGGCGAAGAAGGCGCTCCCGCCCAGGCGCGGGGCCGCCTCCACCTCTTCCCAGATGCGCGAGGGGGGTTCCGGTTTCTGCGGGTTCTGCGGCGGTCGATCCTCCACGGCGCGGCATTGTATCCGCGGCGTTCCCGACTGCGACCTTGACAACGCCCGCCCTCCAGTTACGGTATATCCCTCAGATGACCTCCCTCCCGACCGCTTTCGGCTTTTGGTTTTACGGGTACTACAACCCGGCCGCCGATCGCGCGTCCTGAGCGAGTCTCCGCATCGGCCCGAACCTTGAAAAAATGAAGCCTCAGGACACGCGTCCTGGGGCTTCTTTCGTTTTGAAGACAAAGAGGAGTTGGCCGCAAAGACGCAAAGAGCGCAAAGGAATCCGAAGAAATCAGCCTTGGTCTTCTTTGCGCCCTTTGCGTCTTTGCGGCGGACTTCGACTGGAGAACGCACGTGTACTGGCGATTTACCCGTCTCACCCCAAGCACCCCCGGAGGCCGTCAATGATCGTCGTGATGAAGCAAGGCTCGACGCAGGCGCAGGTCGCCCACGTCATCAAACTGGTACAAGAGATGGGACTCAAGGAACACGTGATCGTCGGGACCGAGCGGACCGTGGTCGCCGTCATCGGCAACGACCGGTTCAAGGACCGCACCGCCCTCGAAACCGTCGACGGGGTCGACAAGGTCGTGCCGATCCTCGCGCCGTACAAGATGGCCTCGAAGGAGGTAAAGAAGGAGCGGTCGCTGGTGCCGCTGATGCTGCCGGACACCGCCCGCGTCGGCGGGACGAAGGTGCAGGTCATCGCCGGGCCGTGCAGCGTCGAGAGCGAGAAGCAACTGCTCGAGATCGCGCACGCGGTGAAGGAAGCCGGCGCCACGGGCCTGCGCGGTGGCGCGTTCAAGCCCCGCACGTCGCCCTACGCCTTCCAGGGCATGGGCGAGAAGGGGCTGGAGATCCTTGCCAAGGCGCGCGAGGAGACCGGCCTCGCCGTCGTCACGGAAGTAATGGCCGTCGACCAGGTCGCGCTGGTCGCCAAGTACGCCGACGTCCTGCAGGTGGGCGCGCGGAACATGCAGAACTTCAATTTGCTCAACGCGGTCGGCGAACAGCCCAAGCCGGTCCTGCTCAAGCGCGGGCTCAGCGCGACGCTCGACGAGTTCCTGCTGGCGGCCGAGTACATCATGAGCCGCGGGAATCACAACGTGATGCTTTGCGAGCGCGGCATCCGTACGTACGAGGAGTACGTCCGCAACACGCTCGCGCTGGCGGCCGTCCCCGAACTCCACCGCGTCAGCCACCTGCCGGTCGTGATCGACCCGTCGCAGGGCACGGGTAAGAGTTACCTCGTCGACAGCATGTGCCGGGCCGCTGTGGCGGCGGGCGCGGACGCGCTGATCATCGAGGTCCACAACGACCCCGAGCACGCGCTGACCGACGGGGCCCAGTCGGTCACGTGCGGGCAGTTCGCCGAGATGATGAAGGCGATGCGCCGGATCGCGGCGGCGGTGGACCGGGAGGCCTGAGACGTCAGGCAATTCCCCCGACCCGCCCCTCACCGTCATCCTGAGGTACTCCGAAGGATCTAGCCCAGAACGTCAGGGCCCGTTCGACTTTGGCGACGCGCGCTCGAGCTCGAACGACCAACGTCGAGCGGGCCCTTGTCGTCGAGGCTAGATCTTTCGCTGCGCTCAGGATGACGGTGCGCTAGGCGATCGACGGACAATCCCCGTTCCCGCGCCCACCCGCCTCACCCTAAGCTGGTCCTCACCACGGAGGCCCCGCCATGTCCGACCCCCAGAAGTCCGAAGTCCACGAGTCGACCGCCGACGCCTCGACCAGTCCGACGGGCGCGCACGATCAGGAAACGACGCGCCGCCAGAAACACGACGACCCCGGCGTCCGGTACGACCAGCCGGACGACCGTGGCCGGCTCCACCACCCGGGCGAAGTGCCCCGCCAGCCGCTGACCGACGCCGAGATCGTCTCCGACCAGACCGACGACGGCGGCCCGCTCGTCATCCGGTCGGCCGACCCCGACCTGAACCCGCCGCGGACGCCCAAAGACCCGTTCCCTACGGATCGCAAGCCCGAGATCGACCCGCCGATCAAATGACGGCGGCTTGTTCCCCTTGCGACGCGCGGTAACGTGATCGGCATGACGAAGGTCTCGCTGATCGCGGTGCTCCTAATCCTGTCGACCCCGGCTCTCGCGGCCGACAAGCCCGACCTTTCGACCCCCGAGAAGGCCGCCCGGGCCTTCTTCGACGCGCTCAAGTCTGGCGACGCCGAGGCCGTAAAGCGGACGGTCGCCCCCGAGCGGGTCACGCGCCTCGCGGCCCAGTTCGACGACTGGCGTAAGATCTGGGCGGCTTACAAACTCGCCTCGATCGACGGCGCCGAAGAGGTGAAGGCCTCCGGCCCCAACCCGCAGTCGGCCGTCCGCGTAAACCTCCTGCGACCCAACGGCTCGACCATGAAGGGGCAGATCCGGTTCTCGAAGATCGCCGACGAGTGGCGAATGGACGAGAACTAGCAGAAAACGGGGGCGTACGAGAAGGGCGGGTCCGTCGTCGCGTTCCCCTTGTATCGATCGCCGGATTCTGGCAAGATTCCGCCTCCGATCCGGACGCGCGCCGACCTGCTCGTGTGTGTCCGCCAATCGGTTCGGGCAAATACCTCCGCGGAAGGGAGTTCATGCCAGCGCGTCGCCGTGCCAATCCACCCGCGCCCCGGGTGCGCCCACTCCTCGAACTGTGCGAGCCGCGCCGACTGCTGGCGGTCTCGGTGAAGGTCAATTTCCAGCCCGCCGAGGTGGCGGGCAGCGCCGTCACCGTGCCCAGCGGTTACGTGGTCGACTCGGGGCTCGCTTATTCGGCGCAAGGCGACCTGACGTACGGCTGGTCGACGGACGTCTCGGCGTTCGCGCGCCGCCGCAACTCGACCAGTTCGCCCGACAGCCGCTACGACACGCTCGTGATGATGCAGGGGGGCGGCACGGACGCCGCGTGGGAGATTGCGCTGCCCAACGGCCAGTACCGCGTCCACGTCGTTGCGGGCGACCCGACGTATCCGAGCGGCAGCGTGAAGGTCACGGCCGAGGGGCAGACCGTCATCAACGCCACGCTCGACGCGACGCACCTCTGGGCCGACAAGTACGCGTTCGTCACCGTCTCCGACGGGCGGCTGACGCTGGCGCCCGGGCAGTGGGCGACCAACACCAAGCTTTGCTACGTCGAGATCACCGACCAGCTTTCGTCGCCGGTCGCGCGCCCGCCCACGCTCCCGACGATCCAACGTAACGTGACGGTTGGCATGAACCTCGACGGCCTGGCCGACTGGACGACGCTCGCGCCGTTCGTGGACCTGGCGACGCAGTTCCGCGGGTGGGGCCGGGTCGATTTGCCCCAGGAAGTCGACGAGACGATCCTGCGGACGGCCACCAACTACCCGCTCGAGGACGCCGGCGCGATCAGTTTCGCAAAGTCGTTCCCCGACGGCCAATACGCCGTCTCGTGGCGCGGGCAGGCGGACGTCGCGTTCGCCGGGATGGACGCCGAGTTCGAGTTCCTCGGCACCGACGCCAGCGGCGTCAGCCGCGGCACGCTGACGATCACGCACCCGGCCGAAGACCCCGAATCCGACTACCTCCGCCTGTACGTCCGCAACGTCAACCCGAACGGCCCGGACGCGCCCGAGGGGCTGTTCCGCGATTTGCACATCATCAGCCCGGACGCCGACCCGGCCAACTACGGGCCGTTCCGCAAGGCGCTGCTCGACCGCCTGGCGCCGTTCGACGGCCCGCTGCGGTTCATGGACTGGAACCAGACGAACTGGAGCCCGCTGAAGGAGTGGGCCGACCGCCCGACGCTCGACCGGTTCTCGTTCACGGGCGCGGGGGGCGTCCCGTACGAGCACTACATCGATTTGGCCAACCGGCTGCACAAGGACGTCTGGATCAACGTCCCGGCCGAGGCGACGGACGACTACGTCCGGCAGCTCGCGCTGCTGTTCAAGGCCGGGCTCGACCCGTCGCTCAAGATCTACCTCGAGTACTCGAACGAGATCTGGGACTTCGGCTCGCGGCAGGGGCAGTACCTGCTGCAGGCCGCGCGCGACGACGCGAGCCTGACCAGCACGGACGACTTCGGCCGGATGGCCCAGATGGCCGCCAAGCAGCTCGTGCGGTGCGCCGACCTCTTCGCCGAGGTGTTCGAGGCCGACCGCTACGCCGCCCAGGTGCGGCCGGAGTTCGGCACGCTGATCGCGGCCGACTACTGGGTCGACACGGCGATGGCGTGGGTGAAGTCGACGTACGGTAACGTCGCGTCGAAGGTGCACGGCATCGCGATGGGCCTGTACGTCGGCGTCGAGGGGAACATGCAGGGCGCCGGCGTGAACGGCGACGACCTGACGCTCGACCAGCTCTTCCCCTGGATGCACGCGTGGATCGACACGACGCTCGACTCGTGGATGAAGGCCCACAAGCGCGTCGCCGACTTGTACGAGCTGCAGCTCGACACGTACGAGGCGGGGCAGCACCTGACGGCATACCTGAACCCGGCGACCGAGGCCGTGAAGCGCCAGGCCCAGTCCGACCCGCGCATGGCCGACGTTTACAACCACCTGGTCGGCCGGTTCATGGCCAACGGCGGCGACCTGTTCACGAACTTCACGCTGGCGGGGAAGTACTCGCAGTTCGGGTACTGGGGTCTGCTCGAGCGGATCGACCAGGCGGACACCGCCAAGTACACGGCCGTGAAGACGCTGGTGGGAGCGACGTACTACTTCGCGAGCCAGGCGCCCGTGACGGCGGCGGTCATGCCCGAAGCGCCGGTCGCGCCGACGGCGGCGGACCTGGCGCTGTACGGCGCCGGCCCGGGCGCGCCGGCGCCCACGCCGACGGGTGGGAAGACCCCGCCGCCGATGGTCGTGTTGCCGCCGAAGCCGGAAGCGCCGGAGGTTCCCCCGCCGGTGGCGGAGAAGCCGCCGGTCGTGGTCAAGCCCCCGGCCGAGATGCCCAAGCCGCCCGTCGTCGTGAAGCCGCCGGTGGTGACCAAACCGCCGGTGACGACGCCCAAGCCGCCGGCGCTGACCAAGCCCCCGGTGGTCGCCAAGCCGCCGGTCGTCACGCCCAAGCCGCCGGTGATCGCGCCACCGATCGTGACCAAGCCACCGGTCGTGACTAAGCCGCCGGTGGCGTCCAAGCCGGTCGTGACGAAGCCGGTGACACCGCAGCCCCCGAAGGTCGTGCCGCCGGCCGCGCCGGCGATGCCGAAGTTCCTGCGCCGCGGGCCGGTGGCGATCGTCAACGGGAAGAAGGTGTCGGTGCTCCCGCTGCCCGCGCCGGCGAAACCGAGCGCGAAGGCTCCGGCCAAGGCGAAGCAGACGGCGGCCCCGCTCGCGGTGTCGGCGCCGAAGGCGCCCGCGAAGGGCGTATCGGGCGACCCGCTCAGGGCGCTGCTGACCGAGGCGTCATCTGCCGTGACCGTCTTTGGGACCCGACGCATCGATCGGTAAACCCTCTCCAATAAGCCGGAGTCGGAGCCTAAAGCGACGGCCCGGATATCGCGGGGTCGAGCGCCGTTGGTCTCCGTCCCGCGACAAGTCGCTGGGCTCCCTTTTTCCCGCGCCGGGGCCGCGCTGGGGCCGCCGCCGCCAAAGTCCCGGTCGCCCGACGACCGATAACCTCCCGGGGTACGCGGCGTCGTTGCCAAGCGCCGCCCGTTCCACCACAATCCCCCGCCTGTGACCGACCAGCCATTGCCGCCCAATCCCACCCCGCCCGCGACCGACGCCGCCAAGAAGCGGCGGCAGCGCGTCATGGGCTGGGTCAAGTTCACGCTCCGCTGGGGCATCGCGGTCGTCGGCATCTGGCTGGTCGTCCAGCAGATCTACCTGCACGACCGCGTCTGGGTCATCCAGGGCGATCAACTCGTCCCGCGCGTCCTCACCCAGCCGCTGCCGGCCAACGCCAACGAGCCGCAGGAGTTCAAGACGGACCAGGGCCCGGTCAAGTGGGACCAGACGGCCAACAAGCCCGATCTGAAAACGGTGAAGGTTCGCACGCCCGCGGGCGTCACCGACGCGCCGCTCGTCGGCCTGGACCTCCGCGGCGACCTGAACAAGCCGCGCCTCGAGCGCGTGTTCGTCATCGCCCCCGACCCGGCGAGTCCGCGGTCCAACGTCGGCCAGTGGGTGCACGCCTCCCAACTCGTCGACGCCTACCACGTCCGCGTGCCCTACCCGCGCGTCGAGACCGGCCTGCTGACCATGATCCGCCAGGCCAACGGCTGGCTCCTGCTGCTCGCCGTCCTGATCTTCCCGGTGACCTTCGTGGTCACCAGCATCCGCTGGGACATGCTCCTGCGGGCCCTGGACATCCGCATCTCCCTCGCCCGGGCGTTCGTCCTGAACATGGTCGGGGCGTTCTACAACTCGTTCATGGTCGGCTCGACCGGCGGCGACATCCTCAAGGCCTACTACGCGTCCAAGCACACGACCCACCGCACGCGGGCCGTCCTGTCGGTCGTCGTCGACCGCATGATCGGGCTGCTCGCGCTGGTGCTCATGGGCGGGGTGATGGCGACGATCCAGTACGCCACCGCCGGCCCTACCGACCCCGCCGGGCACGCGTGCGGGCGGATCGCCCTGGTCTCGGCGGCCGTCCTAATCGCCGCGGCGCTGGGGTTCCTCGTGCTCGGGCGCCCCGCCTGGCGACGCGCGACCGGCACCGAGTTCCTGCTCCGCAAGCTCCCCAAGCAGAAGCAGGTGCAGAACGCCGTGCAGACGATGGAGATCTACGCCCGCCGGCCGCTGCTGGTGCTCGGCACGCTCCTGATGACCCTCCCGGTGCACGTGACCGTCGTCCTGTCGGCGATGCTGGCGAGCAAGGCGTTCGGGCTGACGATCTCCCCGCTGTACTACTTCGTCGCCGTCCCCGTCATCGTCCTGGTCGGCGCGATCCCGATTTCGCCGCAGGGGGCCGGCGTGATGGAGTACTTCGCCATCCTCCTGCTCGCCCGGCAGGGGGCTACCGTCTCCCAGGCGTTCGCCCTGACCATGTCGATCCGGATGGTGCAGATCCTCTGGAACCTGACCGGCGGGATCTTCGTTTTCCGCGGGGGATACCACCAGCCGACCGAGCGCGAACGGGCGGATCTGGAGTCCGACGCCCCGCCCGGGGCGGCGGGCGTCACCGGCACCCCGGCGACAGCGGCCTAAACGCGTCTCCGTCATATCCCCTACAGACCGGATCGGAAATTGGGGCTACCCCAAGCGCGTCCCCACTGCGCTGATGGGCCGGACGAACGCCGCAAGTTATTCTGTGTAAACAGTTTGAGGCGGGGATTTTGCGCTGTGGGTGGAGCGCTTACGGTATTAACGGGGAGGCCGGCGGTTTTTCTTGCGAACAGCCGGAAGGCGGGGTAGTAATTATGGTGGCTGTGGAGGGTTCGCTCACATCCGCATCGGCCGTTCGCGCAGGTGAAAAGGGTGTACGTCGGTTCGCGCACGTCGTGCGCGGCCGATGACGCTCCCGCGACTGGCCGCTCTCGTTCAACCCCCTCCGGGCCGAGTCGCCCATGCTTCACCGCACGTCGATCGCCCTGCGTCGCGCCGCCTGTGCCGCGTTGGCCGTTGCCGGGTTCGCGCCCGTCGCGTCGGCCGCGCCCATTACCTGGACGGGTCTCGACGGCGACCAGAACTGGGCGACCCCGGGCAACTGGGACGCCGGCACGCCGACCGGCGCGGACGACGCGACGCTACCCACCCCGATCCCGCCCAACGGGGGCACGATCAACGTGGCGGGCGGGAGTGTCGCCAACTCACTGACGATCAACGACGCGTACACGCTCAACGGCGGCGACCTGACGCTGACGAGCGGGAACGTGACGGTCGCCGCGAGCACGACGGCCGTCATCAACTCGGCCCTGGGCGGCACGTTGAACAAACTGGGTGCGGGCACATTGACGGTCGGCTCGACGACGAGCACGCTGACCGCGACCAACGTGAACGGTGGCACGCTCGCGCTCGGGGCCGACAACGCGCTGCCGGTCGGGAGTACCCTGGTCATCGGCACGGGCGGCACCGCCGGCCACCTCAACATGGGCGCGTTCAACCAGTCGCTGTCGAGCCTGACCTTCCGCACCACCTCCACCGCGACCGCGAACACCGTTACGATCGCCCCGGATAAGAAGCTCACCATCACCGGCACCGACGCGATCAAACTCGGGATCATCCCGTTCACCACCAACACGACGACCAACGCCACGTTCACCGGCGGGGGGGCCCTCGAGGTCAACAACACCGGCGCCACCATGGACGTCGGCATCCGCAACAACGACCAGAACGCGCCGACCTCGAACTCCGCCACCCTCGACCTCACCGCCCTTAGCTCCGTGCTGATCAACGTCGGCACGCTCAACGTCGGGTTCGAGTCCAAATCGAAGGGCGTCCTGAACCTCTCGAATACCGACAACGACATCACCGCGACGACGATCCGCGTCGGCGACAGCGCCGCGAACAACGGGGCGTCCGGCAACCAGATGGTGCTCGGCACCGGCGTCAACGAGATACGGGCCGACAGCCTCCGGATCGGCGTGGGCAAGATCGACGGGATCCTCAAGTTCGCGTCCCAGGCTGCCGGGAGTTCGGGCGGGCTGCTGTTGCGGAACAAGGCGGGGACCGGCGGCGCCAACATGGTCATCGGGTCGAACGAGGGCACCGGCACGAGCGCCAGCTTCACCGGCACGGTCGACCTCCGCGGCCACTCGGTCGACGCGCGGGCCGGGACGGTCACCCTGGGCCGGCGGAACGAGACGACCAACACGGGCAGCGCGACCGGGATCATCTGGTTCGACGCCGGCACGTTCACCGCGACCACGATCAACGCCGGCCTCCGGTCCAGCACCGGCACCGGCAACGCGACCGGCACGATCAACGTCGGCGGCGGGACGTTCACCGTCACCAACCTGAACCTCGGCGACAAGTCGGGCACCGGCAGCCTGGCCAACAACGCGACGACCGCCACCGGTACCCTGAACCTGACCAACGGGAACGTTGTGATCGCCACGGGCGGTTCGTTCAAGCTCGCCACGCGGTCGACCGGCGCCAGCGACGCGGGCACGGCGGCCGGCACGGTCAACATCACCGGCGGGACGCTCACGTCCAACGCCGCGCTGACCGACGGCGGCGGGCCGAACTCGAACTCGACGCTGACGCTCAACGGCGGCACGCTCGACATGACCAACAAGGCGATCGGCTCGGCCGCCAACCCGATCACGACCGTCAACCTCCGCGCGGGGACGCTGCGGAACGTCGGCGAGATCAACGGCGGCGGCGCGATCAGTAAGACCACCGCCGGGACGCTCGTCTTCGACGGGACGCTGGCGTACTCGGGCCCGCTGACGATCGCCGAGGGCGTGCTCGACGTGAACGGCGCGGGCGGCCTGGGCGCGACGGGGAGCACGTCGACCATCACGGTCGAAGACCTGGGCCAACTCGCGCTGGACGCGGCCGCGATCCCCGACGGGATCGGCCTCGGGATCAACTCGAACGGGATGGGCCCGGTGGCCGAGGTCGTGCTCAACTTCACGGGCACCGACACGCTGTCGACGCTGACGATCAACGGGATCGACATCGGCCCGGGCGAGTACGGGGCGTCGGGCACGAACGCGGCGAACAACGCCGACCTTGTCGCGCTCGGCATCAACCCCGACGACGTCTTCAGTGGCACCGGCACGCTCACCACCACCTCGGCGGTCCCCGAGCCCGGGGCGCTCGCCGTGGTCGCGGTCGCGGGGTTGGGGATGATGCGCCGGCGGCGCCGGGTGTAGGCGACGTCCAGGCCGACTCGGGTGCCCCTCTCCGGCCGCGAGACGCGCGGTTCGCGAGCGGTCGTCGATCGGCTGGAATGAGCATGCCGAACGTCGAGGGGCTACCGAGCGCCGGCATGCTCATCCCCGCCGACGACGCGATGACGCGAACAGGCGCAAATGGGGGGGCGGGTCTGAGCATGGCACCCGATACCCGGCGGGAATCGGCATGAGGGATTCTCACTATCCCCCGTGCGGGGTCCGGTGCCCCGCTTTGCAAACCCGCGCTCCGTCCCTACAATACCGGCCCGAATTTTCCGCCGGTTCGCCGCCCGTCTTTTCCGCGGGATCTCGCGAGTTCGCCCGGCCCGTTTGCACCAACGCGATTTTTCCCGAAAGGAACGCCCTCCATGCCCCTGATGACCACCAAGCCGATGTTCGACCTCGCCTACGACGGCGGCTTCGCGATCGGCGCGTTCAACGTGAACAACATGGAGCTCGCCCAGTCGATCATCGAGGCCTGCGTCCGCGAGAGCAGCCCGTGCATCCTCCAGATCAGCAAGGGCGCCCGGAAGTACGCCGACATCGACTACCTCAAGGCCATCATCGACGCCGGCGTCAAGAAGAACCCCGCCCTCCCGATCGCCGTCCACTGCGACCACGGCGACACGATCGAGCTGATCGACACGTGCATCAAGGACGGCTACACGTCGGTCATGATCGACGGCAGCCACTACGACTTCGACAAGAACGTGGCGATCACCGCCGAGGCCGTCAAGCACGCCCACGCGGCGGGGCTGACGGTCGAGGCCGAGCTGGGCATGCTCGGCGGCATCGAGGAGGACGTGGTCGGCATGGACGCCCACGAGTACGAGAAGAACGTCGAGAAGTTCCTGACCGACCCGCAGGACGCCAGGAAGTTCTGGGACGCCACCAAGTGCGACTCGCTCGCCGTCGCGATCGGCACCAGCCACGGCGCGTTCAAGTTCAAACACGAGGCCAAGCTCGCGTTCGACCGGATCGAGCAGATCATGAAGACCTGCCCGGGCCTGCCGCTCGTCATGCACGGCTCGTCCAGCGTCCCGCAGGAGTTCATCGACCTGGTCAACAAGTACGGCGGCGCCATGCCCAACGCCAAGGGCGTCCCCGAGGACCAGATCGCCATGGCCGTCCAGAAGTACGGCGTGTGCAAGGTCAACATCGACACCGACCTGCGCCTGGCCATGACCGCCAAGATCCGCGAGGTTTTCGCGACCAAGGCCGCCGAGTTCGACCCCCGCAACTACCTCGGCCCGGCGCGCGAGGCGATCACCAAGATGGTGCAGCGCAAGCTGCACGTCCTGAACAGCGCCGGCAAGGCCGAGGCGATCATCAAGCACTGGGAAAAGCTCGGCAAGCCGCTGCCCGCGTACTACAACAAGGGGAAGGCTGCCTAACGAAGTTTGCTCCGGTCGCAGTCACCCTTAATAGCCGCGGGCGGCAGCCCACGGTTGCACTCGAAGACCAACACGCGTTCGCCCCGGCAGTAACCCTGTCGGGGCGATCGTCGTTCTGGGAGGCGCGCCATGGCGGTCTACCACTTCACGTACCACGCGTACCGAAGTTGGCGCCCCGACCACCCGCGCGGGTACACGAAGGGCGAACAGATCCTCCCGTCCGACCGCGAGCGCGCAGCCTCGTACGACCGCAAGGCATACCAGCCGCCGGTGCGGTTCGACCGATTCATCCAATCGGTCCTGGTCTGGGGCGCGTACGACATATGCCAGCGGCGCGGGTGGCGGCTCCACAGCGCCGCGACGGACCCGACCCACCTCCACGTGGTCGTGAGTTGGCGCGGTTTCATCCCCTGGAAGGACGTGCGCGACCGCATGAAGAACGTCTTGAGCTATCTGCTCGGGCGCGCGACGGGGCAACAAGGGCGCAGGTGGTTCGTGCGGGACGCGAGCCGCCGGCGCGTCGAGCGACGGTCACACTTCGACTACCTGATGGACGAGTACCATCCGGACCACCGCGGGGTGAAGTGGCGCGAGGGGATGCCCGCGCCAGTCGCACCTCCCGGAGTTGAGTAGCGAAAGCAATTCGATGGTCGAGCGCAACCGTGAGCTTCCGCTCTCGGCTATTAAGGAACGCGGGGGATAGGATGCGATGGTGTGACGCGCGACTTCGCGCGCTCGTGTCCACCCTTCGCGGCGCGTTGATACCACTTCTGCGCCTCGTCCGCGTTCCCCTGCGCCTCCAGCAACTTCCCCGCGCGGTAATGACCATCGGGCAGCCCCGACAGCTGATACGCCGACAGCGCGGCCTTCTCGTCCTTGATCGTCCCGAGCCCCAACTCCATGCAGATGGCCGCGGCGAGTTTCGCCCGGCCGTCGCCGGCCCGCACCGCTTTGACGATGTACTCCATCGCCACGTCCGGGTTCACGTCCATCATCGTCCCGTCCAGCATGAGCGCCGCGAGCAATCGCAGCGACGGCCCGTGGCCCGCGTCGGCGGCCATCTGCGCGCACATCGTCATCCGCCCGAAGTCGGCGGGGACGGCCGGGGCGGCGGTGCCGCGGTTGAGTTGGGCTATCTGGTAAAGGGCGTACGGGTCGGAACTGCCGAGCGCGGCGGCCGTGTAAAACTGCAGCGCCTTCTTCGCGTCCTTCGGCACGCCCAGCCCCGTCTGGTAGATCCGCCCGAGCACGACCGACGCCGGCGCGACCCGCTCGTCGTGCAGTTTCGTCAGGGCCAAGATGCCCAGCGTGTACTGCTCCTTGTTGATCTGCTCGAACGCGGCCTGCGTGTCGGCCTTCTGTTTTTCCGTCAGCTGCGAGACCTTGGCGAAGGTCCTGGGCAGCCCGGGCTCGTCGGCCGCGAGGAGTTGAATGAGGTCGCGCGGGACCTCGATCTTTCGCGGGTTCGAATCGTGCACGTACGACTCGTGCACGACCATCGGCCGGTTCACGCCCGGCCGCACCCACCGCCGCGCCAGCATCCACCCGTCCGGATCGATGTGATCGATCGCCGCGAACACCGGCCTGGCGACCCACTTGCCGGTCGGGTCGATCGTGCCCGTCAGCCCTTCGAAATCGACCACGCCGCGCCCGCGCGCGAACTCGCGCACCGAGCCGAAATGCACCGGCGTGACCGCGTTCCCCGCGACGTCCACGTACCCCCACATCCCGTCAACCTGCACCGGCGCCAGCCCGTTGTTGAAGTTGTACGCGTGGTCGAACTTCATCGCGATCGCGATCTTGCCGGTGCGGTCGATGAAGCCGTACTTCTCCTTCCCGCCGCGCCCGCCCTCGCGGGCGCTGACCCGGCACCGTTCGTTGTTGAATTTCCACGGGTTCTGCGCGCTACGGAACCACTCCTTCCCTGCCGGGTCGATGAACCGGTACGTGCCCGGCCCGCACAGCACGCGCGCCAGCCCGCCGTCGTCGAACTGTTCGCCGACCTCGCCGACGCCCAGGGTGATCTTGCGATTCCCGGCCGGGTCGATGTAGCCCGACCAATTCCCCTCCGTCACGCAGGCGAGACGAAAGTTGAACTTGCGCGCGAACCGGTATTTGGCCGGCAGCACGGCCTTCCCCGTGCGGTCGATGAACCCGTACGGCGCGTCCTTCGCGCCCGCCGGGCGCACTGCGGCCAGACCGTCGCCGAACTCGACCCGGCCCTCGTACTTAATCGGGATCACGACCTTCCCTGCCCGGTCGACGCACCCCCACTTTTCGTCGGGATACTTGCCGATGCCGACGGTCGCCAACTCCCCGTCGAACGGCTCGGCCCCGTCGTACGTCGGCGGGATGACCCACTCCATCTTCGCGTTGACGAACCCGCGCTTGCCCGTCGCCGGGTCGGTCAGCGGGAAGAGCGGGTTGCCCGGGGGCGCCGCGAGCGTCGTAGCGGTAGCGACGGTACAGATCAGCGTGGTCAGAACGCGCATCAAGACTCCAAAGTTATCGGGCCCTCGTTTAGCCGCGACCCGGAGGACGAGCTTCAAGCGAGTCCGAAGGTGAGCGCGTCGAGCGACCCTCGGCGCCAGACGCGGGAGAGGCCTCGCGCCGGAAGCGCAGCGCGCTCCTCCCCGCAATGCTGATCGGCACGATCCCGCAACCCCTGTTGCATTCCGACCGCTGCTGGCCGATAGCAGGGGGGTATGACCGCCCCCGAACCGCCCGACGCCAGCGAGCCCGCGCCGCCCGGCACGCGCCGCCGCGCGCTCGGGTGCCTGCTGATCGGGCTGGCGTTCTTCCCCGGCGCGTTCTGCGGGTTCAGCGTCGTCCACGGGCACGAATCGTGGGACTGGCCCCCCGTCACCGCGACCGTCACCGGCCACACGCTCACGAGCGAGCGCGGCGGGTTCGGCGTGCGCCTCAAGTACCGCTACGAGGTCGCCGGCCGGCTCTACACCGCCGACCAAGCCATGTCCGGCCGCGCGTCGATGTCCTTCGCCATGCGCGACTCGGCCGAGCAGTTCATCGCCGCCCACCCGAACGGCACGACGGTCGCGGCGTATCATCACCCGGCCGACCCGTACCAGGCCGTGCTCCACAAGGGCCTTTGGCCCTGGACGACCACCGCCCTGGCGGCCACGGGCGGACTCGCGCTGGGCGGGTACCTCCTGATCCGCGCCGGCCGGCGGGCGCGCTCGCCCGAGTCGCACGCGCCGGGTGACGAGAGGTCGACGCTCCTGTAGATTGGCCGGCCGGGAGGACGCGCGATGGATCCGTACGGACGAGACGGGGTGCCGGCCGCGGGGCGATTCGTGGTCGGGGCGGTCGGATTCCTGTTCGCGGGCATCGGGATCACCGTCCTGATCTTCCTGTGGGCCGCCCCGTTCGACGAGTGGGGTTCGCCGCCGCTCTTCTTCCGCGTGTTCGGAAGTTTCATCGCGCTGATGTTCGTCCTGGTCGGGGGCACGGTCGGCCTGACCGCCGTCCGCGGCAAGCCGGCCAGTCCGATGCGCTGGCTCGGGGCCAAGCCGCCCGTAGCGGAACCGGGCCCGCGCGTCGGCGGATATTCGTGCCCGCACTGTGCCGCGCCGCTCGGCGCCGGGGCGGACGTGTCACCCTCCGGGGACGTCAAGTGCACGTTCTGTGGCCGGTGGTTCAACGTGCACCGGCAGGGCGCCGGCCATTGAGCGCGTTTCCCCGAACGGCGCCCCGACCGATTCGTATCACACACTCCGATGACGCCCGAACCTTCCGCCACGCCCCATCCCGTCCCCGAATCCGAGATCTACGCCCGCATCGGCGACGACGGCTTCCGCCGGCTCGTCGCCGCGTTCTACAAGCGCGTCGTCACCGACGACATCCTCGGCCCGATGTACCCCCAGGACGACATGGCCGGCGCCGAGGAACGCCTCCGCCTGTTCCTGATCCAGCGCTTCGGCGGCCCCTACACCTACAGCGAATCGCGCGGCCACCCCCGCCTGCGCATGCGCCACGCCCCGTTCAAGGTCGACCACGCCGCCCGCGACCGGTGGATCGAGATGATGGAGGCCAGCCTCGCCGAGGCTCAGATCCCTGGTGACGTCGCCGCCACGCTCCGCCCGTTCTTCCACAGCACGGCCACGTTCATGATCAACCACGGTGCGCCACCGCCCGGTCGGCTCGGCCTCACGTCGTAAGCGGCGGCCGAAAATGGCCTTGTGGCGATACAAGGGCCCGGCTAAAGATTTTTCTGTCCGGCGCGAACCGACCCGGTAGGCGCTGCGTATAGTTTGGTGACAGCACATCCAAATTAGTCCTCCTTCCCGGGTGGCGTGGTATGCCGAGAGGACCACGCCACCTTTTATTTTGCGCCCGTCCTGCCGCGTCCGATTTCGGTGACAACGTGGGCGAAATGGGCATGGTAGACTCCAGCAGCGGAACGTAGGCTGTTCGTCCGAGAGACACTTCACTTCCACCCGGGGACGATGCGACGACTACGCGGGCTACTTGTCGGTGTGGCGGCCGGTCTGTTGGCAGGCGGGGCCGCGCGCGCCGCCGAGCCTGCGATCCCGGCCGGGGAACTCGAATTCTTCGAAAAGAAGGTGCGGCCCGTGCTGATCGCGCGGTGCTACGAGTGCCACTCGACCGCCAAGAAGGTCAAAGGGAACTTAAAGCTCGATACCAAAGAGGGATGGGCCAAGGGCGGTGACGCCGGGCCGGCGATCGTCCCGGGCGACCCGGAGAACAGCCTGATCATCCAGGCGGTGAAGCACGCCAAGCAGGACCTCGAAATGCCGCCCGACGGGCGGATGCCCGAGGCGGAAATCGCGGTGCTCGCCGAGTGGGTCAAGCGCGGCGCGCACGACCCGCGCACGGGGACACCGGCCGGCGGCGGCACGGGGACAGCATCCGTCTACGAACGCACGCGGGGACATTGGGCGTACCAACCGATCAGGCCGGTCGCCGTCCCCCCCGTGAAGGGCGCGGCGTGGGCGAAGGGCGACGTCGACCAGTTCATCCTCGCGGGGCTCGAGGCGCGCGGGCTCGCGCCGGCGGCGGAGGCGTCGCCCGAGGTGCTCGTCCGCCGGGCCTACTTCGACTTGCACGGCTTGCCGCCCACGCCCGAGGAGATCGACGCGTACGTCAACGACGCGGCACCGGACCGGTTCGAGCGGCTCGTGGACCGCCTGCTCGCGTCGCCCCGGTTCGGGGAGCGGTTCGGCCGCCACTGGCTGGACGTCGCGCGGTTCGGCGAGAGCCTGACGCTCCGCGGGTTCGTGATCAAGGACGCCTGGCGGTACCGCGACTACGTCATCGAGCAGTTCAACGCGGACCGTGCGTTCGATTTGTTCATGCGCGAGCAGGTGGCCGGCGACCTCATGCCGCACGACACGCCCGAGCAGCGCAAGCGGCAGGTCGTGGCGACCGAGTTCCTGACGATCGGCAACACGAACCTCGAAGAGCAGGACAAGAAGCAGCTCGACATGGACGTGGTCGACGAGCAGCTCGACACGCTCGGCAAGGCGTTCCTCGGGCAGACGCTGGGCTGCGCGCGGTGCCACGATCACAAGTTCGACCCGGTGACCGCCAAGGACTACTACGCGCTCGCCGGCATCCTCCGGAGCGCGCAGACGCTCGAGCACGCGAACGTGTCGAAGTGGGTCGAGATGCCGCTCCCGACCGACCCGGCGCGCGAGGCCGAGGTCAAGGCGCACGAGGCGAAGGTCGCGGAGATGGCCGAGCGGGTGCGCCAGGCCAAGGCGCTGCTGGCGAAGGCCGACAAGCCCGTGAAGGGCGCGAAGAAGGCCGGGCCCGCGGCCGGCGACGCGATCGACCCGGCCGAGCTGCCCGGGTTCGTCGTCGACGACGCCCAGGCCAAGCGGGTCGGCGTCTGGCGGGTGTCCCAGTTGTTCAAGCCGTTCGTCGGCGAGGGGTACGCGGCCGAGGAGCGCGACGCCGACCCGAAGCAGGTCCGCACGCTCACGTTCATCCTCCCGGACAAGGCGGAGACCGGCAAATACGAGGTGCGGCTCGCGTACAACGCCGCCCCCGCGCGGGGCGAGCGCGTGCACGTGACCGTGTTCGGCGCCGACGGCGAGAAGTCCGTCGACGTCAACATGCGCCAGTCCCCGCCGATCGACGGCCTGTGGGTCTCGCTCGGGCAGCACCTGTTCGAGAAGGGGGGCCAGAGCTTCGTGATCGTGTCGACGCAGGACGCGGGCGGGAACGTCGTCGCCGACGCCGTGCAGTTCATCCCGGCCGACCAGGTCGTCGTCGCCGCCGCCGGTAACACCAAGGGCGAGATCGCGGCCGACCTCGCCGCGGGCGGCCAGATGACGTCCACCGTGCTCAAGCGGATGGAAGGGGACCTGAAGAAGATGCAGGAGTCGGGCCCGAAGCGCGAGACGGCCCAGGTCGTGCGCGAGCGCCCGGACGCCGGCGACATCCGCGTGCACGTCCGCGGCAGCCCGCACACGCTCGGCGAGGTCGCCCCGCGCGGGTTCCTCAGCGTCGTCCCCGTCAAGGACCCGCCGCAGGTCCCGGCCAAGCAGAGCGGGCGGTTTGAACTGGGCCAGTGGCTGTCGGCCGCCGACAACCCGCTGCCCGCGCGCGTGACCGCCAATCGCGTCTGGCACTGGCTGTTCGGCGCCGGGATCGTGCGGTCGACCGACAACTTCGGCACGACCGGCGAACTCCCGTCGCACCCCGAGCTGCTCGACTACCTCGCGACCCGCCTGGTTCAGGAGAAGTGGTCGATCAAGGCGCTCGTGCGGCAGGTGGTCACGTCCCGCGCGTACCGGATGAGCAGCATGGCGTCGCCCGACGCGGTCAAGGCGGACCCGGAGAACCGGCTGGTGTCGCGGCAGAACCGCCGGCGGCTCGAGGCCGAGGCTTTGCGCGACGCGATGCTCGCGGTCAGCGGCCAGCTCAAGTTCGAGGGCGCCGGCGGGCCGACGTACAAGCCCGGCATGACGTCCGACTTCGCCTACAAGCATGCCGGGGACGTCCGCCGGAGCGTGTACGTGCCGGCGTTCCGCAACGCGATGAACGACGTGTTCGAGGTCTTCGACGTTGCCGACCCGAGCGTCGGCACGGGCCGGCGCAACGCGAGCACGGTCGCCCCGCAGGCGCTGTTCATGCTGAACCACCCGTTCGTCGCCGAGCAGGCCACCGCGGCGGCCGAGCGGTTCCTGGCCGACGGCGGGAGCGGAGACGACGAGGCGAGGCTGCGGCAGGTCTACCGCGCGGCGCTCGGCCGCGCGCCGACCGCGGGCGAGGCGAAGGTGGCGCTGGCGTTTGTGAAAGAAGAAGGCAATTCGAAGGACGCGTGGCGGCAGGTCATCCAGGCGGTGTTCGGGTCGGTGGACTTCAGGTACGTGGAGTGATTTTGGTGAGCGCGTTCTGCCCGTCATCCTGAGCGCAGCGAAGGATCTGGCCTCGAACGGTGAGGGCGTTTTGCGAGCCCGAACGGGCCCTGACGTGCGAAGCTAGATCCTTCGCTTCGCTCAGGATGACGGCGCAG
>Ga0196963_10000951_pt1 | contig 21769 bp, 19 predicted proteins | sample S1_5metaG_FD_148600 | JGI IMG/M metagenome (GOLD analysis project Ga0196963, IMG submission 148600) | Soil microbial communities from Anza Borrego desert, Southern California, United States - S1_5 | ecosystem: Environmental > Terrestrial > Soil > Desert | place: USA: California | collected... | reverse complement strand
AACCAGTCTCGGCCTGCGTCACGACCGCTACAGCGATGTCGGCGGCGCTACAACGCCACGCGCGGCGCTGATCTATACGGCCCCCTGGGGCGACCGAGTCAAGCTGCTCTACGGTCGAGCGTTTCGCGCGCCGACACACACCGAGCTGTACAACATCAACAACCCGGTGCTGCTCGGCAACCCCGACCTCGATCCGCCGCGGATTGGCACGCTCGAGCTGGGCTACGTGCATGCCGGCCCGCGCGCCAACTATTCCGCCACCCTCTTCGACAATCACATCGAGGATTTCATCGCCCGCCGGCAACTGCCGAGCGGCCAGGCCGAATCGCAGAACATCGGCAGCCTGCGCACCCGTGGCGTGGAGTTCGAAGGCCAGTGGCAGCTCGCCGATGCCTGGCGCGGCCGCCTGGCATATACGCAGATCCTGCACAACCGCCAGTCCTTCGACGCGCAGGCAGTCGCCATCGACGTGCCCGGGCAGTCACCCAAACGCTGGGGCTCGTTCGCGCTGACCTACGATCGCGCACCGTGGCAACTCACCGTGTACGGCCTCTACAGCGGACGCACTCCCCTGCTTGTTGGTCAATCGGCGTATTGGCTGGGCGGGCTGGCCGGACGCTACCAGATCGCGCCCCGACTCGCGCTGACCCTGCGCGTCAGCAATCTTGCCGATCTCGACTACGACACGATCGGCGACGACACCGGTCTTGGCCGCGGCATCAACCGGCAGGTCGTGCGCAACGTCCCCAACCGCGGACGCTTCGCCTGGGCAGGGCTGGAATGGCGGTACTGACCGTCGGCCGGTACCGCCGCAGCCAGCATGGGGATCAGCGGGCGGGCTGCCGTGTCCAGCGCCATTCCATTGCATCGGCGCCCTTCGTACCGGCGATGCGTGCGATGAGTACATCGCCACTGCGCCGGTAGCTGACCTCCTTCGGATAGTCGTGCTCGGGGTTGGCGAAGACCGCCTCGTTCGCGGTGATTTTCACCGCCGCAAATGCGACCGGCGGCGCGCCCCCGGGCTGCGCCCAGTACACCGGCTTGCCTTGCGAATCCGCCTGAATGCGGAGGAATTCGAATGCGCTGGCGCGGTCGCCTTTGCCACTGCGGTTCGTGCCCAGCATCAAGCCGCCGCGCGGCGTGGTCCAGTGTTCTTCCACCCACTCCCCGGCCACTTCGCTGCCCCAATCGCCTGCCAGCCACGCCAATTCATCGACCGACTGCGCCTGTGCCGCGCCGATCAGGCCCAACGCCAGCACCATCGTCTGCATATGCTTGTTCATCCTGCGCCCTCCGCGTGAAGATGCGATCAGGCTACGGACCCGCATCGGGGCCGACTTGAACGAACACGACAGCGCACCCGCGTGGACTACCGCGAATATCCCGCGCCGGACGAGCTGTCCGGCCTGATCAAGCTGGGCTGGCATCTACGCATGCCGGGTAACGATGCCGCCGCGTCCGACGATGCCATGCTCGAGCAGGTCGTGACACCCGACGGTTGCATGGAGCTGATCTGGCGCAGCCGGGGCCGCACGTTCTGGCATCGCGAGCAGCCGCAGCGCTTCGTCGCCGGCCTGATCGGCAAGCCGATCCGCCTGCAGTTCAGCGCGGACGTCGAATGTTGGGGGCTGCGGCTATGGCCGTGGACCTGGGCCGCGCTCGGCGGCCTGCCGGCGCAGCGATTCCTCGACGATTGGCTGCCATTCGAGATCAGCGGTCTGAGCGCGGTTACCTGCGCCCGCCTCGAGAATCCGGAGATTCCTAACTGGGCGTTCTGGCGGCTGCTGCTGGCCGACGCGGCGTCGGATCAGATGGCCGACGCGCGACGGCTCGGCCGCGTGATCCTGCAGTCCGGTAGCGTGGCCGCCATCGTTGCGGGCAGCGGGCTGGGCCAGCGCAGCCTGCAGCGTTGGTTCGCGCAGACCGTGGGCATCCCGCCGCGCAGCTATCTGCGCATGCTGCGCTTCCAGGACAGCCTGCAGAGCCTGCAGGCGGACGACGCTTCGGTCGCCGCCGTCGCTGCCGCCGCGGGTTATGCAGACCAGGCGCACATGGCCCGCGACTTCCGCGTCCTCGCCGGACGCCAAGCCAAGCAGTTGCGGCGACGAGCCAAGGGACCGTTTCTGGCTTGAGCCGAGGGCCAAATACCGGCGTGTGTTTGCGGCGCGAGCCGCGTGCCTTGCTGCGCTATTCAGCTACGTAATGGGCTGAAGCACAGATGCCCTGCGCCGGCGGAGGAAGCAGCGCCAGAGGCCGCCCGTGTTCACCGCTCGGCGAAATCCAAGCGGCAGATCAGCCGCTGCGACGTCGGATGGCGCAGCGCGATGAAACCGGCGCGTTCAAACAACGCCGGCACCCCGGTCCAGGCAAACGCCGCGGCCACGCGCTTGCCCTTCGGCTCGACCGGATAGCCCTCGATGCCCGGCGCCCCGGCCGCCCGTGCGGCCTCCACCGCGCCCGCCAGCAAGGCGGTCGCGACACCATGCCCCCGCTCCGCCGCCGGCAGATAGAAGCAACTCACCACCCAGCGCGCCGTTCCATCGAACGCCGCCAGCACGCGGCTGCGCTCGAAGTACGGAAAGTCATCGCGTGGCCCGTAGCTCACCCAGCCGATCGGCCGTCCGCCACGAAACGCCAGACTGCCCTTTGCCCGACCGGACTCCACCAGCGCGCGCAATTTACTTCGATTGGGCTCGCCCTTGTCCGCCTCGAAGCGTGCCCCACCATAGGGCGCGCGCCACAACATGCACCAACAGCCGCCGCAAGCGCCGTTGCGTCCAAACAAGGCCTCAAGCTGCGGCCAATGGGGCGGTGTCAGTGCTTCGATGTGGATGTCGCTATCCATGTCGTGCTCCCGTCCATCGACCCTGACGTCCCCTGCCGCGATCATCGCCGTGTCGATTGCACCGGGCTCGGCGCAAGAGCCATGCCACCCGGTCGACCAACGCCTAGTCTGACACCTTGATAATGCGGCGAGATTACTCCTCTGCAGCGCCGGCTAGTCTCTGCTGCCCTGTGCCGCCTCATAATGAAGCAGTCACACAGTTCAAACTACAAGTTCCAGCTATGCACGTCGCTGGCATCTGCCACTTCAACTTACGAGCCTCACGCGAGCTGCTTGATTCGCTTCGCGATTTCTATCGAGACATCGTCGGACTTTCAGTCGGTGCTCGCCCTGCTTTTTCCAGCTTCGGCTACTGGCTCTACGCTGGCTCGAAGGATGTGCTTCATCTCACCGAGGCACGGGCCGATGAACAACGTCCCCCCGACGCAGCCTGCACGTTCGATCATGTCGCATTCTCCTGCACCAACCTTGCGGCCTATGAGGCGCGGTTGCAGGCAGCCGGGATTGCATACGTCATCGATGCCGTTCCCGGTACGGGTCAGTTGCAGCTCTTCCTCCGCGATCCGGCCGGCAACGGCGTCGAGCTCAACTTCATTTCGACCGGCGCATAGGGTTTCGTCAAGCTGACGCCGATACGGAGGGCGGACTCATCCGGTTCGCATACTCGCAGGCGCCTGCGGCTTCACGTCACATTGGAACAAACCGCGCACATGGCCTGCTCAAACCCAGGCCAGGTCATTGTCGTCGGCACGAACTGCAACGGCGATCGGCACGAGCCCCTCGAGAAATTTCGCCGTCGACAAAGAGGCGTCTTATCTGCGCCGATTCGACGGATGAGTAACCTTGTCTCAGATTGAGCCTTGATCTCGTTACGCCGATTCATGGCGATCGGGGGTTATCGGCGGAGAGGCCGTCGACGCGGCGTCAAGCGCGGCACCAGGCGCTTACGAACTGTCGCAAACTTGGCGCGCTCATTCGGCGCGGGCAGTGCGCGCGCGAAGCAACGGTCGCAGCCATTGCCGCATGAGCGACAGTGCGCAGCCGGCCAGCAATGCGAGCAGCAAGTCCGGCCGTAACGCCCACAATGATCCCGCTGGTAGCGGCCAGCCGATAGTGAATGCGGTGAGCAGCCCCACGGCCGCCAGCGTGACGACTGCGCGTTGCCAGCGTTTCGTCGGCGCTCGCCGGCTGCGTGGCTGCAGTGCCAGGCGAAGCGTGCGGAAGGCACTGAGCAGCAGTGCGCCGAGCACTGTGAACAGGAGGGCGCGCTCCCAGGGCCAGCCAGCCGCCGGCTGCGCATCGCCGGTGACGACGCGTTCGATGAGATCGCGGGCAAGCGCATCGACGGGGTTCTGCAGCAGGCCGGGGGGCGTGTTCGCCAGCACGACGATGCCGACATCCCGCTTGGGCAGCCGGACGACGCTGCTGGCGTACGTGGCCGTCGAGCCGTTGTGCCAGGCGATCGGCTCGCCGGCATAGCTGCCATAGCTCCAGCCGAAGCCGTAGCGGCTTTCGCCCATCAATGCATCGATGTCGGTCGGCACGGCGGGATGTGCGTCGGGCCCGGCTTCCACGGCAATGAGCCAGCGCGCCATGTCTTGCGCCGTGCTGCGGATGAAACCGGCGGGAACGAGCGCTTTGCGAGCAACCTGTTCGGTGGTTTCGAATGGCAGCCCGAACCACATCCGCTTGCTGCACAGGGACGCGCTCGCGGCGGCGTCGGCGGACGTGGCACTCATCGCCAGCGGCTCGAATATGTGCCGTTGCATCTGCTCGGCGAATGGCGATCCTTCAACTGCCTCCAGCACGAGGCCGAGGACCACATAGTTGAAGTTGGAGTAGGCGAAGGCGCCTGGCTTGCCAGGAGCGAGGGCATACAGCGCACCACCCACGAGATCGGGAATCGCGTGTCCTTGCTTGCGCGTGTAGCCACTCGTATGCGTCAGCAGTTGGCGAATCGTCATCGTGCCAACTGGCTGCCCGCGGGAATCCGGAAGGTAGCTGGCGACCGGTGCATCAAGGGCCAGGCGACCGGTCTGCAGCATCTGCAGCGCACGGAATGCGGTCAGCGGCTTGCTGGCCGAACCGAGCAGCAGGCCGGTATCAGCGGCGACGGGTTGGCCCCCGCAGCTGCCGTAACCACGCAAATGCCGGACCGATTCGCCTTCGGTGATCGCCACGGAAACGCCGTCGAGCAATCCCCTGCTGCGATAACGCTCGACGATCTGGTCGACCTCTGCTGACAGCGAACCGCCCGCCACAGCGATGTTCGCGCACAAGAAAAGCAACAGGCCGATCGGATACTGGGTTGAACGCTTCATACATTGATACCGGTGCGACCGACCCGGATATGAGGGTGTGTCTGTCGTTTCGCGGCCGGAAGCGTAGGTATCCGGGCAGGCGGGTACACGTGCCAAAGGTTTGGCTGATCACAGCACGCATTGCCGCCTGAACCATTCGCTGACCTGATGGATGTGTGGGTCAGGGCATTATCCGGTCGCGAGCTTGTCCGCCGACGCGCTGCTCGGGGCGCGTCGGGTTTGATTCGGCGGCTCTCTCAGCGGGCTCCCTCGCCCGCCGCCGCCGCGCGGCGCGGCCGGAGCCGGCGCCAGACTTCGCGCATCAGGCGCCAGAGCTTCGGCAGCAGCCACGCGACGAGGCACAGGAACAGCACCAGCAGACCGAGGAACAACCACGGATGCACGATCGCGAGCCAAAGGCCGGCGATCAGCAGGCCGTCCTCGCTGAAGCTGGCCGCCCAGTTGCTGAAGGGCTCGGGTGAATGATTGATCAGCGCGCGCGTACCGGCCTTGGTCAGATGCGTGCCGGACACGATCGTGCCGCCGAGGATGCCCGCGGCGAGCTGCGCCGCCGGCCCCTGGTCGGCGAACACGCCCCAGGCCAGCAGCGCGCCGCCGGGCAGGCGCACGAAAGTCTGCAGCGCATCCCAGAACGAATCGAACACCGGCACCTTGTCGGCGACGAACTCGCCGACCAGCATCAGGCCCGAGGCCCATAACACCCAGTCGTGCTGCAGCAGCGCGAGCTGCCCCGGCAGCTCCAGATAACCCAACCGCTGCAGCAGCCCGCAGATGAACAGCACGGCGTACAGCCGCAGACCACTGGCCCAGGCCAGGCCCGCTGCCAGTGCGATTTGCGTGATGAGGTCCATAGGTCAAGCCTAGCAAGGTTCTCTATGTTCGCCGCACACTACGCGCTCCATCCGTCGATTGCGCAGGGATCGGTAGCGACGCGCTCGGGTAAGCCGCTAGTTGGCGTGCCGTTGTCGACCCTTGGCCTCTATTGCCCACGTCATCCATGGCACACATCCCTCCGTCCGACATCGGTTCCACCAACTACGAACGCGTCATGGGCCACGCCCCTCACGTGCTGCAATCGTGGTCGATGCTCGAGGACACTTTCTTCAATCGCTCAACACTCCCTAAGCCGCTGCTGGAACAGGTCCGGCGCACATTGGCGCAGTCGCACGGCTGCGAGTACTGCCAAGCCAAGGGCGGACCGCCGGATATCAGCCAAGCCGAGTACAAGACTTCGCTTGCAGTGGGGCTGGCGCAGGTGTTCGCGTCGGATCACAAGGGCATCGACGCCTCGATGCTCGACACGATGCTCGAGCACTACAGCAGGGAGGAACTGGTGGAGCTGATTGCCTTCATGGCGTTCATGTGGGCCGGCGGCACGTTCGGCAAAGTCTTCGGCATTCAGCCATAACGACTCCGCGCAGCGCCACCACGCCGCGGCGTTCGCTGTCTGCGTAAAAGGCACGAAGCCCAATGTCCGCCCGGGTTCGAGATGCGGGCGAGGTCGAACCCGGGTGGATACCGCGCTTCGGGTGCGGTCGTCGTGGAGCGCTGTGGAGCTAGGCCTCCGGCCGCATGTACGGGAACAGCAGCACGTCGCGGATCGAGTTGCTGCCGGTCAGCAGCATCACCAGGCGGTCGATGCCGATGCCGAGACCGCCGGTCGGGGCGAGGCCGTATTCCAGGGCGCGGATGTAGTCGGCGTCGTAGTGCATCGCCTCGTCGTCGCCGCTGTCCTTCGCCGCGACCTGGGCCCGGAAGCGCGCGGCCTGGTCTTCGGGATCGTTGAGCTCGGAGAAGCCGTTGGCGATTTCGCGGCCGCGGATGAACAGCTCGAAGCGATCGGTGATGCCAGGCTCGGTATCGCTCTCGCGCGCGAGCGGGCTGACTTCGACCGGGTAATGGGTGATGAACGTCGGCTGGGTCAGCTCGGGCTCGACGGTGCGCTCGAAGATCTCCAGCAGCAGCTTGCCCCAACCATCGCTTGCGCCGACCTTAGCGCCGAGACCGCTCGCGTAGCGCGCCAGGACCTCGCGGTTTTTGCAGTCGTCGAGGTTCAATGCGTGATTGAAATGGCAGACCGCCTCGTCCATGCGCCAGCGGCGGAATGCCGGGCCAAGATCGATGTCGGCGCCGTCCCACTGCATCGCGGTGGTGCCTAACACCTCGTTCGCGACGTCGCGGATCAGACCTTCGGTGAGATCCATGATCTCGTGATACGTGGCATAGGCCTCGTACAGCTCGAGCATCGTGAACTCGGGGTTGTGCCGCGTCGACACGCCCTCGTTGCGGAAGTTGCGGTTGATCTCGTAGACGCGCTCGAGGCCGCCGACGACCAGGCGCTTCAAGTACAGCTCCGGTGCCACGCGCAGGTAAAGGTCGAGATCGAGCGCGTTGTGATGCGTGACGAACGGCCGCGCCGTGGCGCCGCCGGGGATGTAATGCATCATCGGCGTCTCGACTTCGAGAAAACGCCGCGCGTCGAGCCAGGCGCGAATCGCGCGGATGATCTTCGAGCGTTTGACGAACACCTCGCGCGCTTCCGGCGTGACGATCAGATCGACATAGCGCTGCCGGTAGCGTTGCTCGACGTCGGCCAGACCATGGAACTTGTCCGGCAGCGGGCGCAACGACTTGGTCAGCAGACGCAACTGGGTCGCCCTCACCGACAGCTCCCCCGTCTTGGTACGGGTGAGCGTGCCGACGACACCGACGATGTCGCCGATGTCCCAGCCCTTGAACGCGTCGTAGGCTTCGCCCAGCGCGTTCGCCTGCAGGAACAACTGAATGCGGCCGGATTCGTCCTGGATCTGCGCGAAGCTGGCCTTGCCCATCACGCGCTTGGCGAGCAGACGGCCGGCGAGCTGCACTTCGCGACCGAGATCGTCGAGCGCGGCCTGGCTCCAGCGCTCGGCATCGGCGAATTCCGTCTGCAGGTCGCCTGCGTAGTGGTGGCGGCGAAAATCGTTCGGGAAGGCGACGCCCTTCTCGCGCAGCGCGTGCAGCTTGGCGCGGCGCTCGGCGATCAGGTGGTTTTCGTCAAGGGGGTGCTCGACGGCGCTCGACTGGGTGCCGGCGCTGCTGAATTCGGGGTTTGCGTTGGTCATCAATACGCTCTCTGGGCTCGCGACGAGCGAAGGCGCAAGAGGCCGCGCCACCGTTCGTGGTTCGACGGGCTCACCACGAACGGTTCAACCGTCCGTGGCTCATCAACAAGCAATCGACCGCGTCACCGATCGTCCTGAGCCTGTCGAAGGACGAACGGCTTCGAAGCGAAGTCAACCTCAAGCTGCGTCCGCGCGCTTCGACCCCGCCTCCAGCCCCGCCTTCAAGCTCGCCTCGACGAACTCGTCGAGATCGCCATCGAGCACCTTCTGCGTGTCGGTGCGTTCGATGCCGGTGCGCAGGTCCTTGATGCGGCTCTGGTCGAGCACATAGTTGCGGATCTGACTGCCCCAGCCGATGTCGGACTTGGTGGCTTCGACCGCATCGCGCTCGGCATTGCGCTTCTGCATCTCCAGCTCGTACAGCTTCGCGGCGAGCATCTTCATCGCGCGATCGCGGTTGGCATGCTGGCTGCGTTCGGTCTGGCAGGCGACGATGATGCCGCTCGGCACGTGGGTGATGCGCACCGCCGATTCGGTCTTGTTGACGTGCTGGCCACCGGCGCCGCTGGAGCGGTAGACGTCGGTTTTCAGATCGGCCGGATTGATGTCGATGTCGATGTCGTCATCGACCTCGGGGCTGACGAACACCGAAGTGAAGCTGGTGTGGCGGCGGTTGTCCGAGTCGAACGGCGACTTGCGCACCAGGCGATGCACGCCGGTCTCGGTCTTCAGCCAGCCGTACGCGTAATCGCCCTCGACGCGGAACGTCGCCGACTTGATGCCGGCGACTTCGCCGGCACTGACTTCCATCAGTTCGGTCTTCCAGCCGCGCGACTCGCAGAAACGCAGGTACATGCGCAGCAGCATCTCCGCCCAGTCCTGCGCCTCGGTGCCGCCGGCGCCAGCCTGGATGTCGACGAAGCACGGATGCGAATCCATCTTGCCGGAGAACATGCGCTGGAACTCCAGCGCCTCGACGCCGCGCGCATGCTTTTCGACGTCGTCACGCACCGCGATCGCGGTGCTCTCGTCGCTCTCCATCTCGGCAAGGTCGAGCAGCTCGCCCGCCTCCTTGAGCCCCTCGCTCAACGAGCGGATGCCGCCGACCACCTTGTCCAGCATCGCGCGCTCGCGGCCGAGTGCCTGCGCCTTCTCCGGCGTGTTCCAGATGGACGGGTCTTCCAGCTCGCGGCTGACTTCCTCTAGCCGTTCGACCTTGTGGTCGAAGTCAAAGATACCCCCGAAGCGAATCCAGCCGACTGCTGAGGTCGGCGATTCGCGCCCGGATCGGATTGGTCTCGATCATGGCCATGTTGCAGTGCAGAACAGAGCGCAAGGATAGCAGAGCATGGTTCTTGCTTGGCGCGGTCCGATGAAGTTCAACTGGCAGCCAGGCAACCGGGTGTCCTTGCTGGTCAACGGCGAGGGCTTCTACCCGCGCGTGTTCGACGCGATCGCCAAGGCCCGCCGCACGGTGTTGATCGAGACCTTCATCCTGTTCGAGGACAAGGTCGGCATGGCGCTGCACAAGGCGCTGTGCGAGGCGGCGCGGCGCGGCGTCGTGGTCCATCTGACCGTGGACGGCTGGGGCTCGTACGAGCTCAGCGAGGCCTATCTCGGCGCGCTGGTCGAGGCCGGTGTCCATGTCCACATCTTCGACCAGCAGCCACGGATCTTGCCCTGGCGATTCAAGGTGTTCCGCCGTCTACACCGGAAGATCGTCGCGATCGACGCGCGTATCGCTTTCGTCGGCGGGATCAACTACGGCATCGATCACCTGGCCGAGTTCGGCGCCCAGGCGAAGATCGACTACGCCGTCGAGCTCGAAGGCCCGGTCGTCGAGGACATCCACTGTTTCGTTGAAGCCACCGTCTCGCCGACCTGGCATTGGTTACGCCTGTGGCAGCAGCAGCGCCGGCGTGCGCGCCAGCCGCGCTCAGGCAGGGCCGCCGGCAGCGCCACGGTTCTGTTCGTCACCCGCGACAACCGTGAACATTTTTACGACATAGAAAGCCATTACCGAGCGGCGATCCGCAGCGCACGACGCGAGGTGATGATCGCCAACGCCTATTTCTTTCCCGGCTATCGGTTGCTGCGCGACCTGCGTGCGGCGGCACGCCGCGGCGTGCGGGTCACGCTGATCCTGCAGGGCAAGCAAGCCGACATGGCGATCGTGCCGATCGCCAACCGCCTGCTGTACCGGTTTCTGTTGCCGCCCGGTGTGCGCATCTACGAGTACTGCGAGCGGCCGTTGCACGGCAAGGTCGCGCTGGCCGACGACGAGTGGGCGACGGTGGGCTCGAGCAACCTCGACCCGACCAGTCTCGCACTCAACCTCGAGGCGAACGTGTTCATCCGTGATCGCGCCTTCAACCAGGCGCTGCGCGAAGAACTGACGCAGCGCCTGAGCCATTGCCATGCGGTCGACCCGGCCGCGATCCCCCCGCGTAGCTTCTGGCAGACGGCGGTGAGCCTGTTCGTACTGCGGTTGCTGCGCCGGTTCTCGGCCTGGGCGCGCTGGCTGCCGCGACATCGGCCACGTCTGCACTCGATGCTGCCCCGCCCCCCCGCGGTGCCGGCGCGGGAGCGTCGCAGTGGCACATGAACTGCTATCCCATCAACACGACGATGCAGCCCACGGAGTAAGACCATGGCCTCCACTCAACCGCAGCCCCGCTCCACCCCGGATCCGAACCGCGCGACGCTGGACAAGGCGTTGGCCGACAGCTTTCCCGCGAGCGACCCGCCCGCCTGTACTCAGACGTTGATCGCGGGTGATCCGGCCGAACACGCGTTCGCGTCCCCGCCAGTGCAGGTGTACGTGATCGCCCCGCGCGACGAGGTCGAACAACTGCTTGCCCGTAGCTACAACGAACGCGGCGGGCGCTGGACCTCGCCGGGCCGACGCGTGCTGTACGCCTCGCTGTCGCCGGCTTCGTCCCTGCTCGAATGCATGGTCGGGATCGAGGGGCGCATCACCGGTCCGCTGTGCATGGTGCACGCCCATCTCCCCAACGATGGGATGCTGCGCCTGGATATGCCGCCCGCTGGCTGGCGCGAACGCCCTTATCGCGACGATGTGCGCGCGGCGGGTGACGCCTGGCTCGATCAGAAGAGCTCGCTGGCGCTGCGCGTGCCGAGCGCGATCTGCCCGCATGAGTTCAACGTGCTGATCAACCTCGAGCATCCGGACATCGACAAGTTCGTCATCGTCGGGGTCGAGGATCTGCCGGTGGATCCTCGACTGCGGGTGTAATCGAAACCGAACGCCGATCGCGCGGAACATCACTGTGCCGGTCGCGGCACAGTGGTGCCGGCCAGCACACGTCGGTAAGCTGCCGCAAGCGTCCGCGGGGAGGCGGCGATGATCGTAACGGTGGCGAATCACAAAGGCGGGGTCGGCAAGACATCGCTGGCCGCGCATCTCGTCTATCGTGCGGCAGAGGTCGGCCGCGTGCTGGCGGTCGACCTCGATGCGCAGGGCAATCTGACCTTCACGCTGGCCGAGCCCGGCGACGCGCGCGGCCACGCGACGGCCGATCTATTGTTCAGCGCCGATGATCCGCCGCAGCCGATGGCCACCCCCAACCCGGCGATCGATCTGCTGCCGGCGACCGCGGCATTGACCGGCGTCGACCGCATGAACCTCTCCGCCGCTTTCCAGGCGCGCGGACATCTCAAGGAACTGGCCAAGCGCTACGCGCTCGTCGTCATCGACTCCGCGCCGGCGCTCGGTCTGCGCCTCACCGCCGCGCTGGCCAGCTCGCAGCACGTCGTCGTGCCGCTGGTGCCGGAGGCCTATGCGGTGGAAGGCGTCGCCTCGCTGCTCAGCGAAGCGACGCTGATCCAGGAGCATCTGAACCCCGAACTCAGGCAGGCCGATTTCGTCCTGAACCTGGTCAACCCGCAGGCCCGCCACCACGCGCAGATCGCCACCCGGCTGGAGGGTCTGGTCAGCCTGGTCAAGCCTTATCTCGGCCGGCATATCGCCGTCGCCGAAGCCTTGGCCGAACGCCGCCCGGTTTGGCAGCGCGGCAGCAACCCGAACGCGGCGCGGCATTGGCGGGCGGTCTGCGACCAGTTGTTGCGCAACTACGCCGTGCTCGAAACGGACGCCGCGCCGGGTTAGCCGGACGGGCGATCACCGCCCCGCATCGGCCAGCGCGGGGCATGCGGGGCCGCCCGGCAGCCCGCCGCGTGCCACTCAACTGGCCTGGCCGGCGCCCCCCGGCAGAATGGCCGCGAGCGCCTGACGGCTGGCTTCACTGCATTGCAGGATCTGCATACCCAGGCGAAAGCCATCCATCCCGCAACAGACCGAGTAGACCACGCGAGCGGTCAGTTGCACTGGCTGGTGTATATCGCCCTTTATCAGCGTGAAGGCGATGGCGACGGTTTCGCCCGTCGGCAGATTGTCGGGGACGGTCACGGCGAGGCCGCTCGCCGAGATATCCACGGTAAAGCCATCCAGGCACTCACCCGATTGGCGCTTCAGACGCATGGCCCGGCGCAAACGTACGCGCGGGGCTATGCGTTGCTCGGACTTGGCCTCAGGCATTGCGGGGTGGCCGGTGGGATGTCTTCATGGCGCATCGTAGCCAATCGCGCGAGCGCTGTGCTGGCGCTCGCGCGACCAAAGAGATAAAGCGCGGGCATCGGCGCCGCGCCGGGCCGAGGCCTCGCAGCAATTCCACCGCTCGCGGCGCCCACCTGGCCGGAGTCGCCAGCACGCGTCCCTTAGCGCTTGGCCTTCTCGTAGGTGCCGACGACTTCGGCCTGCGCGAGCACATGCCCTTGCATCGCCTGCTCGATCGCGGCCTTGGTCGGCTGCTCGAGCTTGGGCAGCGTCGTGTCCAGCGCGTACAGCTTGAAGAAATAGCGGTGCCGCCCGATCGGCGGACAGGGGCCGCCGTAGCCGGCGCGCTGCCAATCGTTGAGGCCTTGCTCGGTGCCGGCCGGCAGATTGGCCGGTTTGATCGCCTCGGCCAGGCCCTTGGCATCGGCCGGCAGGTTGTACAGCACCCAATGCACCCAGACGCGCTTGGGCGCGGCGGGATCGGGCGCGTCCGGGTCGTCGACGATCAGCACGAGGGAGCGTGCGTTCGCTGGAACGCCTTGCCAGGCGAGTGGCGGCGAGACGTCCTCGCCTTCGCAGGTGTACTTGGTCGGAATCAGCGCGTGTGGCGCAAAGGCGCTGGACTCGATGCTGAGGTTCATGCTGGGCTCCGCGGCGCCGGCGCTACCGGCGGCAAGCATCAGGGCAAGGGCGTAGCGGTACATTCAGTTCCTTTATCGTTGGTTAGGGTCCACGACACGCACGCCGACGTCGATCCGGTCATCGGGGTAGGCCACGACCCATTGCCCGGGGGCAAGACGTTCGCGTACCTCGCGGTACTGTCCGCCGCGATGTCCGCGCACGACCGGCGTGCATCGCGCGCGGCCGGATTCAACACGAAACACCGGCGAGCCGCCAGCCTGGCGGAACAGCGCGCTGGAGGCGACCTGCAGGGCGTCGTCGCTGCGCCAGTGCTCGAATTCGCCTTCGACGCGGAATCCGTCGCCCAGTACGGCCCAGACGTCGCGGCGACTGGTGATCTCCGGAAGCAGGCGTGCGCCGCGCCTTGTCGGCCACGACGGGCGCCTTGGTGAGGTCCTGCGCACAGAAAACGGTGGCCGCGCCGTTCACTCGGCGATGGTTGCATCTACGTACCGGCCACTACAATGCGGGTGCCGGCCAACGAGGAAGTCCCACGATGCCCCGACGAGCGCAGCGCCTGTGGTTGCTGAGTAGCCTGCTCGTCGCCGCCAGCGCCACGCAGGCGGCCGGCATCACGCTGGTGTCGGACCGCTGGTGCCCGTACAACTGCGATCCGGGCAGCGACAAGCCCGGCTACATGGTCGAGATCGTGCAGATCGTGTTCGGCCGGGCCGGCCATCAGGTCGAGTATCAAGCCTTGCCCTGGGCCCGCGCTGTCGTCGCCGCACGCAACGGCGAATACGACGGCGTGATCGGCGCGGCGCGCGATGGCTCGGCGCGCGACTTCGTGTTCCCGGACGTGCCCGCCGGCATGAGCGCCAACGCCTTCCTCGTCCGCCGCGGCCACCCCTGGCGGTACACCGGCATCGATTCGCTGCCTGCGGTGAGGCTCGGCGTCGTGCTCAACTACAGCTACGACGCCGAGCTGGATGCTTACCTCGCGCAGCATCGCGGCGATCCGAGCAAGGTATTGGCCGAGCCGGGTGACGGCGCCCTCGCCCGCAATCTACGTAAGCTCGAGTCCGGCCAGATCGAGGCGCTGATCGAGAATCGTTCGGTGCTCGAGTACCAACTCGCGCAGCGTGGTCTGAGCGACCGGTTCGAATTTGCCGGCGAAATGCCCAGCCGCGGGTCGTATATCGCGTTCTCTCCGGTCAAGCCGGCCTCCGCCGAGTATGCGCGGCTGCTCGGCGAGGGTATTCGCGAGCTGCGCCGTAGCGGCGAGCTGGATCGCATCCTCGCGCGCTACGGTCTGCGCGACTGGGAACGCTAGTTCGTGGTCGCGCGCGTGCGCCGGGACGCCCGCTGCGGCGCCTGCGCCGGCAGTGTCGCGCGCATCGGGCGTTGCCGGCGTGTATGCTGGCCCGACGGGCAAGAGGCGCCTGTACTGCGTTGGCTTGGGGTGGTCGATGCGGAAGATCGGGGGTATCGCGCTCATCACTGCGCTGCTCGCGCGCCAGGCGATCGCGCAAGACGGCGCCGGTGAGCTGTTCGACCTGTCGCTGGACGAGCTGCTCGAGCTGCGCGTCGATCTGACCGGCAGCCGCCTGCAGCGCGATCCCACGCGCAGCAGCAGCCCGCTGGTGGTCTACGATCGCACGCTGATCGATGCCAGCGGCGCGCAGACGATCGGCGAATTCCTCGCCACGCTGCCAGTCAACGGCTCGGTATTGAACAACAACGGCAGCGCCGGCACCGCGCATGGCAGCGGCAGCGTCAATCTGCGCAACCTCGGCGAGAACCGCACGCTGGTACTGTTGAACGGCCGCCGCCTGGCCAACGGAACGGCGACGCGCGGTTTCCGCGACTTCGTGGATCTCAGCGTGCTGCCACTCGCCTTGATCGATCGGATCGAGGTGTTAGGCGCGGGCGCGTCGGCGATCTACGGCGCCGACGCGATCGCCGGTGTGGTGAACCTGATCAGCCGCGGCCAGCTCGACGGCCAGCGTCTGCTGGCGCGCCATGGACGAACCGGCGAAGGTGATGGCGCGCAATCCAATGCGGCGTGGCTCGGCGGCCGTCATGGTGAGCACTGGAGCCTTTGGGGCGGATTGAGCTGGCAGGAATCGCGGCCGATTCTCGTCGATGATCGCGATTTCTCCGCGGTGCCGCTTGGCGCGCTGAGCAGCACCACGCCGCAGGGACGCTACGTCGTGCCGGGCTTCGGCACGCTGACCTTGCGCGACGGCGCCGCCGGAACCCGCCGTGAGGATTTTCGGCCGTTCGACGCCCAGCGCGATCAGCACAATCCGTTCGCGAATACTTATCTGCGCTACCCGTCGCGGCAGTCCGCCGCATTCGCCGAAGCGCAGCTGCACGTGGGCGAGCTGCGCTGGTTCGGCGAGGTGCTGATCGCGCAGCGTGAGTCCGAGCAGAACTTCTCACCGGTGCCGGCGACGATCGCGGGCAGTGCCGGGTTCGCGATGCCGGCCGATCATCCGCACAACCCGTTCGGTATCGATCTCGTCGGCAGCGGCATGAACGTCGCGCGCGTGTTCACGCCGCTCGGCCAGCGCGTGAATCGGCAGCGCGTGGATTTCGCGCGGCTGGTGCTCGGCGTCCGCGGTAGTTGGTGGCGCGACTGGACCTGGGAAATCGCCGCGAACGCCGCGCAGAACCGCGGCCGCTTTCTGATCTACAACCAGCTCAACCGTGATCACCTGGCGCTGGCGATCGGCCCGGTCGAACGCTGCGTTGCGACGCCCGGCTGCGTCGCCGTGCCGCTGTTCGGCAGCGCCGAGCGCTTCACCTCGGCGATGGTCGACTGGCTGCGGGTCAATGGGCGCGATCGCAACCGTGTCGAGCAGCGGACCTTGCAGCTGAATACGCAGGGCGACCTGCTCATGCTCGCAGCCGGCCCGCTGCGGCTGGCAGCGGGTCTCGAGTTCCGTGACGAGCGCGGCGAGGATCTGCCCGATCCGCTGATTTCGGGCGAAGCGCGCTTCGTCAGCGGCGCGCCGACCAGCGGTCAGGTGCGCGACGGCACCCGCGGTCGTTATCGCGTCTCCGAAGGCTTCGCCGAGGTGGACGCCCCACTCTGGCAAAGTGCGAACGGCGCCCGGCTGCAGGGCAATCTCGCAGTGCGCCATTCGCACTACGACAGCTTCGGCGGCGCCACCACCGGACGGGTTGGCCTGTGGTTCGCGCCCAGTCCGCAGTGGACGTTCCGTGCCACTGCGGCACAGGCGTTCCGCGCACCGTCGATCCTGGAATTGTTCGAGGGCGGACGCACCACCAACCTGCCCGGCATCGACCCCTGCGCCGGCGGCCCGCCCCTGCCCGGCTGCGCCGGTGTGCCCGCGAGCTACCGGCAAGGCGGCAGCCAGGTCGTCTCGCTGGTCTCCGGCAATCCGGATCTGCAGCCGGAGACCGCCGAGCAATTCAACCTCGGCGCGCGCTGGCAATGGCATGCGGACTGGTCGATCGGTGTCGAGGCTTATCGCATCCGCATCGACGACCTGGTGCTGTCGTTCAACAGTCAGCAGATCCTCGACGACTGTGCCTACGCCGCGAGGCGCTGCGAGCTGATCCGGCGCAACCCGACCACGGGTTCGATCGTCCTGCTCGCCGTGCAACGTGATAATGCCGGGCAGCGGCGCGTCGACGGCGTCGACGTGGAGCTGAGCGGACAGTGGCAGGCATGGACGCTGCGCAGCCAATTCGCCTATCTGCATCGCTTCGACGATCGCCAGCAGATCGCTACTGAAGCCAATCTGCTGGCACTCGCCGGTCGGCAGCTGCTGCGCGCCAGCTTCCCGCGCTGGCGCGGCCTCACCACGCTCGGCTGGCAGCAAGGAGAATGGCGCGTCGACGGTCGCTGGCGTTACCTGCATGGCATGCTCGAGGCGAGCGATGTGCCCGACATCGCCGCCGTGCACTACCTCGATTTACAACTGGCGCGCCAGTTCGGCCCGCACTGGCGCGCGCACGTCGGCATCGACAACCTGTTCGATCGCCGGCCGCCCGCCTCGCGCGTCAACGCCAATATCAACTTCGATATCGCGACGTACGAGCCGCGCGGGCGGTTCTGGTACGCCGGCATCGAATGGAATTGGTAGGCGGCACGTCGTGCGCCTTCTTGCTGCGGTAATTCTCCGATAGCGACCGTCCGCCCGGCGCCCTCGTGCCGATGCGTGCATACCGCCGCATGAAACGGCGTACCCCCTTACCAGTGCTTCACGCTGCAGTGCGGCAACGAACAGATACCGATCTGGCCTGGGCTTAGCGTGCCGTGCAAGCCGTCGCAGCGAGCGGCGGCGCATCCGCACAGGCGCAACCCTTAGGGCACTCCCTTGAAACCAGAACATCGCAAGTCGGTCAACGACGTTCGTGTCGGCGTGATCGGGCTCGGTTACGTCGGTCTTCCGTTGGCCGTGGAATTCGGCCGCATCCTGCCCACGATCGCCTTCGACATCGATCGACGGCGCGTGCAGGAGTTGCGCCAAGGTCGCGACCATACCCGCGAAGTGAGTTCGGCGGAGCTGGAGAGCGCGACGCGCATGACGGTGACCGACGAGGCGTCGGCGCTCGCCGTTTGCGACGTCATCATCGTCACCGTGCCCACGCCCGTGGACGAGTTCAAGCGGCCGGATCTCGGCCCGCTCGAGGCGGCGAGCCGGACCGTGGGCGCAGTGCTGCGCCCGGGCGGCATCGTCGTCTATGAATCCACGGTCTATCCCGGCTGCACCGAGGAAGTCTGTGCGCCGATCATCGAGGCGCATTCCAAGCTCAAGCTCAACGACGGCTTCTACCTCGGCTACAGCCCGGAGCGGATCAATCCCGGCGACCAGGAGCGCCGCCTGCCGGATATCGTGAAGGTGACCTCCGGCTCGACGCCGGAAGCCGCCGAGTTCATCGATCTGCTCTACCGCCGCATCGTCCGCGCCGGCACGCATCGGGCGCCGAGCATCCGCGTCGCCGAGGCGGCCAAGGTCATCGAGAACACGCAGCGCGACGTCAACATCGCGCTGGTCAACGAGCTGGCGCTGCTGTTCCATCGCATGCGCATCGACACCGGCGAGGTGCTGGCAGCCGCGGCGACGAAGTGGAACTTCCTCCCGTTCCGGCCCGGTCTCGTCGGCGGCCACTGTGTCGGTGTCGACCCGTACTACCTGACGCACAAGGCGCAGCAGCTCGGCCATCATCCCGAAATCATCCTGGCCGGACGCCGCATCAACGACGGCATGGGCGCGTACGTCGCCTCGCGGGTCGTGCAGTTGCTGGTGCAGCGGCGCATCCATACCGCCGGTGCACGCATCCTGGTGTTAGGCCTCGCGTTCAAGGAGAACTGCCCGGATCTGCGCAACAGCCGGGTCATCGACATCATCCGCAGCTTCAAGGACTACGGCGCCGTGGTCGAGGTGAACGACCCCTGGGCGGATCCGGAGGCTACCCGGCGCGAATACGGCATCGAGCTGACACCGGTGCCGACCGCCGGGTTCTATGACGCCGTCGTGCTCGCGGTGGCGCATCGCCAGTACGCCGAGATGGGCGCGCAGCGCATCCGCGCGTTCTGCCAACCGGCCGGCGTCATCTTCGACGTCAAGCACCTGCTGCCGGCGGACCAGGTGGAGGGACGACTCTGATGCGTATCCTCGTCACCGGCGCCGCGGGCTTCATCGGCGCCGCGCTCAGCCTGCGTCTGCTGCAGCGCGGCGACGAGGTGCTCGGCTACGACAATCTCAATCCTTACTACGACGTCAGCTTGAAACGCGCGCGGCTGCAGCGGCTGCAGGCGCAGCCAAGGTTCAGCTTCGTCGAGGCCGCGCTCGAGGATCGCGCGGCGCTCGACGCGGCGTTCGAACGCTTCAAACCCGCGCGCGTGGTCAACCTCGCCGCGCAGGCCGGCGTGCGCTACTCGCTGGAGAACCCGCGCGCCTACATCGACAGCAACCTCGTCGGCTTCGGCAACATCCTGGAATGCTGCCGCACAGCCAAGGTCGAGCATCTGCTGTATGCCTCGTCCAGCTCCGTCTACGGCGGCAACACCAAGCTGCCGTTCTCGGTGCGCGACAGCGTCGACCACCCGTTGAGCCTGTACGCGGCGAGCAAAAAGAGCAACGAGCTGATGGCGCACTGCTACAGCCATCTGTACGGCTTGCCCACTACCGGGTTGCGCTTCTTCACTGTCTACGGCCCATGGGGCCGGCCGGACATGGCCTTGTTCAAATTCACCCGCAACATCCTCGCCGGCGAGCCGATCGAGGTCTACAACCACGGCAGGCACCGGCGCGACTTCACCTATATCGACGACATCATCGAAGGGGTCGTGCGCACGCTCGATCACGCGCCGAAGGCGACGCCGGACGGCCCGCTGCATCCGGGCACGTCGCGGGCGCCGTATCGCGTGTACAACATCGGCAATCATCAGCCGGTGGACCTGATGCGCTATATCGGCGTGCTCGAAGAGGCGCTCGGCAGGCGCGCCGAGATCCGCATGCTGCCGTTGCAGCCCGGTGACGTGCCGGATACCGAGGCGGACGTCGAGGAACTGATGCACGACGTGGGCTACGCGCCGAGCACGCCGGTGGAAATCGGTGTGCGCCATTTCGTGGATTGGTACGTCGCACACTACTCGCAGCAGGCCTGACGCGCTCCGCCACGCACGGTACGTAGCCGCACGGACGCAAAAACCCCTAGCGACGACACTGGCATCGCACACGCGCTGCAGGCGCGCCCCGGGGACGCGCCGAGCCGGCGCCACCCACCGAATGGTGCGCCGCAGCATTCAAGGTTCGTCCTTTCGAATCGAGGTTGCCGTGGCCATGCTCAATACCGATCCGCCCTTGCTCGCCCAACGACCGATACCGTCCGTGCCCTCGCGGCCCGGCGGCATCGGTTGCATCAACGACAGCGACGACCTCAGCGCGCTGGCCGATGCCTGGCACGCGCTGGCCGGAGGCTACGGCCCGATCGAGCAGTTCAGTTGGATCCAGGCCTGCGCACAGACGTTCGCTGTCGCCGGGACGCTGCGCATCGTCACCGTGCACGACGACGGGCGGCTCGTCGCGGCCGCACCGCTGTTGCGCCGTCGCATCCGCAGCGTGCCGCACCTCATGCTGCTCGGCGTGGAAGAACTCTACGAACCGATGGATCTGCCCTGCGCCAACGCGGCCGCGGCGGAGGCCTTGGCCGACGCCCTGCTGCGACTGCATCTGCCCTTGCATCTGCAGCGGCTGCCGGCGGCGTCACCGCTCGCCCACGCGCTGTGCCGGCAGGCGCGCGGGCGCGCACTCGTCGCCTGCCGTCCGGCGCCCGGGGCCGCCTACATCATGCTCGACGCGGACTGGAGCGAGCCGCTCGCCAAGCTCAGCCCGCGCCGGCGCAGCGACCTGCGCCGTGCATGGCGTCGCGCGCAGTCACATGGGCCGGTGCGTGCCGAGGTTCTGGTGCCGGCGCCCAGCGAAGTGCCCGCACTGCTGGACCTCGTGATGGCCGTCGAGGCGCGCAGCTGGAAGGCGCGCTCCGGCACGGCGCTGCTGCAGGACGAACTGCGTCGCGACTTCTATCGCCAGTACGCACTCGCCGCCGCCGGCGAAGGCACGCTGCGCATCGCCTTGCTCCATATCGGCGATGCCATCGCGGCCGCGCAACTCGCAGCCGTGGCCGGCAACGGGTACGCGTTGTTGAAGATCGGCTACGACGAGCGCTTCGCCGACTGTTCACCCGGATTGCTGCTGCTGCAGTCTTCCATCGCGCATGCGGCTCAGCAGGGCATTGCCCGCTACGAGCTGCTCGGCCTGCCCTCGGCCTGGATCGAACCCTGGACGCGGTTGCAGCATGCGTGCATCAGCCTGCGCCTGTTCCCGCGCCGCTTGAATGGCCTGTTGGCGCTGGCCACGACGCTGGCGGCGCGGGCCTGGCGTGGCGTGCAGCGCGCATGAACGGCATCGCGATCCGTCCGATCCTGCGCCGCGCCGCACTGCGCTGCGCCATGCCGATGTTGCGCCAGGCGGCACGCGCCTATGTCGGCGGCGAATCGCTGCCGCAGGCGTTGCTGCTGCGCCAGCGCCTCGCGGACAAGAGCATCGGTTGCACGCTCGGCTATTTCAATGCCGATGAGGAAGGGGCCGCGACCATCACTGCGGAGTACGTCCGCGCGCTCCAGGCGTTGGTAGGCAGTGACGACTACTTGTCGGTGAAACCGCCGGCATTAGGCTACGAGCATATCCGCCTGCGCCGTCTGGCCGATGCCGCGGCCGAGCACGGCTTGCGCCTGCATTTCGATGCGCACGGCCCGGAG
>Ga0196963_10000950_pt1 | contig 21814 bp, 20 predicted proteins | sample S1_5metaG_FD_148600 | JGI IMG/M metagenome (GOLD analysis project Ga0196963, IMG submission 148600) | Soil microbial communities from Anza Borrego desert, Southern California, United States - S1_5 | ecosystem: Environmental > Terrestrial > Soil > Desert | place: USA: California | collected... | reverse complement strand
CCTGTTCGCCACCCAGCCCACGACCAAGTCCCTCCTCGCCGGCAACTCCTTCAACCTCAACCCCGCCCAGCTCGACCGTGCCCGCGCCGGCTGGTCGCTCGACGACCTCCGCCCCCGCGTCGACCAGTTCGTCCTCCACTACGACGTCGCCGGCACCAGCCGCCAGTGCTTCAAGGTCCTCCACGACCTCCGCGGCCTGTCCGTCCACTTCATGCTCGACCTCGACGGCACCATCTACCAGACCCTCGACCTCAAGGAACGCGCCTGGCACGCCACCACCAGCAACACCCGCTCGATCGGCATCGAGATCGCCCACATGGGCGCCTACCCCACCCCGTCCAAGAACGCCCTCGACGAGTGGTACGCCAAACCCGCCGGCCCCGACGCCTGGCCCACGATCCGCATCCCCGCCCGCTTCGGTGACGGCGGCCTCCGCAACCCCGCCATCCCCCTCCGCCCCGCTCGCCCCGAGCTGATCTCCGGCCCGATCCACGGCCGAACCTACTTCCAGTACGACTTCACCCCCCAACAGTACGACTCGCTCACCAAGCTCACCGCCACCCTCTGCGCCGTCTTCCCCAACCTCAAGTGCGACTACCCCCGCGACGCCGCCGGCAACCTCCTCACCACCCGCCTCCCCGACGACCAACTCGCCGCCTACCAGGGCGTCCTCGGCCACTTCCACGTTCAGGACACCAAGCAGGACCCCGGCCCCGCCATGCAGTGGGACAAACTCATCACCGGCGCCCGCGCAATTCTCAAGTAGGGTGGGCACTGCCCACCGACGCCGAATCTCGCAACCACCTCTCGCATCCCAAGGACGACCGTCGTACTGAGCGGTCGCACCGAAGGTGCACGTGCGCTCCTGATCTCCATCGCCCATTCGCCGACCCCCGCCCCCGGGTGCCATGCTCAGACCCGGCGCCAACCCGCCCACGCTCGCGCAACCGCGCCCCCGCCGGGGATGAGCATGCCGAACGTCAAACGGCTCACACCCCCGCGCCTTTTACGTTGAACGCCCCGCCCCGCCCCGGGTAGAAGAACCATCAATATCGCGCACAAAGGGGGTCGCACTTCCGAGGCCCGCATCGCATGCCCACCCAACCCGACACCTACGACCCCCGCCTCGACGCCCCCACCGCCAACCGCGATTTCTCCGCCGACATCCAACCCGGCCGCGCCCCGACCTACGACCTCGACGCCCCCACCGCCGTCACCACCCCCGCCGCGCTCCCGTATGCCTCCCCGTCCACACCCCCCGACGCGCCCCCCGCGCGCCTCGTCTCCCTCGACGCCTTCCGCGGCCTGGTCATGGTCCTCATGGTCTCCGCCGGCCTCTCCATCGGCACCGTCGTCAAGAACATGCCTCCCGAGCAGCGCACCGACACGTGGCGGTACCTCGCCTTCCAGACCGACCACCCCACCTGGCAATCCTGGAGCTTCTGGGACCTCATCCAGCCCGGCTTCATGTTCATGGTCGGCACGGCCATGGCCTTCTCCCTCGCCAGCCGCCGGGCCAAGGGACACGGCTTCGCCCGCATGCTCTTCCACGCCCTCTGGCGCTCGGCCGTCCTCGTCGCGCTCGGCGTCTTCTTCGCCTCCGCCTGGTCCCCCCGCGTCAACTTCGAGTTTACCAACGTCCTCGCCCAGATCGGCCTGGGCTACACGTTCCTCTTCCTGATCGCCTGGCTCAAGCCGCGCTGGCAGGCCGTCTCCGCCGCCGTCATTCTCGCTGGCTACTGGGCCCTCTTCGCCCTCTACCCCGCGATGCCCAAGGACGCCAACCCCAAGGACTACGGCCTCCCCGCTAACTGGGTCCGCCTCGACGGCTTCGCCGCCCACTGGGAGAAGAACGCCAACGCCGCCACCGCCTTCGACAAGTGGTTCCTCAACCAGTTCCCCATCCACGCCCTCCGCAACACCAAGACCCCCACCACCGACCCCGCGGCCCCCCGCTTCGAGTACAACGCCGGCGGCTACCAAACCCTCAACTTCGTCCCCTCCCTCGCCACCATGATCTGCGGCCTCCTCGCCGGCGGGTGGATCCGCCGCCAGGACAAGTCCGGCATGACCAAGTTCGCCGGCCTCGTCGCCGGCGGCGCCGTCGGCTTCGGCGTCGGCTGGGCCCTCAACGCCCTGGGCTGGTGCCCGCTCGTCAAGCGCGTCTGGTCGCCGTCGTTCGCCATCTTCAGCGCCGGCCTCGTCGCCGCCGGCCTCGCCGTCTTTTACCTGATCATCGACGTCGCCCGCCTCCGCGCGTGGTCGAAGCCGCTCGTGATCGTCGGCATGAACTCGATCGCCATCTACTACATCTCGATGCAGTTCAAACCCTTCGTCCGCGACAACGTCAAACGCTTCTTCGGCCCCGAAGCCTACAACGACCTTTCCTGGACCTTCACCCGCGACAAGCTCTACGCCCCCATGTTCGAATCCGGCATCTTCCTCATCTTCGCCTGGGCCATCGTCTACTGGATGTACCGCCAACGCGCCTTCATCCGGATCTAGCCGCGGAGCGGCGACAGCCAATAGCCCACGACGTAAGTCGTGGGTTTCAGCAAACGGCCAGAAAATGAGTCCCGGAGGGACGACAGCGCCGCTCGACGCGCAACCACATCGCTGCGCAGACGGGAATCCGGTTCATCGTCGAGGTACGGAACTTGGACTGGGCCATTTCGCAATTGCTCTCGTACGGCGTCGGTGCTTGGATTCTGTTCCTCACCGTCGCGATGTTAGCGGCCTACGCGCTGCGCGGGCCCGGCGTGTTCCTCGGTCACATCGTCATCGCCGCCATCGTCGCCGGACTCGACCACCACTGGATTCGGACCGAAATGGACCGACCCGGTTGGAACGGACAACCGGATCAGGACGTCGTGTTCATGCTCGGCGTCCTGATCCGGGTCGTCCTGGTCAACACGGCGCTTTTACCCCTGAGCCTGTGGATCGTCCGACGCCGGCGCGGCAATCCGATAGACGCCTGACCCCCACAACCCCTGCCGCCCCTTCGGGATTGTCTAAAGTCCCGGCAACTTCTGCTTCACCTTCAGCACCCCCTCAAACAAATCCCCCACCTTCTCCACGCGCTTGAGCACCGCCCCCGCCTCGAACCGCAACATCCCCTCGTCCCCCTTCTTCACCGCCCGCTCCACCTCCGCCCACGTCACCGGCGTCGACACCGTCGGCCTTCCTCTCGCCCGCAGCGTGTACGCGCACGCCGTCGTCTTGTGCGTGTCGTTCTGGCTCCAGTCCACGAACACCCGTCCGCCCCGCAAATCCTTCTTCATGTTCGTCGTCACCCGCCCCGGATCCTGCTTCTCCAGCAGCTGCGCCACCGCGTAGCTGAACGCCTTCGTCTGCTCGAACGTCACCGGCGTATTGAGCGGCACGTACAGGTGAATCCCCTTCCCGCCCGACGTCTTGACGAAACTCTCCAGCCCCAGCTTCCCCAGCACGTCCCGGAACTTCACCGCCACCCGCGCGCAGTCGATCACCGACACCCCCGGCCCCGGGTCGTGGTCGAACACCATCATCGTCGGCCGCTCCAGCCGCGGCGCCTTCGACAGCAGCGTGTGCAGCTCCAGCGCCGCCAGATTCGCCAGCCACACCAGCGTCGCCGCCGAGTCCACCACGCAGAACGGGATCGTCCGGTTGGTCGTCTCGACGTCGGCCGTCTTCACCCACGTCGGCCGGTGCACCGGGCACGCCTTCTCGTAAAAGAACGGCTGGTCCACCCCGTTCGGGTACCGCTTGAGCGTCACCGGCCGGCCCTTCAAGTGCGGCAACATCACCGGCGCGATCGCCTCGTAATAGCGCAACACCTCCCCCTTCGTAAACCCCGCCTCCGGGTACAGCACCTTCGGCAAATTCGACACCGCCACGTCCCACCGCCCGATGCGGAAGGCGGACGCAGTTGTTGAAGGTTTGGTCGGCATAAGTCGCGCCACGACGAAGGACGAAGCTCGAAGGACCAATCAATTACGACGTACGAACGATCGACCGACGAAAGCCATTATGCCCACCGTCTTCCCGTTTCGTCATTCGTCATTTCACCTTCGTTATTGATTCGTCATGCGAATTTCGTCATTCGTCATTCCCTACGCGCTCTTCCGCCGCGCCGCCCCCACCCCCGGGTGCCGCCGCGCGGCCCCGCCCGCCGTCTCCTTCGCGTGCCTTCTCGCCCGCCCGTGCCCCGGCGGCCGCGCCTTCCGCCCGTCATCCTCCGCATCCCCCTTGGCCTTGCTCAGCGACGCCTCCAGCGCAGCCAGCAAATTCGTCACCCGCCCCTTCTTCTCCTGCGCCGCCGGCTGCGTCACGATCTCCTCGCCCTCCGCCTTCTTCTGGATCACCTCCATCACCGCCTCGCGGTACGTGTCCTTGTACTTCTCCGGCTTGAACTTGGTCGTCAGCGACTCGATCAGCTGGCTCGCCATCTTCAGTTCCCGCTCGTCGCTCTTCGCCTTGTGCGGCACGTCCACCTCGCTCGCCGGCACCACCTCGTCGTTGAAGTGCATCGTCTCCAATACCAGCGCCCCCTCCACCGGCCGCAGCGCGCACAAATGTTCCTTGTTCCGCATCACGAACCGCGCGATCCCCACCTTCTTGCTCTTCTCCATCGACTCCACCAGCAGCCGGTACGCCTTGGCGCCCTGCTCCTGCGGCACCACGTAGTACGGCCGGTCGAAGAACAGCGGGTCAATGTCATCCAGCGCCACAAAGTCCTCGATCTCGATCGTCTTGCTCCGCTTCGGCGCCGCCGCCTCCAACTCTTTGTCTCGCATGATCACGTATTGCCCAGGCGAGATCTCATACCCCTTCACGACGTGCTCCGAGTGCACCTCCTTCCCGTCCGCCGGACACACCATCTTCCGCGTCAGCCGCACGTGATCCTGGTCGTGCAGCATGTGGAAGTGTAGTTCCTTCTCCCGCACCGCCACGTGCAGCTTCACCGGAATGTTCACCAGCCCGAACGTGATCGAACCGGTCCAAAGTGATCGCGATGCCATGGGAAACTCCGATCGAGTCCAGGAATGCCGAACGTCGAAACTCGAATAACGAATCAAATTCGAAGGACGAACATCGCATGACCAAGCACGTCGACGCCCGCACCTCTGCGTTTCGTCATTCGGATTTGAACCTTCGTCATTGATTCGTCATTCGAACTTCGACATTCGTCATTGCGCCTCTTCACGTGTCACCTCTCGCGCCCCCTTATCCGTCCGCAGCCCCTTAAACGCCCCTTGCTGCACGATCCCCGCCGGCCGCCGCCGGTACTCGATCTGCGCCACCAGCTCGGGCACGACGAACAGGGCGCCGCCACGCCGGGGGACCGGGTCCGCGAACGGACTACCGCCCGGCCGGTGCAGGCCCTTGAGCAGCCGGGTCAAACGCTGGTGGTCCGCGTCGCCGAACCCCGTCCCCACGCCTCCGGCAAAGCGCAGCAGGCCCCGTTCGTCGTACTGTCCGAGCAGAATGGATCCGATCCGGTCCGTCCGCGTCCCGCCCTCCGGCACCCACCCCCCGATCACGAACTCTTCCTCGCTCACGATCTTGATCTTGAGCCAATCGCGCGACCGCGCGCCCGGCAGGTACGGGCTGTCCACCCGCTTCGCCATCACGCCCTCGAGCTTCTGCTTCCGCGCCGCCGCCAGCAACTGCTTCCCCTTCCCCACGTGCGCCGGCGATACCAGCCACGACGCCCCCGCCAGCCCCAACTTCTCCAACCGCTCCCGCCGCTCCGCCCACGGCCAATCGCACAGCGCCTGCCCCCCCTGGTGCAGCAGGTCGAACACGACCAGCGACACCGGCACCTCCCCGACAAGCCGCGCGATCGCCCGCGCGTCCCCCACGTGCATGCGCTTCTGCAACGCCGCGAAGCTGGGCCGCTCCTCCTCATCCAGCGCGATGATCTCCGCGTCCAAAATCGCCGCCCGCCGACCCAGCGCCTTCCCGATCCCGTGCAGCTCCGGATACCGCCGCGTCACGTCGTTCAGATTTCGCGTCAGGAACTGAACCGCCCGCCCGTCCCACCGCACCAGCGCCCGGATCCCGTCCCACTTGTACTCGAACGCCCACTCGCGCTCCGGCGCCGGCAACCCCGACGCCAGCGTCGCGAGCATCGGCGCGAACACGGGTGGAAGCGCCTGCTTTGAAATTGCATCACGCAGTACGTTCATCGTAATCACCATCATCGGCGTGCTCACTTGAGTGATGCACGAGAGGGCGCTCCTGACCTCCATCACCCAGGCGCGTACCCCGAGCCCGGGAAGTTCAACCCGCTCACGCGCAATCCGCGCGGGCGATCCAACCTCCCCATTTCCCCACAGTGCGTCCTCGCTGTATTCGGGTGCGTCCGTGCCCGCACACCCGTACGCAACTAGCGCGCCCGGTTTTCGTGCGCCACCCGTGTGAGCCGCGCCAACGCCCTCGCACCGGGCCAAAACCCGATAATCCCCTCGCTTACGCCCGCCAACCTCGGCCCCAGCATTTTCCATCCTGACACACGCCCCTCGCAGTGCGAAGATGCGAGCCTCGCACGTTTCGTGCGCCACTCACATGGACCGCTGGCCCTCCCAAAACGACCCCCCCGACCGGACAACTCGTCCGCCGCGCCCGCGCACGCCTGCGATCCCGATCGACGTCACCCCCGACGCACCGGACCCCACCGCCAACGAAGCCCAAACCTACTCCCGAATCCGCACCTCCCTCATCAAAGCCCTGCGCACGTCGCCCAACTCCGTCGCCCCCATCTGCGACGCCCTCGAGCTCCTCGAAACCCTCCAGCAGCGCGCCGAATCAACTCCCTCCCTCGTCGCCGCCGCCCCCGAGCGCCGCGCATCCCCCCAACAGGAATACCTCATCCAGCAAACCCCCGACGGCCCCTACCTCACCGAGCGCCGCCCCACCGGCAGCCAGCCCTTCCGCTGCCCCCGCCAAACCTACGACACGATCGCCCGCCTTCTCGCCGCCCACGGCCCCCTCCACTTCGACGAGCTCCTCAACCGCCTCAACGAAGCCTCCCCCGAACGCCAGGCCGACTACCGCCTCCGCGTCTGCCTCCGCTTCTGGATCACCACCGGCCTAGCCCAGCGCATCAAAACCCGCTACCGCCCCACCAACCCCGACACCTTCGAATCCGCCACCCGAGACGCGTGGGACCACCTCGCCGCCGACCCGCCGCTGTGAACCCCTAAAGACGAAAAACGAAAAAACGTAAAGCCGCCCGAACAGATCGCTCGGGACTCTTTACGTTTTTCGTCTTTTCGTTTTCCGCCCACCACCACCCCACCACCTCCTCTCCCCATCCCCTCACCTCAACCCCCCAATCACCCGCCCCACCTCCCCCACCGCCCGCCGCCACCGGTCCGACGTCTCGGCCGCCTCGTACGTCAGAATATCGTTCAGCCCCACGAAATCCCGGTTCTCCAGCGCCACCTTGATCGACCGCAGCTGCCCCGCAAACTCCCCCACCATCTCCGACAGCGGCCGCCCGTCCACGATCACGTCCTGCAAGTCCAGCCGCACCAGCTGCGCCGTCTTGAGCACCGACTCCTGCGCGTGCTGCCACGTCGTGAAGCACCCGCTCAGCTTCTCCATCGCCCGCTGGTTCTGGCCCTTCACGATCAGCTCCGACGCCTCCGCCCGCAGCCGGTCCGCCTCCGCCAACTGCTCCTCCACTTCCTTCAACACGTTCCCCGCCAGCTGCCGCGGGTCCGCCGTCTCCACGAACAGCGTATGATCCCGCAGCGGCGTCCGCCGGAGGTCACCCATCTCCGCCAAATCCGGCTCCCGCCCGTCGATCAGCACGTGCACGACCAGCCGGTTGTCCTTCTGCAGGTGCGCCAGCACCTGCCCCACCGTCTCAAACCCCATCTCCTGCACGGGCATCGACTGGTGATCAACGGTGACGGAATTCGACATAAGCGCATCTCCGGAAAAGCGTGGCAATGACGCCTATCGGCCTCCCGCACCTGTCCGCGTGAGAAAAGTCCGATAAAATCCATTCGACACGCGCACACGCGTGTTACCTGTCATTCCGAGGTACTCCGAGGAATCTAGCCAGTCCGTACGGGCCCGTTCCCTTCGCCCAAGCCCTCTATAAACGACGCAGGACAAGCAGACGGGCCCCGCCGCACCAGCCAGATTCCTCGGAGTACCTCGGAATGACAGTGAACACGCACGAAGCGAGGAATCACGACTCACATGACCGACTCCGCCCGCTTCCAATCCCTCCTCGCCGCCCGCTACCCCTGCGTCGCCCTCACCACCGCCGAGGAGCACGACGCCGTCGAGCTCGCGATCCACGCCGCCGTCCAGGCCAACCTCCCCGTCTGGCTCTGGTCCCAATCCAAGGGCGTCCGCGACGGCCTCCTCCGCGAGGCCCCGCCCGTCCCCGACACCGAGCACCCCGCCGCCGCCCTCTACCACCTCGAATCCGCCGAGGCCGGCCGCCGCTCCCTCTTCGTCGCCCTCGACCTCTGCCCCCACCTCTCGCGGGACGAGCGCACCCTCCGCCAGTGGCGCGACCTCGTCGCCCGCTGCGCGCGGGACGGCTCGACCCTCCTCATGATCGACTGCCACGCCGACCGCCCCGACGTCGTCCGCCAGACCGCCGCCGTCTTCGACCTCTCCCTCCCCGATGAATCCGAGCTCGAGCAACTCCTCAAGACCACCCTCCGCCGACGCAACGACGACCACCCCGTCCAGATCGTCCTCGGCCGGCGCGACGTCGAGACCATCGTCCGCAACCTCAAGGGCCTCACCCGCCGCCAGGCCGCCCAACTGATCGTCGACGCCGTCTGCGACGACAACCGCCTCGACCCCCACGACGTCAACCACATCCTCGCCGGCAAGCGCCGCCTCCTCCAGTCCTCCGGCCTCCTCGAATACGTCGAATCCCCCGTCGACCTATCGGAGATCGGCGGCCTCGCCCGCCTCAAGCTCTGGCTCGACCAGCGCAAGGGCGCCATGACCAAAGAGGCCGCCGCCTTCGGCATCGACCCGCCCCGCGGCGTCCTCATGCTCGGCGTCCAGGGCGCCGGCAAGTCCCTCGCCGCCAAGGCCGTCGCCACCGCCTGGCGCGTCCCCCTCATGCGCATGGACGTCGGCGCCCTCTACGACCGCTACGTCGGCGAGTCCGAACGCCGCCTCCGCGACACCCTCCGCCAGGCCGAGTCCATGGCCCCCATCGTCCTCTGGATCGACGAGATCGAAAAAGCCTTCGCCTCCGCCGCCAGCCGCAGCACCGACGGCGGCTTGAGCCAGCGCATGTTCGGCACCCTCCTCACCTGGATGCAGGAGCGCGGCTCGCGCACGCCCGCCGCCCAGGACGCGGGCGTGTTCGTCATCGCCACCGCCAACGACATCGAAGCCCTCCCCCCCGAGCTCCTCCGCAAGGGCCGCTTCGACGAGATCTTCTTCGTCGACCTCCCCACCCTCGACGCCCGCGCCCAGATCCTCACCATCCACCTCAAGCGTCGGAACCGCGACCCGAAAAAGTTCGACCTCGCCACCCTCGCCCAAGCCGCCGAAGGCTTCAGCGGCGCCGAGATCGAACAAGCCATCGTCTCCGCCCTCCACGAAGCCTTCGCCGCCAAATCCGACCTCACCACCCAACTTCTCCTGGACGTCCTCGCCAAATCCCCCCCAATCTCCGTCACCATGCGCGAGCGCATCGACGCCCTCCGCACCTGGGCCCGCGGCCGCTGCGTCTCGGCCGACTGACACCATGCGCAATCCCGACCGCCTTCCACCCCTGTTAGAACTTTTGCCGAAACGGCAGATTCCGAAACCGCTCATCGCCGGCGCGGGGTCGCTGATCGTCTATCCAATGTGCTTCGTTGCCAACCTGATGAGTCTTGCGGGGCACGGCGGGTTCGAAAGGGCATGGAACAAAGACCCCGTGCAAGCGGTCGCGTTCTACATCTTCCTATGGGCGACCACCGCTTACCCAGTCATCCTGGGTCTGGCGTTCATAGCGAACCGGCTTTTCGCGAACTACGACCGATCCAAAGCCGCCACCCGAGCCGCGTGGGCTCCGTTAGCCTATCTTGGAGCGTGCGTGCTCCTTTACGCGACACTCTCGCTGATCGAATCACGAAAGTGGTGACGCTCCGCGTTTGACACCGCTCGCGCACCGCCCGCCCCACTCCAGCGCCGTACTTAGCGGTCGCACCAAAGGTGCACGTGAGCGCTCGCACGCAAATCGGCGCCGACCCCGCTCGCCGCACTGACATTACCGTCTCTCACGCCCGCGGCAGCACCACCGTGAATGTCGTCCCGCGCCCCACCTGGCTCGTCACCTCGATCCGCCCCTTGTGCGCCTCCACGATCTCCTTGCAGATCGCCAGGCCCAGGCCCGTGCCCTTATTCTCACCGCGCTTCGCCGTCCCCTTGGTCGTAAAGAACGGCTCGAAGATCTTCCCGATCAGCTTCTCCGGAATCCCCGGCCCCGTGTCGATCACCTGCAGCCGCACCATCGTCGGCTCGCCCTCGACCTCCGCCGCCTTGAACGTGATCGAGCCGCTCCGCGTACCCGCCCCCAGCATCGCCTGCCGCGCGTTGATCAAGAGGTTCAGCAGCACCTGCTCGAGCTGCACCGGGTCGCCCGACACGACCAGCCCCGGCTGCACCTGCACCCGCAGCGCCAGCCCGTCCTTGCGCGGGTCGCGGGCCATGACCAGCAGCGTGTCGTCCACCAGCTCCTGCACCCCGACCGTCGTAAACTGCGTCTGTCCCCGCGCCAGGCTGAGCATCGAGTTGCAGATCTTCCCCGCCTTGGTCGACGCCGCGTAGCTCTTCGACAGCGCCTTCTTGATGATCTCCATGTCCGGCTTGTCGCCCTCGGCCGACGACAGCGCGAACTGCGAATAGGAGACGATCGGCGTCAGCAGGTTGTTGAACTCGTGGGCGATCACGGCGGCGATCGTGCCGATCGTCGCCAGGCGCTGCGATTCGGTCAGCTGCTCGCGCAGCGAGTCGAGCTGCCGCTGCATCTCCTCCAAATGCCGTTCGAGGGCGGATTCGGGCGTGACGGCAGGGGGGGTGTGCGGGTTCGACTCACTCACTTGCCGGAGTATCGGCCCGCCCCCGGGCCGGGATGAAAAGTGGTCCACCCCGACATTATCGGGGTTAACCCAGGAAAGGACGCGCAATTCGGCCAGTGAAAAACCCCGCCCCGCAACACGCTTCTGCCTTCTGCCTTCTGACCTCTGACTTCTCCATCTGACCCCCTCACGCCGCCCCCATCGCCGGCCGCGTCGTCCCGGCCCGCAGCACCTCCTCCGCCGCCCCCGGGTCCAGCGGCCGCGCGAACAAATACCCCTGCCCGTAGTCGCAGTCGACCGCCTGCAAAAACGCCGCCTGCTCCGGCTTCTCCAACCCCTCGGCCACCACGTCCATGCCCAAATTGTGCGCCAGCGTCACGATCGATTGCACGACCGCCGCCGCGTCGCTCCGCCCCTCGAGGTTGGCGATGAAGCTCCGGTCGACCTTCAGCTCGTCCAGGGGGAACCGGTGCAGGCAGCTCAGCGACGAATACCCCGTGCCGAAGTCGTCCATCGACAGGAGGACGCCCGTCCGCTTGATCGCCTCCAGCACCGCCCGCGCCGCCTCGGTGTCGCCCATGATCGCGCTCTCGGTGATCTCCAGCTTGACCGCCCCCGGGTCGACCCCGGTCGCCGCCAGCACGCGTCCGAGGTGCCCCACCACGTCCGGGTCGGTCAGCTGGCGGCGCGACAAGTTGATGCTCACCTTCGCCCGCGACGCCCCCGGCACTCGGGCCCGCCAGTCGGCCAGTTGGCGGCACGCCTCCTCGATCACCCACCGCCCGATCCCGACGATCAGGCCCGTCTCCTCGGCCAGCGGGATGAAGTCGGCGGGCGAGACCACCCGATCCCCGCACTGCCACCGGAGCAACGCCTCGAACCCGTGCAGAGCGCCGCTCTCGAGCGACACGATCGGCTGATAATGAAGCACGAACTCCCCCCGCGCCACCGCCCGCCGGAGGTCGCCCTCCAGCCGCAGCCGCGCCACCGCCGTCGCGTGCAGGGCCGCGTCGAACACCGCGAACCGGTTCTTCCCCGCCTCCTTCGCCTTGTACATCGCCGCGTCCGCGTCCCGCAGCAGGTCGTGCGCCGACGACGCGACGGCCGGGCCGCCGCCGTGACCCCCGCCCATGACGATCCCGACGCTCGCCGTCGCCGTCACCTCGTGCCCCGCGCCGCAGTCGATCGGCCGCGCCAGCGCCCGGAGGATTCGCCCGGCGACGCCGGTCGCGTCCGCCTCGCACGACAGCCCGTCCAGCAGCACCGTGAACTCGTCCCCCCCCAGCCGGGCGACCGTCGTGAACCCCCGCGACCCGCCCGCCGGCCCGCCCGACCCCCGCACGCACGCCGTCAACCGCCCCGCCACCCCGCGCAGCAGCGCGTCCCCCGCCGCGTGCCCCAGGCTGTCGTTCACGATCTTGAATCGGTCCAAGTCCAGGAACAGCACGGCGAACGCCCCGCCCCCCGGGCCCACCGCCGTCCGGCGCCGCAGGCACTCGTCCACCCGGTCCAAAAACAACGCCCGGTTCGGCAGCCCGGTCAGCGCGTCGTGGTTCGCGTCGTGCGCCATCCGCTCGTTCTGCAGCCGCGCCGTCGCCTCGGCCGCCCGACGGGCCGTCACGTCCTCCACCATCCCGATCAGGCACGTCGGCCGGCCCTCCGCGTCCCGCAGCACCGACGCCGTCAGCGCGCCCCACACGACCGACCCGTCGCGCCGCACGTACCGCTTCTCCATCCGGTAGTTCGGGATCCGCCCCGCGATCACCCGGGCCGCTTCGTCCGCGTCGGCGGCCAGGTCCGCCGGGTGCGTCACCTCGGCGATCGTCCGCCCGGCGAGCTCGGCCGGCTCGTACCCCAGCATCCGCGCGAACGCCCCGTTCACCCGCAGCACCGTCAGGTCCAGCCCGACCAGCGCGATGCCCAGCGGGCCCTCGTCGAACACCATCCGGAACCGCTCGTCGCTGTGCCGCCGGTCCGCCGCCTCCGCCGCCACCGTGATGATGTACGTCAGCGACGTCGCGAACGCCTCCTCGTCCGCCGTCCACCCCCGGGCCCGGCCGACGTGCTCGACGCACACCACCCCCACCGCCCGCCCGCCCACCCGGATCGGCGCGTCCAGCATCGACGTGATCCCCAGCGGCTCGAGGTACGCCGCCGTAAATTCGCACGTCCGCGGGTCCGTCCGCGCGTCGTCCGCCACGATCGTCCGCTCCACGTCCAGCGCCGCGAAGTACCCCGGGAAGTCCGTCCGCCACAGCTCGACCCCGTCCGCGTGCCGGCCCGGGCCCGCCTCGTACAGGTCCAGGCACCGGATCAGCGTCCGCCCCTCGTCGCACAGCCACACGCTCACCCGGGCCGCGCCCAGCGCGCGCGCCCCGGCCTCGTTGACGGCCGCCGCGGCCGCGCGCAGGTCGCTCCCCGCCGCCACCCCCCGGTGCGCCAAATCGACCAGCGCCGCGCTCTGCCGCCCCAGCCGGTCGTGCGTGGCGCGCAGCTCCGCCTCGGCCCGGTCGCGGTCGTCCGCCGCGCGCCGGAGGTCCCCGGCGGTGGGGCCGGGCACAACCGCCCCGGCAGGACGGTCGGATTCGCAGGTCGGGACGGTCGGGTCGGGCACGGTCACTCCCCGGGGGGCGCGCACGCGGTCTACGGAGGGCCCGGCGGCATCGCGGGGCGCGCGCACGAAAACGCGTCCGCGGTTCTGCCGCCGGCGGCCGGCCGCCCGCGTGGGCGCGACCGACCTACCCGGACTATCGGCGTCCCCCCGCGAAACTTGACCGGTACAGGATAAATGCTGCCGACCCCCGGACCGTTTCCCATAGCGCGCCATCAAGCCGGAGGCGGAGCCTGAGGCGACGCCCCGGATCGAGCGACGCGGTACCTGATCCAACTCTCAGTTAGCCGCCACGTCCTTCAGCACACGCCCTATCGGACCCCGACCACGCGCAGCCCCGAGACCGGCCCCGTCCGCAGACCCGCCATCGTCCCCACCATCAGCCCGCCGACCACCGGCAGCCGCGGCAGCCACGGCAGAACCCAATCCCGGGCCACGCCCAGCCACCGCCCCTCATTCTGGAACACGGGCCCGAGCAAGTTCGACAGCCGCCACGACCACATCGTCTGCCGCTTCCGGTCTTCGGTCGCCCGCGCCAGCGCGGCGGGAATCCCCCCGCCAATCCGCGCGGCCGCGTCCACCGCACCCGCGACCGCCAACGCGTCCAGCAGCGCCAAGTTGACGCCCTGCCCGAGGTGCGGCGTAGTCGAGTGCGCGGCGTCTCCCACGCACGCCAGCCGCCCCACGCTCCACTGCCGGAGTTGGGCGATCTGATAATGCGCCACCGCCAGCGCGTCCATCGAGCCGAGTTGCTCCATCAGCGGCGCCGCCTCCGGACACAGCGCGACCACCTCGGCCCGCAGCGCCGGCAGCCCGCGCCGCTCGAGCGCCGCCCGACCCCCCGTCGGCAGCGCGCAGAAGAAGCTGCACCGCCCGCGCCCGAGCGGGAGCAGGCCGATCAACTGCCGCGTCCCTCGCGTAACCTGCAGCAGCTTCCCGCGAACGGTATCGGCGTGGCCGCTGAACCAGGCGGCCCCGAGCGGGAACTCGCGCACGACGGCCCCCAGCCCGTCCGCGGCACGCAGGCGCGAGCGAGCGCCGTCGGCGGCGATCAGCGCGTCGAACGGGCCGTGCTCGTCACCCGCGTCATCGATTGCCACGATCTCGCGCGCCGTCTGGCGCGAGCCGACGATCGTGACGCCCAGGCGGAACGCGACCCCGTGTCGCACCGCGTGGCGGTACAGCACCTGGAACAAATCGTCGCGATGAACGCCGTAGCCGGTCAGCGAGGAATCGACGCGGCCGTAGAACAGCCGCGCGAGGTCGCGCCCGCGGTGCGTCACCGCGTGGAGCCCCGCGATCGCCTCGGCGTCGACAATCACCTCGTCGAGCAGCCCCATCTCCCGAAGCGCCAGTTGGCCGGACGGCTGCAAGAGCAGCCCCGCGCCCACCGGCCGGAGCGCCGCGGCCCGCTCGATCACGGAGACGGCGTGCCCGCGCCGCGCGAGCAGCCCGGCGGCCGCCAGCCCCGCCGGACCGCACCCGACGACGGCAATGTGAAGTGAGGCGCGCATCGGACGTCACGAGCGCACGTGACGCGGCGAGCGTACCGATTGCCGGTAATCACGGCCACCGTTCTCAAATTGTGAAAGTGGCGGCGCCGGGGTCACCGCGCCCGGAACGCGCGCCGTCACCCCTTGCACTCCGCCATGTTCATCTGACTGACGGCCGCCTGGAGCTCTTCGCCCGACACCTTGCGGATCGTCGTCGCGACCGACCACTGGTGCCCGAACGGGTCGACCAGCAGGCCGTACCGGTCGCCCCAGAACATGTCCTGCACGGGCATGCGCGCCGTCGCCCCGGCCGCGATCGCCCGGTCGAACGTCGCGTCGACGTCCGGGACCTGCAAGTGCAGCGTCACCGGCGTGCCGCCCAGCGCCAGCGGGCTCTTGCCCCCGCACTGCGGGAACTCGTCGACGACGAACACCTGTGCCCCACGGATGTTGATCGCGCTGTGCATGATCAGCCCGTCGGGCATCTTGTGCGCGCACAGCACCTCGGCCCCGAACGCCTTCTGATAAAACTCGAGAGCCTTGGCCGCATCGCGGCACGCAATGTGAGGAGTAACGGTGACGGACATGAGAACGTCCTTTCGTAAAAGAAGAGGAAGGATTCGTTTAGGCGAGCCCGCTTCAGCGGGCGGGTCGCGAAGCGAATCAGTCTGTTGTCAGATGCGACAAAGCAACGAGCCTCATTACTTCGCAGACTCGAGATAGTGGGTGAGCTGCTCGAACGTCCCCGTCCACCCACCCTTCATGGACGGCCGAAGGTCCGAGTAAGCCTTCCGCTGCGCATCCGTGGCGCTGAACGGATACCCGACCAGCGTGAGCGTCGTCTTGCCGTCCCGTTCCAAAAACGTGACCTCCGAGTACATCTCCAGCGGCAGGCCCAGCCCGAACGGGTCGGGACACACGTTGCCCTGCTCGTCCGAGAACGAATTGACGAACGACAGTCGTTCCGGCGGCGCCACGTCGCGGTAAACGAACTTCCCCCACATCGCCTGGCCGGTCGGCGAGCTCATGCCGTAGTGAAACGTCCCGCCGGGCCGGAGGTCGAGCGTCGAGTGGTGCACGGTGAACCCCGTCGGGCCCCACCACTTCGCCAGGCGCTCCGCCTGCGTCCACGCCGCGTAAACCAGCTCCCGCGGGGCCTCGAACGTCCGCGAGATCGTGAATACCGCGTCGGCGGCCTCGGCGAGTTGCCGCGCGGCGTACTCCTCCAGCCGCGCCACGTGCTGCTTCTGGCCCTCGAGCGCGCCGTGCTTGTCGATCACGAATTGCCGCGCCTCGGCGGTCGGGAAGACCACGCGCATGTGCAGGCGCGTGTGCGTCGCGTCGATCGCCTCCAGCCGGATCGTGACGTCGAACTGGATCCCCCGGGTCTCGCCCTCCCCGCCGTGCCGGTATACCAGGAGCTCGGGCGCGCGGACGTCCACGTAATTGATCACGTTCTGGTAGTCGGTCCCGTCGGGCCCGTGCATGACGAACCGCCAGACCCCGCCCGGCGTCAGGTCCATCTTCGACGTGGTAGTCGTGAACCCGCGCGGCCCCCACCACCGGGCGATGTGATGCGGGTCTGTCCAAACCTTCCACACGAGGTCGCGCGGGGCGGCCAGGTCGCGGGTGGTCGAGATCTCACGGTCGGCGGTGTCGGTAGGAGTGGGCATGGTCGTTTGATCAAAAGACGACGGAAGGGCTTCGTTCAACATCCGCGAGGTAATGAAAACGCCCCGGAAAGCCCACGGAACTCGTTCTGTGGGTTACGTGTATGCCAACGCGCGGGTTGCCTATCGCATCGCTCAGTAACACCGCGCCAGCGACGGGGCGCGCCAGACGTTGTCCAACTCGGATTCGAGGCGGTCGAGACGCCGCAACCACCCGGTCCGGACGTCCGCCCGCCCCATTGCTTCGCGGACCGTTGCCGGGCCGAATCGCGTGCGGACCGTCAGGAGCGTGCCCCCGTCGGCCGTCTCGTCGAACGTAACGGTGTGGACGAGCGCGCCGCCGGGCTCGCCGTGGCCCGATGCGCGATCCGCGTGCTCGGACACGACCAGCCGATGCGGCGGCACCACCTCGTCGAACGTCCCGGCGAACCCACCCGGGCCCCACCAGCGGCCAAGGTGCTCCGGCCGCGTCCACGCCTCGAACACCATCTCGGGCGGCGCGTCGAACTCGCGCTCGACGACCACCTCGCGGTCGGCCGGCGCTCCCGGGCGAACGAAATCACTTCTTGCGGGCATCGGATTTCTCCGTCTTCTGCAGGTCCTTCAGGTATTCGTCCAGACGATCCAGCCGTTCTTCCCAGAGCTGTCGGTATTCGTCGATCCAATCCGACGCCGCCTTCAGCGGCGCCGCCCGGATCCGGCACGGCCGCCACTGAGCCCGCCGCCCCCGCTCGATCAGCTTCGCCCGCTCCAGCACCTTCAAGTGCCGCGACACCGCCGGCAAACTGATCTTGAACGGCCGGGCAAGCTCGTTCACCGACCGCTCGCCCGTGGCGAGCCGGCCCAGGATCGCCCGCCGGGTCGGGTCGGCGAGCGCGGCAAACGTGGCGGTGAGTGCGTCGGCGGGCATGATTAACCAATCCGTTAATTAACGAATCGGTAAAATACTGGGACGCGCATCACCCGTCAAGAACAATCTGTCGGCCGGATCGGGTGGGCGAGGCTCCGCGTCCGAGCCGTTCGCACTCGGCAAAGCGCGGACCCTTCTTGTGGCCGCCCGCTTGCGGGGCGCGTCCGGTGGCACTGAATTCTCGGAGCGCTCCCGAGCGACGAACCCGCTAGACGCGCCCCGCAAGCGGGGCGGCTACAAGAGGCCATTACGCGTATCGTTCTACCGCGCGGCTCGGACGGAGCCTCGCCCTCCCGGACCGGCCTCACTTCACGCGCTTGTAGTGCAACTGCATCATCTGCGTCCACGACCCGTCCGGCCCCTGCACCGACGACGTGAACGTCCGCGCATCGTCCGACTGAAACTCGATCACCTCGCGGTAATTCGCCGTCTTCCCCTCCTCCATCTTGCCATCCGCGCAAAACGAGGGCCCCGACGCCTCGAGCGTCAACCGGTTGGCGGCGAAGTCGATCGCGCCGCGCTCGTACACCCACAAATGCGTCATCATCGACCCGTACCACGTCGCGACGATCCGCCCCTTCGCCGGGTCGTACCCGAGCGTGAGACACGTGTACGCGGTCCCGCCCATGGGCATCCGTCCCTCGCCCTCGGCGACGACCCAGATGTCGCCGACCGCGCGGGCGCGCTCGGTCCCGGTGAGCTTGACCGGCGGCTGGTCGGGGGCGCACTGCATCTCGCACGAGTGCGTCCACTCTCCGACGAAGCGCTTGAGCCAGGCGTGTTCCTTGGTAGGTTGCGGCAGCTGCATGAGAGATCTCCTTTTGGCGAGAGGGTGAGGTGACTGAAAGCGCGTCCGAGTCAGTTCGCACGTCCGGAACAAGCCGGGGCAGAGCGTACGGGCTTTGCCCGAAGTGCCGCCCCGGATCGTCGCCCTGCAAACTGGCGCGGATAACGCCTGATGAAGATACGGGATAGTCGCCGCGAGACGGCACGCGGGGACGAACGTTCGCGCGGAATTGTTGAATGGCCGGCGAACGGGACAGCGCGATTCGCGAACAGTTTCTGCTCGCCGGTTACATCAGCGGCGGCAGCCCGGCGGCGCGGCGCGCGTCCGCCAACTGCCCGTAGTGCACCATCTGGTGCAGCGCGATCAGCAACAGCGCCCGGCCCGTCGTCTTCATCGCGTCTTCAAACCCGGGGGGAATGAACTTGGGCGTCCCGCCGAGGCCGGCGTCGCCGATTTCGTCGAGCATGCGCAGCGTGCCTTGCCGGAGCGTCTTGAACGTCGACAAAAGCTCGTCGAACGACGGGTAGAGGCCAGGGTCGTCGGCGGGCTGCGTGCCCGTGCCGAACAACTTCGCCCAACGGTCGACCGGGTTGGCCTCGCCGCCGATCATCTGCCGGACGGCCCCCTCGATGAAGCAGAGGTGGCCCAGAAGCCAGATCGGGTGATTCCCGCCGGCGGACGTGGGTCGGACCATGGGCGTGGGTCGCAAGTCGCCGGCGAGCCGCGAGAGGCCGTCGCCGGTCATCGTGAGCGCCCAGCGAATGAGGTCGATGGATTGCATGAGAATTCCAGAAGTCGGAGTCGAAGCAGCAAGCAACCGGGAAGCGGAACGAATCCGTAATAGCCGCCGGCGGCAGCCCGCGGTTGCGCGGTAAACCAAGTGCCCTCGTATCGGGCAATCCTATCGCTTTGCAGTAACCCGCCGCGCCGCGAGCTCCGCGATCCGCTTGAGCCCGTGCTCCCACCCCGTGTCGACGCCCTCGAAGTAGTTCTCCGGCACCCACGCCATCGCGCGGTGCGTCAGCTTGAGCCGCGTCTGCTCGCCCTCGGCCGTCAGCCGGTACTGCACGTGGTTGCTCGCCGGGTGGCTGACGAACATCGGCCCCGAGATCTCCAAGATCGTCGGCGGCTTGATCACCTGCACGTGCCCCCACAAGTGCCCGCGGTTCTCCCCCAAATCCCGATACCACCGCCCGCCCGGGAACGGCTCGATCACCATGGGGAACGGCTTGCCGTCCGGCAACTCCGACCCCGGCCCGATCTCCTCCAGCACCGCCTCGAAGCAGACGTCGATCGGCGCCGCGATCAACCGCTCCTTCACCACCTCGATCGTCGTCACGTCGTGCTTACCCATGTGCGTACGCTCTCCTTCGATGCGCAGGATCCCCTTGATAGCCGAGGGCGGCAGCCCACGGTCGCTTGCGATCACCCGAACGCGTTCGACAACCCCGAACCCGCTACCCCGGCTTCGCCCCCCGCTCGCGCGCCAGCCGCTCGGCCCGCTCCGCGATCCGGTCCACCTGGTTCGTCCAGAACCGCTCGAACAGTTTGACCCAGTCGTGCACGGGTTTGAGCTCCTTCGGGTTGAGCCGGTAAATCCGCTGCTGCCCGAGCTTCTCGACGCTGACCAACCCCACCGCCCGCAGCACGCCCAGGTGCTTCGACACCGCGGGCTGCGGCAGCTTCATCTCCCGCACGAGCTCGGAGACGGGCCGCCCGTCCCTTCCGGCCAGCAACTGCACAATATCCCGCCGCCGCGGCTCGGCGATCGCATTAAAAACATCCGCAGTCGTCGGTGCTCGGGCCACGCGAGAACTATATTCCCATTCGGGGATATATCAAGGGAAAAATCCGCGCGTGATCGGGAGGGCGAGGCTCCGTCCGAGCCGTTCGACTTCCGGTGACGTGCGACGACCTCTTGTAGCCGCCCCGCTCGCGGGGCGCGTCCAGAGGCGCTCGATTCCCGGCGTGACCTCTGTAGTGAGGCACGACCTCGCGGCCCGCGCCCCATCCGACTCCTCCGAAAGCCGCGGAGCGGCGACAGCCAATAGCCCACGACGTGAGTCGTGGGTCCACCGTCGACCGCACGATCTTTCCCTTTGTGGAATGAGCCCGGAGGGGCGACAGCGGCGTTCGCCCATCGCGCCGCTGCCGCCCCGCCGGGGCTCACGTCCCCCGCGCGTCCACACCGACGACTCACGTCGTGGGCTCTTCGCCGTCGCCGCTCCGCGGCTATGTCCCTCTCTTCTCTCTGTGCCTCTGTGTGCTCTGTGTGCTCTGTGTGCTCTGTGGCAATTCGAACGCCTCGCTCACCCGACGCCCTCCCTACTTCTCCCCCGCCGCCCCGCGCGGCCCCCGCGTCGTCGCATCGTCCGCGCCGCGCTCATAATCCCGCCAGATCCACCGCAGCATCTCCGGCATGATCGCCCCGCCATGCTTGTTGTTGTGCGTCCCCAGCCCCCAGCAGTAGTTCACGTCGTACTTCTTCTCCGTCAGCGCCTTGAGCAGCCGGCGGTTGTTCAGATACCAGTCCCACGTCTCGTCGTACTTCCCCTCCTTGCCGCGCACGCCCCGGTTGTCCCCCGCCCCGTCCTGCAAGAACACCCGGATCGGCTTCGCCTCGCTCGCCGCCACGATGTCCGGGTATTTGTGCCCGCCCATGATGTTCGTAAAGCTCCCGATCGTGCTGACGACTTTGCGGAACTGGTCCGGCCGGTGCCACGCCACCGTGAACGCCGCGATCGCCCCCGAGCTCGCCCCGCCGATCCCCCGGTCCTCCGGCTTGTCCGAGATCTTGTACGTCTTCTTCAACTCCGGCAGCAGCTCGTCGCAGATCAGCCGCGCGTACTTGTCGTCCAGCGCGTTGTACTCGATCCGCCGGTTGTTCCCCTTGTCCCCCCAGTCGCTGCTCGACGCCTCCGTCTGGTCCGGCCGCCGCCCCGGGTTGATGAACACCCCGATCGTCACCGGCATCTCCCGCCGGTAGATCAGGTTGTCGAACACGACCGGAATCCGGTATTGCCCCTTCGAATCCACAAAGAAGTGCCCGTCCTGCCACACCATCAGCGCCGCCGGCGTAGTCCCGTCGTACTGCGCCGGCACGTAAACCCAGTAATGCCGCGTCGTGTTCGGATAAACGGCCGTCGACGCAAGCGTCAGCGGCCCCACAACCTTCCCCTGCGGCACCCCCTTCTGCGGTTGGGAGTCGGGGCCGAGCTGATAAAGGTCGTCGGTCGGGCCGGCGATCGCGGGCAGAGCAACAAGAAGCGCAAGCAGGGTGATGAGGCGCATGGCCGAAGTGTGG
>Ga0196963_10000949_pt1 | contig 21844 bp, 12 predicted proteins | sample S1_5metaG_FD_148600 | JGI IMG/M metagenome (GOLD analysis project Ga0196963, IMG submission 148600) | Soil microbial communities from Anza Borrego desert, Southern California, United States - S1_5 | ecosystem: Environmental > Terrestrial > Soil > Desert | place: USA: California | collected... | reverse complement strand
TGGCTGCTTGCTGGTGGGGATGAGCGCGGCCAAAACCATCGCTATGAGCCGGAACCTCCCCTTTTACGCCATCAACCACCTCGAGGGACATATTTACTCCGCTTGGATCGGCCAAGACCCACCCGAACTACCCGCGCTCATCGTCATGGTTTCTGGTTTGCACACCGAGCTGATCCTGATGGAACGCCATCTTTACTACCAACATCTCGGTTCGACCCGTGACGACGCCGCTGGCGAAGCCTTCGACAAAGTCGCTCGTCTTTTGGGCTTACCGTATCCCGGCGGACCGCCGCTGGCCGAGCTGGCCACTCATGGCGACGAGACAGCCTTCCAATTCCCGATTGCGCTTGAGGAAAACGATTCGCTGGAGTTCTCCTTTTCCGGCCTTAAAGGGGCGGTAGCCCACCAAGTCGCCAAATTGCCCAACCCGCTGCCCCGTCACACCGCGGCCGACATCGCCGCCAGCTTTCAAAAAACTGTCTCCGAAACCATCAAGAAGAAAATGCTTCGGGCCCTACACGTGTACCCGGGTATCAAGAGCGTCTGTTTAGTTGGCGGTGTTGCCGCTAACCGACACTTGCGAACCTCCCTTGAACAGGCCATTAACGCCAATCACCCTTCGCTTCGGTTCGTAGTGCCGGATTTGAAGTACTGTACCGACAACGCTGCGATGATTGGGGCGGCCGCCGTCTATCACCACCTGTTTGGCCACGTCGATGACTGGGCTAGCATAACTGCTGACCCTAACCTAGAATTGGGACAGCCATGAAGGAAATCCCTACCCGCTACGACCATTCAACGGAGCTAGCGCGTTACCAGCAATGGGAAGAAGAAGGACTATTTGCGCCCTCCGGCCAGGGCGAACCGTTTTCTATTATCACCCCACCGCCCAACGTCACCGGCGACCTTCACCTCGGTCACGGCCTCAGCTACACCACCCAGGACGTCATGGGCCGTCACCAGCGCCGGCTGGGTAAAAACGTCCTAGTTTTGCCAGGGGCGGATCACGCTTCTATCGCCGTCCACGCCCTGCTGGAGAAGAAAATCCAGAAAGAAAAAGGCCTGACCCGGTCGCAACTTGGCCGAGAAGCGTTCCTAAAAGAAGCCTGGGAGTGGATCGAACACTACATGCCTCGAATGCAAACGGCGATGAAACGGCTCGGCTTAGGGGCTGACTGGACTCGATTCCGCTTCACCATGGACGAGCATTCCCAACTGGCCGTCCGGGAAGCCTTCGTCGAACTCTATAAGCAGGGGCTGGTGTATCGAGGGACCTATCTCATCAACTGGGACGCCAAACTCCAAACAGCGGTTTCCGACGACGAGGTTACTTACACCGAGGCGCCCGGTAAACTCTACTGGCTCAAATACGGCCCGCTGAGTGTGGCCACCAGTCGTCCCGAGACCCAATTTGGCGATGTCGCCGTTGCTGTTCACCCTGACGATCATCGCTACAAAGATTTGGTCGGCCAGGAAATTGAGATCACGCTGGCAACCGGCCAAACCCGAAAGCTGCCGGTTATCGCCGACGAAGTCGTTGACCCAGAATTCGGCACCGGCGCCGTCAAAGTCACTCCGGCCCACGACCCCACCGATTTTGAGATTGGCCAACGGCATCAATTACCCGCTGTCGGGGTTATCGACCAATACGGCAAATTGACCGACGCCGCCGGCGAGTTTGCCGGGCAAAAGGTAGAAGCGGCCCGCCAAGCGGTCGTTACCAAGCTTGAGAACCTGAGTTTGATTGAAAAGACAACCGACTATACCCTCCGCCAACCGATCAGCGAGCGTTCCGGAGCCGTTATCGAACCCCGCTTGTCGACCCAGTGGTTCATGAAAATTACCGCCCTCAAAAACCAGGCGGTCAAAGCCGTCAAAACGGGCCAGATTAAGTTCTATCCCAAATCGATCGAGAAAGTCTATTTCCATTGGTTTGAAAACCTTCACGACTGGTGCATTTCCCGTCAACTCTGGTGGGGCCACGAAATACCGGTTTTTTATTGCGCTAAAAACCCGGAGAAATACGAAGTGGCAACCCAGAAGCCGGTCAAGTGCCCGATTTGCGGCCAGTGCGAGATGACTCAGGACCCGGATATTTTTGACACCTGGTTCTCCAGCGGCATCTGGCCGTTCTCGACCTTAGGTTGGCCAGACAAAAAGGCTGACGATCTCCAGACCTTTTTCCCGACCGATTTCCTGATGACCGGAGCTGACATCCTCTTTTTCTGGGTCGCCCGCATGATCCTAATGAGCCAGGCCTTAATGAAAGACATTCCCTTCAAAACCGTCTACTTCCACGGCTTGATCTTAGACGAACAGGGCCAAAAGATGAGCAAGAGCAAAGGGAATGTTTTAGACCTGATGGCCTTAATCGAGAAACACGGGACTGACGCGGTCCGGATGGGGTTGCTCGGCGGCAACACCGCCGGCGCCAGCCAGCGCTTCAGCGAACAGAAAACCTTGAAGTACCGAAACTTTGTCACCAAGATTTGGAACGCCAGTCGCTTTGTCGCCCAAATGACTGGCGGGGCTAAACTGGTCCAACCAAAAGTCCTTGATGAAACCGAAAAGGAGTTTTTCAAAAAGCTCGAGACGGTCGAACGGAATAACCTCAAACACTTCGAGTCGTTTCAATTTAATTTAGCGCTCGACGAACTCTACGAGTTTTTCTGGAACGATTTCGCTTCTAGTTTTTTGGAATACGAAAAGTCGGCAATCCGTGACAACGCCGACGACGAGCGGACTCGGCGAGCCCAGTATCTGTTAACCGATGCCTTGAAACGCCAGCTCTCAATGATCGGCGATTTCGCGCCGTACGTCACCGACGAAATCCGCCGGACCATGCTCTCATGACTAAGCGTTTTTGGTTCTACTTGGCGGTTTTAATTATTGTTGCCGGTCTCGGCGGTTGGCTGGTTGCTAGCAATCGCCAGATTGAAAACGAGCGAGTCCGGTTGGAGCGTGAAAGTCAGCAGATCCGGCAAGCGGCGCTTGACCGCTATTTACAACAGCAGACCGACGGCCGGAAACTGGTCCGCCTGGCCCAGCTCTTTAACGAGACTCAGCCGGATTTCGTTAAACCAGTCGTCCTGCGGGCGTACGAGCTTGACCCCAATAGCCGCGATATCGTCCTGTTGGCTAGCCACTACTTACCTGCAGCAAAAGAGCGGCTCCGTTTTGTGGATCCGCTCTTTGAGGATTCGAACTAGAGACCACAGGCTTCGCGCCAGTAGATCTTCCGGGAACTTATCCCTTCGCCGTGCAGGAGCTTAGTAGCGATACCAAACGCCGCTCGCCGGTGCTTCTTCTCCGACTCGACGGCATAGGAGTCGTCGCCGGGGCTATACAGGATCGAGAAAGCCACACCCGTCTTCTTGTCAGTGTACTCGTAACCGTGCTGCTGGATTTTGCGCAGCTGTGACGAGCCCGCTTTCATTGACTTGGTCGTCGAGACGCTCGCCGTCACGGCGCCATGAGGATGGGATTGCTTGCAGAAGCCAAACGTCCGTAGCGGCAGGATGTCGAGCGTCTGCCGCTTAGCGTCGTAGGCGAATTCTCGCCGGGCGCTGGAACGTTGACCGTTCGCTTCCGAACGAAGCAGGACGACTTTGCCGCCTTCGATTTGCCAGCGTCCGGTCTCCCGGCCGCGGCTCTTCGGGTCTTCGAAAACACCGACGTAACTGCCGTCTTGGCCGAGCACGTAGTACTGGACGAAACCGGCCTTGCCGTTAGTGTGAAGCTCCCATTTCCCAACTAGGTCGTTCTTGCTCTGGGCCACTGCTGCGGCCGGGGCAAGGAATGCCAATGTGCAAAGCACGAGGATTCTCATGCTGAACCTCCCTAAAGATGAGTCTGAATTAGGCGTAGCATAGCAGAAATCCAGACGTTTGTCGCCGCTATTAGCTCCAATTTCGAGTTGCTTCGTCTTCAAGCTGTATATAAGATAAAAGAAATGCTGAGGGGGCTACGTACGGTTATCTCGATTTATTGGTTGATTATTTTTCTCGTGGTGGCGCCGCTAATCCCAGCTTTCTCGGATCGGGCTCAGGCCCAAACTATTAGCAATCCTAGCGCCGTCTGTAATCCGCAGAACGATCCCTTTAACCCAGTCGATGCCTTTCTGCCCATCAGAGCCAACTTAGTACCCGGTTACAGCAACAGTAACGGACAGCTACAAGGCGCTGCTCAACGCAGTGATGTCGGATCAATGATCACGCTTTCACCGGGTGGCAAAGTTTATAGCAAGGTTGAGGCCCTCATTTACCGTTCACCGCAGAGCAGTAACTCCTTCTCTCAAATTGCCAGGCTGAATTTGGTTCAAGATCGGAGCACGGGCGAATGGTCAGTTGAGTACCGAGGCAACCTACCTAACGGCGCCTACAAAATGTTTGTCTTAGGCAAGGCCTATACCCAGCAATCTGGTTCTGACAAGCTGACTGCCCAAGGCTGTACCCCGGTGCAGATCGTCACCAAGGGGCAAACAACTCAAGCCCAATACTGTAACGGCAACACCGCCGCCGCGACGGAAATCGGCTTCCAGATCAACCCGATGATGCAGCGGACCGGCGGCAGTAAGGGCGTGCCCCTTAAGCAAAAGTTTCGAGTCAATTTGAAAACCGGCTTGCGCAACGCTACCCAACCAAAAGTCCAGGTCAAACGGACCAAGAAGCACGAGCCGCACGTCAGCCAAACCGTTAACGCCAACGTGTCGCTGGGGAACGCCACCGTCACCGGGGCCACCAAATACTGGGAGCCAACTTTCGAAGATGCGGTTCAGCCCAACGGCGAGTACGTCTATCACCTGCTTGGTGAAATCACCGTCAACGGCAAGCGTTACACCACCTGTGCCGAAAGCTTCTTGCGCTCAGACGACGGTAGCGGTTCCAACGAAGATACCGCTGAAGAAGAGGAGCTGACGCTCGAGCAAGCGAGAGAGTGGTTTGGTGATACCGGGCTTGATGATTTAGTCATCGTTGTCCCCGATGGCAAAGGCGAAAAGCCGTACGTGTCAGTTAGCGGCGAACAACTCGACTTAGGATCAGACATCGACTTTAAATTTAAGCTCTGGAACATCTTCGGTAACGGCGGTTATATCTGGCAAGCGGCCGATGTAAATACACGTCAACTGGATTACGCCATTTTCCGGGCCTACGCGATCCGGACTGACAGCGCCGGCATCAAAAAAACCACCCTGCTAAAAAATATTTATTACTGGCACGATGAACGCGGTCAGGAAGGGTATGTGGAGTACGGGACCAGCGAGACCAAGGCCCGAATCAACGAATACGACGAAAATCTGCGAGAAGACTGGGATGTGACCGAGGATTCCTGGGCCAAACTTTACCGTCGGCTCTATAACGAACCGGCGCGTAAAGGCGCCGAAGGCTGCGCTGACGGCAAAATTATTAAAATCGGCCCCGAGCAAGAGCAAAAAGAAGTTTCCAGCACCGACCTCGCTGACGAGTTGAACGGTAACTGCCTGGCCGACCCTAAAACCAGTCCCTGGGGCTGGCCAGCCTGGTGGGGGGTTGAGGTGAATAGTATCCCCCTGAATATTGCCAATTCGTGCTCATTTAATGCTTTTACCTCCCTGTTCTCGGAGGGTATTGGTGTGATGATCGCCAAGATGTTGGCCTGTATTTTTGGCTATCTATTTGAGGGCTCTCTCAACGGCATCCAACCGGTGCTCTGTGGGGCTGCCGAGCGGTCGATGATTATCCTGCCAGCCCGAGCCCAATCAACCGGAGAACCTGACAACTGCCAAGAGATCCGGCAGCAATCGCCCGTTCAGAGCACTGAAAGCCCCCGGAGCAAATTAGAGTTGAAGACTGGTCGGACTTTAGCGGGAAATCTGAGCTCTTTTTTTGTCGGGACCGCTCAAGCCCAGGAAGCACCTGCCACCCCTGCGCCTACCGGTTCGTTTGAGGAGGAGCTCCGAGCCGACAACAGCATTATCGTCCGGATTTGGAGTTACGCTCGATCGCTACTTAATATCGTCGTCATTTTCGCCCTCCTAGCGATCGCCTTTGCCAATATTCTTCACCTGAATATCAACACCTACGCTGCTAAAAAGATACTGCCCGGCCTCGTCTTGGGAGTCATCGCCGCCAACGCCAGCCTGCTCATCGTCCGCTTCCTGGCCGATGTCTGTCAGGCTCTATCCCACTTAGCCGTCGATCTCGTTTGGGACCAGAACCTTCGTGGCGAGAACGTCGGTTCGATCACGCAATTGGTTGCCTATCGGTTTCCAGTCGCCATCGGGCAGGGGTTAATCACCGGAGTACTCGGCAGCGTGCTCGTCGCTGGTGCCGCGGCGCCGTTCACGGGGGGATTTAGCTTGCTTGCCTGGGTCATCTTGATGATCGTCCTAGTCGTTTACTACATTTTCCTCGTCATCGCCTTTACTTTTGCGCTGCTTAAACGGGTGATTATCCTTTACTTTTTGACGATGATGGCACCGCTCGCCTTTGCCGCTTACGGCATTCCGCAATTTCAAAAGTATTTTTTCCAGTGGTGGGAAAACTTTTTGCGCTATCTCTTTCTCTTCCCGATTATCCTGTTTGGCATGGCGTTGACCGTTAAACTGGCAGAAATTGTTGGGATCGGAAGTAACCTTCAATTTTTTAATGCCCCAGGCATCGTTTCGATCCTCCTGGTGCTGACATCAGCAACGCTCGTCCTAAAACTGCCAAAAATCGTTACCAAGGGCGCGATCGACGTTGGCGCGGCCTTCAAGAAAGCCATCGGAGCAGCGCCGCGAATTGCTCAAGGAGTTCAGGCTGGGTATGACTGGAAGACCGGAAGACGAACAAAGGGAATGGATGCTGCTATCGCTACTAAACGCATGCAAGCTGATGCTTTGCGTCGCAGTGGCGACCGAGCGGGAGCTGGAAGATTACTGCTTGAGGAGAAGGCTCTTCGCAAGGAGCGCCGAGACTATACGAAAAAGATTGACGATCGAAAGAGTAGCTTAAAAACCTTCCGCGGCTTTTCTACGGCCTTTGCCCGACCAGAGCTACTGCAAGAAGCTTGGCAAGCCCGGGAAGCTCGAACCGGGAAAGATGACTACATTGCGGCCATGACTAAGACCAAGGGTATGTTCGGCGCGATTCGTGGGGCTGACGCCGAGTACGAGTTGGCCGCCAAGCTTGCTGCCGACGAAACCAAAGACGCCCGAACTAAAGGAGATCTTGAAGACTGGCTCGACACCTTAGGTGGCGGGCACAACAAACGGTGGGGCAAGAAAATTGTAGCCGCCATCAAGGCTAAGGCTGGGGGCGACGAAGATAAAATGGAAGAGTTGCGACAGAAATTCTCCAACTTAAAATCGCGGGAAGAAGCAGATAAGTTTCTCGCCGGCATAGGCCTCGAAGCTAAAAGCGTTCAGGACTACCACGATATTGCCAAGATGCGTGGGTTTGAATTATCGGTCACCCGAGTTGCCCGGAGTGTTCGCCCGGACGAAGAAGGTATTAGTCCGTATAGCAAGATGCGTGCCAAGGTCAAAGTTGTCGATCCTGACGGCCGATACGGACCCTTCGCCGGAGGAGCAAATCCTCCCCCGGGAAGAAGTGGCCCTGGGGGCAGCCCCGGCGGCAGTCCGTACGCCGGTGGTGGTCCTTCGGCAGCCGCAACGACCGCCTTCGTAGACGACAAGATCAGAGACCGGATCGAAGAGGTTTTTAGGCACGGGACGATCATTAACCCCAATCTCAGTAACGAGCTTCATGAGCGCCTGATGGATAACATGGAGGGCCTAAAAGAAATCCACGACGTCGGAGGGGCCAACGACCCGACGTTTGCCACGGCGCTGGAAAACAGTCGCAAAGATTTACTGGAAGCGATCGGCAGCTCCATGTCGGCCGACGCCAACGCCCTACGAGATGCCGTTAAGAGTGCGACCGACCCGGCCCAACTTCTGCGTTTAAGCGAGAACTTTGCCATCGCCCACTCGGCCCGTCAGCAAGGTGGAGATTTCAAGCAAAGTGTCGCTAACGTTATGTCGCAAGCCAGCCAGGGTAGTCGTGATTTCCACCAGGCTCACGGGGAAATGATGAGTCAATTAGACATGGGCAAACTCGAGCAAGCTATTACTAGCTCCTTAAACGCTGGTGGCCACGATATGGCCGAGGTTTTACGTCGGGAACTGGGCGATGGCGTTGCCAAACTATCCCAGACGCTCGGCCAAAAGCTTGATCCCAACAGACAAGAACAGCTCTTTCAGCATATGGCCCAACAAATCCAAGGCACGATGGTCGGTCCAGGCCAAAAAACCTTGAAAAATATCCTCCAGACTTCCATCCAGAGCCTGCCGAAAACCTTTGCGGCTGTCATCGGCACTCACACCTTGCACCCGGCGGCCATGGAAGCCAAAGTGCCGACACCGCAACCGACTCAGCCAGCCGCTACTCCGCCGCCACCAACTCCTCCGCCAACCCAATAAACTATGGAGCGAGAACCTCAGGTCGAGTATCGGACCGCCGCCGAACGAGCCCGCGAGCACCTGTTGGGCCATTTCGAGCAGTTTGAGTTCGGTCTTGGTCCTGAGCAGTTTGATGCCTTCGTCAGCGAAATCCGAACTGAGGATTTGAGTAATGACCCCTGGGCCGATAAAGTCGGCCGAACCCCGATAGCTAAGATTGAGGGGCGACGCCTCACCGTCGACCACGGCTACGAGCGCTTTACCCCCGAGCAGCAGGCTCACGTGCTGGCCCACGAGTACGGCCACGCCTTGGCCTGGTTTTTTACCCGTCAGCCAGATAACGCTCGCTATCAAGGGATCAACGAGCTGATTAAGACCTTACCCTCGAATGAAAAATCCTACTACGTCAGTTATCTCGATCGAGAGATGGAAGATGACGTTGATAAAGCCGCATTCCTCCAGAACGAGGCAATGGCCGAACTACTAGCTCAGTACTTAGAGAGCGACCGGACATTCGCCGGCATGATGACCGCCAAACTCCTGGAGTTCCCCCAGGGTGACCAAGAGCTGCCTGAAGAAGAGCGGGCCATCTATCAACAACGAGCTGAAGAAATTGGCAGCGTCCAGGAGTACCTAGATATCGCCGACAACGAAGCCGAGCGCGAAGCGTTTTTGGCTCACAATCCCAAACTCATAGCCCACTACCAGGTGTGGCGAGAAATTGACAGCTTGTTCCGAGAAACTGACTTTAGCCAAATAACCGCCGAGACTGTTGCCGCCGCCGAAGCGGCTAAGACTATCGATTGGACCGCCTACGACGCCGAGCAGATATTCTGGGATGGTTACGAGCTCGCCGAGGAAATGCACGCCGAGGAGCGGGCCGCCCCTGAGCTCGATTACCGAACGATGTTTGGCGCTCCGGCCGGGACCCCGATGGATCCAACAAAAAAAGCCGAGCAAGTCAGCTGGCTTTGGAAAATATTTGTCTAAACGACTGCCTGGCCGCATCTTCCGTATGATTTCGGACCCTATGCTACACTGAGCACATGGATAAACTGCTTGCCTTGATGGGTTTTCAGGACCTAACTAAAAGTCAAAAACAGGAGCTAACCCGCCTGGCTAGCGAAACCGTGTTCAACCGGGTGATGGCTCGACTAGAGGAACGGCTCAGCCCCGAACAGCTGGCCGAAGTCGAGACACTGTTCGCGCGTGGCGAAGACGAACAGTTAGCAGCCGCCCTACAGACATGGGCCGGCCTAGACCTGACTACCCTTATGGACGAGGAGATGGATAATTACGCGCAGGAAATGCTCCTGGCCAGCGCTCATATGCGGGACCGGGGCGATGGCTGAGACTGGCCCGGGCGGGCAGGACGTAGACTTCTCGGCTCCAGAAACAGAGAGTCGGCCGGACTACTCGGCTTCGCCACAGGAACAGGAAATCGTCCTCAGAAACGCCGATACCTACTTATACGAGTTGCATCAAAATACCCAGGAGGCACCGAACAGTCCGTTCAAACAAGGTTTGCTTGAACGAATTCAGCAACGCATAGAACGTTTCCGTGTGGGCACCGAAGCGCGGCATCTCACTGGGCCGCTCCTTGACGCGTTCGCAACCGCCTCCGACGAAAAAAGATGGGACGAATTTATGAAAGGCCAACGGGAGGCTGAGGATTCGGAGCAAAAACAGAACCGCTTACAGCAGGAGCGACTCACCCGCGTCCTAGTCTTTCGTAAAGCCCACGAACTTCGACAGAAAACTATCGGGCTGCTGGTAGAGAAAGAAACGGCCACACCAGAACGTAGCGCTGCCATTGATCAAGAGCTCAACAACCGTTACTGGGAAGTGATGGCTTTAGCGCACAGTCGCAGTTATCGGATCGAGAAAGAGACAGGCCAAGGAGACAAAAAGAAGTTCAAGGACTACCGACTTGAGGTTGACCCTGAAGTAGTTTCGGGCCAAGCCGACGATCTCGACGCGTTACTGCCAAACCAAGAAGCCCAGCATCGTGGCTGGATAGAAAACCGTATTCGAGGGGAAGCGAACGATCCACGATTAGAGCGTGGCTTTGAAAAACCGTTCGTGACTCGGGGCGAACTTACGCCAGAGAACTTCAAGGAAACAGAAATAATGGGCGAAGAACTGGCCAACACTCTCGATTTCCTCGCTGGACGGAGCCGTGCCGAACGAGACTGGCTTAAAACCCACTTCGGCATCGATATCGATATAGAGGACGCCAAGAATCTTAAGCCTATCCCCCTCAAAGGCAAGGACAAGAAATCGCTTGACCCGATTCCTCGCCGGACCGCGAAGATCCGATTTCAAAACGGGGAAACGGCAGCCTTAACCATTTCTTTAGGGGGCTTCATCGACAAAAAAGGCGAAAAAATCACCGTCCAACCCCAGCCGAGTAGCGCCGATCAGCCGCGCTATATGAAGGTTCATTTAAAAACGACGCACCGCCGCTCTAACGCCGAGCAAACACCCTACTCCAAAGAGCTGGACGGACCAACAATCGAACAGATGAATGAAAGTCAGGAATTTCAGCACGTCATCCAGGCCCTGTTGGAAGTAGAGGGCCGCTTCGTAGCCTCAGACGTTACTCACTCCTTGGGCGAAGCCAGCGATTTTATCACTAGTCTGGAAAACCAAATCAACCACTACCAAATGGAGGTAAGTGATTACGACCGGCAAGTTGATGCCTATCACGATAATTTGAAAAACCAACCCCGCTGGCAGACCCTGACCGATATTGAAAAAATGGCCGCCTTACAAAAAATCCCAGGCAACCTACGTCGAGAGATTGAGCTCCGAAACAGCGCGATTAAATCGGTTCGCGATAATCAAGAAAAAATCGCCCGCCATGTCCGATTGCTCTCCGATGCCCAATTGGCCGGGGATATCAAAAAGGCCCGGCAACAAGTGGCTATTATCGAGAAGATCATCAAGCCGGAACCTAGTTAGCTCGCTCGGGCCGTATAGAAGCTCCCAACTCGATACGTTATGATAGGTCAAAAGGGAGGGAGAGGGTTTGGAAGCTAAGGTTCCACAGCGCATTGACATGGAAGACCGAGTGATCGGTCCTTTGACGTTGACTCAATTTTTCTACCTTTTGTTTGGCGGGCTTTTCCTCTATCTCCTTAACTCCTGGACCGTTGGCAGCCCGCTGCGGATCTTTTACTACCTGCTCTTCCCGATTGTCGCTTTCCTGTCGCTGGCCCTGGCTTTCGTCAAAATCCAGGAACGGCCGTTTATTTTTTTCCTAGGTTCATTGGTTCAGTATTTGAAGCGACCGCGCCGGCGGGTCTGGCTCAAGGGCAAAGCTGAGAAAACCGCGATGATTGTCGAAAAACAGGACAAAACCGCCGACACTAAACCCCATAAAGACCTTGACCGGGCTCGAGTCCGCGACATCGCCCGGGTCCTAGACGAGCGCTAATGGCCAAGAAAAGACCCGAAGCCGCCGCCGCGGCCACCCAGCAATACGTTCAGATCTCTGAAATCCGGGATGACGTCATGATTCTTCATGACGGTAGTTTGCGGCAAATCATCAAAGTCACCCCGATCCCGACCGAGTTGCGTAACGAGAAAGAACAGGAAGCGGTCATATACCAGTTCCGAAGCTTCTTGAACGCCCTCCACTTTCCTGTTCAAATCGTCATTCAGGGACGACGAGTCGATTTAAGCAAGTATATCCAGAAGCTCCAAACAGTGGCTCTCGAAGAAAGTAACGAGCTCTTAAAGATTCAACTGGTTGATTACTTGGATTTCATCGAGCGGCTCAGCAACGAAGTTAACATCATGGATCGGACGTTTTACGTCGTCGTGCCTCACAGCAAAGTGGTAGCGGATGCGACCACCAAAAAGAGTTTTATCGATAAAATTCTCGGCGGCAAGAAAACCAAAGAAACGGTTTTTACAACCGAAGAATTTCAGGAATTACGGGCCCAACTGACTGAAAAAACTCAAATTGTCAGCGGCCGACTGGAGTCGATGGGCATTCGGTCCAAGGCCTTGACCACCGAGGAGTTAATCGAGCTTTTCTACAACGTCTACAACCCCGAAGAAGCCACCAGCGAGCGGGTGACGGATCTAGGTCAGATTACCGGTGCCGTTATCAAGCATAAAACCGAGACTGGCCTGCCGGCTGAGGTGGAAAGCATCCTAACGGCTGCTCGAGCCAACCCGGTCCCAACCGTACCGCCACCCCCAACGGCTCCGGTAGCGACGCCGGCACCAGCCACCTCAGCGCCAACCGGTGAAGTCCCGGCTGTTGCCGAGCAACCAGCCGAGTTAGCGACGGCTACGCCCACCCTCGCTCCGAAGAAAACCTTGGGTGAGATCCTCGGCCGCCTAGGCGGCATCAAAAAAGAGGAGAAATCCGCCGAAGAGCTTGAACTGGACATCTTTAAGAAAGGCCTGGCCGATGTCCTCGACGTCATCTCACCGGCCGCCATGGCCATCAACGCCAACTACCTGGAGATCGGTAACTTCTACGCCCGGACCTTGTTTGTCTTCACCTATCCCCGCTACTTGTCGAGCGGCTGGCTCTCGCCGATCTATAACTTAGACACCACCATCGATATCAGCATGTTTATCTACCCAATGGAGACCAACCTGGTCTTGAATCAACTACGCCGTAAGACCACCCAGCTTCAATCGAGCCTCCAAGTCGAGCAAGAGAAGGGCTTGATCCGTAACCCAGAACTGGAAACCGCAGTTGGCGACATCGAGGAGCTCCGGGACACCCTCCAAAAAGGTGAGACCCGACTTTTCCAATTTTCCCTATATTTCACGGTCTACGCCAAAACCTTAGAGGACTTGCAGAAACTGACCAAACAGATCGAGTCGACACTCGGCGGTATGCTTGTCTACTCCAAACAGTCGCTGCTCCAGATGGAGCAGGGCTTCAATACGACGCTGCCGATGGCCTTAGACGAGCTGGAAATCGTTCGGAACCTCGACACCGATTCCCTCTCGACCGTTTTCCCGTTCTCCAGCCAAGATATTTCTCATCACGACGGGGTTTTGTACGGTATTAACCTTCACAACAGCTCGTTAGTGCTCTTCGACCGGTTCAAGATCGAGAACGCCAACCAAGTCGTTTTTGCTAAATCCGGTGCTGGTAAATCGTACTCGGTCAAGCTCGAAGCCCTCCGATCGCTAATGCTCGGCACCGAAGTTATTATTATCGACCCAGAAAACGAGTATCGCTCGCTTTCCCAGACGATCGGCGGCAGCTACATCGAGCTCTCGCTCAATTCCAGCCAGAAGATTAACCCGTTCGACCTGCCCCATTTCTCCTCTGACACCGAGGACACCGGCGAGGACTTGCTGCGGACCACCATTGCCAGCCTCCACGGCCTAATCTCCCTGATGGCCGGTGGCCTTAGCCCCGAAGAAGACGCCATCCTCGATAAGGCCCTCTACGAAACCTACGCCCTCAAAGATATCTCGGTTGACCCCAAAACCCAGAACAACCCGCCGCCGCTATTGATGGATTTGATTAACGTCTTGTCGAACATGAACGGCGGCGAGAACCTGATTAATCGGTTGCTGAAGTACTCCGAGGGGTCGTTCTCCAACCTCTTCAACTCACCGACCAATATCGACCTGACCAATCGCCTAACGGTCTTCTCGATCCGCAATATGGAAGACGAATTGCGACCACTGGCCATGTACTTGGTCCTCAACTACATCTGGGGCCGCGTTAAGAGCCAATTAAAGCGTCGATTGCTAATTATCGACGAAGCCTGGTGGATGATGCGCTACGAAGACACCGCTAAATTCTTGAATGCCATGACCAAACGAGCTCGGAAGTACTACCTGGGTGTCACGGTTATTAGCCAGGACGTCGAGGATTTTGTTGAGAATTCGTACGGCAAAGCGATCGTCAGCAACTCCGGCACCCAACTTTTGCTTGGCCAGGCGCCCTCGGCCGTCGACAAGCTGGCCAGCGTCTTTAAATTGACCGACGGTGAGAAACAATTTTTACTGACCGCCGACGTCGGGCAAGGACTGCTGGTGGCCGGGATTGATCGGGCGGCCATCCAGATCATTGCCTCCTACACTGAGGACCAATTTATTACCACCAACCCCGAGCAGTTGCTGATGATGTTCGGCCAAGAAGTCTCGACCGATGCCTGAGGTCTTAGATCCGCGAAAGCTACCAAACCTCCCGGAGGAGTCTGAAGACGACCCACTGAGTCAGATGGGGTACGAGCCATCAACTAACGCTGAGCGTCAGCAGGAGATTGCCGATGATGAGCTTGATGGTACCAGCGATCAAAGCCTGACCGACGATTACCAGGAGATCAAGGATGCCTACCAAGATGTTAAACAGGCCGGGCAAGAACTCAAAGCTGCCCGAGCCGGTAAGGCCGTAGCCACCGGAGAAAAAGCCACCGGCGCCGGGGCCGGGGAGAAAACGCTCGGCGGCGCGGTCGCCTATAAAGTTCTCTCCAAACGAGCTCCAAAAGGCAGTTGGATGCGGGGCGTCCAGCGCAAGATTCTTCAGGGCCGAATGAAGGTCAAGGCGGCTCAACGGGCTGCTCTCACTACTGCCCGCCAAGCCGCCGCCCGGATGGCTGTGCGTCGTGGAGTCGCCGGAGCGACTGGCCGACTCGTAGCAGCCCTGCTGAGCGAAGCCATGATCCCGGTCATCGGCTGGATTATGGCGGCCCTCACCGCGCTTTGGGTACTCTTCAAAACCAAGCTCGGCAAATGGATCCTGATCGGTTTGATGATTTTAATGATGCTGCCGGGAATTTTCTTTATTATGTCGTTCGGGGCCATTGGCGCTGTCTTGACCCCCAGTAGCCCGGCCGAAAAAGCTCAAGCCACCCAAGCTATGGCCTTATCCGGTGATCCGGGGGCCAAGCGCGAAGTCATCATTAATAGCGCCGAATCGATGAAAAAGAAGTTAGGTGACTTGAAGAATTTGGCAACCAAAAAATACGACGCCGGCAAAGCTACCGCTGCCAAACAAAGTATCGATACCCTGATTACCAAGCTCGACCAGCTGATTAAAGCCCCTGACAACGCCGTCGAGCGGAAAAAGCTCTTTGACCAAATTAACGCCGACCTAAAAACCCTGAGCGCCACGTATCCAGAGCTACTGATCAGCGCCGGTAACTGCGGTGATTTGCAGAAATTTGTCGACGAGAAAAAGTTTTCCGACCCACGAGCTAACCGGATGCTGGATATTAAGTCGCTCCCCAAGGGCACGCTGCATCGCAACGATGGGGCGCAGATCCCGGCCAACCCCAAGCTTTGCAACGTCTTGGTTTTCATTCTTAGTAACGGCTTTTCGCTCGGTTCCGCCACCATCGCTAACGGCCATAAAAAGATGACGGCCTCTGGCCACGTTTCCCAGCACTGGGTCGGCGAAGCCATTGACCTAGCGATGATCAACGGTGTCGGCAGCCCGGGCTCCGCCAGGTGGCAATCAGAAACCAAGCGTCTCCAAAAGTTACTTCAGGACAACGCCGGGCCGCTCGGCATTTACGAGCTGTGGGGGCCGCATAATACCTCGATTGACAACTGTAAACCGACTACCCGGCGAATCGGCGGTCACAACGACCATATTCACCTCGGGGTCACCAACGATCAGAACATCAAGAGGTGCCGGTGATGAAGCGGTTTTTCCTTGGTTATTTAGCAATGTTGGTGCTACTAGGCCCGCTGGGTGGGATCGCCCTTACCGTGGCGCCCGCCCCAGTGGCAGCGGCCATTGAAAGCAGCAGCACCATCATCGATGAAGAAGGTAATACGGTTACTCTCAGGGAGGATCACGACGGGGAGGAAGCCGAGGGTGATGCCGGTGTTGATGACGATTACCTCCAAGAATTTGAGACCAAACGAGTCACTAATGACTTTTATCACCTCGCTACCCTGACTGACGCGTTCGACCGAATTGAAATCGCTCCGCAGGACGAAGAGAAGCTGCGAAACTTCCAAGTCGATATCCGCGTCACTGAATACCTGATCAATTTGGTTTTACCGGAAGAATTCGGGGGAGCCGGCTTCAAGCACATCAAAGTCAATCGGCTCTTTAAGAACTACGACAGCGACGGTGTTGGCAAGTACGATCGGGAAACCGCCGACGCTGTTGAGGAAGACGACCGCTATATCTCCAGCCATCACCGTGGCCAAGCCGTCGATATCAGTGAGGTGGGCGACATCAAATGCAAACTGGTCCAACGTCGCCACCTGGGCGGCAGCACAACCAAGTGGCAACAGCCACGGGCGGTTAAAGTCGCCTGGCAGTCAGTTGATGGCATTAGCCGTCACCCAACCCCCAAAAGCCCGAGCCTGATGGAAAGTAGCGCCGCCCTGACGGCTGACGGCATTCTCAGAATGCTGAACGACTCAGGCGAAATGGATGCCTACGTCGAATACGTCAAAGGCACTGATCTCCAAACCATCTTGACCTACGTCGGCGCCAATATTTTCCTGAAAAATGCTGAGGCGACCAAAATTACCGGCGACCCGCTGTCCGATAGCTTAGTTGGTGTGCTGGGAGCCGCCATGCTCGAGAAGAGCTTGAGCAGTCTTCCTGATGGCTTTATCGCTCAGGACGGCAAAGATAACCCCTCGGTGGCGGTTATGCGGGCGCGGCTGGAAGACGCCTTGAGCCTGCCGGCCGGGACGCTCCGCGGTAAAGGCTGGGATGAGATCCTCCAGAACGCCGGGGAACGGGTTTTAGAAAACGCCGCTGGGCTTCCTTCACTGTTCTTTGAAAGCCACAGTCTGGAGGAAGCTAACCGGTTGGATACGTTCCGGGCGGCTTTGCGCCACTTCGCCGCCGGCGATCGAGCTTTCGATGTCATCGATGGCGCGATCGATAAGGTTAAGAAAAACGACAAAGAAGGGCTAGAGATGGCCGGCGTTAACGCGATTGCTTTTGCTTTCAAACTGACTGAGGCTCAGCGTCAGGAACTCGAAACCGCTGTCAAGCAAAACCGCCGACCCGACATCGACCCGACCAGCTTTGCTGTTGGCAAAGAGTTCCCGGCTCAGGGTTTGCGTCTCTTCTTCTCTGATAACCCGACCGAGCAAAATGAGGCCCTGAAACAATTGGAAGAAATGGGTCGCGAGTATCTTCGGGAAGCGGTCCGCAAGTCGGCGCCTCGGCAATACGAGGGCATTACCACCGAGGTTCTCGACATGTTGATCGGCAGCAAAAAAGCCACCGTCGACGAGGTCAAGCAACAGGCCGGCGCTAACAAGCTGGCTCACGATTACGGCTTAACCCCCCGTGAAGTCCAAGCCTTCCTGCAAGGCAAGGGCAGCAGCAAAGTTGAAAGCCGGATCGCCGACGAGCTCAATAAAGAATTTGGTCTCAAAGATAAAGAACGAATCACAACCGGTGACGTTCGCGACATGACCGCCAGACGCGATTACAGCCTGATCGAAAAAATCGGCGGCGCTCAGGCCGACCAGGCGGTCGGTTGGAACTCCGGGACCGGCCTTGATCTGATCCAGGGCAAGAAAAAACTTGACGAGGCCGCCGGCGAGATCTTTGCCAACGCTTATGGTCAGATCCTCGGGTTGAACCAAGGCACGGAGTTTTCCCTCAAAGGCGACCTGCAAAAAAACTACGGCCAAGCCTTACTCGAGCAAAAGTTAGGGCTGGATTTTTCTAACAAGCGGCGGGCCGGTGATTTTGATAAAAACCAATTGCTCGGCGCCTTCGGCCTGAGCACCGGTCGCTCCCTCACGGAACTAAAAGATAACGACGAATTCTGGACCCGGCCAGAAACTGTCCGGCAATTAGCCTTGGCTGATGCCCGGCTCGGGGCCGACAGCGGGACCTCGGAGGGCTTCTTACGCGATCGGCTCGATGCTGACCAGCTCAAGCGAAAAGTTGCCGCCGATAACGCTGAGAACGTCGCGATCGACCAAGTCTGGAACTTCTTTGACCTGGAGAGCCAGTTCCACCTTAAGAAAGAAGAGGGGGCCTTACTGCTCGGCGCCCTGTCTAACTGGGATAACACTGAGTTTGAGAAAAAAGACCAGGCGATCAAGCTCGTCTACAAAATTATGGGTCGGAGCTTCGATTCGAAGACCAACTTCGCCATCGATTTCTTCGCTACCTATTTCACCGAACCCGATCGAGCGCTGGCCACCGAGAAGCTGATCGACCAGGGTATCCGTCAATTTGCCTTAGCCGTCGGCGTTAACCTGGAAGAATTCGACAAGGACGACTTAAAAGCGATGACTGATCGGATTATCCGGATCTTTAACAACGACGCCCGGCCGGCATTCCCCGCTACTACCCCGGGTATTAGCCAAGAAACCCGCGACGGCGACGAGCGGACCTTAATTAACCAGCTCCTCAAAGCCACCAAGATCCCCGAGAAATATCGGGCTGATGCCGCCGCCTTCGTTGACGGCGATTTCCGCACCGGCTTGGCTGGCTGGTCGGCGACGATGTGGACCGATTTTGCCAACAAATACCTGCCTGAGGGCGCCAAACTCAGCTACGAAGAAATGCGGAGCACCTTCGACTTTACTGATACGAAAGCCGTGGAGAAGCGAGCTGACGAGCTAGTCGCTGAGGGCGGGCAAAACGCCACCGGCGAGAGCCGAGCAGAGATTCTGGCCGAGGCCCGTCGTCAGTTAATCCAGGAATCTCGCGATAACGCCCAGTATAAGCTCAGCGACGCTTTTATCGAGCAGGCGGCCGGCCAGGATATCCCCGCCAACTTTTCCCGAGTAATGTTCACCGGCTCGGATCAGGAACGGGGCGACCTGTTGATCCGCTTCGGTCTGACCCGCATCGACAGCGCCCTCAAAGCCATCGAACCAAGCTATCAAGAAGGAACGCTCGAGAAAATTTACAAAGGACAACTCAGTAGCCGCGACGCCGACCAGCTGGTCTTAAGTATCATCAACCGTTCGGGGGTCAGCTTCGGAGATTTTGACACCGAGTTTATCGGTCAGTTCTATCGGTTCATTCGGTCTCAAGGCAACCCAGATTTCTTCACCAACCCCAACTACAACGGCATGTGGAACTACTTCGACTCCTGGTTTGAAAAAACCCTCGGCGTCGGGGACCTGCCGATCGGCCTAACCCGGTCGGTCTACCACGCCTCGCAGCACGGCTGGGACCCCAACCGGGGAATTACCGGCACTAACGGGCAAGTTGTCGTACCCTCGCTCAACCAGCTGGGCGAAAACTTCTTGGTCAGTAAAGTCAGTGATTGGGGCGATAAGCAGTTTGGCTTGCCGAGCGGCTCGACCTTCCGAATGTATCAGGCGATTAAAAGCTTAGACCAAGCTCAACGAGCCTACGCCGCCGCTCAGACCGCCCAACGCGCCGCGGCCCTCAAGAGCGCTCAGGCCAACCTGACGTTGGTCGTAATCACTATCGCCTTGAACGCCTGTGACGCCTGCCAACAGTTTTTTGCCTCGATCGATAAAGCCATCGCCGCTCCGCCTGGGTTTACCAATATGGCTGTGGCTGGAGCCATTGCGATGTCGCTCGGCCTCGGGCCAGCCGGCTTGATCGCGGCGGCGGTTATTTACCTGGTCGGTGTCTATCGAGTCGACTATCTCTGCCCGATCCCGCCGCCCGACCGGTTTGCCTTGACCCAGTTTGACACTCCCGCCGATAAGCTCGATTACACTTGGGGTGATTACTACGCCGACGAGACTACCGTCGTTAAAGACGTACCGGCGCCCGGCGAAAACCCGTTTGACTGGGACGAAGGCTTACCGTTTGCCGACGGTAACGACCCGAACCTGTGGCGAGCTTGGGCCCGCTACAATACCGGCCGGTTATTGGAGGCCACGATGCAGTACGGCGAAAACCGTGAGCGCCCCCATAAACCGCTGCAGGTTATCACCTTCCGACAAGCCAACGTCGAGTTCTTCCACCCTCGGAGTGCGGCCACCTTCGGTTCGATCGAGCGGATTTTCCCCTCCGTCGGGCTGGGCTACAGCCAAAGTACGACCAAAACTACCGACTGGGTCCACGTCGCCTTCGGGGGCTGGTTCTAAATCATGCAACGGGGGGCGGGTGGTAACGGCTGTCTGATCGGCTGCGGGGCTGGCGCCCTGCTGTTTTTGCTGATCCCGATGCTGTTTTTTGGCTTTTTTAACACAGGTAGCGTCCAGAAAGGCGGCTCCAGCGTGGCTTTGAACTGCGGTAACGCCAGTGATTTTGTTAAAAACCCGGAGTGGCTGCCGTGGGTGAGCGACGCCGCCGGTCGCTACCTTAAGGGTGATCAAGCCATTCTGATTGCCTTGATCCAAACCGAGTCCCGCTGGGACCCCAAAGCTGGCGCCGGCAGCTCCTCGGCAACAGGTTTGGGGCAGTTCACCGATGGCACCGCCCGGGGTTATAAAGAGTTTACCGGTGGCGTCGTTGATGGCATCACTTGGCCACCCGGTACAATTTACAGCAACCCTTCACCTAACCAAGACGACGCCCGCTTTGATCCCAAACGTTCGATCTACGCGGCGGCCCGCAAATTTGGCAACGATATGAAGCGCCACAACGATGACCCTGAGAAGGCTTATATCGAAAGCTACCACACCCACAGCAACGATAAACAACTTCGGGAAGCTCAGGCCGGCGCCAAACGGATGATGGAGACCTACAACAAATTGAAATCTGGTGGCGGCTGCAGCGAAACCGGTGCCATCGCTAACGTTACCCCGTTTGACTGCTCCGGCAAGAAATTTGTCTTCCCAATTGCGACCTCGCTTCGGGTGCCGATCGATAAAGTCCATCACGATTACAGCGCCAACGATATCTTCGTTTTTGACGGTAAGCGGAAAGTTTCCGGCCAACCGATCGTGTCGATTACTGACGGGGAAGTTGTTTCGCTCAGTAAGAGAAATAGCGGTGATGGTGGTGTCACGGTTAGAATCGTCGACAAAGACAATATCTCGTACTACTACGCCCATCTCGAAGTCGGAAGTAACAGCCATCTGAACAAAGGTAAGCAGGTCAAGGCCGGTGAAAAGATCGGCCAACTCGGTGACACCGGCAACACTCCCGGTAACCCTCACCTTCATTTAGGCATCGCCAATCGAGCGGGTCCGCAACACAAAGGCTTCTATCCGTCTCAAAAATTAGATCCTCGGCCGACGGTCAGAGGCACGGCGCCGACGAGCAGCTGGAAAGCGCTAGAGGCTTGGAAAGCCGGCCAATGTGCCGACCCGCGGACATAGGCATATACTGAACTCATGAACACTCTCACCCCCAAAGGCAAGCGGATTCTAGTGGTGCTTGGCGCGGTCGCGGTGCTGATAGCCGGCTGGCAACTCTTCGGTCTCGTTCGAGACACCAGCAGTCCGAGCCAGCCGGAAGAATTCAACGAAACTCCCCACACCAGCTTTGCCGATTCGATTCAGAAACTGCCTCAAGAGACCGATCACTACCGGATCGAGTTTGACGACGCCCGAAAC
>Ga0196963_10000948_pt1 | contig 21848 bp, 12 predicted proteins | sample S1_5metaG_FD_148600 | JGI IMG/M metagenome (GOLD analysis project Ga0196963, IMG submission 148600) | Soil microbial communities from Anza Borrego desert, Southern California, United States - S1_5 | ecosystem: Environmental > Terrestrial > Soil > Desert | place: USA: California | collected... | reverse complement strand
CCAGCCTTGCGAACCCGCCGCTGGCCGCCAATGCAACTTCCTCGCCGCTGAGACTGTGGTTGGCCAATTCCACGTACCCGACGTCACTGGCGTTAGTGGCGAAATGAATTTCAGTGATGTAAATCCCCGCTCCGCGCGGGGCGGCCACAGCGTCATCAAGCGCAACAGTCGCCGACAGCGAGAGCAGCGCTTGAGAGCGCCCGCCTGTTTGCGCGAAACCAGTGATCGCAGGAGAAACACGAGCGGTGTGCCTGCGCCCGGTTGCCACTCCGTTGATGATCTCCGAAAGGTGCAGATCAAAGGAGACAGGGCGATCCAGCTCGATTCGGCTGCCTGGATCCTGGCTGGCGCGCAATTCACTTTGGCGCACGACGAGCAGGCCGTCCCGGTTGAGAACCGTTCCGGCAGGGAACCTTAACTTAAAAGGCTGATGTGGATCATCGCTCAGAGCCCAGCCACTGATGTCCACATCTGCCATTGCGCGGATTTGAAGACCCGCTTCTTCCGTTCCGAACTTGCGAGGCAAAACTTTTGAGATCACGAGTTCTGGCAGCGGCATCAGATTTGGGCTTCCAGGAGATGCGCTGCGAGCGAATTGTTTGATCGAGGAGCCGCCGTCGGGCAGCAGGCCCTGGCTCCCGCCGTTGGTCAGAGGAGTCGTTGTAACGAAGTGCAGCAACGTGCGGTTGCTCGAGTAGAGCCGCAGGTTCTCCCCCGTTGCCTCGAGCGCAAAAGTCAGACTAGCTCCATCTGGACGGTCAGTCGCAGCGGCTCGAAAGGCAGCCCAGGATTGGCCTGCAATAAATGAAAGGGGAGCAAACGTTTTCTTGAAGATCCCTGCATAGGACGCGTCGTCCGTAAGGCTGTGCCCCGCGAGCGACACCGCCGCGGTTGCGCTGTTATACAACTCCACCCAATCAGATTCCTGCCCCGCTTGCGCGGACCATTCATTGATTTTTACGGAGGAAATGTTGCCCAAAGGAGCGGCGACTCCATTTTGCGAACCGGGCGTGGGAGCGGTCAACAGATGCCAACCCGCCGCGGTCGCCCCAATGCTCAGGTTCGCTGCTTGCAATCCATACGTTACGGCATCAACAACTTGCCCGTTAGGATTCATGAGTTCGATGCGTGCTCCTGAAGGGGGCAGCGTGAAGCCAGAGTTGAGGCCTCCGAGGCTTTCGGATGCGGCTGGACGCCACGGATCAAACCAAACCACCAGGAATCCGTTCGCATCAAGTGAGCCGCTGTTGAACGTGAATGCTGTGGATCCGTCAATTCGCAAGCGGAAGCCATTCAACAAAAGAGCCATTCCCGTGTTCCGCAACTCGACAAAGCTGGCAAACCCACCAAAAGGATCAACAACGGCCGTCTGGTTGTTTGCTAAAATCTCGTTGAGCCGCAGGCCGGTGGTCGGAGAAGCAAAGTTGCTGGCGCCTGGGCTTACGCTGCTGGTGAAAGTGGCAGTCGAAGCTCCGCCGTCCGGCAAACGCCCAAAGCTGTTCCCTTCAGCCTGCGGAGGCACGGTCAAAGCGTCCACACGCTGGCCGCTTGCGTCGTGCAATGCAATGAGGGTTCCGCTGGACGGCAGCTTGAAGTCCAAGTGCGTTGCTCCGGGGTTCTCGTCCGCCGATAACACGACAAACTCACGAGCGCCGATGAACATTGGCGTGTGGATTCGCGCGGAGGCGTTCGAAGTCACTAGGAACGCCCCGTGTAGGGAAACCGGCTGATCCGCTGTGTTAAATAGCTCGATCCAATCAGAGCCTCCCGGAAGTGGATTGCTTTGAACTTCGTTTATGCGCACCACGTTCAACGGCGCTGTCGACGCGACCTGGTTGGCCGCGCCAGGTGTCGGAATTCCCAAACGAGGCTCGCCGTCGATGACCGCCGTTGAAACCCCTAACAACTGTGGCCCGTAAACCAAGGACGCCACGGCCTCGCTCGAGCTGTTCAACAACAGCAAGCTCCCAGCTTGATCGGGCAAGAAATAGCCCAATCGCGCTCCAGCCCCGCTGTTGGTCGTGGCCCAAATCACAAAGCGGCCACCCGGCTCAATTTTGTCGTTTAAATTAAAAGTGTGGAGAACCCCGTTCACCCGCAGCTTCCACCCCATCAGCTCGACAGGTTCGAGGCTCAAATTCCGCAACTCTACGAACTCCTCCTGCGAGACCGGGCTCGCGGCGCTTGGGTTGCACGTGGCGAAGACCTCGTCAATAACGACAGTTGCTGCGGGCCACTCCGGCGCGCGCCCAGGCGTTCCATCCACGCGCGCGCTCGCGCGCCAATGGCTCGGATCATCCAGATCGCCCGCAGGGTGGGTGAGTTCCAGCGATGCCCCGTTGCCGTCCGCGGCGGCAGGCCACGCGCCGCCATCACCGTAGGTCACAGACACCAGGTTCACCCCACTAGCATTCCGCAGCGCGATAGTTTCCCCTGAGTTAGACAAATTGCCTGAGTACCAACCGGAAACACGCACGCCCGGGTAACGCGCCGCGAAGCCCACCGGATTCTCTTCTGATGCAAGAAGCACTCGCGCGTTAGCGCCCAGCCATGTGTTGTCGGTGAAAGTGAAATCAATCCCGGAGAAGGAAGCGCCCGCCAAATTCACTGGCACATCGCCGGAGTTCCAAAGTTCGAGGAATTCATAAGCGCTGCCGCCAGCGGGATTGTACATGATCTCCGTGATTCGCAACGGTGACGCCAGATCCGCAACTCTGAAAACCGCTTCTGTTAACGCGCTCCAATTTGTGCCGGAACGCGCGCGCGCCTTCACCACCAGGGAGGAATTCAGCGTCAACGCTCCGCCCATCCATTCAAGGGCGTCGGGCGAGTTGGTGGAAGCAAAAGGCACGCGAGGATCCGCGCCGTTTGTCGTGTAAAAAATCTGCCCGTCGGCGGCGCTCATCGTGAGCTGATGACCCCGAGCCACAGAGCCGCCATGCTGTGAGAACACGGGAGCATTGGTTGAGGCAAAAACATTCTGCAATCGGAAATGATTCGAGATGTTCCGCCAACGCTGCGGCGCGTGCGTGCGGCTGATGTAGGTGTCCATTGTTGGAATCACTGGACGTAGTTGATCCCGCATTTCGTTGAATAGATTGGTGACGTTCCGCTCCATCAACGCGCCATCGTTGTAGAAATGCTTGTGGACCCGATCTGCAAAAGTAAGCCGGAACTCCGGGCTTCGCTTGAGGCTCTGCCAAATGCGAGCGATCTCGCTTGCTCCAGCCAGCTCTTCGAGGAATGTGTTGTGAGTTGGAGCGCGGCCAAACGCAAATTCAGCATCCCAGATGTACCAGCGCCACAACGCGCCTTCCCTGCGCTCGCGCGCGGCGCGCCAATTATTGTGCGGCCAATCTCCGTTGCCGCCGTAAATGTTCACGAGCAGGTAGTCAATATAGTTAGTGACATCAATCCAGCGTGTGACCGCTTCGTAGTTCGCCTGAATGGCCGGGTTCGGCGTAGTTGCCGCTGTGACCATCGCGCGGAAATTTACCGCATCGCCATCGAGAGGATCCTGATTTTGGGCTATCACATCCCACTCCTCGCCCCCATGCCACGCCTGCATGAACTGTTTATCGATACGCTCCGTGGCGTTGTAGTAGCCTTTGTAAACCCCATTCAAATAGAACAAGAGGAACTCACCATGGCTGCCGACCTGCCCCGTTTGGATGAACAACCGCCGCATCAACTCATCCTTCACGAATGGATTCACTTCATCATTGTGGCCGGCGCGCAGGACGATGCGATCAAAGTTTTCCACGGCGGATCCAGGGAATAGCGGATACTCCAATTTGGACGCACCATAATCTCCTCGGAAATACAGACGGTAGGAGAATTTGCTGGTGGGGCGATAACGGGGGCGCATCCAATCGCTACCCTGGACACGCAATCCCGCATCAATTTGAAACCCTTCATTGTTGGTGGGCCAGATCCATTCGGCGGACACCGGCCGCTCCCAGGCAATGCCGTGCTGTCGAGGATTGTGGTAATCAGTGGCGCGCGTGCTCGTCCAGGCGCCGCTGCCATCGTAGGTTCCGCCTTGGATTCCTATGATTCCGGTTGGCCCGGTCAGGTTCTTCTGATCGGTCGCGACCGAGAGCGCAGGCAATGTCAGCCGCGCTTGGGCAATGTTAAAGAAGTAGCTGTGGGTAATCGTTTTCGAGGGGAGATACCCCGACCGAAACACTGCGGCACGGATCACTCGCGTCGTGTTAATCTCAATAGGCCCTGTGTAAACGATGCTGTTTGTCCCAGAGGGATCGCTGCTGTCGGTTGTGTAGCGAATCTCCCCGCCCTCCAGCTTCGTGCTCAGGACCAGCGTGAAGGGAGCGTAGAAGAAGCCGCGCGTGACGTTGAATTCCGGGGCTGGGGCGATCCCAATGATTGTGCTCGCGCCGTTTGCCAACCCGGGCGTCGGTTTGCTGAAGTACCGCCAATTGCCGGCTGAGTCCAGAGCGTAGGAATGGTCATTCCGCTGCTCGGGATACTCCGGCGCAAACTCGCTCACCGCCCGCCGGGGAGACTCCGGGCTGAACAAGCCCAGATACTCGCCGCTAGAGCTAAGTTTGAAGTTCGTGTGCAAGCTGGCGTTGTTCGTTCGGCGATCCTCGCCGGAGGCAAACACAAGCAATCGCTGCCCCCCTGCAATGCTGACGCGCGGGAAAATCCATGCGCCAGGCGTGTCCGCTTCATCTGAGAGGGACCAGCCTTCAAGCGAGACGGAGGTTGCGCCGCGATTCCACAGCTCAATCCAATCCTGGGCCTGGCCAGTTTCGTCCACCAACCCTGTTTCATTTGCCGCAACGAACTCACTGATCACCACGTTTGTGAACGTGTGGTTTGTTTGCACGATGTAAGTCCAGGCGAGGCCGGCCAACCCATTGGAAGCCGAGGAGAGGTCGTGGATGCCAGTCCCCTCTTTGAATGTAAGTTGAATCGTGCCCTCGGGCTGCTGCGCGAATCCAAAAACGTACGGGCCTGCGGCTGCGCCCGTGATGCTCACCGCGGGTGTGCCATTCACTAGCAAGTCCCCAGCGTCCACGCCTACGACCGGTTCGGAAAATAGAACTTCCACTTGCGAGAGGTTGGGAAGTCTCACGCCCGGTGGCGGGTTCAATGTTTGAACCACCGGGACGATCCTTTCAGGCCCAACCGTCAGGACCACAGGCTCCGTTGTCACCGTCCCAAGTGAGTTGGCTATTTCGCACCAGAAGCGGCTGCCACTGTCTTCAAGATCGACGCGCAAGAGGGAGAGCGTGGACGCGCGCTCACCATCTAACCGCACCCCGTCGCGAAACCAAATGTAGGTCAGCGGCTCAGCCCCTTCAGCCGTGACGTGGAATGTGGCGGAACCCCCCTCCTGTGCCGCGACGTTCTGCGGCTGCGCAGTGATCTTGGGCGGCGTGTTGAGGATTTGAAATGGCGAGATGCGGTTGGCCCCAATTGGGCGCTCAAGGACGCCCGTCGGAAGGCGCCAGCCCACCGACACATTATCACCACCGCCCCCTTCCTTGTGCAGAGCCTCGATATAATACCGGCGGCCTGCAACCAGCGGGATAGCAGCCGATTGCTGCAAAGCGGCATTGCCGTCGCGCGGCTCCTGCCATTGTTGGTAAGCAGTCCAAGTGGCCACACGCGCGATCAGCTTGGCGTTTGTCGGGCTCTCATCGCTGCTCAGGAGAAGATGGCAATTATCGTCACCTGCAATCCAGAACGTGTAGTTGCCGGTGGTCGGCGCGGTCACATATCCGCGCAGGCGGGTTCCGTAGTTATCGCCCCATTCCTGCGGCCCCTCCAGAGTGGTCGGATAATCCCGCCCGCTTGGATTCAGCGGAAACGCAGGGTTGCTCGTAAGATCTGAAACGCTCGTTCCCGGAATGTTATGCCAATACTCCCGGAGGATAGATTGGCCAAAGGTGAAGCTCTGCGCGAGAAAAGCGAGCAGCAGCAGGCAGCGAAAACGACTCATCGGACGCAACAATCAAGCCGACCCGCACAGAGCAGTCCAATAGCATGCCAGGCGCGAATCAAAGGTTCCCGCCAGCTTACCCCGCCTCGCGGCGTTGCGCTACGAAAAACCGGACTCAGCTTATTCAGTGGGGACTCGCGCGACCCCGTATTCGCCGAGCGGGGCCCAAATCCAATTGGCTGAATCAACGTCCGAGCGGGTTATATCAATCCAATGACAGCCCTCGCTCCGGCCTGACCTGAGCAGAGAAAGTTCCCCGGCCGCGTCAACCGCCCAGACTCGCAGTTCATTGTCACTCCGTGTCACAAACCGGCTGCCTTTCGCCGTGACTTCCGTGTGGACCGGCGGCAAGGCTTCCGCATCTGTCACCTTCAACTTCGCAGATGCCACATCCAACTCGAAACGCTTGAGCTGGCTTTCCTTCATGCTTGGAATAAGGATGCCATCAACTCCATCCCAGGCGCTCAGATAATCGGCGGCATCCATTTTGAGGCTGTCCACCAGGAACGCGGAAACCCCATCGTAGGCAGAGACATCCAGCCAATATTCGTAGGAATCCTGGTTCGTCGAGAAACGCTGGCCGACCGTGTATATTGCGGCGCCATTGGCCGCCATGCCGCGCAACTCTCCCGGAATATTCACAGGACGCCGCACGGTTGGGGCGCTCGGATTCTCGTAATCGACAACGTTGAGCAGATGCCGCGTGGCATACAGATAGCGCGGGTACGTGTTCGTTACTAATCCTTCCGGGTAAAACTCAGTTGCGGAGAAGACGTTGGTCTCTGAGCGCGTCTCGAACACCCCTGGAGATGTTTCCACGCGCGATGTGGTGACGTTTGTCTTCGTCACAACCTGAGCGCGATATTTGGTTTCAACCACGGTGTAAGTTCCATTGGTAATGGCCTCAGCAACAGAATGGCTTTGATAAATCATCCCATTCAGCGCCAGCGGAAGCGATGGCGTTGAATAGCTGTTAGTCGGCTCGATGGTTGCCGATGAGGCGAACGACGGCCCGGTGTCACGGGTTTGAAAGGCCAGCAATGTTCGCCCGCTGCTTCCACCCCACCAGGGCATTCCCCACCCACGCCCGGCTGGGGCGCCTGCAAAGATTGCATCGCTGCGCCACCACCAACCTCCGTGAGTTTGCCCAACCAGCACAAGTAGGTCCTCTTTCGGCCAAACAGCGTGGTAATCCTGCGCAGGCCATTCCGTCTGTTCCGGCCCCGTTGCTGCGCCGATAAACTCCAGGGCTGGAAGTGCGCTTAAGGTGTAGGCGGATAGCAGAAGCCCTTCAAACCTGTAGCCATTCGTGCTTCCGGGGACGGTAAGCGAACTCTGAGCTTGTTGCGCAACGTAAAGGCGCGACCCCCGCGCAACCGCAGCGACGATCGGGGCAGTGTTGGACAATGTATGCGTAGCGAGTATCTCACTTGGAGCAGTGCGCGCAGCCACATGCAGGCGTGGGCGCCCCAACCCGCCGTTTTCCACTTGGACCAAGAAATCACCGTGCGCGAACACGCGATCCACCGGCCAGGAGAGCCGCAAATTAGCCGTCACCTGGGGGTTGTCGCGATTATCCACAGTGACAGCAATCAACTCACGCGCGGAGAAGGAGAGCACACGGTCCTTGTGCAGAAAAGCCCGCCGCGCTTGCAGCTCATGCGAAATAAAGCCCCTGAGGCGGAGGGCATCGGGGCTGAAATCCACGAGTTGCACCCGGTTGTGGAACGAATTTGTGGCGCTGCCCGTGTACGGCAGGAGAATCAATCCCGCCTCTTCCATGACTTTAAAGGCCTTCTCGTTATAGTTCCCTTCTGTCCAGGAGTATTGATCCAGCGTGACCTTGCTTGCGAGTGTCGGCTTGGCTTTGTTCGAAACATCAAAGAGGGATAAGGCCACTCGCTGGCCGTTGTCATTGTCGATCCCCAAAGCAAGCAAGCGATCCCCCATCGGGTGAATGAACGTGGACCACCCAGGGACTTCAAGCTCCCCCACGATGGACGGTCTCGCCGAATTGGACAGGTCGATCACCCAGAGCGGGTCGATCCGCTGAAATGTCACAACGTACAACGTGTTTCCGTCAAAGCGCGTTGCGAAGAGTTGCTCGTTCTTGATGACTGTGAGGCTGCCCAGCTTCACCGGGTTCGCTGCATCTGCCAACGAGAAGGTTTCCACTTCGGTGTTTGCTCCCCACCGGAAAGAAACGGCGGTGAGAACATCACCGGAAAGATTGAGCTTAAATTTATCGTTGATGGCGCCATAGGCGAAGACAGACCCCTTCTCAACGAGCGTTCCGTCCGGCGCGGAGCAATCCAGGATTTTGATAGTGGTGCGCGAACTCCAGGCGTTGTCCCAGAAGCGGTAATCCTGCAGGCAGACGAAGAAAAACTTGTCGGTGGCGCTCACAACATGGCCTGTTCCGGGAAACCATTTCTTGCTGCGGATCACCGGATTAGCCGGCGCGGCTAAGTCAATTGAGGTCACCCAGGTGCCATTCTCATACTGCACCGCATCACCCGTGCGGATTTGCCGGTAGGACGTGCTTGCCACGTAAAGCGCCGTCCCCACCAATCGGCTCTCGGTGACTGCGCCTTCAACGCTTACCGTCGCCTGCACGGTTGGAGTCGGCGTCCCGGCGTTGACTATCATCACTTCGCTGTTCCCGCCCCAATAGTAGCAGCCCTCCTGCGCGAGCAGCACGACCTCATTGCCTGGCAGCAAATACAAATCTTCCCCAAAACCACCAACCTTCAGAGTTCCCCGAATGTGCGGCGCATCGGGGTTGCTGATGTCAATCACCTGCAAGCCCCGCCGCTGGTTAAACAAATAGAGCGTGTCTCCGCGGACCTTGTAGATGTCCGCTTCGACGACCTCTCGCGTCGCATCCCGCGAATTGCCCGCTGAAGGCGCGCCTGTGGGAAAACCCTCCGGCTCAGAGCCATTCATGAGCATCGCGCCGTTGCCCCGAGCGAGGAATGCGTTCGTCCCCTCATACAGAAAGGCTGGAAGAGCGTCCGCTGCCTCCCCCTTCACCGTTAGCAACTCCAGGCGGTCGCTATTCGGAACGCGAAACGTCACGCGCCCCCCCGCACCATCCACCCTTGCGACTGCGCGGGGTTCCCAGGCGCTCCCGTCCGCTTTTAGCCGGCTGAGGAGCGTAAGTTTCTTCAGGCCGGACGGAATGGAGGCAACAACCACCAACTCACCCTTCTCCGCTCGGATCTGTTCGATTTTGGGGAGATCAACTGCCCGCGCGCAAAAGGAGCTAAGAACCAGGAGCAGCGTGATGATAAACTTGGAACACCGAACCATAAGACCTTTCTTGCGCCGCGTTGCGGCGCCAAACAGCTAATGCACCATTTTGCTCATCATAATGACACTTTGCAACTGTCCTTCGCAGCAAAGAGAATTGCGGTTTGGTCCACCGGAAAACATACTTGGCCCTCAATGCCTTATTACGCCGATCTGACGCGTGAAGAGCTAATCGTCCGCCTGCGGGAGCTGGAGCAAAGGAATGTCTCCCATGAGGCCGTCAGCGCGACTCACAGCCAGGACGCCGCTGCCATGCGGTCCGCCCTCGCCGAAAGCGAGCAGCGGATGCGCGCCATCCTGCAAACTGCGGTTGAAGGCATCATCACAATTGATGATCGCGGCCGCATGCTGATGGTTAATCCCGCCGCGGAGCGTCTCTTTGGCTACTCCGAGCAGGAGCTTCTTGGCCGCAATGTGAGCATCCTCATGCCCGCCCCCTACCGCCAGGATCATGACGGCTACATGGAAAACTATCACCGCACTGGCCAGCGCCGAATCATCGGGATTGGCCGTGAAGTCACCGGCCAGCGCAAGGATGGCAGCGTGTTCCCCATGGACCTGGCCGTCAGCGAGGTGTTGCTGCCCGATAAGCGGCTCTACACCGGCTTCGTTCGGGACATCAGCGAGCGCAAACAAGCTGAGGCTAAACTGGCCGAACTCGCACGCACGCTCGCGGACAAAAACAAGGAGCTTGAAACCATCGTTTACGTTGCTTCGCACGATCTCCGATCCCCTTTGGTGAATATCCAGGGGTTCACGCGCGAACTCACCCAGGCTTGCGGCGAAGTGCGCAAACTGCTGGAGCGCTGCCAGGTTCCACAGGCAGACCAGCAGCAACTGAAGCTGATCCTGGAGCAGGAGGTTCCAGAAGCTCTGGAATTCATTGAGGCAGGGGTGACGAAAATGGACGCGTTGCTCGCCGGTTTTCTACGCTTCTCACGGCTTGGGCGCGCGGCCATCAACATCGCGCCTGTGAACATGGACGTTCTGCTGGGCGGCGTCACTAAATCGATGGAGCATCAAGTCCGGCAGGCTGGGGCAAAAGTAACGGTCACACCTCTTCCCCCGTGCCTTGGGGATGCGGTTCAAGTGACCCAAGTCTTTAGCAACCTCCTCGACAACGCTCTCAAGTACGCCAAACCAGGAGAGCCGCCCCGCATCGAAGTCACTGGCCGGGAGGAAAACGGATTCAGCATTTACACAGTCGCGGATAATGGCATCGGCATCGCTTTGGAGCATCAGCATAAGATTTTTGAAATCTTTCATCGCTTGAATCCACGCGGCTCTCCCGGCGAGGGGCTTGGCTTAACCATCACCCAGCGCGCGCTGGAGCGCATGAATGGACGCATTGCGGTCGATTCGGTTCCAGGCGCTGGAAGCACGTTCACCGTGACCCTTCCAAGACCTTAATATGAATCGCGAAGTCGTTATTCTGATCGCTGATGACGATGCCGGGCATATGCGGCTGATTGAGAAAAACCTTGGCCGCGGGGGGCTAAATAATCACGTGGAGCGCTTTGAAGATGGCGCCGCCATCCTGGATTTCCTCTTCTCGCGAGGCGACCGCCAGCGCCAACCCGACAAGCCGTATCTGCTGCTGCTGGATATTCGCATGCCCAAAGTGGACGGCGTCGAAGTTCTCCGCCAGGTCAAGGCAGACGCGGAGTTGCGGAAAATTCCAGTGATCATGCTCACCACAACCGATGACCCGCGGGAGGTTGAGCGTTGCCATGCTCTGGGCTGCAACAATTACATTGTTAAGCCAGTGAACTACGACAAGTTTGCGGAAGCCATCAAGCAGCTTGGCCTTTTCATCTCTCTTGTTCAGGTGCCTGGGATCGAACGCTGATGCCTGACCAGCCTCCAATCATTCTGATCGTTGATGATGACCAAGGGCTTTGCCGCCTTATGGAGCGCGCCTTTCGCCGCGAGGGCTGGCGCTCGACTTCCGCCGCGTCAGGGGCTGAAGCCCTGGAACAGCTCCGCAACACCACCCCTGACCTGACGCTCGTTGATTTGCAATTAGACGATATGCGCGGGCAGGAGTTGATCGACCGCGCGAAACTAGGCCCTGGGGGGATCCCATTCGTTGTCATTACCGGACAAGGGGACGAGCGTGTTGCTGTCGAAATGATGAAGCGAGGCGCGATTGATTATATAGTCAAAGACGCCGCATTCCTCGATCTTGTCACGCCAATCACCGGCCGGGCTCTCCACCAAATCAGCCGGGACAAACGCCTCGCCGAAGCAGAGCAAGCGTGGCAGCGCGAAAACGCCGAGCGCAAGCGCCTGCAGGAGGAGTTGCTCGAAATTACCGGGCGCGAGCGGCGCGAGATTGGCAACGATCTGCACGACGGCATTTGCCAGCAGCTCAGCGCAATCCTGTTGATGGCGGAAGCGCTTGAGCAAAGCTTGGCCAAACGCAACAAAGCCGCAGCCGCCCAGGCCAACCGCATCGCCGCTTACATGAAGGAAACAATTGTGAGCGCGAAAAATTTGGCTCGCGGCCTTGTTCCCGTGGATGTCGCGTCCAACGGCCTCATGTCCGCTCTTGAGGAGCTAGCTTCTTCCTTCACCGAGATTTACAGGGTCGATTGCCAGTTCCATGCGCCGGAGCCAATCCTGATCGAGGATAACGTCACAGCAACCCATCTTTACCGCATTGCTCAGGAAGCGGTCAGCAACGCCCTTCGCCACGTCAAAGCCACCGAAATCGCAATTGAGCTTCGCCGGCAGGATGGCGCTGTGACGCTCAGCGTGTCGGACAACGGCCCGGGTTTCCCGCCGGAACTTAATCGCCCCCAAGGAATGGGGCTCCGCATCATGCGCTACCGCGCGGGAGTCATTGGAGCCGCGATCGAGTTTGCCAACAACCCTGGCGGGGGCGCCCGGGTGTCATGTGTTCTCCCCGACAAGCATGCCGACCAAAAAGGATAAAAAACAGATTCTGCTGGTGGACGACCACCCCATGATGCGTGAAGGGCTCGCCGTCCTGATAAATCAGGAGCCTGACCTTTCCGTGGCCGGCGAAGCTGGAAGCGCAGCGGAAGCGTTCGAGCTTATCCCAAAGCTGAAACCGCACCTCGCGCTGATCGACATTACGTTGCCCGGAAAGAATGGCCTTGAGTTGGTCAAGGACGTTACCACCACTTTTCCTGAAACGCTCACCCTTGTGTTATCGATGCATGATGAGTCACTCTACGCCGAACGCGTGCTCCGAGCCGGCGGCCGCGGCTACATCATGAAGCAGGAAGGCGGCAAGAAAATCATCGCCGCTATTCGCCAAGTGCTCTCCGGCGGCATTTACGTCAGCGAGAAAATGTCTGCGCGAATCCTCGAGATCTTTTCCACCGGGAAGCGGGATGCCCAAACATCGCCGGTGGGCGCGTTAACAGACCGTGAGTTTGAGGTGCTTCAACTCATTGGACGCGGGGCGGAGATCCGCGACATCGCCGCCCAGTTGCACATTAGCGTCAAAACCGCCGAAGTGCACCGCGCCAACCTCAAGCAGAAGCTTGGCCTAAAATCTGTCAGCGAACTAATCCGCTATGCTGTGCGGTGGGTCGAATCCCACTGAGCGCGCTCAGCGGGAGGCCGGTTGCGCCTGTTGCTCTATCCAACGCCCAACCTCTTCGTCCGAGGCGCCGGTGGCCACGAATGCTTTGAATTCCTCCGCCGAAATGCCCGCCTGAGTGAGGAAGCGTTGATCCATCGGGCAGCCATACATATAGTCCCCCTCCGTCCCGGCGAGAGTCGCCCGACACTTATCCAGGCAGCGAGCGGCCAGTTCGAAACCGCCCAATTTCTCGCGTGGCGAGCGCGGTTCGTCCACGGTCAAGTCCTTCGCCAATGTCTTAACTGCTTCGATGTCCCGTTTCATTGATCCTCCTGACTTACAGTAGCACACGCGGCCGAGAAGACAGCCCTGCTTGGAAATTCCTTTAAGCCGCCCATGCTCTTGCGTATAAGACCTTCATCCATGAATCCGGGATCCGATCAGCCGCTGACTGCTCATGCCCGGCCACCCAGCAGGCAGACCGCACCTCATCGCGGCGGCGCCAGCCCGCTGCTGATCCTCCTTGTGCTCTTTTTGGCGACCCTGCTCCTCTATTGGTTCTACGATCACTCTGCGGATGACGCCGCTGCGGACAACAAGGCAGCCTCTGGCCCCGTCCCGCCAAGGGTGCGCTTCACCCACATCACTGAAGAGGCTGGGCTTCGTTTCGTGCACGAAAGCGGCGCGGCTGGAGAAAAACTCCTTCCCGAGACAATGGGTGGTGGCTGCGGCTTCTTCGATTATGATAATGATGGTCTCCAGGACCTGCTGCTGGTGAATTCAACCAAATGGCCCTGGGCCCAAGGGGGAGCGACCGCGACACATGCGCTCTACCACAACGAAGGGAATGGCGTCTTCAGAGACGCGACCCCTGGGTCGGGACTGGATGTGCCAATGCACGGCATGGGTGCGGCCTTTGGAGACGTTAACCGGGATGGCTTCGTTGATATCTTCATCACAGGTGTGCACGGCAATAAACTTTTCCGGAACGAGGGCGCGGGGAAATTCGTGGATGTGACCTCCGCTGCGGGCCTCGCCGGCAACACCAATTGGAGCACGAGCGCAGCCTTCGTCGACCTCGAAAATGATGGCGACCTGGATCTGTTTGTTTGCAACTACGTGCTATGGAGCCGCGAACTGGACCTGCAGCAGGATTATCGGCTCACCGGCATCGGCCGAGCCTATGGCCCGCCCATGCAATTCCCCGGCGCTTTTCCGCAACTCTTCCGAAACGACGGCCACGGCGTTTTTGTCGATATTTCCGAGCAAGCAGGCATCCGCGTCCGCAATCGCGCCACAGGGGCGCCTCTCGCAAAGTCTCTTGGCGTTGCGCCGGTGGACCTGGATAAAGACGGCTGGATCGACTTAATTGTAGCGAACGACACCGTTCAGAACTTCGTCTTCCACAACGAAAAGAATGGCACGTTCCGCGAGATCGGCGCCATCTCCGGCATCGCTTATGACCCTTATGGAAGCGCCCGCGGCGCCATGGGCATCGATAGCGGGCGCTTTGAAGACGATAGCGCGCTCGGCGTTTCCATCGGGAATTTTGCCAATGAAATGACTGCGCTTTATGTGTCGAGGCAAGACCCCCTCATTTTCTCCGACGAAGCTGTCACGCAGGGCATCGGCCATGCGTCGCGCGATTTCCTGACGTTCGGTGTGTTCTTCTTCGATTATGACCTCGATGGCTGGTTGGACCTCCTGGTTGCCAACGGCCACATCGAGCCGGAAATTGAGAAGGCGCTCCCCAGGCAGCAATACGCGCAGCGGCCTGGCCTTTTCTGGAACGCGCGCGGCTTCGGCGCCAAGTCCGGCTTTCGCCTGGCCGGCCCGCAACACACCGGCCCAGACATAATGCAGCCGCTCGTCGGGCGCGGATCCGCCTATGCGGATATTGATTCGGATGGCGATTTGGACTTCATCATCACTCAAATCGGCGCGCGCCCTGCTCTTTTCCGCAACGACCAGCGCCTGGATCGCAACTGGGTTCGCTTGAAGCTCAAGGGCAAACAAAGCAATCCAGATGCTATCGGCGCTGTTGTGCGTGTGGAGACAGGTTCCCGCACCCTCACCCAACAAGTGATGCCCACACGCGGCTATCTCTCTCAATCTGAACTTCCGCTCACCTTTGGACTCGGCCAGGAAAAGTCCGTCAAAAGCATCACCATTATTTGGCCGGGCAAGAAGGAGCAGCGCATTCCCAGCGTTCCGATCAATGCGCTGACCCTCATTGAAGAACGGTAACTTCGCGCTTTTGCCCTTTTGCGTTCTCGCGATAAAACTTACGCCAGTGAAGAAGCAAAAGGTGATCGAAGCCATCATTGAGCGGCTGAAGCAAGACCTCGGCTTGTACTACAAGGCCGCGCTCGCTTCCCGCGCCGAGGCCACGCACGAGCAGAGCAAAGCGGAGAACAAATACGACACCCGCGGACTGGAAGCTTCTTATCTCGCGCGCGGGCAGTCCAAGCAAGTGGCAGAGCTTGAATTGGCGATCGACAAATTCGCAGCCCTCCCCGTCCGTGACTTCACTGCGGCAGACCCGATTGACACGGGAGCCCTCGTGGAACTTTCGAGTAAAACTGAGACAAATATTTACTTCATTGGTCCGAAAGCGGGCGGCACGGAAGTCGTGTGCGGAAAAAAGGAAATCCTCGTTATAACTCCGGAGTCGCCGCTGGGCTCACAGTTAATCGGGAAGAAGCAAGGGGACGCTTGCCAGCTCACACTTCCGGGCCGGAAGGAGAAGCTCACAATCACCAACGTCCGTTGAGGGGTGAAAAAAATGTAGCGGGGTCAACCACCTGTCCTGCTGAGTCTGGCTCGCCTCACGAATAACCGTTCTCAACTCTCCTTGTGGTTAACCCCACTCTCCGCAGAAAACATGCTTCCAAAGCGGTGTTTCAACAACCTGCATTACGCCTTAAACCCCCGGCGGTAACGACACCCTAATCGCTATCGGGGCGAACCCTGACAGGGGCGGATTCTCCCCACCCACGCATTCAGGTTGGCGACTCAGCGCGCGATTTGGCCTGCGTCTTTACCGCCGCTCTGGATAATCGACCTATGTCATTTCATGAACTTGCCGGGAGGGTCGCCGTAATTAGCGGAGCGAGCAAAGGTTTGGGCGAAGCCATGGCGTTGGCGCTGGCTGACGCTGGCGTCAATCTCGGCCTGATCGCGCGGGATGAGAACCTTCTCCAGCGCGTCTCAGCGGCTGCCCGGGCGCGCGGCGTTAGAGCCGAAGTATATCCGGCAGACATCACTTCTGAAGAGCAAGTCGAGCGCGCGGCAGGCGCATGCATACAAACTTTCGGCGCCGTTAACATTCTCATCAACAACGCGGGCGTGAATGTCCGAAAGCCTGTGCAGGACTTTACATTGGCCGAGTGGAGACAGGTCGTGGAGACCAACCTTACCGGCGCCTTCCTCCTCACGCGCGCCTTGGTTCCAACCATCATTCGGCAGAAGGGCGGGCGCATCATCAATATGGCCTCCATGATGAGCCACATTGCATTGCCCGGCCGAACAGCTTACTGCGCGAGCAAAGCGGGGCTGGTCGGTTTTACTCGCGCGCTCGCACTGGAGATCGCTCCTCACGGCGCCACCGCGAATGCCATCTGCCCCGGCCCGTTCGCCACCGAGATGAACATGCCGTTGCTCAGCAACCCGGAATTAAACCAGCAGTTTATCTCGCGCATTCCCGTCGGCCGCTGGGGCAAAGTCGAGGATATCGGCCAACTCGCCGTCTATCTTTGCTCCGACTCCGCCTCGTTCATCACTGGCGCCGATCTGGTCATCGATGGCGGCTGGACCGCACAGTAGAAAGCAAAACGCCTCGCGATCCCAGGACCACGAGGCGTGCTGAAGGTCAAAGTCCGTGTTATTCAGCCGGCTCTGGCTGGACCGGTGGGCGTTTTACCATCCGGAAAAACGCTGCTTTATTGTTCAGCGCGGATTGCGGCAGGAGCACACCACGTTTCTCCCCCACTTGCACTGGGGGGCTGGTGATGTCGTTCCATGTGCGCAGGTCGGCGCTCCATTGGGGCACGAAATCGGCCGCAGGCAACGTCCAGCTTACCCAAAAGGTGACTTCATTCGGCACCAGCACGACCCCAGCCGCGTCTTCGGCGCTGATCTGCCACAGCTCTGGGTTAAGACCTCCAGGAGCTTCCGCGACCGGCGCAAATGTTTCATCGATTGGCGTTCCGACCCCGCTGATCTGCACCCGGCTCAGCGTGACCGATTCGCCAATGTTTCGCAGTTCGTTCGGTTGTGCGCCGACGTATGCAAACAACGGCCCCGCGAATAAGGCCGCATGCTCTGCCGGCATGCTGAATGAGCCTGTGGCGCCTCCTGGGCCTGTCAGTGTGAAGCCGGTGTTATTGGTGAACGTAAGCGTCCACGTTCCGACCGCAGTGGGTGCGGTGATCGTTCCGAGCGAGCCGACTGGCCCGTTCGCGGGGTTGCCGTTCCAGTACATCCCGTTTGCATTCGCCTGGTTCACCTTGTACCGGAATGTGGCGTTCGCCCTTCCATCGGTGTTGTTGCTGATATGCAGGAAAACCACATTAGGCTCCGACCAATCCGGGGCCGATTGGCTCGCGGGCACATTATCCCCGGGGACAAGGAAAATATGCGTCTGGAAGCCATTGTTCGCGTTCGCCGCGTAATCGGAAATGGTAACCGAATAGCTGACGGGACCGCCTGCATCCACCCATGAATATTGGGGCACGACCGTGCGAATGTTTTGCCTTTGGTATTGGGCTCCCGCTCTGCTGGCGATGAGCTGCAAGCCCCCGGCAGCATCCCGCTTCTCCACGCTAAGCTTCGGCGGCGGCAGCGGACCGGAGTTCGTGCTGGCCACCAGTCGAATATTATCCACCCACAGTGTCATTGGGCCGGTCAGGGAGCTGTTGCCGCCCGCCTGCCCCGCCCACATTTTTACCGTCACACCAGCGATGTCATTGATCTTGGCATTTGTGAGCGGGATCGGCGCGCTAATGGTTGTCCAACCGGTTTGCGTGCCTGGGATCGTTGCATTGCCAAAGTAGCTTTGGCTCCAATCACTATGCTTCACGCCGAATTCCAAGTAGCCGAAGTCACCGGTCCCACGTTTAGGTGAATTCGGGTCGAAACGCACATCCATCACCAGGTTGGTGTATTGCGTCCCATCCACTGCCGGCGTCATATCCCTGCGGAAGGAAAACTGATTGTCACCCCCATGCGCGGCGATATCGAAATCGACGCTCAGCTTAAGCGAGCCTGAATTGGCGTTGCCCTTAGAATCGGCGGTCGGATCAAACTCGATTGTCCGTGATGGAGCGCCCCACCAATGGACCCATTGCGCAGCCTCCGTTTCATCGTCGAAGCCGTTCACGAGTATCGTTTCTGCCGCGGTAACATTGGCGCTCAAAAGGCCAAGCGCTGCGACACCGCTCAAGGTTATCAACTTATGCTTTTGGAAGATCATACCGTTTTCCTCTGTACCTTTGTGGGAGCCTTCATGGTATTTGCCGCACAAAAAGGCGCAAGCCCGCACAACCACATGTTGCTAAAGCCTCAAATTTGCTAGCTTTTCGGTGGGGAACAGTTCTTATGAGGCCGCCTACTATGAATACTTCCCCCTCCTCACTTGGCGTCGATGCGGAGAGCGCCGTTCAGGAAACCTCCGTCTGGAGCAAAATTCTCAATATGTTTGCTGCCCCACGCGAGGTCTTTGAGGAACTGCGCGCTTCGGAAGCATCATCCGTGGCCAACTGGTTAACGCCGACCTTCCTCATGGCATTGCTCGCCGTGACCAGTGCATTCGTCTTGTTCTCCCAACCAGCGATTGTTCAAGCCGTCCTCGATCAACAAACGAAACAGTTCGAAAAGCAGGTCGCCGAGAAAAAAATGACCGCGGACCAGGCGAATGGCGCCCGGATTTACCTCGAGAAGACCGGCGCGACTCTATTCAAAATCACCGGCTCGATTGCGGGCGCCGTCGGCAGCGGCATCGGCCTGCTGGTGATGTCCACGGTTGTTCTAACGCTCGTCTCCTTCCTTTCCCAGGAGAAGATCGGTTTCGGCAAAGCCATGGAAATAGCCGCGCTCAGCTCCTGTATCCAAATCCTCGCCACCATTGTCGGCCTCTGCCTGATCTCAATGAAGGGCCACCTATTCGCCACACTGAGCCCGGGCCTCTTCATCAGCGACTTTGACCCCGAAAACAAAGCTCACCTTTGGGCGGCCAACATTAATCTGATGAGCTTCTGGTACCTCGCGGTCCTATCGCTGGGCATCAGTGTTGTTGGCCAAATCAAGTGGGCAAAGGCTGCGGTGCCCGTGTTCGGGCTTTGGCTTGCTTACCGCCTGATTGTGATTTCAAAAGGTTGGGCAGCGACTGGCATGTAAGGGGGTTCTTCTCCACACTGTCCCTTTCTTAAGACTTGTGGCACTTTGCCCTGGTCCTCGCTTCGCACGAGCGGGGTTCGGAATGGCAGACACCACCCTTTCACTTGAACGCGCCGGCATTGCCCCCGCAATGAAGCCTTTGCCGCGCCCGGAACTCCTCGCCCCCGCTGGCGATTGGGAATGCGCGCGCGCGGCTGTGGAGAACGGCGCGGACGCCATTTACTTCGGCCTGGAGCGTTTCAACGCGCGCATGCGCGCCCACAACTTCACCATCGCTGACCTTCCGCGCCTGATGGAGTTCCTGCATCAACGCGGTGTTCGCGGCTACGTCACTTTCAACACATTGGTGTTCGCGAACGAACTGGAGTCCGCCGCCGAATACCTTCGCTCGATCATCGCAGCGGGAGTGGACGCTGCGATCGTTCAGGATGTCGGCATCTGCAAGCTCATCCGCCGCCTCTCTCCCGATTTCCCCATCCATGCCTCGACGCAGATGACCATCACGAGCGCCGCTGGCGTCGAGTTCGCTCGTTCTTTAGGAGCAAATCTGGTGGTCCTCGCGCGTGAATGCTCCATACCGGAGATCGAGAAGATTCGCGCGACTGTCACGGACGTTTCCTTCCCGCTTGAAGTCTTCGTGCATGGGGCTCTATGCGTCGCTTATTCGGGCCAATGCCTCACTAGCGAGTCGCTCGGCGGCCGATCCGCCAATCGCGGCGAATGCGCCCAGGCCTGCCGCATGCCTTACGAGTTATTCGCGGATGGCCGCAAGGTGGAGCTTGGCGATCGTCGATATCTTTTAAGCCCGCAGGATCTCGCGGGATTAAATGTGCTTTCAAACCTTGTGAATGCTGGCGTGGCTTCTCTCAAAATCGAAGGGCGCCTGAAGAGTCCTGAATACGTTGCGAGCATCACCCGGACTTACCGCGCGGCATTGGACGCCATCACCGGAGCCGCTCCGTTCAACAAATCACAAGCCCACTACGAGCTGGAGATGGGCTTTTCGCGCGGGCTGCACACCGGCTGGTTCAACGGCATAAACAACCAGCAGCTTGTCCATGCGCGCTTCGGCAAGAAACGCGGCGTTCTTTTGGGCAAGGTTGCGCGTGTGCTCGACAACAAGGTTCAAATCAGTCTCCAGGCTCCTCTGAAGGCTGGGGACGGCATCGTCTTCGACGCAGGCAGGCCCGATGAAGACGAAGAAGGCGGCCGTGTTTACCACGTGGAAACCCGCGGCAAAGATGCTTTCCTCAAGTTCGCGCCCGGAGGGATCAACTGGAGCCGCATCCATGTCGGCGATCATGTCTGGAAAACCAGCGATCCTGAACTCGAGCGCAACCTCCGTCAGACCTTCACCGGCGATGCCATACGTTTCCAACGACCAATCCACCTGGAGGTGCATGGCCACGCGGGCGCAAGCCTCACGGTCATCGCCCGCGACGAGGCTGGGCACGTTGCCAAGGCGCTATCCGAGGTGCCATTGGCGGTCGCAGAGAAGCGTCCGCTCACAGAAGAACTTCTTCGCGAACAACTCGGTCGCCTGGGGGGCACGCCGTTCAACCTGGGCGCCCTCAGCAATCATCTTGAGGGGGAGGTCATACTGCCGTTGAGCGAGCTTAATCGCCTCCGCCGGGATCTCGTCGCGCAACTGGACGAGCAACGCCGCGCTCCAAAGCGTTGGACGCTTCTCGAGCCGGAACAACCCACGCAGATCACCGCGCCTCGCCGCCCATCGCACGAGGAAAACGCTCGGCAAATGGTCGTTCTGGTCCGCAGCCTTGCGCAGCTTCAGCAAGTTCTCCCTATGGGTTTCCGGCAGATCTATTGCGAGTTGGAAGACCCCAAAAAGTATCGCGACGCTGTCGCTCTGGTTAAGGCTCATCGGGGCGCGAATCTCATCCCAGAGATCTGGGTCGCTCCCCCGCGGATCTTCAAGATGGGCGAAGATTGGATTCTAAACCAGGTTCGCTCCTCTGAAGCCGATGGGTATCTCGTTCGGAATTACGATCACCTGCGCTTTTTTGCGGCAGACCGGAAAATGGGTGATTTTTCCTTAAACATTGCCAATCCGCTCACTGCTGAACACTTCATCACCAACACCGGCCTGGAGCGTGTTACAGCCTCATACGATCTCAATGTTGGGCAACTGGAGGCTTTGCTCGCCGACGCGCCAGCGGAGTGGTTCGAAATCACCCTGCATCAACACATGCCCATGTTCCATATGGAGCATTGCGTCTTTTGCGCCTTCCTCACCACCGGGACGGACTACCGCACCTGCGGCCGCCCTTGCGAAAAGCAAACGGTCGAAATCAAAGATCGTGTCGGCGCCCGCCACCCGCTAAAGGCCGACGCTGGCTGCCGCAACACGGTCTTCAATGCGCTCGCCCAGACCGGCGCTGAGTATCTGGATCGCTTCCTTGCCCAGGGCGCCCGCACATTCCGAATAGAGTTCCTCAACGAGACTCCCGCCCAGGTGCGCGAGACAATCGCCCAATACAGACGCCTCTTCGCCGGCGAAACAACCGGCGCCCAACTCTGGCGGGAGCTGAAGCTCACCAGCCAGCTAGGCGTGACTCGCGGGCAAATCGGAAAACTCGGGTAACCTCAATTGTT
>Ga0196963_10000947_pt1 | contig 21885 bp, 21 predicted proteins | sample S1_5metaG_FD_148600 | JGI IMG/M metagenome (GOLD analysis project Ga0196963, IMG submission 148600) | Soil microbial communities from Anza Borrego desert, Southern California, United States - S1_5 | ecosystem: Environmental > Terrestrial > Soil > Desert | place: USA: California | collected... | reverse complement strand
GGCTTCGACGACAGCGCGATCGACCCGCAGATCGCCGATCTCGAGCGCAGTGGCGAGCACATGCGGCGCAAGGCTATCGAACAGCCGCCGCCCTTGTACGCGAAGCAGCGCTCGTTCCTGCTGCCGCGCGATCTGCCTCTCGACGCCTGCATCGTCAGCGGTCACACGCCGCAGCGCGCCGCGCTGGTGACCGCGTCGCGTATCCTCTGCGACACCAGCGGCGGCCAACGCGGCCGCGTTTTGAGCGCGGTGCGTTTCCCTGACGGGCTCGTCGTCACCGGCTAGTAGCGGAATCCTGTTGAGGGGACCATGCGCCCCCCATGCGAACGGACGCGACGCGGTAGAATCGGCCGCTGCGGTGCCCCCGCGCCGCCGACATCGGAAACATCAACGTATTCCAACACAAGGGTAGGTGGCACATGCTGTATTGGTCAATCGTCTTCTTCGTCATTTCCATCATCGCCGCGATCTTCGGCTTCGGCGGCGTGTCCGAGGGCTCGGCCGACATCGCCAAGGTCCTGTTCGTCGTCTTCCTCGTGCTGTTCGTGGTCTCGCTGATCTTCGGCCGCGGCCGCCGCAGCGTCTGATCGCCGCGCCGCCGGGCCGTGATTGTCACGGCCCGGCGAAACGCGCGGGCGTCAGCTCGATGTCCACCTGCGGCTCCGCGAAGCGGTAGGTCGTCAGGTCGTCGCCGGGCGCGACGATCGCCAGCTCTTCCGGCGCGCTCAGGTCGGCGCGGAACCGCAGCGCGATGCGCTCGATGTAGCGCTTCAGCTCGGCGCGCTTCGGCGTCAACGTCAGCGCCGGTGCGCCATCCGGATCGGGCGTCACCACGAACAGCTCGCCGAGCGCCGCGAAGTCGCCCGAGAGCAGCGCGCGCATCTGCGCGCCGAGCGCCTCGAGGCTCGGATCGTCGCCGACCTGCTCGCTGCCGCGATCGTCCCAGCGCCGCATGCGGCCATCGGCCAGGATCATCAGCGAGCGACCGGTGAATTCCCACCGCACCGCCGCCAAGGGCCGGCTGATCTCGATGATTCCCTCCGCCGTGACCGGGTCCGGCAGGATCGCCAGGCGCTTCTCCTGCACGAAGGGGATGCGGACCGTCGCGATATCCCGACTGATCGCTGCGAGGCGCTCGAGCGTGAACGGCTCGGCGGCGGCGACCGCGGCGATGAACAGACCGAGGATGAGGCTGCGCATGACGGACAAGGTCGGCGTCCGCTAGTCCGGTTCCACCCCGAGCGTGGAACCGTCGGCGCGCAGGGCACGGCTGGTCAGCCCGCGGCCGCGCAGGATCGGGAGCAGACGGCCGAGCGCGGCGATCGACGGCGAGCGGTCGACCGTGCGCCCGGGCTCGTGCCCGTCGTGCAGCATGAGGATCGCGCGCGGCGCGATCGCCGCCTCCAGCCGCGTCGCGATGCGCTCGGCGCTGCATCCCGGGCGGTCCCAGGCGCGTTCGCTCCACGTCACCGTGACCAGGTCCATCCGGCGCGCCGCTTCGCCGACCAGCGGGTTCTTCAGGCCGACCGGCGGCCGGAAGAGCCGCGGCGGGGCCGCGCCGGTCGCGTCGGCGATGCTCGCGCCGCACGCCGCCAGATCGCGCATCACCAGGCGCGGTGGCCAGCAGTTGAACCAGCGGCTGTGCCCCTGCGAGTGCAGGCCGATCGCGTGGCCTGCGGCGCGGATGCGCCTGAGCAGCTGGGGATGGCGGCGCGCGTGCTCGCCGATCACGAAGAACGTCGCGCGGCAGCCGTGGGCGGCGAGCAGATCAAGCGCCGCCGGCGTGTGCTCGGGATGCGGACCGTCGTCGAAGGTCAGCGCGACATCTGTCGAGCCCTTCGCGAGGCGCCAGTGCACCGGCATGTAGTAGCTGGCACGCGGATGGACCGTGCCCCAGACGTGCAGCGCGGTCGCCGCGGCGGCGGCGACGCCGAGCGGCCACCAGATGCCAAGCTGCACGCCGACCACGGTGGTCGCGGTCGCGAGCGGGACGTCGATGAAGATATGCGGACGCATCAGTCAGCCATCACGCCGGGCGGGAGGCGAGGGGCGGATGCTCGAAGCGCGAAGCGGAAGCGCGAAGCTCGAAGCTCGAAGCTCGAAGCTCGAAGCTCGAAGCTCGAAGCTCGAAGCTCGAAGCGCGAAGCGCCAAGCTCGAAGCGCCAAGCTCGAAGCGCGAAGCGCGAAGCGCGAAGCTCGAAGCTCGAAGCTCGAAGCTCGAAGCGTCGCGACTACGCCGCCACATACGGCCCCAGCCACGCTTCCTCGATGATGCCGTCCTCGCACTCGCGCAGCGCCAGCGGCGCATCGTCCTGCCAGCGGCCGTCGAGCGCTGCGAGCAGGCATGCCGGCCACCAGCGGCCGATCAGCTCCGGAGCGATGAGGCGCTGTTGTCCGGCCGCGCTCGCGCGCCGTGCGAGCTCGCGCTCGTCCTCGGCGTCGAGCGCGGCGCCATCGAGCGACACCGCGGCCGGATGCGTACCGAGGCGCAGCTCACGCCCCGGCCCCGGACCGGTCTCGATCAGGCAGGCGACGACGCCGTCGCCGATCGGGAAGCGGGTCTGCGCCAGGGCGGCGACCACGCCGCGGCTCCACTCGTTGTGGCGATCGCCGAGCACGGCGAGCACGGCGGGGGCGCGGCCGGCGCCGAGCATCAAGGTCGCCCAGCGCAGCGCGCTGAGCGTGCCCAGGCCGCCCTGGCTGACGGTCGTCGCAGGCCCGTGCAGGCCGAGCAGCTCGCCCAGCGCGCCGGCGGCGGCGTTGTGCACCGACGTGGTGAACGGCGTCGGGCTGGCGGCCTCGTCGCGATACGCCGCGATCGAACCGACGAAGCGGAAGGTCGAATCGACCGCGCCATAGCTGGTGCTCAGCACCATCGCGGTCTCGGGCTCGAGGCGCCGCGCGCCGACCAGCCGATCGACGGCGACGGTCGCGATGCGCGCGAAGGCGTCCATGCGCCGGCGCGTGCCGGCGGGCACCCACGCGGGCGAGGGCGACGGATCGTCGCCGGCGCAATAGGCGAAGCCGGCGATGCGCGTGGTCAGGCGCATCGCTCGGCTCCGGTGAGGATCAGCGCCGCGTTCATCCCGCCGAACGCGAGGGTCGTCGAGCAGACGGCCGCGAGGTGCGCCGCGCGCGGCGCGCGCACGACCGCCACGCCGTCGATCGGCGTGCCCAGCTCGCTGCCGCCCGACGCGAACAGCTCCTGCCGCATCAGCGCCAGCGTCGCCGCGACCGCCTCGATCGCCGCCGACGCGCCCATCGTGTGGCCGTAGGTGCGCTTGCACGACGCGGTCGGCACCTGGCCGAAGACCGCGGCGAGGGCGCGGCTCTCGCAGGTGTCGTTGTCGCGCGTCCCGGTGCCATGGGCGCTGACATAGCCGACCTCGCGCGCCGCCACGCCGGCGTCCGCCAGCGCGTCGCGGATCGTCGCCTCGAGCTGGGTCGCGCTCGGATCGGGCGTGGTCGCGTGGTAGGCGTCGGCGCGCAGCCCCCAGCCGGCCAGCGTCGCCAGCGGCCGGGCGCCGCGGGCGCGCGCGTGCGCCGGATCCTCGATCAGCAGCGCGGCCGCGCCCTCGCCCAGGCTCATGCCGCCGCGCTCGGCGATCAGCGGCCGGCATCCGGCGGCGTCGACCAGTTGCAGGCTGGAGAATCCGGCCATGGTCAGGCGCGTCAGCGCATCGGTGCCGACCGCCAACGCGGCGGGCACCGCGCCGCAACGCACCAGCTCCATCGCTTCGACGATCGCGCATGCCGCCGAGGCGCAGGCGACCGAATGCGTTCCCCGCGGTCCGCCGAGGCGCAGCGCGTCGCCGACCATCCAGGTCATGCGGTGGGTCTGCTGCCGCCGGTAGGCGGGCCACGGCGTCGTCGCGCTGCGTTCGAGGTAGCAGCGCTCGCTCTCGGGCATGCCGCCGGTCGACGAGCCGATCACCAGGGCGATGTCGCCGCGCCGATCGACGTCGATGCCGGCGTGCTCCAGGGCCTCGCGCGCCGCGGCCAGGGCGAGCGCGGCGGTGCGGCTCGGCAGCGCCGGCAGGCGGCTCTCGACCTGGCCCACCGGCAGGCGCGCGGCGAGCGGCAGGTGCGCGGCGGTCATCGGCTTCAGGCCGCAGCGGCCGTCGCGCAGCGCCGGCACCTGCGCCGCGATCCCAGCGCCCGGCGCGCCGATGCAGCCGATGCCGGTGATGGCCAGCGGCGACGTCGCACGAGCGGGCTGCCAGACCATGGCGCGCTCAGCGCTTGGCGGCAGCGGCGACCGCCGCGACGGTCGTCCCGGCCCCGGCCAGCGCCGCGATGCGTGCCAGCGCCGGCGTCGCGACGTCGTGCCGCCGCGCCTGGCGCAGCAGATGGCCGAGCACCCACGGCAGCTCGCCGGGATCGCGCACGACCGATGGCTGGTGCGCGCCCACCGCGGCGAAGAACGCCGCCGCGCGCGCGTCGAGGCCGGCGGTGATCTCGACACCGCACGCCGCGGCGACGGCGATGCCCTCGCCGGTCGCCGCGATGACCAGCCGCTTCAGACCGGGATCGCCCCAGACCTGGGCCATGTCCAGACCGGTGCCCAGGCACAGCGGGCCGACGGTGGCGTTGAGGATCGCCTTCTCCCACTGCGCCGGACGGGCGTCGGCGCAGATCTCGACGGCGATGCCCGCGGCCGACCACGCGGCGAGGACGCCGTCCCAGCGCCGGTCGGGACGAGCCACGACCAGCCGTGGCCGCGGGCCGGTCGTGACGACGGTGCCGTCGATCAGGTCGAGGGCGAAGAAGCAGGTCGCCACCGGGACGCGTTGGCCGAGCCCGTTCTGGGCCGCCAGCGCGTGCTCGGGAAGGTCATCCCAGGGCGTCTGATGGGCCCGCGCCGCGATCAGGATCGGCAGCGGCTGGGCCAGCGCGTCGCGCAGCGCGATCGGCGTGGGCTGCCAGCGACGAAGCCCCTGCGGCAAGGCGGCGCGCAGCGCACGCGGACGGCCGCTGGCACCGGCGACGATCGCGGTCGCGCCGGCCGCCGCGCCGAGGAACGAACCGACCAGCCCAGGACCGATGACGATGCAGGACATGAGCGTGGCTACGATAGGCGCCACCGCTGATCGGACAACGCCAGGCGATGCGGACTGTGCCGTTGGACGCCCTCGCCCGGGTTCTGGTGGCTGGAGCCGGTCCACGGCGCGCGCACCATGCCCGGCCGTGGACGCCACCGGGACCAACCAGCCGCCTCCCCAGGCCCGGCCCGCGCCATCGGCCGCGGCCGAGCCGGCATCGCGCTGGCACGGCCGGACGCTCGGCGGCTATTGGCTCTTCGTCACCTGCGCGCAGCTGCTGCGCATCGTCGGCGTGCCGGGATCGTGGATCGGCAGCTGGTTCATCTCCTTCCCGTTCCTGCTGTTCGGCGGCCGCTTCCAGTACGGCAGCTTCGCCTACTGGCGGCGCCTGCGTCCCGACGCCGGGCTGATCGGCCTGCTGTGGCTGATGTGGCGGCGCTACGCGAGCTTCGGGCGCATCCTCTGCGATCGCCAGCTGGCGTTCCTCGACGTCAAGCGCTTCCGCTTCGTCTGCCGCGACCTGGCGCACGACCTGACGATGCGCTCGGTGATGAGCCAGCACGGCGCGATCCTGCTCGCGGCGCACGTCGGCAACTGGGAGCTCTCCGGCCAGCACCTGCACGTGCTCACCGGCGCCCGGCTGCACATGGTGATGGTGCGCGACGATCATCCGAAGGTGCAGGCGTTCGTCGATCAGCGCATGCGCCCGGCCGGCATCTCGGTGATCGATCCGCGCGACGGCCTCGGCGCCGCGATCGGCATCTACGCGGCGCTCGAGGCCGGCGACACGGTGTGCATGCTCGGCGACCGCGTCATCCCCGGACAGCCGACCATCACCGCGCAGTTCCTCGGCGCGCCGGCGAAGTTCCCGATGGGCCCGTTCCATGCCGCCGCGATCACCGGCCGGCCGATCGTGGCGTCGTTCCTGGTCAAGACCGGCTGGCGGACCTACACGCTCGAGGTCGACGAGCCGTACTACATCGTCCTGCCCAAGAACCGGCGCGAACGCGCGCTGGTGCTCGAGCACGCGGTCCAGCACTGGGCGACGCGGCTCGAGGACCGCGTTCGGCGCTATCCGCTGCAGTGGCATAATTTCTACGACTTCTGGCGGTAGGCGGCCCGACGTCCGCGCTTCGCGCTTCGCGCGTCGAGCCGATCGTCAGATCGAATCGGTCGTGCGCTTCCCGTCGACGAGCCGCGGCGCCGGCCGGTCCTTCGCCTCCGGCCACGCGAGCACGCGCCGCGCCGCGGCGGTGACCATGCCCGGGAAGAAGAAGACGATGCCGACGATCGTCACCGCCAGCGCCGCCTGCGTTCCCGCCGCGGCGGGCAGCGCGCGGCGCAGCTCGGCGCGGTGCGCGCGCAACGCCGCCAGCCGCGTCCGCCCATCGAGCCCACGCATCGCCAGCCCGGTGTCGCACGCGTCGAGCAGCCCGATGTGGGCCACGGCCAGGGCCGACACCACCAGGCCGATCGGCCCGCCGACGAACCAGGTCGCGAAGCTGGCGATGATCCACGCCACGCGCAGCGGCAGCGTCCGGACGACGACGTGGAGCGTCGACAGGATCGATCGCAGCAGCGGCTCCTCGTCCGTGGGCGGAGCGCCCGCGTCGCGCTGCACCGCCTTCGCCAGGCGCTCGCACGCCAGTCCCATCAGCGGCGGCAGGACCAGCAGCCACACCGTCAGCGCGCCCAGCACCGCGAGGCCGAGCATCTCGAGCGTCGCCAGCGTCGTCGCCCAGGCGCCGACCGCCGGCCCGGGCCACTGCCACCAGCCGATCGCGAACGCCGAACCGATGACCAGCGACCAGCCGAGCGTCCCGGCGATCAGCGGCGCCACCCACAGCCGTGGCCGCCGGCCGAACTCGGCGAGACCCGCGATCGGCCACGTGTCCATGCGCCGCACCGTAGCCCGCACGCGCGCCTTGGCGATGCCACGCGGTGGCGGACGCTACGCCGATGCCGCTCGCCGATCTGCCCGATGACGCGTACGTCCAGATCGTCGCGCTCGATCCGCCGCCGGCCGATGCCGGCGAGATCGTCGCCGCGCTCGACAAGCTGCTGCGCCAGCTCGCGCGCGAAGGGCGCATCGCCGCGTGGGCGGTCGAGGCCGCCGCCGGCGGCGCCGCGCTGGTGATCGCCTGGCATGGCGCCGAGGACCTCTCCGGCTGCAGCAAGGACAAGCTCGCGCAGGTGCTCGCCGATCGCGAACGCCGCGGCGGCGTCGCGATCCTGTCCGCGCCGCCGCTGCTCGTCGAGCTTGCCGGCGGCGCGCGCGCGGTCGACCGCGCGACGCTCAGGCGGCTGATCGCCGACGGCGCCGTCGACGCGGCCACGCCGGTGTACGACCGGCGCGTGCGTCGGCTGGGGGAGTGGCGCGCGCACGGGCGCGTGGCGCTCGGCGCGAGCTGGCTGGCGGAGCTGGTCGGCCGCTGAGGCGCGCTGGCGGCGCTGGCGCATGCCGACAGGCTGCGCGCCCGGAGCCCGTCATGCCCGTCGCCGCGCTGATCCTCGGCATCCTGGCGATCCTGGTCCCCGGCCTCGGCATCATCTTCGCGATCGTCGCGATCATCCTCGGCATCGTCGTGCTGACGCGCCGACGCGAGGAGCCCGGTCCGGCGCGCGGCCACGGCAAGGCGATCGCCGGCATCGTCACCGGTGGCATCGGACTGCTGCTCGTCCCGGTGCACGCCGGACTGCTGATCCCGGCGCTCATGTTCGCGCGCACCAGCGCGAACGCGACCGCGAGCGGAAACAACCTGCGTTCGATCACGACCGCCTGCTCCCTCTACCAGGCCGACCATGGCGGGCCCGAGCGGCTCTGGCCGACCGACCTCGCGGTGCTGCAGCGTGAACTGGACCTGCCGGTGACGCTCTTCCAGGCCAAGGACGGCAGCGCGGTCCCGCCGCCGCACTACCTGTACGTGCGACCGGCGCCGAACGCTCCCGCCGATCAGCTGGTCCTGATCGAGAACCCCGCCATCCGTCCGCGCAGGGTCATGGCGGCGTTTGTGGATGGCCATGTCCGGCGGGTGCCGCGCGGCGAGGTCGAGGCGCTCTGGGACGAGGCGCAACGTCTGGCGCGATCGCCCGAAGCCGCCGCCGAGGGCGTGCCTGCCTCGGCCTGGACCGGCATTCCGGAACCCTGATCCCCCGCGACCACGGGCTTCCGCTTCGCGCGAGTGCGGGTCATACTTCCCTCAGGACGGGCCTACGCCGATGCGCCGATCCGAACTTCGCCGCCTTCGCCACGCCCTGCCACGCGACCGGGTGGCGCGCCGGCGGATGGAAGGACGGCGTCGCGCCGCCGGCGGTTCGCCGCCGCCCGCGCCGCGCGCGCTGCGCCGCGACGCCTTGGCGCGCGGGCTGCGCTGCCGCCTCAGTAACTCTCGGATGCGGTCGGGAAGGTGCGCGCTTTCACGTCGCCGCGGTAGGACCTGAACGCCTTGTCCAGCACGCCGGCCAGGTCGGCGTAGCGACGGACGAAGCGCGGACGGAACTGCGTCACCAGCCCGAGCAGATCGGGCGTCACTAGGATCTGGCCGTCGCAGCCCGGACCGGCGCCGATGCCGATGGTCGGGATCTTCAACTCGCTCGTGATGCGCTCGGCGAGCGCCACCGGCACCTTCTCGATCACCACCGCGAACGCGCCCGCCGCCTCGAACGATTTCGCGGCCTCGAGGATGTCCTCGGCCTCGGCGGCGTCGACGCCGCGCGTCTTGTAGGTGCCATAGGTGTGGATCGATTGCGGCTGCAGGCCGACGTGGCCCATCACCGGGATCCCGGCGTCGACGATGCGCTCGACGATCGGGTAGGTGTGGTTGCTCGCCTCGAGCTTCACCGCCTCGGCGTGGCCGTCCTGCATCAGGCGGCCGGCGTTGACCAGCGCCTGGTCGGCGCCCTGGTGGTAGGACATGAACGGCATGTCGGCGACGACCAGCGCGCGCTTCACGGCGCGCGTCACCACGCGCACGTGGTAGAGCATCTCGTCCATCTTCATCGGCAGGGTCGTGTCGTTGCCGGCGAAGACCATCGAGGCCGAATCGCCGACCAGGATCACGTCGATGCCGGCCTGGTCGATGAAGCGCGCGGTCAGGAAGTCGTACGCGGTCAGGCAGGCGATCTTGTCGCCGGCGTGCTTCATCTCGGTCAGGCGCAGCGTCGTCACCTTGCGCTCGTGGCGCGCGCTGCCGGTCTTCGCCGGCTTGGGCTGCGGCGCGCGATCCTTGCTGACGGTCTTGCGTTTGGCCATGGCCGCAGCGTATAGCGCGCGCCACGCCTGGCGAGGCAGCGGCAGCCTACTCCAGCGGTGCCGCGGGATCCCAGCGCAGGGACTCGACGACGGCGGCGAACGCGGCGGACCAGTCGTCCGCGTGATCGAGGTCGGTCGACAGGCTGAGGTGGGCGACGCGCCCGCCGTCGACCGCGACCAGGAGGCGCTGCTCCCAACCGAGCTGGCCGGTGCGGAAGCGGAAGCGCAGCGTCCGCCACGCCCGGCCGGCGATGACCGTCTCGGCGTCCTCCAGCACCTCGAAGGCGAGCGCGACGCGCTCGAGATCGACGCGCAGCACGGCGGCGGCGTCGGCGGCGGTGGCGACCTCGGTCGGCGTCACGGTCAGCGCCAGGCGCCCGGCGGCGCGCACCGCGGCCTGGTCCTTCACGTCGTGCGGACTCTCCAGCGTCAACGCGGCGCCGGTGAGCGGTGCCGCGCGCCAATCGGCGGGCACGGCGATGGCGACGCCCGCCGCGCTGCGCGCGATGGGATCGGCGCCCGCGAGCGCGCCCCAGGCGCCGGCGATGAGGAGCAGCAGGACGGTGCGCATCGCGCCGAGATTACGGCGCGCGCTCATCGCGAAAGCATGCGCGCGGCCTCGTCCAGGCGCGCGGCGACCTCCGCTGCCGTGCGGGCGGGCGCGAGGCAGACCGTGCCGACGCAGATCAGCGCCTGCGGTTCCGGCAGATCGCGACGACCCTCGAGCGCCGGCCAGTCGCGCTCGCCGGACGCCGCGACCGGCACGATGCCCAGGCTCGGGATGGTCGACCGCCGGCAGGCGCGGGTGAGCGCGGTGGTCCGCTCGTCGTCCGCCGGGCCGGCGATCACCGCCGTGAGGTGCCCGCGGCGCGCCGCCAGCCACGCCTGCAGCAGCGTCGGCACCGCGGTCGGCGCCTGCTGGGCGTAGCCCGACGAGGTCGAGAACACGCCTTCCGCCACCGCGCGCCGGGCGCCGACGCCGGTGATGTTCCACAGGCGCATGAGCGCCACGCTCAGCGCGTTCTGCCCCGCCGGATAGGCGTTGTCGGTCTGCTCGCGCGACCGCCGCACCAGGTCGGCGCGGCCCGCCGGGGTGGTGAAGAAGCCGCCGTCCTCGGCGCGCAGGCGCTGCACGGCCTCGTCCACGATCCGCGCCGCGGCATCGATCAGCGCCGGATCGCCCAGCGCGTCCGAGGCCGCGGTCAGGCCCATCGCGAGGTGGCCGTAGTCGGTGATGAACGCCGGACGCCCGGGCATGCGCACCAGGCCGGCGGCGGTCTGCCGCGCGATCATCAGCGTCGCCAGCTCGCGCGCCGCGGCGGCGAAGCGCGCGGCGTCGGCGGGCTCGGCATAGCGCGCGAGCGCGGCGAACGCCTCGAGCGCGAGGCCGTTGAGGTCGGTCAGCACCTTGTCATCGCGCGACGGCCGCGGCCGCGCGTCGCGCACGGCGCGCAGCCGCGGGTAGAACGGCTCCCAGCGCGCGCGCGCGGCGATGCCGGCCTCGCCGTCGGGAACGCCGGCGCCGCGCGGATGCGGGATGTGCGACGCCACCGGCTCGGGATGGCCGCTCGGGCCGACCTCGCGATGGCCGGCGACGATGTCCCACTCGGCCGCCAGGCGCGCGGCCTCGTCGCCGCCGAGGACCGCGGCGAGCTGATCCGGCGACCAGGCGTAGAACGAGCCCTCGCCGTCCGGATCGTCGGCATCCTCGGCCGAGGCGTAGCCGGCGAAGGCGCCGGCGGCGTCGGCGACGCGCAGGTCGCGCAGGAGGTAGTCGCCGGCGTTGACCGCGGTGCGCAGGAAGTCGGCGCGCGCGAACTGCACGCCGCCGCGCGCGTAGGCGACGATCAGCAGCGCGTTGTCGTAGAGCATCTTCTCGAAGTGCGGCACGCGCCACTGCGCGTCGACGCTGTAGCGGTGGAAGCCGCCGCCGACGCGGTCGTGCAGCCCGGAGTCCTGCATCGCCTCCAGCGTCGCCTCGGCTTCGCGCAGCGACGCCTCGTCGCCGAGCGCCATCAGCAGGGGGATCAGCTGGCTGGCCGGGAACTTCGGCGCCTTCGCCGGCGAGTAGGCGTAGCCCGGGTTCGCGGCGTCGTAGGTGCGCGCGCACTGCTCGCGCAGCCGGTCCCAGACCGTCGCCGGGATCGCGCCGCCGGCCGGCGCCTCCTGGACCAGGTGCTCGACGATCTGCGCCGCGACCTTGTCGATGCGCGGGCGATCCTCCCTCCACAGCCGCGCGAGCTCGGTGAGCAGCTGGCGCCACTGCTCCCTCGGCAGGTAGGTCAGCGCGTAGAAGGGCCGGCCATCGTGGTCGGTGAAGGCGTTCAGCGGCCAGCCGCCGTGGCCGGTCAGCGCCTGGACCGCGTCCATGTAGATCTCGTCGACCTCGGGGTGCTCCTCGCGGTCGACCTTCACGCAGACGAAGAGCTCGTTCATGATCGCGGCGGTGGCCGGATCCTCGAAGGACTCGTGCGCCATGACGTGGCACCAGTGGCACGTGCTGTAGCCGATCGAGACCAGGACCGGCACGCCGCGCTGGCGGGCCTCGGCGAAGGCCCGGTCGCCCCACGGCAGCCAGTGGACGGGGTTGTGCGCGTGCTGGCGCAGGTACGGGCTCGCCTCGTCGATCAGCGCGTTCGGTTCGGCGGCGGGTTGATGCTGCGGCATGTCGGCCTCGCTCATCACGTCATGAGACGCGCGGGCGCGGCGTCGACAACCCGCATCGGGCGTTCCTTGGCGCGCGGCGACGCTCGGCCTAGCATCCGAGCCGCGGAGTTCTCATGTGCGGCATCGCAGGTTACATCGGCGCGAAGCAGGCTGATTCGGTCCTCATCGTCGCGCTCGAGCGCCTGAAGTACCGCGGCTACGATTCCGCGGGCATGGCGGTGCTGTCCGACGGCGACATCCACGTGCGCAAGGCGCCGGGCAAGCTCAAGCAGCTCTCCGACACGCTGTCGGCCAAGCCGGTCAGCGGCAACTGCGGCGTCGCGCACACCCGCTGGGCGACGCACGGCGAGCCCAACGAGGTCAACGCCCATCCGCACGCCAGCGGCGACCACCGCATCGCCGTCGTCCACAACGGCATCATCGAGAACCACGAGGCGCTGCGGAAGAAGCTGCACGAGCAGGGCGCCATCTTCCTCAGCCAGACCGACACCGAGGTCATCCCGCACCTGGTCGCGCGGCACTACCGCGGCGACCCCATCGCCGCCGTGCGCGCCGCGATCGGCGAGCTCGACGGCTCGTTCGCGTTCGCCGCGGTCTTCGCCGACCATCCGAAGCGCATCATCGCCGCCCGCAAAGGCTCGCCGCTGCTGGTCGGCCTCGGCAAGAAGGAGACCCTGCTGGCGTCGGACATCCCGGCGCTGCTGCCGCACGCCACCCAGGTGATGTTCCTCGAGGACGGCCAGATCGCCGACCTGACCGAGGACGGCGTCAAGGTCGTGACCTTCGCCGGCGGCGCGATCGAGCCGCGCTTCAAGCCGATCGAGATCACCGCCGAGGCGGTCAGCAAGGGCCCGTACGACAGCTTCATGGCCAAGGAGATCGCCGAGCAGCCGCAGGTGCTCGCGCGCATCCTCGAGAGCCGGCTGCGCGGCGACGAGGTCGTCGAGCCCGACCTCGGGCTCGAGCTCAAGGACGTCAACCACGTGGTGTTCCTCGGCTGTGGCACGAGCTGGCACGCCGCGCTGCTCGGCAAGCGCTTCCTCGAGCACCTCGCGCGCGTGCACGTCGAGGTCGACATCTCGTCCGAGTACCGCTACCGCAACCCGGTCGCGTCCGGCAACACCCTGGTCGTGCCGATCAGCCAGTCCGGCGAGACCGCCGACACGCTCGCCGGCCTGCGCCTGGCGAAATCGAAGTTCATCCCGGTGGTGTCGCTGGTGAACGTCGTGACCTCGACCATCGCGCGCGAATCCAACGGCATCATGCCGCTGCTCGCCGGTCCGGAGATCGGCGTCGCGTCGACCAAGGCGTACACCGCGCAGGTGCTGGCCCTGTACCTGTTCGCCCTGCAGGTCGCGAAGGTCAAGAAGCTGCTCGATCGCGACGCCGAGCGCAAAGCCGTCGACGCGCTGCGCCGCCTTCCCGACCTGGCGGCGAAGACCCTGGGCAACTGCGACGAGCTGGTCTCCGAGGCCGCGGATCTCTTCGCATCGGCGCAGGCATCGGTGTTCCTCGGCCGCGGCGGCGAGCATCCGACCGCGCTCGAAGGAGCGCTGAAGCTCAAGGAGATCGCCTACGTGCACGCCAACGGCTACGCCGCGGGCGAATTCAAGCACGGTCCGATCGCGCTGGTCACCAACCGCCTGCCCGTGGTCTGCATCTGCCCGCGCGACGCGATGTACGAGAAGATGCTCTCGAACCTGCAGGAGGTGCGCGCCCGCTCCGGCCGCATCATCGTCGTCGGCGAGGAGGGCGACCGCGCCCTGGCCGACGTCGCCGACCACATGTTCCCCGTGCAGCGCGCGCCGGACGAGCTGCTCCAGCCGATCCTCTCGATCCTGCCGCTGCAGCGCTACGCGTACCACGTCGCGCGACGCCGCGACTGCGATGTCGACCAGCCGCGCAACCTGGCGAAGTCGGTGACCGTCGAGTAGACGGCTCGGCGCCTCCTGCTGGTCGACCGGTCGCCCGGCGCGGCGCCCGCCTCAGGTCGCGACGGGCGTCGGCGCCTCGTCCGGGTCGCTGTAGTCCGGCCCGCCGAGGATCCCCGCCTGGCGGATCTGCGCCTGGAGCTGGGCGCGCACCATCTTCACCGCCGCGACCAGGTCCTCGCCATAGGTCGCGCCGCCGGTGCGGGCGAGGAACTTGGTCAGCGCCTGGTAGCCGTTGAGCGCCTGCGGGCTGAGCGCCATCTGCACGTGCTGCTGCGGCAGCGCCTGCGGCAGGACCTGCAGGAGCAGGGCGGCGAACTCCTGGCCGCTGAGGTCGGCGAGGGGGGCGTTGATCGCGCGCGCAGCCAGCTGCTCGAGGAGCGGACCGAGCTGGGCGATGAGCTGACGCACCTGCGGCGTCAGCGCGGTGGCTTCGGGGCTGGCGGCGAAGCTCTTCCAGTCGACGGGCTTCGAGGCACCGGCGGCCGCTGCCTCGGCCTCGGCGTCCGCGACGTCATCGCCCTCGGCGAGCGCGGCGTCGTCGTCGGAGACATCGTCCTCGACCGCCGGCGGGGCGTTCGCTGGCGGCGCCTTCGCTGGCGGAGCCTTGCCAGCGGCCGGCGTCGGCGCGCCCTTCGCGCCCGGCGCGACCGGCGCGACCGGCGGCGCGGGCGTCGCGGGCTTGGGGACGACGAGATGATCGGCGAACAGCGTCCGCCATGGCGCGTTCAGCTCCGCGATCGACTCCTGGTCGCGGCGCCCGTCCTGGACCGCCTTGCGCAGCCGCTGCAGCTCGAAGCGGTCGGCGAAGCGGTCGCCGTCGAGGACCGACTGCACCGCGGCGTCGGTGTCCTTCGCGCCCAGCACGGCGAGGACGCGGCAGGCGCGGTCGCCCAGCCCGGTCGCGCCGCCCTTCGCGCGTTCGACCTCGGCGGCGACCCGCGCCGTCATCGCCGCGGCGAGCCCCGGCGAGGCGCGTCCGCCGGCGGCGCGGATCGCCAGGCTCCAGTAGCCGTTGTCGCGCACGTCGATGTTGCCGCCCTGGATCGCCTGCACGACCTGCGCCTCGCTGTCGATCTGCGCCAGGGCCCATGCCGCGGTCCGGCCGGCGACGTCGTCGCGCGCCAGCATGGCGAGCAGCGCATCGCGCGCGTTCGCCGCCTTGCGCGCGCCCGCGGCGAGCGCGATCGCCGCCAGCTGCGCCGGGGACGCCGACGCGTCCGCCAGCGCGCGCGGCCAATCGAGGTCGAGGCGTTCGACCGCCGCGGGGTCGATCTTCCCGTCGCTGACCAGGTCGGGCACGTCGTTCATGCGGCGATTCCTTCGCTGTTCAGCGCGAGTCTCAGTGCTTGCAGTCGGGACCGTGGACGTGGCCCGGCTCGATCTCCTCGGCGGCGCCCGAGGCGTCGGCGAGATCCGAGCGCGGACGGCCGAGCGCCAGGTCGAGCAGGACCTCGAGCGTCTTGGCCTCGCGGATCTCCCCGGCGACGTCGTTGATGCGACCGCTGTCGCTCAGGCGCTTGGCGATCTCCTGCGGCGTCTTGCCGCTGCGCTGGGCGGCGAGCTGGATCTGGCCTTCCATGTCCTGGCGCGTCACGGTGATCTTCAGGGATTCGCTGGCGGCATCGAGCACCAGGAAGCGCGTCAGCGTCTTCTGCGCGTCGTCGCGCGCCTTCTGCTCGGCGTCCGCGTCGGGCGTCTCGCCTTCCTTCGCCTGGCTCTTCGCCTGCTCGACGCGCTCGCTGATCAGCGTCGCCAGCAGCTTCGGCGGCAGGTCGACCTTGGCCTTGGCCAGCAGCTGCTCCTGGAGCTGCTCGAGCTGCTTCTGGTGCAGCTCGCTCTCCTTCTGGCGCTTCAGGCCGTCCTCGACGCGCTTGCGCAGGTCGGCGACGTCGGTCGCGCCGACCTTCTTGGCGAAGTCGTCGTCGATCGCGGCCGGGCGCAGGCGCTGGGCCTTCTGCACGGTCAGGGAGATGTCGGCCTTCTTGCCGGCGTACTGCTCGGGACGGAAGCTGGCCGGCAGGTCGGCGGTGAACGCCAGGGTCGCGCCGACGCCCTTGTCCTTGAGCAGCTCGAGGACTTCCTCCGGCGCCTTGCCGAAGAGCGGGTAGTTGCCCAGCAGGTGCTGGAAGTCGTGGCACTCGCGCGCGACCTCCTCGCCGACCTTCACGGTGCCGGCGAGGGTGACGGCGTCGTCGGCGACCAGCGTCGCGTCGGCGGCCAGGTCCTCCATCACGCCGAGGCGCTTGGCGTACGACGTCAGGGTCTCGTCGATCTTGGCGGCATCGACCTCGGCGGCCGGGTTGTCGATGGTCAGCTGCTTGGGATCGGGCAGCGTCACCGGCGGCTTGATCTCGAAGCCGACCGTGAGCTTGAGGCCGGCGTCGCGCTTGCGGCCCTCATCGCGGATCGGACCGATCGGCTTGAGCTGCTTCTCGCGCACCGCCTGGCTCAGGCCCTCGTTGGCGAGCTCGTCCTCGGCCTGGGCGGTCGCTGCCTGGCCGTAGCGCTTCTCGAGCACCGCGCGCGAGGACTTGCCGGGGCGGAAGCCCTTGACGCTCACTTCGCTGGCGAGGCGCTTGAGGACGCGCTCGCGGCGCTCGCGAACCTCATCGGGGCTGTAGGAGATGGTCAGCGCTCGGCTGAATGCATCGTGCTCGGCGATCTCGACCTGCATCGCTGTCTTCCGGGTCCGGCCCGGCTGACGGCCGGGCATGTGGAAATGGGCGGACATCGTGCGGCGCAGGACCCGGGAGCAAATGCCAAGTCGGCGGGACGATCACGGCCCGCGGTTCCGGGCGGGGCCCGCCAGCCGAGGCGCGACAGGGGGCTCGGGATCGGCTTCGCGCTTCGAGCGGCGGGCTTCGCGCTTCGCGCTTCGGGCTTCGGGCTGCGGGCTGCGGCTTCAAGCCGCTGGTCCTGCCGCGCGCGACCGGCCTCGGCCTCACGGCACGAACCGCTCCAGGACCGCGCGCGGATTGGGCGCGGTCAGCATCGCGGCGCGCACCGCCGGATCCTTCAACCGCGCCGCCACGGTCGCCAGGACCGGCAGGTAGCTGCGGCGATCCTGATCCGAGGCGGCGATCATCACCACGATCCGGACCGGCTCGCCGTCGGCGGCGCCGTAGTCCACCCCGTCCGGGCACAGGCCGATCGACAGCAGGACCTCGCTGATCGACACCAGGCGCGCATGCGGGACGGCGACGCCGGAGCCGATCGCGGTGCTGATCACCTCTTCGCGTTCGAAGATCGCGCGGACGAACGCGGCCTTGTCGGTGATCGACGGGTGCTGCGCGGTCAGCTCGGCGAGGCGGCGCAGGACTTCGCGTTTGCCCGGATCGCCACGCACGCGGATGACGCGATCGGCGCCCGCGAATCTGCCGAGATCGACCAGGAACGGCCCAGGCACCGGCTGCTTATCTCGACTCGAACTCCGTGAGCAAGTCGACCAACGCCTGGGGCGCACGGACCTGATGCAGGAACTCGCAGAAGTGTTCCTTGCGGATCTGGCTGGCGAACGACTTCATCAGCTGCAGATGCTGTTCCTTCTGGTCCGGCGGGGTCAGCAGCAGGAACACGCTGTGGACGGACTCGCCGTCGAGGCTGTCGAAGTCGATGCCGGTTTCGCTGGTGCCGAAGGCGCACACGATCGACTTGGCCAGGGTCGTGCGGCAGTGCGGGATGGCGATGCCATGGCCGATGCCGGTGGAACCGATCTGCTCGCGCGCCAACGCGCCTTCGATGATCTCGTCCGCGTTCTCCGGATTGATCTTCCGCGACTGCGCGAGCGCCTGCACGAGAGCGGTGATGACGGCGCGCTTGTCGGCATCCGGCGGCAGTTTGGTGAACGCCTTGGCGACGATCACCTGCGACATGCGCGGAGCGGTCATGAAGATCTCGGCCACGGGCGTCGGCGTCCTGCGGTGGCGGCGATGCGATGCGAACCGATCACGGACTGTAGACCCGGCGACAAAAGCAGTCAATCTCCAGAAAGACCTCGTCGTGTCGAGGAAGATGAGGCGATTCGCATCGCCGACGCGTTCGGCCCGCGCGTCATCATCGCGCTCCGCTGCGCTCGCGCGCCAACAATTCCTAGGACCCGAATGACCGAGTTGTCACCCGACCATCGCCTGGTCAAGGATGCGGTGCGCCTGCATCGACCGGACGGTCGGCGCGAGCAGCGCGCCTTCCTCGTGGAAGGTCTGCGCGCGATCGAGCCGTTCCTGGCGGCGGGGTGGGAGCCCCAGGCCGTGTTCGCGCGCGGCGATGTCGATTATCCGACGGCCTGGCCGACGCCGCATCGGGTCGGTGCGCGCGCAGCGACGAAGCTGAGCCAGGCGACGACACCCTCCGGCCTGGTCGCGCGCTTCGCCCTGCCGACACCGCCGCCCCTGGAGCCGGCAGCTGGCGGCCTGGCGCTGACCGGGCTGAGCGATCCGGGCAATGTCGGCACGCTGCTGCGCAGCGCCGCGGCCTTCGCCATCGCCGATGTCGCGCTGATCGGCGGTGTCGATCCGTACGCGCACAAGGTGGTGCAGGCGTCTGCCGGCGCGCTGGCGCGGCTGCGCATCCATCGGCTCCCGGCCGATGCCGGGCTCGATGGCCTGCGCTGCGTGCCAGCGCCGATAGCCGCCCTGGTCGTCGCGGGCGGCGAGCCGCCCGGACGCTGGCGCCGCCAGCCGTGCTGGCTGGTGGTCGGCGGCGAGGCGGACGGCATCCCGGACGGGTGGCTCGCTCCCGGCGATCAGCGCTGGTCGCTGCCGATGCATCCGGGCAGCGAAAGCCTCAACGCCGCCGTCGCCGGCTCGATCGCGCTGTATCTCCTTGCCCAGCAGGCGATGGGCCAGCCCGGGGCGTGACAGCTCGGACAGGCGCGGCTTGTCCATCGTGACGCGGTCGACGACGATCGACGCGGAGTCGACATGAGCACGAACGCCCGCGACGAGCCAGCCCCGGCCCTGGCCGTCCCCGCCCTGCCACGGCTGAACGAACCGGCGCCGCAGTTCACGGCCCCGTCGACGATGGGCGACATCCGGCTGAGCGACTTCAAGGGCAGGTGGGTCGTGCTGTTCAGCCACCCCGCCGACTTCACGCCGGTGTGCTCGACCGAGCTGATGGCGTTCGCGCGCGAGCAGGAGGCCTTCACCGCCCTCGGGACGCAGCTGATCGGGCTGTCGATCGACAGCGTCTACGCGCACATCGAATGGCTGCGCAGCCTGGAGCGCAACTTCTCGGTGCGCATCGGCTACCCGGTCATCGCCGATGTCGGCGCGCGCGTCTCGACGCTCTATGGCATGATCCATCCGGGCGCGAGCTCGACCGCCACCGTGCGCGCGGTCTTCGTCATCGATCCGCAGCAGATGCTGCGCGCCATGGTCTATTACCCGATGACCGTCGGCCGCAGCGTCGCCGAGATCAAACGCCTGGTGCAGGCGTTGCGCACCAACACCGAGAAGGGTTTGGCCACGCCCGAAGCGTGGCTGCCGGGCCAGCCCTGCATCGTTCCGCCGCCGGCGACCGCCGGCGATGCCGAGCGCCGGGTGAAGCCCGATCAGAAGTCGGATCATCAGGTCACCGACTGGTACTTCGCGACCTCCAAACCCTGAGCCGGCCAGCGCATGCGCCCGGGCTTGTGCCCGTCAGCGGCGTGCGCCACACTCGTCGCGATGGGCGAGCCCGCGCCGGCCGAGCGACAAGCGCAGCTCGTAGCAGCATTGATCCGACGCGCGGAACTGCTGCGTCCGAGCGACGAGCTGGTCAGCCGCGCGCTGCGCCGCTGCATCCGCCACAAGCTGCGCACCTCGCGCCGGACCGCCCCGCCCTCGGCTGCAGCCCACGCCGAGACCCTGATCTCCGCCGTTCCGGCGACACCGCCCGCGAACGCCACGCCGTCGTACGCGCCCGGCGAGGTCCCGGCCGCGGCCGTTCTCGGCGCCACGCCGCCGCTCGAGGCGCGTCCCGGCACCGTCTCGCCGGCGGTGGCGATGGCCGTGACGATGTCCGACAGCCACGCGCCGACGTCGGGCACGTCGTCGGGCACGCAGCGCCAGCAGCTCGCCGCCGGCCGCGAGATCGCCGGCTACCGCATCGAGTCGCAGATCGGCGTCGGCGGCATGGGCCAGGTCTACCGCGCGACCCAGCTGAGCATGAACCGCTCGGTCGCGCTCAAGATCCTGAGCCCGCGCCTGGCGGCGAGCCCACGTTTCCGCGACCGCTTCCAGCGCGAGGCGCGCGCCGCCGGACGCCTGCACCATCCGAACCTGATCGCCGTGCACGACGTCGGCGAGGTCGACGGCATGATGTTCTTCAGCATGGAGATCGTCGAGGGCTCGTCGGTCAAGGAGCTGATCAACGAGCTCGGCACGCTGCCCGAGGACCGCGCCATCGACATCACGCGGCAGTGCCTGCGCGCGCTCGGCTACGCCCACGACCACGGCATCGTCCACCGCGACATCAAGCCCGACAACCTGATGCTGACCACCAGCGGCCTGGTCAAGGTCGCCGACCTCGGCCTCTCGAAGGTCGACTCGCCGCTGGAGGACTCGTTCACGACGCAGGCCGGCACGATGATGGGCACGCCGTACTACATGGCCCCCGAGCAGGGCCGCGACGCGCACCGCGCCGATGCGCGCGCCGATCTCTACGCCGTCGGCGCGACGCTCTACCACATGGTCTGCGGCAAGGTGCCGTTCGAGGGCGAGACCCCGGTCGCGATCCTGATCAACGCCAGCACCCAGCCGCTGAACTTCCCGGAGCCGGGCCCGAGCCCGTCGGTGCGCCGCGTGATCGCGATGCTGATGGAGAAGAAGGCCGTCGACCGCCCGCGCACCACCGCGGAGGCGCTGGCGCAGATCGATCGGCTGACCGCGCCCGGCGGCGCCGAAGTCGCGGCCCGCGAGCTGGCGGCGGCGCCGCGCGTGGTCAGCGAGCGCCTGCGCAGCGCGCGGCTCTCGAACCGCCACGCCTATCCGACGCGCGCGCGCCGCCGCCGGCGGCGGTACTCGCTGATCTCGGCCAGCGCGCTGGCCTTCGCGGCGATGCTCGTGGTGGGTGCCTTCGCCCTGCGCGGCCGCGACGACATCACGGCGCGCGTCGAGGCCCTGGTCGGCGAGCGCCACTACCAGGCTGCCCTGGACGAGATCGCCGCCGCCGGCGGCAAGGAGCACGCCGGCCTGGCGCGCGATGTCGCCGAGGCCTGGAACGCCTGGGCGGAGCCGCGCGCGACCGAGCACCTCGCCGCGATCGAACGCGGCATGGCGCGCGGCAACGCCGTCGAGGTGCAGGCGGCGATCGCGGCGTTCCCCGACGAGTTCAAATCGCCGCGCGTGCGCGATGTCATCGACCGCCAGGTCTTCGCGCTGCAGCGCCTGGTCGACGGCGGCGGCGCCGAGGGCGCGTCGCTGCGCTGGTGGCGCGACGCGTTCGCCGATGTCAGCGGCGTCGACGTCGATCCCGACGGCACGACCTTCCGCGAGCGCGGCTCGGCGCCGCTGGCCTCGATGCCGCGCCGCGCCGACGGCGGCGCCGGCTTCGCGCTGCGCGTCCGGCTGCGCGACGCCGTCCAGGGCGACCGCTGGCGCGTCGTGGTCGGCGCGCACCGCGTCATCGTGCGCGGCGACGGCCTGCTGATCGAGGAGAGCGGCAACGACCCGCGTCATCTGATCGGGCCGGACAAGGAGGGCTGGGTCGCCTTCGCCATGGCCTGCGACAAGGCCGGCTGGTTCATGAAGGTCGGCACGACCAGCCACAAGCTGTCGGCGTCCGCCGAGGTCGAGCCGGCGATCGACTGGGCGCTGGCCGATGGCGCCAGCGCCGTGGTCGCGCTCGACGGGCGCTGACGGCGACGCGACGGTCGCGCCTACATCCGCTCCGGATGCTCGAGCAGCTCAGCGACCTGGTGCAGCAGCCGCGCGGCGACGCCGCCGTCGGCGATGCGATGGTCGAAGGTCAGCGTCAGCTCGACCTGGCGCGCGCGGTCCCAGCCCTTGGTCGC
>Ga0196963_10000945_pt1 | contig 21909 bp, 20 predicted proteins | sample S1_5metaG_FD_148600 | JGI IMG/M metagenome (GOLD analysis project Ga0196963, IMG submission 148600) | Soil microbial communities from Anza Borrego desert, Southern California, United States - S1_5 | ecosystem: Environmental > Terrestrial > Soil > Desert | place: USA: California | collected... | reverse complement strand
CGGCGCCGTTGCGGCCCAGCAGCGTGACGACCTCGCCTTCGTCGACGTGGAAGTCCACGCCGTGCAGCACGTGGGACTCGCCGTACCAGGCGTTCAGGCGGCTCACCTCAAGGAAGCGGGCAGCCATCAGTGCGCGCCCTTCAACTCGGTGTTGGCGCTGCCCATGTAGGCCTCGATCACCGCCGGGTTCTTCGACACCTGCTCGTACGGCCCTTCGGCCAGCGTGGCGCCGCGCTGCAGCACGGTGATGGTGTCGGCGATGCGCGAGACGACGCTCATGTTGTGTTCCACCATCAGGATGGTGCGGTCGGCCGAGACCTTCTTGATCAGCAGCTGTATGCGCTCGACGTCTTCCAGGCCCATGCCCTGGGTCGGCTCGTCCAGCAGCATCAGTTTCGGCTCCATCGCCAGGGTGGTCGCGATCTCCAGCGCGCGCTTGCGGCCATAGGCCAGTTCCACCGCGGGTGTGGCGGCATAACTCGTCAAATCAACGGCTGACAGAAGCTCCATCGCCCGCGCGTCCAGCGGCTTCAGCGAACGTTCGCTGCGCCAGAAGTGGAACGAGGTACCCAGCTTGCGCTGCAGCGCGACGCGCACGTTTTCCAGCACCGACAGGTGCGGGAACACCGCCGAGATCTGGAACGAACGGATCACGCCGCGGCGGGCGATGTGCGCCGGCGACTCGGCGGTGATGTCGGTGCCGTCGAACAGGATGCGGCCCGCACTGGGCGTGAGGAACTTGGTGAGCAGGTTGAAGCAGGTGGTCTTGCCCGCGCCGTTGGGGCCGATCAACGCATGGATGCTGCCGCGGCGAACCCTGAGGTCGACGTTGCTGACGGCGACGAAGCCCTTGAACTCCTTCGTCAGGCCATGCGTTTCGAGGATGAAGTCGCTGGCGGTCACGGCTGCTCCCGCTTCGGCAGCGAACCGTCGCCGCCGAGGCGCAGCGACAGCGCACGGGCGGTCTCCAGCACCCGTTCGCGCTCCCGCGCGGCGTCGCCCTGCGCCAGCATCGCCTTGTTCAGGCACACGCCGATGCCGGCCAGCGGCCGCCCCGCGGCATCGAGCACCGGCGCGGCGATGCACCAGACGCCGAGCCGCACGCCTTCGTCGTCGATGCTGTAGCCGCGGTCGCGCGCCAGGGCCAGTTCGGCGGCCAGCCCGTCCGCGCCATCCAGCTGGGCGGGGCCGCGGCCGGTGGGCCGGCTCAGCGGGCCGGTGCCCAGCAGCTGCCGCACGCGCTCGGGCGGCTGGAAGGCCAGCATCGCCTTGCCGGTGGCGGCAATGTGCGCCGGCAGCCGCATGCCCACCGTGAAGGCCATGCCGAGCGGCCGCGTGCCATGGCGCGCCGCCAGGTACACCACGTCCGCACCATCCAGCACCGAGAGCAGCACCGTCTCTTCCGGCGCTTCGCGGTCGGACTGCCACAGCGCGTCGAACTCGCGGCTGACGTCGGTGCCGGCCAGGAAGGCCTCGGCCAGCGCCATCACCCGCGGGCCGATCTGGAACGCGCCGTCGGCCTGGCGGCGCAGGTAGCCCAGCGTCAGCAGTGTGTTGCACAGGCCATGCACGCTGCTGCGCGGCAGCGACAGCTCGGCCGCCAGGCGAGCCATGCTCATCGGCTGGCGGTTGTGGGCCAGGCGGTCCAGCAAGGCCATGGCCCGCACCACGGCCGGCACCATGGGCGCAGCCGTCCCGGCCGCTGCGGCGGCACGGACCGGGGACAGTGGACTGGCCAAGTGCATGGGCGAGCAGTCTCCAGATGTTCAGCCGGCAGAACGAGTGTTCATGGGGCTGAATCAGTCTAGGCGCAGCCCCGGCTCCGGTCCAGACATGCAAGACCCGGACATTCCCGCACTCGCACAGGCTCGGGCCTTGCCCTGGCGTTGGCGCGCCCACGGGCGCCGTGGGCTTCAGGCGCGTGCGACGCTGCGCGCGGTGGCCGTGCCTCCGCCGGAGCCGAGCCAGCCCAGCAGCCACAGGGCGGCCAGCAGTGCCAGCGCGGCGGCGGCCTGCTCGGGCCGGCTCAGCGTGTGCGCCGTCCACAGCAGGGCCACGACGCCGCCCAGCACGGCCACGAAGAGCAGCAGCGCCAACACGCGCTGCAGCGGGCCCATCGGCGGGTCGAAGCGCTCGACGCGACGCAGATCGAAAGGCGGTTTGGGGAAGCGCTGCGCCACGTCGTCCGGCCGCCAGCCCGGCGGCATGAACCACACCTTGAGCTTGTCGGTCCAGCGCCGCGCATGCCAGCTGTCGTGCGCCAGCGCGGCATACACCTCCAGGTTCGACCACAGCGGATTGAAGCTGCGCAGCGGCGAGCGCGTGCCATAGACGCAAGGGTCGTCGTCACGCTCTTCTTCGAAGCTGCCGAACAGGCGATCCCAGAGCATCAGGATGCCGCCGTAGTTCTTGTCGAGGTAGCGGTCGTTCACCGCATGGTGCGCGCGATGGTTGGACGGCGAGCAGAAGACGCGGTCGAACCAACCCAGGCGGCCGATCTGCTGCGTATGCACCCAGTATTGGTACAGCAGGTCCACCAGTGCCACCACGCCGAAGACCAGCGGCGGAAAGCCCAGCAGCGCCATCGGCAGGTAGAACACCCAGCCGGCGATCCAGTCAGTGGAGGTCTGGCGAAGCGCCGTGGAGAGGTTGTAGTCCTCGCTCTGGTGGTGCACCACGTGTGCCGCCCACAGCAGCGCCACGCGGTGGCCGAGCCGGTGCTTCCAGTAGTAGAGGAAGTCGTACAGCAGCAGCGCGCCGATCCAGACCCACGCCGACTCCACCGGCAGCGCCCACGGTGCGGCATGGGTGAAGACCAGCTTGTAGATGCCGATCATCAGGAGCGTGGTGAACAAGCCCGCGACCTGGCTCAGCATGCCGAGGCCGATGCTGGCCATCGCGTCGTTCAGCCGATAGGTATTGCGGCCGCGCACCCTGCCGACCAGGCACTCGATCACGATGAGCCCGAGGAACACGGGCGTGGCGAGCACGATGATCTGGGCGTCCGTCATGCCGGAATTGTGGGCGCCGCCCGGCCGCGGGCTGGAGCGGGCGATCCCGCAGAAGCCTTCCCGCCGGGCCGGCAAGGCGCCGCGACGCCACCCAGCACATCGACAGCCCTCACCGTTCGGTGGATGTAACGGACCGCCCGTCGGCAGGGACACATCTGATTGCGATCAGTCCCTCAAGCAAGGGTGATTCGTGACCGATTCCGCTGGTGAAAGCGGTGCCAGGCTCTTTAGAGTCCGACCGCCCCCAAGCCGCCAGGGGTTGCTGGCGACACGGTCCCGGAACGCACGATGCCTGCCTCTCGAACCCGCGGCTTCACGCTGCTGGAACTCATGATCACCTGCGCGGTCGTCGCCATCCTGGCGGCGATTGCGCTGCCTGCCTATACAAGCTCGGTGCAGCGCTCGCGTGTCAGCGAAGGCCTGGACATGCTGAGCTCCTATGCGTCCCGGATGGAACAGCGGTACCAGGACGTCGGCAACTACGGCACGGCCAGCTGCACGCCCAGCCTGCCGACCGGCAGCAAGTTCACGCTGGCGTGCGGGCTCACCGCGGCCGGCCAGGGCTACACGGCCACGGTGACCGGCTCCGGCACGATGGCCGGCTACGCGTATTCGATCGACCAGAACGGCGTGCGGCGGACGACGTCCCATCCGAAGGGCGTGCCGGCGGCCAACTGCTGGAGCATCCGGGGGGTCACGTGCGACAGCTGAGTCGACCATGCTCTCGCGGCGTGACCCTGATCGAGATGATGATGGTGCTGGTGTTCCTGGCCATCACCGCGACGCTGGTCACGCCCTTCCTCAGCGACTACATCGCCAATTCGAGGCTGCGTGAATCCGGCAACTCGCTGATGGCTGAAGCGCTGTTCGCCCAGAGCGAGGCCATCAAGCGCAATGGCCAGGTGCGCCTGTCCGTCACCGCCGGCGGGACGCAGGTCATCGACATGACCGGTGCCGCGCCGGTCGTGATCCGGGATCGGCTGTTTCCCGATCGCATCGCCGCGGAGGTGGTGACCGTGGACTTCGGCAGCGACGGCATGACGCGGCCGCGCGGAACGGACGCGACCGTCGACATTGGGGGCACCAGCGTCACCTGTTCCGAGGAGTACCGCTGCCCGCGCCTGCAGATCGACGCCGGCGGTGCGCTGCGCCTGTGTGCCAACAAGCTGAGCTGCCCATGAAGAACCGTCCTCCACGCGCCAGACAGCGCGGCATCACGCTGCTCGATGCGTTGATCGCCCTGGCCGTCCTGGCCTTTGGCCTGCTGGGGCTCAGCAAGCTGCAAGCGCGGATGCTGGTGCAAGCCACCGAGGGCCAGCAGCGCATGGCCGCTTCGCTGCTGGCCGACGAGCTGCTCAACACCATGCTGGTCGACAACGCGAATGCGGCCTGCTATGCGCTTCCAGCCGCAGGAGGCTGCGGCAGCGCGGCGGCCAGCGCGCGCGCCGACGACTGGAAGGTTAGAGCGCTGGCCAGCCTGCCCGGCGCGATCGATGCGACATCGGTCGTCGATGGCGGAAACAACCGGATGACGGTGACCCTGACCTGGCAGTTCAAGAACGACACCGATCCACGAACCCATCAGGTGATCAGTGACATCCGCTAATGCGCCAAACCATGGGCCAGCACGCGGCATCACGCTGGTCGAGTTGCTCGTCGGGCTGGTCGCTGGCCTGCTCGTCGGCATGGCCGCGGTCAGCAGCGCCAGGCTGTTCACCGCTTCGCAACGGCAAGGCGTCAGCGCCGGCGGAAGCAGCGCCAACATCGGCTCCGTGCTGACGTCGATCAAGAACGACGTAGCCAACGGCGGCTTGGGCTTCTTCGGCGACTCGACCTACCTGTGCAACCGCCTGAACCTGGGCACGGGCGTGACTCCAGTCGTGGACGGCGCCGCGTTTTCCCCCATTTCAGTGACCCGCGATGCTGCGAACAACGACACGCTGAATGTGATCTATGGCAGCGAAGTGGCTGCCGGCGCAGCCGTGCGGCTATCGTCGACGTCGACAGGCGCGGACGCCAACCTCAAGTCGCTGCTGCCCGCCGCTGTCGGGCAGGCCGTGCTCATCGCGTCGACGAACCTGGCCACGCCATGTGTCGTCCGCACCGTCACGGCCAACGCAGCTGCGACGGCGACGACGCGCCAGTTGCTGACTTTTGGTGCAACAGGCAAGTACAACGGCACGACGTTCAGCACGGTGGGCAGCTACGGCGAAAACTCCCGCGTGTCGCTGCTGGGTACGGTGCAGTGGAACAGCTATCAGGTTGCCGGCACTAACCTGCAGTACACCCGCGTGCTTGACGGCGCCACCTCGATCCTGATGCGCAACGTGCTGGCGTTTCGCGTGCAGTACGGCACCTCGGTCAACATCACGACCGACACGCTGAGCAACTGGGACGACCCGGCGGGTGCGTTTGCAACGCTCGACAACACCAACATCGGCCGCGTTCGCGCGTTGCGCATCGGCATCGTCGTGCGCAGCCCCCAGCCCGAAAAGAAAAACGCGTCCGGCGCCTGCGAAGCCACGCAGACCATGCCCACGCTGTTCGGCGTCGCCGTCACGCCCGACGTCACCGACTGGCAGTGCTACCGCTACCGCAGCGCCATCGTCATCGCGCCGATGCGCAACATCGTGCACGGACTGTGAACATGAAGCGATCCATTGCAACCCGCCTGGCCCGGCGAGCCCAGCGCGGCATGACCTTGCTGCTGGTGCTCATCCTGCTGACGGTCACGATGCTCGGCGGCCTGGCGCTGACGCGCATGTCCGAGACCGGCTCGATGGTCAGCGGCAACGTCGCGTCCAAGGAGGCCTCGATCCATGCGGCGGAAGTGGGGTGGAACGTCGCCTACGCGCAAGTCCAGGCCCTGGCGTCGGAGGACGCCAACTTCGGCGGCTGGTACTGGTCGACCATGCAGGCGACCGACGCCAACGGCATCCCGGCCATCGACTTCGATGCCACGCCGGTGGTGGCTGGCGGCGTCGGCCGCTATACCGTGACGTACGCGGTAGAGCGCATGTGCACCGTGGCGATGGTGGTCACGCCGACGCGGGAATGCCTGGTGAAGTTCGATCCCAACGTGCCGGAGAACAGGGACTTCGCCGGCGTCGAGTTCGAGCGGAAGAACTCGCGCCAGTTCCGCATCACCGTGCGAGTCACCGATCCCCGCGGCACGCAGACCTGGACCCAGGCGCTGGTCAACCGGTCCGCACTTTGACGCGCAGGGCACACGCCCTTGCGAGGAGACACCCATCATGAAGCTTCAACTGCAACTTGCCACGTCGGTTCTCGCGCTGGGCGGACTGTTGTTCCAGGCCTCGGCCGGCGCCACCAGCCTCGCCGAGCAACCCCTGAAGGCCTCGGTGCTCGCCAAGCCGAACGTCATCTTCGGCATGGACGACTCCGGGTCGATGGATTCGGAGGTGATGCTCTACAACAACGACGGCGCCTTCTGGTGGAACTACAGCGCCGGGACAGGCTGGACCACCGATGCCGCGCACCCGAACCCGTCGCTGCGCACCATCGTCACCACGCACTTCAACAGCGTCGGCGATGCCACGTCCACATGGCGCAAGATGGTCTACCTGTTCCCGAACGGCTCCGGCACCGGCCGGCGCGTCTACGTTGACGCCGACTTCCATCACTTCGCGATCATGCCGACCTCGGAATTCGCGTTCCTGCGCTGGTCTGGGGTGTACAAGTCCGGCTCCAGTTACCTCCCCGCGCCGACGGACCCGGCGCAGTCGCCTTTCCACAACCCGATCTACTACAACCCGCTCGTCACCTACAAGCCGTGGGCACCGGGACAACTCGGGAACGGCACCATGGTGAACCCGGTGGCGGCCACCACGTCGGCGGTGAAGTCTCACCCGTTGAATGGCCAGGGCGCCTACTCCAGCGGCACCGGCACCTTCGATCTGACGGCCGCCTCGGGCGTGGCCGCGAACGAGTCCGACAACTACCACTTCATCGCGCTGCCGGGCATGAAAATCCCCTCGGGCGCCCGAAAGTCGGTATGCAATTCCTCCAGGTCCAGCTGCGGTGGTTGGACCACCGTCCCCAACTCGCCCGTCGACGAAGCCGCGCCGGCTTCGAGCGTGACCCGCGTGGCGATGCCGTACTTCCCGGCCACCTATTGGGTGAAGGAGACCTGCACGGTCAACACCGCCATCAGCGTCGCCGCACGCGATTGCGCAACTGCCCCTGACGGCTCGACGCTGAAGCGCTATGAAATCAAGAACGGCAACACCTTCCCCTCGGGTCGCAGCTACGCCGACGAACTGCAAAACTTCGCGAACTGGTTCCAGTACTACCGCAAGCGCAAGCTGATGCTCGCCGCCGCCATGGGCGAGACCATGGAAACGCTGACCGGCATGCGCCTGGGCGTGGTGGCCTTCAACAGCCACGCCAATGCCACGATGTACGACGCCGATACGGCGTCCTATCGCCTGCGCGTGGCGGGCATCTTCTATGAAGCCAACGGCACCGGTGGGACGCCGACGCGCGAGACGCTGAAGTACATCGGCGAGCAGTTCCGGCGCACCGACATGACGGCCGGCAAGTACAACGTCATGCAGTACGCCTGCCAGCGCAACAACGCCTTCATCGTCACCGACGGCTTCGCCAACGCCTCCGCAGTGGCGGTGCCAGCCTACGTGGCGCCCAAGAACGAGAACAGCTGGGGCAGTGGCGCGCCCTACCACGCCATCTTCGGCAGCTCGCTGGCCGATCTGGCGTTGCGCTACTACACGAACAACATCCGTACCGACCTCACGCCTGGTGTCGTGCCGACGACGACACGCGACCTCAACACCGACCCGCACATGAACACCTATGGCCTCACCATGGGTGCGCGCGGCACGCTGTTCCTCGACGAAACGGTGGCCGAGCCGACCTCGACCTCGGCCTGGCCCAACCCATCGGCCAACCGCAGTCCCACCTCGGTGGACGACCTGTGGCACGCCACCATCAACGGCCGCGGCAAGATGTACCTGGCCAACACGCCGGAAGAAACGGCGCTGCGCATCCGCGCGGGGTTGGACGACATCAAGAACCAGGTCGGTGCCCAGAGTTCGGTGGCGGTCAGCAGCTTCAACCTGCTGGCCGGCGATGGCAAGGCTTATGAAGCCAGCTACAACCCGGCCGGCTGGGTGGGTGACCTCACCGCCAGCCCGATCAGCGCCACGACCGGCGTGATTTCATCGACGCCGACCTGGAGCGCGGCCACGCTGCTGAACGCGCGCACGTGGACGAGCCGGGTGATCGTCTCCAGCGACGGCACGAACGGCGTGGAATTCACCGATGCCGCGGTGGGCAGCACGGTCGCCTCCGGCACCGGCCTCGCCTCCGCCGAGCTCATGGACTACCTGCGCGGAAAGCGCACCGGCGAAGGAACGACCTATCGCACCCGCACCAGCCTGATGGGCTCGGTGCTCAATGCCGAACCGCTGGTCGACGTCACGACCGGCGTCGTCTACGCCGCCTCCGGCGAGGGCATGCTGCACGCCTTCAACACTACCACCGGCGCCGAAGAGTGGGCCTACGTCCCGTATGGCACGCTGGCCACGATCGGACAGACCGCCCTGCGCGAATACGCCTTCAAGACCAAGCTCGACGGCTCGCCAACGATCGGCACCTACAGCGGCGGCAGGCTGCTGGCCGCAGGCATGGGGGCGGCAGGGCGGCGCTACTACACCATCGACGTGACGAACCCGACGGGCCTCAGCCAGGCCGGCGCCGCCGCGAACGTGAAGTGGACCTTCCCGGCCCCGGGCGACAGCACGAACTACAACCTGATGGGCTACACCGTCGGCCGCCCGGCTATCGTCAAGACGGCCAACGACGGCTACGTGGTGCTCGTGACCTCCGGCTACGACAACGCCGAGGTCATCGGCGACGGCAAGGGCCGGGTGTGGATGCTCAATGCCAACACCGGTGCCGTCATCCGCACCTTCACCACCACCGCCGGCACCACGTCGGCCGAGGCCGGCCTGGCTCAGGTCGCGGCCTACCGTGAGGACGACGGCACGGCCCGCTACGCCTATGGCGGCGACCTGCTGGGCAACCTGTGGAAGTTCGACCTCAACACCGGCACGACCACGCTGGTGGCCTCCCTCAAGGACGCCGCGGGCGCCTCCCAGCCCGTCACCACACGGCCGCTGCTGACCCAGATCGACAGCAAGCGTGTGATCGTCGTGGGCACCGGCCGCCTGCTGGACATCGGCGACTTCGGCAGCAGCAGCGTGCAGACGATCTACGCCATCGCCGACACCGGCACCGCGCTCAGCAATGCCCGCAGCGCGACCACGGCACTGACCTTGTCCAGCCCGGACATTAAGGGCAGCGTGGCGTGGAGCACGTCGCGGGGCTGGCATCTGGACTTGCCGGCCGGCCAACAGGTCAATGTCGATCCCAAGCTCGTCCTGGGCTATGTGCACGTCAACGCCAACATCGCGGGCGGCAGCAACTGTGCGCAGTCCGCCAACCACTACATGATCTCGGTGCGCGCCGCGGGGGCCACTTCCACTTCGGTGATCGGCAGCACCCAGGAGTTGTCGGCGACCTCGAATGCCCTGTCGTCGACCTTCGTGCAGAACACCAGCACGAACGAGACGTTCATGGAAACGAAGCTGACCAACGGCGACAACCGGGAAGACCGCATCACCGATCCTTCGGTCATCCCGGCCCGCAAGAACGCCTGGCGCGACATCGTGCGCTGACCTGAAGGCCGTGCGCAGGGTCCGGCGCGGACCCTGCAGCCTCACGCCGCCGCGTCGTCCTTCACCAGCGCCGGCAGCGCCGCTTCGCGATCCAGCACCGCCAGGTGCTGGTGGTCGTTCCAGCCCACCAGCGTGAAGCCCTCGCCGGTGTGCAGCAGGCGGTTGATGGCCGCGTTGCCCAGCTGCCAGCTGCGCGGGGCCTGCAGTTCCAGCCGCAGCGCGGCACGGTACAGGCAATCGAGCACGCCGCCGTGCGTGACCAGCGCAATCGTGGATCCTTCATGCGCCGCGGCCCAGCGCACCGCCGCGGCGACGCTGCGGCCGTAGAAGTCGTTCAGCGATTCGCCGCCCGGCGGGCCGAAACCGGGGTCGCGGGTGCGCCAGCGCCGCGCCATTTCGGGGAAGCCCGCCTCGATCTCGTCGTAGGTGTGGCCTTCCAGCACGCCGAAGCCGCGCTCGCGCAAGCCAGCATCCAAAGTGAGCGGCAGGCCGAGCGGCTGCGCGAAGGCGCGCGCCGTCTCGGCCGCGCGGCCGAGGTCGCTGCTGACGACAGCGGCGATTCCCTCGTCCGCCAGCGCCGCCGCCAGGCAAGCGGCCTGGCGCCGGCCGTGCTCGTTGAGCGGCACGTCGCGGTGGCCCTGCAGGCGCGAACCGGCGTTCCACGCCGTCTCGCCGTGGCGGATCGCGATGATCCGGGTCGCGCCGGCGCTCAAGCGGCGCCGCCCTGCTCGGCGATCAGGCGCGGGTTCAGCGTGTAGGTGCCGGAATGGGTCGCGGCGTCCAGCACGTGGCCTTCCAGCGCCGCGCGCACCTGTGCGCCGGTGAAGGCGCCGTCCACCGGCAGCCGCGCGATGTCCAGCGCGTACAGCGTGAAGACGTAGTGGTGCACCAGCGAGTCGTTGAAGGGCGGGAACGGCCCGTCGTAGCCGAAATACTGGCCCGCCATGTCGGCATCGCCGGCGAACCAGCCGGTGAAGTCGTTCAGGCCCTGGCGCGTACCGTGCGCCGCGGCGGGGCCCGGCTTGCCGCGCGCCGTGAAGCCGGTGCTCCATTCACCTTCGGCAAAACCGCCCAGCGTGGGCGGGATGTCGACCAGCAGCCAATGGAAGAAGTCGACCCGCGGCAGGTCGGCCGGCACCTCGCGCCCGGGCTGGTTGACGTCATCGCCCTTGCTGGGCACGTCGAAGTCATGGCAGACCAGCACCAGCGATTTCGTGCCGGCGGGCAGGTCGCTCCAGGCCAGGTGCGGACTGACGTTGTCGGAAAAGCCCACGCTTTCGCCGACGCGCTTGCCCGCGGCGCAGCGGGCGGGAATCGGTTCGCCGTTGGGCCAGCTGTCGCTCCAGACTCTCATCTCACATCCTCTCTACGTCTCTACGCAGCGCTCTGACCGCGCCATGTCATGTCTTCGGAAGCACACACGTCGGAACCGGCTTCGCCGGGCCGATGGCGTGGCCTCCTCGAGGGGGAAGTGGCGAAGCCACTCCGGGGTGGGCCATCACACGCCCCAGACGATGGGTTCGTCTTCCTTCATAGCGCGGCGCATCATTTCCACCATCGGAAAGAGCCGCTGCCGCGGCGACACGCCTTCGCGCGGGGGCAAGGCTTCGCCCTTGTCGCGCGCTTCGCGCTCGGCTTCGGCGCGGGCCGCTTCGTCGGCGGCGATCGTGCGCTCGATGGCTTCGATGGCGGCGGCCATCGCGCCCGGTTCGATGATGCCCTTGGGCGCCGGCTCGCGGCCGATGGCGCGCAGCATCGCGTCGCCATTGGGGCCCAGCATGATCAGGTCGCCCGCCGCCTTGCTCTTGAACTTGTAGATCATGGTCGGTACATGTAGCCGCGCTGGAAGGGGAACGCGGATTGTGCGCCGCGCATCGGCCCGTCCGCGACCGACCCCGTGGGCCGCGCGGCCAGCATCTGGTGCAGCGAGATCCAGCCCTGCTCGAAGCTCATCGCGCAGCCCGCCAGGTACAGGCGATAGGCGCGAACCACCTTCTCGCCGGTGATCTCGCGCGCACGGCCGAGCTGCGCCTCCAGCCCGTCCGACCAGGCCCACAGCGTGCGCGCGTAGTGCGGCCGCAGGTTCTCCACGTCCAGCGGCTCCAGCCCGGCGTCGGCCATCTCGCGCAGCACCTGGGCCAGGTGCAGCAGTTCGCCGCCGGGGAAGATGTAGCGCTCGATGAAGTCGCCGATGCCGGCGCCCAGCTGCGTGTTGCGGGTGCCTCCGGCGGTGATGCCGTGGTTCATCAGCAAGCCGCCCGGCTTCAGCAGGCGCATGAGCTTCTGGAAGTAGGTGCCCAGCAGCGCCGCCCCCACGTGCTCGAACATGCCGACCGAGGCGATCTTGTCCCAGGGTTCGTCCTCCGGCAGCGCCCGGTAGTCCAGCAGTTCCATGCGCACCCGGCCCGCCAGCCCGCGCTCCTCGATCAGGCGCGTGACGTGGGCATGCTGGTTCTTCGACAGCGTGATGCCGGTGGCGCGCACGCCGTAGTGCTCGGCGGCCCACAGCAGCAACCCGCCCCAGCCGGCGCCGACGTCGAGGAAACGCTCACCCTCGCGCAGCATCAGCTTGCGGCAGATGTGGTCCAGCTTGGCCTCCTGCGCCCGCGCCAGCGTCATCGACGGTTCGCTGTAGTAGGCGCAGGAATAGACGCGGCGCGGGTCCAGCCACAGCGCGTAGAAGTCGTCGGAGACGTCGTAGTGGAACTGCACCTGCCGGGCGTCCGCGTCGGCGCTGTGCCGGCTCAGCGAGCGGCCGCGGTTCATCAGCCCGCGCCACCAGCGCCAGGGGCCGCGCTCGACACCGCCGGCCGTGGGGTCGCCGCCGACCAGTTCGGCGGCGCTGGCCATCAGGTCGCGCATGTTGCCGTCGATCTCGATGCGGCCTTCGACATAGTCCTCGGCCAGCTTGCCGACCTGGCCGGCAGCGACGTGTGCCAGCGAGCGCATGTCGTTCAGCCGCACGATGACCCGCGCGTCCACGCTGCCGAAGCGCTGACCGCCCGGCAAGACCAGTGCCGCGGGGGCACCCAGGTTATCGAACTTGTCGCGAACCAGCGCTTCCAGGACCTGCATGACGCTCCACGCAGCGAATGGGGGTGCGGTGGACTCTAGAAAAATTCAAGAACCGTCGCAACCGGGCGGACCTTGCAGTGCAGCAGGCGGCGTGCCCGGCGCAGCGGAGCGATCCCGGCCCGGGTCCGGCGAAAACGGCGAAGCTGCGCTGGCTGCCGGCTCAGCGACCGCCGCCGACCAGGCTCAGCTGCGGCTTGACCGGCCGCGGCCGGCCGTGCACCCGCTCGTCGAAGCTCAGCGCGTCCAGCGCCGGCGCGTACAGGAAGCCCTGGAACTGGTCGCAGCCGGCGTCCAGCAGGAAGGCGCGCTGCGGCTCGGTCTCGACGCCCTCGGCGATCACCTTCATGCCCAGCGCCACCGACATCTGAACGATGGCGCGCACGATGCCGGCGTCGCTCTCGACCTGCGGGATGCCCTGGATGAAGCTGCGGTCGATCTTCAGCCGCTCGATCGGGAAGCGCTTCAGGTAGGCCAGGCTGGAGTAACCGGTGCCGAAATCGTCGATGGCCAGCCGCACGTCCATCTTCGACAGCAGCGACAGGCGCGCCAGCGCCTCGTCCGCGTCATGCACGAGGATGGATTCCGTCAGTTCCAGCTCCAGCAGCGAGCCCGGCAACTCGTTCTCGCGCAGCGCGGCGGCCACGCGATCGATGAAATCGGCCTGCTGGAACTGCAGCGCCGAGACGTTGATCGAGACCGGCATCACCAGGCCTTCGGCACGCCAGCGTGCAGCCTGGCGCACGGCTTGCGACAGCACCCAGTCGCCGATGGCGACGATGAAGCCGGAGTCCTCGGCGACGGGGATGAAGTCGGCCGGCGAGACCTCGCCCAGCTCCGGGTCGCGCCAGCGGATCAGCGCTTCGGCGCCGATCACCTGGCCGGTACGCAAGTCGATCTGCGGCTGGTACTTCAGCCGGAAGCGGTTCGACGCCAGCGCCTGCCGCATCGCATGGTCCAGGCGCATGCGCTGGCGCAGGTCGGCGTCGTGCTGCGGCTGGTGGAAGCGGAAGCCCGCGCGGCCGCCGGCCTTGGCGCGCTGCATCGCGGTTTCGGCATGGCGCACCAGCTCGTCGCCGTCGTCGCCGTCGGTCGGAAACAGTGCGACGCCGACCGAGCAGGTCAGCGTGAACTGCAGGCCGTCCACCGCGCAGGGCTGTGAGATGGCTTCCAGCACGCGCTGCGCTGCCGCCTCGGCGCCGCGGTGGTCCACCCGCTGCACCACCAGCGCAAACTGGTCGCCGCCGATGCGCGCCACCGAGTCACCCTGGCGCAGGCAGCTCTTCAGCCGCTCGGCGGTGTCCATCAGGACCCTGTCGCCGATCTCGTGGCCCAGGCTGTCGTTGATCTGCTTGAAGCGGTCGAGGTCGAGGATCAGCAGCGCCAGCGTGGTGTCGCTGCGGCGCGCCTGGCGGATCGATTCGACCAGCGTGTCGGCCAGTTGGCGGCGGTTGTGCAGCCCGGTCAGCCCGTCGGTGGTCGACAGCGCGGTGATGCGCTGGCTGGCCGACTCCAGCTCGGTGCGGTCGCGAAAGGCCCACACGCGGCCACTCGGCCGGCCCTGGCAGTGTTGCGGCTGCGTCACGCGCTCGAGCACGCGGCCACACAGCAGCTCGACACGCTCATGCGCCTGTATCAGCGTCGCGTCCTGGATTGCGGCCAGCCGGCGCTGGTAGCTGTCGGCATCGACGACGCTGCGGCGCATCCAGTCGTACACCGCCTCGTCGTTGCGCTCGACCAGCAGGCTCTCGGGCATGCCCCACAGCTGCGCGAAGCGGCGGTTGAAGGCGGTGATGCGGCCGGCCAGGTCGGTGACCAGGATGCCATCGCCGGTGGATTCCAGCGTGGCCTGCAGTTCGGCCACCAGCGTCTCGCGCTCGTGCGCCTGCCGCTCGGCCTCGGTGCGGTCCTGCACGGTGACGAGGAAGGTCCGCGCCCCGCCGCCCAAGGCCTGGCCCGGCGCCTCGGCCAGGGCCTGCACGCGCCGTTGCACTTTCACGAGGCGCCCGCTGGCGTGCACCAGCACGGTGTGGGATTCCAGCCAGGCGCCGGCACCGGCCCGGCCGGCGCGCACCTCGTCCCAGAAAGCCATGTCCTCGGGCGTGGCGATGAGCTGCTCGGCCGCCAGGCCGGGCAGGTCCTCGACCGCCAGGCCCAGCAGTTCAGCGGCCGCGGCATTGGCGGCCAGCACGCGCGTTCGCGCGGCGTCGACCAGCCACGCGGCATCGCCCAGCGCACCGATCAGCTGGGTCCACGCGGCAAGCGGCTCGCTCATCCGCGGCGGCTCCGCTGGCGCTGCAGCACCGTCATGCCGCCACTTCCTCGCGCACTTCGTTCGGCGACGCCGTGGCCACTGCCGGCTCGAAGAAGTAGACGATGCGCTGCCGCGGCGACAGGTAGTTCTGCACCGCCAGCGGCAGCTGCGAAGGCTTCAGGCTTCGGCGGATGCCGAGGTCGCTGGCGTCTTCCAGGTCCAGCCGCAGCGCCTCGTCGATCGGCACCGCCGGGTCGCACACCAGCACGCAGGGCTTCAGGGGCCGCGAGGTGTTGACGCTGCACACCAGCGCGAAGCGGTCGTCGGTGAGCTGCACCATCGAGCCCGGCGGGTACACGCCCATCATGCGGATGAAGGCGTTGAGCATGGTCGCGTCGAACTTCGACTTGGCCTGCGCAAAGATCAGCGACAAGGCTTCGTGCGGCGTCAACGCATGCGAGACCACCGCGGGGTTGCACAGGTTGTCGTAGCGGTTCACCAGCGCCACGATGCGGGCGCAGGCGCTCATGCGTTCGGTGTTCAGCTTGTTCGGGAAGCCGGAGCTGTCGGCCATCTCGTGGTGCTGCGCCAGCACCGTCATCGCGCCTGGCGTCAGGCCCATGCGCTGGCCGTGGGCGATGCCGTGGGCCACGTGCTCCCGGTACTGCGCGTTCTCGGCCGCGGTGAACAGGCCGTCCGGCAGGCGCAGGCGGTCGGGAATCTCGCACTTGCCCACGTCGTGCATCAGCGCGCCGACGCCCAGGTCCATCATCTCCGCGTCGCTGAAGCCGAACACGCGGCCCATCAGCAGCGAGATCACCGCCACGTTCAGCGCATGCGCGGCGTTGCGGTCGCCGTGCGCCTCCGCCAGCACGCGGATGCACATCTCGCCGTCGACCATCATCTTGTCGAGCAGCGCGCGGGTCAGCGCCTCGGTCGTCTCGCGCGAGGCGGTAGGCAGCGCCTGCACCTGCTCGACCGCGAGTTTCCAGGCCTGGCCGGCCTCGGCGTACTGTGCGGCGCACACCAGGTCCGATTCACGCTGCGCGGCCAGCGCGGCGCGGCGGCGCGCGGCTTCGGTCTCGGCCGCCTGGGCAGCGGCATCGGCCGCCGCTTGCGCGGCGGCTTGGGCTGCGGAATCCGTCACGCTGGCGCCCGGGCCCGGTCCATCGGCGGCCGGCTGCAAGGCGGTGCCTTCGGGCAGGCGGCTCTTCTCTGGGCTCCAACGCAGGCGCTTCAGGCCCAGGCCGCGGATCGTCGCGATCTGCTCCGACGTCGTCACCAGGAAGCTCGACAGCGCAAAAGGATGCGCCCACCAACCGAGGTCGAGGTGGACGAACATGCCCACGCGCAGGTGGTCGATGTCTATGGTGGCCGACATGGTGTTCTGTTCCCGAAGTTCCCTGACACGACGGAGCGGACTTTCCCTGCCCCACTGGGACTTCGGCACTTCAGGCACGCAACTTGAATCGCCCGCGTCGCGCCGCTGTAGACCCGGCGACAGCCGCGGCCACACCCACTGCCTAGAATTTCGGGCTCTGCCGGCCGCACCCGCGGCGAAGGAACTGCTCCATGAGCCTCCACGCCTACATCTGCGACGCCGTTCGCACCCCCTTCGGCCGCTACGGCGGTGCACTGTCATCGGTGCGCACCGACGACCTGGCCGCGATCCCGCTGAAGGCCCTGGTGGTGCGCAACCCGAAGGTCGACTGGGCCGCGGTGGCCGACGTGCTCTACGGCTGCGCCAACCAGGCGGGCGAGGACAACCGCAACGTCGCCCGCATGGCCGCGCTGCTGGCCGGCCTGCCGGTGGCGGTGCCCGGCGCCACCATCAACCGGCTGTGCGGCTCGGGGCTGGATGCGGTGGGCAGCGCCGCCCGCGCCATCAAGGCCGGCGAGGCGCAGCTGATGGTCGCCGGCGGCGTCGAGAGCATGAGCCGTGCACCCTTCGTGATGCCGAAGGCCGACAGCGCCTTCAGCCGCAACAACGCCGTCTACGACACCACCATCGGCTGGCGCTTCGTCAACAAGCTGATGAAGGAACAGTACGGCGTCGACTCGATGCCCGAGACGGCCGAGAACGTGGCGACCGATTTCGGCATCGAGCGCGCTGCGCAGGACCGCATGGCGCTGGCGTCGCAGCTGAAGGCGGTGGCCGCGCAGAAGGCCGGCTTCTTCGATGCCGAGATCGTGCCGGTGACGATCCCGCAGAAGAAGGGCGACGCCATCGTCGTCATGCAAGACGAGCACCCGCGCGAGACGTCGATCGAGGCGCTGGCCAGGCTCAAGGGCGTGGTGAAGCCCGACGGCACAGTGACGGCGGGCAATGCCTCGGGCGTCAACGACGGCAGCTGCGCGCTGCTGATCGCCAGCGAATCGGCCGCGGCGCGGCACGGGCTGACGCCCCGCGCGCGCATCGTCGGCATGGCCACCGCCGGCGTGGCGCCGCGCATCATGGGCATCGGCCCGGCGCCAGCGACGAAGAAGCTGCTGGAACTCACCGGCATCGCGCTGTCGCAGATCGACGTCATCGAGCTGAACGAAGCCTTTGCCGCGCAGGGCCTGGCGGTGCTGCGCGACTTAGGGCTGGCCGACGACGACCCGCGCGTGAACCCCAACGGCGGCGCCATCGCGCTGGGCCACCCGCTGGGCGCCAGCGGTGCGCGCCTGGCCACCACCGCGGTCAACCAGCTGCACCGCAGCGGCGGGCGCTATGCGCTGTGCACGATGTGCATCGGCGTGGGCCAGGGCATCGCGGTCTTGCTCGAGCGGGTCTGATCCTCGAGCCGCTCCGCTCCTGTTGCGCGCCGGGTCACGCTGCTAAGGTCCGCCGCGCGCCACCGTCGGCGCGAGGAGGACGAGCGATGACCCCTGCCCTGAGTTACCTGGTCTACAGCGTGCTGCTGTGCTGGCTGATGATCATCGCCGGCAGCATGGTGCGCAGCGAAGGCTGGACCCCCATCGGCCTGCAGCGCGCCTTCGGCAACCGCGACGACCTTCCCGCAGCCAGCCCGGCGGGCGGCCGTGCCGAGCGCGCGGCGAAGAACATGCTCGAGAACCTGCTGCTGTTCGGGCTGCTGGCGCTGGCGGCGCACGTGGCCGGCAAAGGCGCCGATCCGCGCGTGGCGACCGGGGCGGCCTTGTTCTTCTGGGCGCGGGTTGTCTATGCGCCGCTGTATTGGCTGGGCGTGAAGTACCTGCGGACCGCCGCGTGGCTGGTGGCTGTCGTGGGCATGGCGATGATTGCGGGCGCGCTGCTCTGAAGTTGCCGCTGCTTGCTGCTTGTTGCTTGCTGCTTGCGCGTACGGAACGCCCGAGCGGCTCGGGGTGCGGGCACGGCGGGCCGGGTCCGGCGGTCGGCCCCGGGGGGGCGACTCCGTTGCGGTCCTCAGCCCGGGAAGGCGGCCCCCAGGGCCGACCGCCGGATTCGCGCGTTGCGGCCTGCCCGCCCGCACCTTTGTCGCTCCGCCCGCGGCATTCGCCAACCATGCCGACTACCGAGCCGCCTGCTCCCGCCAGGCCGTCGGCGTCATTCCAGCCTCCCGCGCGAAAAAACGCGTGAAGTAAGCGGCATCACCAAACCCCAGCCCCAGCGCGATCTGCTTGATGCTGAGCGTCGTGTAGGCCAGGTCCCGTTGCGCCTCCAGCATCAGCCGCGCGTGCAGCACGCCCAGCGCCGAGTGCCCCAGCACCTGGTGGCACGCGCGGTTCAGCTGGGTCGGCGTGATGCCGATTTCCGCCGCCAGCCCCGCCAGCGTCGGCTGTTCGCGAAAGCGCGCCTCCACCAGCGCCCGCAGCCGCCGCACGTGCACCAGTGCGCGCTCGCCAGTCGCCGGTGCTGCATCGGTGGCGACCGGCAGGGCCCGGCCCAGATCCACCGCCAGCGCGAGCAAGGCCGCATCCAGCGCGAGGTCGCGCCACGGCGCAGTGCCGAAGAACTCCGATCGCAGCGCCGCGACCGAGCGCTCCACCGCCAGCGCCGATGCCGCCCCAACGGCAAACGCCAGGCAGCGCGACTGCATCACCCGCGATGCGAGCGCGCCCGCACCCGACAGCAGCTGCGCCAGGTGCCGCTCCAGCACCGTGACCACGGTGCCGTCGATGTCCGGCGCGAAGCGGAAACCGTGCGGCACCAGCGGCGCCACCGTCATCACGCAGGGGCCTTCCAGCGCTTGCGAAGCCGCATCGATCAGCGCCTCGGCCGACCCACGACGGATGTGCAGAATTTGAAAGAGAGACTCATGCCGGTGCGGGCGGATCTCCCAATCGTGGCGCTGGCTGCGCTCGCGGATGGTTTCGCAGTGAAGCCAGTCTGTCGCCTGCGTCCTGCCATGTTCGCCGTACAGCGCATAGGTTGGCAGATGCGCCGGGGGAGGCGATCGAGACGAGGAGCGGCCGCCGGCAGGCATGTTCGAATTGTGCAAGCCTTCGAACGCTCCGTCCATTGAGCCGGAAGCCCGCGGCGCCTACGCTTTTGACATCGATCAAAACCGGCGCCGCCGGGCCGCCCCCAGGCGACGCGCCCCTCCGCGGCCGATGCCGTAGGCGGCTTGGGGCCACATTGGAGACACCCATGAAGACCCAGGTCGCCATCATCGGCGCCGGCCCCGCGGGCCTGCTGCTGGGCCAACTGCTCGCCAAGTCGGGCATCGCGAACATCGTGATCGAGCAGCGCAGCGCCGCCTACGTCCTGGGTCGCATCCGCGCCGGCGTGCTGGAGCAGACCACCGTCGACCTGCTGGACCAGGCCGGCGTCGGTGCCCGCATGCACCGCGAGGGCCTGCCGCACGATGGTGTGGAACTCTGCTTCGGCGGCCAGCGCCACCGCATCGACCTGCATGGCCTGACGGGCAAGCGCGTGATGGTCTACGGCCAGACCGAGGTGACGCACGACCTGATGGACGCCCGCGGCGCCGCCGGGCTGCCCACCGTCTACGAGGCCGAACAGGTGAAAGTCCATGGCTTCGACGGCCAGCGCCCGCACGTCACTTACCGCCTGGGCGGCACCGAACACCGCGTCGACTGCGACTTCATCGCCGGCTGCGACGGCTTCCACGGCGTCTGCCGCGCCAGCGTGCCCGCCACGGCCATCCAGTTGCATGAAAAGGTCTATCCCTTCGGCTGGCTCGGCCTGCTGGCCGACGTGCCACCGCTGCACCACGAGCTGATCTACGTGAACCACGAGCGCGGCTTCGCGCTGTGCAGCCAGCGCAGCCACACCCGCAGCCGCTACTACCTGCAGTGCGCCCTCGACGACAAGGTCGAGCACTGGTCCGATGACGCCTTCTGGGACGAGCTGCGGCGGCGCCTGCCCGCCGCCACGGCGGCCGAGCTGTCGACCGGCCCCGCGCTGGAAAAGAGCATCGCCCCGCTGCGCAGCTTCGTGGCCGAGCCGATGCGCTTCGGCCGCCTCTTCCTCGCCGGCGACGCCGCGCACATCGTGCCGCCCACCGGCGCCAAGGGCCTGAACCTCGCGGCCAGCGACGTCGGCTTCCTGTGGCAGGCCTTCGCCGAGTTCTATGGCGGCAGCCCGAAGGCGCTGGACGGCTATTCGGAGCGCGCGCTGCACCGCGTCTGGAAGGCCGAGCGCTTCTCCTGGTGGCTGACCTCGCTGATGCACCGCTTCCCCGACGGCGGCAGCTTCGGCGCGCGCATGCAGCAGGCCGAGCTGGAGTACCTGTTCAGCTCGAAGGCGGCGATGACGGTGCTGGCGGAGAACTACGTCGGGCTGCCGATGTAGCCCCGCGGGTGCGGGCTCCGGGGGGCCGGTGGCCCGGCGGCGTGGCTCCTTCGGCCGATGCGCCGACGGGCTGACGCGGCAGACACTGCCGTCTCACAAGGACAAGACCGCCGCCCGCCATGACCAGCCCGCTCAGCACCATCACCCAGCGCCCCGCCCGCTACGACCTCTACAGCGCCATCCACCGCGCGCTGCGCCTCTTGATGACCGACACGCTGGCTCGCCTCGGCCGGCTGGACGTCAACGACCGCCATGAGCTGACCGGCGCGCTGCAGCAGCTGGAAGCCACGCTGCGCCTGTCGCGCAACCACCTGTCGCACGAGAACCAGTTCGTGCACGCGGCCATCGAGGCGCGCGAGCCCGGCGCCACGCAGGCCATCGGCAGCGAGCACCAGGAGCAGCTGGACACGATCGCCGCGCTGCAGGCCGAGGCCGCGGCGCTGGGCCATGCACCGACCACGCCCGCGGCGCTGCGCCTGTACCGGCACCTCAGCCGCTACGTCAGCGACGCCTTCGAGCACATGCATGCCGAGGAGACGCAGCTCAACCCCATCCTGTGGGCCCACTACGCCGACGAGCAGGTCCTTGCCATCGAGCAGGAAGCCACCGACGCCGCCACGCCCGAGGACCGCGCGCTCATCCTGCGCTGGATGACGCTGGCCATCACGCCCATCGAGCGCGCCTGGCGCTACGCGTTGTTGCAGCGCCAGCTGGGTGCCGAGGACTACGCGCACGCGCTGCAGATCGCCCAGGAGGTGCTGGACGCGCGCAGCTGGAACAAACTGCGCTGGGCGCTGGGCATGACGGCCGCGGCTTGACGCTCGTGAGCGCGCCGTTGCGCTCCAGACAGGTTCGTGGTCGGACTTGCAGCGTGTGGAGCGGCAAAGGCACGGGCGGGCAGGCCGCAGCGCGCGAATCCGGCGCCTCCCACGCGCGCTGCGGCCTGCCCGCCCGCGCCTTTGCGAGACAGCAGTGCACTGCCGCGAACCGCATGCCACCACACTTGCAGGAGAGCGGTCCGGGGTGCGCGTGCGGCGGCCGTTGGAGGCGACGAGGATCGCAGGCCTGGGGGCGGCGAGCGCAGCGAGCTTCGTAGACTGACTCGCCGGCGCT
>Ga0196963_10000942_pt1 | contig 21929 bp, 28 predicted proteins | sample S1_5metaG_FD_148600 | JGI IMG/M metagenome (GOLD analysis project Ga0196963, IMG submission 148600) | Soil microbial communities from Anza Borrego desert, Southern California, United States - S1_5 | ecosystem: Environmental > Terrestrial > Soil > Desert | place: USA: California | collected... | reverse complement strand
TCAGCCGGGCTCGCTGCCGGTCGGTGCCGAGATGATCGACGGCACGCCGCACCTGGTCTTCGACGAGCGCATCGCGAGCAGCCTCCTGACCTATGTCGGCCACGCCAAATCGGCCAGCATTCCCGTCTTCTGGCGCCCCTGGGTCCACTCCATGCAGATCGAGGTGCCGCGGCCAAGCTACATGGGCCGGCAGACGGACAGCTGGCCGCTGGAGTGGCGGGTGTTCGTGCAGGCCGGCGAGGTAGCCGGCATCTCGGCTTACTACTTCCAGGCGCCCGCGCCGAACACGCCCGAGATCCGTGAGATCGCGGGCGTCGTGCGGCACGAGACCGAGAAACTGCTGGATCTGCTCCGCGCACGCGGCATCCAGCCCTGGCACCCCCGCTACATCGGTCAGCTCGACAACGACCGCCTCGACTTCACCATCGATTTCCTGACCCTGCCGAACGGCCGGCCGGTCCTGCTCGAAGGCGGCCCGACCTGCTTCAGCCCGAGCATCCCGATGTGGGGCGCCCATCCCTGCTGTTTCATAGGGCGGGAGGACTTCCGTGGCCTGGCGCTGGCCAAGGACCGGCCGGTTGTGCCGCTGCCCGAGGCACGGCCGTTCGCCGCCGCATCGCCGGCCGAGGAGGAGCAGGCTGAAGAGGGCGGTCCGTCGCCGTAACCTGGCGCTTGCTGGAAAGGCGGTGTTCGAGATAACATGGACGCAAGACATTGAGGTTTCATGGCACCGTCTTCCCTCTCCGCCCTTCCGGCGACGGCGCGTCCGCTCGACACCAGCAATGAGCTGGCCGATTGGCTGCGCGAGCACCGCGGCTGCCCCTGCCCCCATTGTGGCGAGCCGCTGGAGGCCGAGATCTTCGAGGCCTGGAGCTGCCATGAGTGGAGCTTCAGCACCTGCTGCGAGCGGCTTCAGGAGGAGATCCTGGCCGAGATGCAGGACCCCGACGCCCGGCTGCCGCTGGCGCGCGCCCTGGGCGCCGAGGACATGCTGGGCAATGGTGGCGAACTGCGCGGCGTCGCCGACGATATGGGCCATCTGTATCTGGACTGGAAGCTGAAGCTCGTTCCCCTGGAGGCCCCCGGATCCCAGGCGATGGCCGCGGCGTTCATCCGGGCCAACCACCGCCATTGCCCGTCGGCGCCGGCCGGATGGCTGTTCGGCATCGGCTGCTACAATGGGCGTTCGCTGATCGGCATTGCCTGGGTTGGCCGGCCGACCGCCAGGGCGCTGGATGACAGCATCACCGCCGAGGTGCAGCGGCTTTGCGCCGATGGCGGGGTAGCGCCGGACCTGGCCAAGCACGCCTGCTCGATGCTGTACGGCGCCTCGGCCCGAGCCGCGAAGGCTCGCGGATACCGCCTCATCCAGTCCTACATCATCGACGAGGAGGAGGGCGTCACGCTGCGCGCCGCCGGCTGGAAGCTGATCGGCGAGGGGCGCGGCGGCGGGAGCTGGGACACGCCGTCCCGCCGGCGGGAGAGCTATGACGGCCCCGCCGGCGGCAAGGAGCTCTGGGGTATCGAGTTGCAGACGGCGGTGCAGGCGATCCGGCAACGGGAGCGCTGTATCCGCCAGGCCCGCAACACCGGCCGCAAACCACCGGCGCCGATCCGCCTGGAGAAGATCGACCCGGCCCTGCTGCCGGAGCGGATCCGCCTGGAAATGACCGGAAGGCAGAAGGCCGCCTGGGATTATTCGTCCGGGCCCGCAGGATGATCGTTTCGCAACTGGAACTTTCCATGGTCCCGCTGGCAACGGGCTGTCCGCGGACGATCGACGTCAAGCAGCCGCTCAATCCGCTGCTGGCGAACTTCAGGCCGACGGGACTGAAGCCGAACTGATCGCGAGGAGGTCCCGTTTTCAGTTCGGGGCGGCACCATCCTCCCACGCCACCGTGGGAGGGTTCCATGTACCCAGTCACCTTCGTCGCAGATCCGCGCATCCGCGTCATGACCGACCTCTGGGCGGCGGACAAGTGGAAGGTGGCGCAGCGGCTCCTTGCCTTCGGCGTCAGAGGGCCCTTCGAGATCATCCCGGCGGACGTGCTGCAGGGCGCCTATCTCGCGATGGATGAGGCCGGCGCCTATCACCGGGTAAACCTGAAGACCGGCGCCGTCGTCGCCAACACCTCGGCCACCAGGCGCGAGTGCGCCCAGTTCCGGCAATGGGAACTGAACTACCCCTGGGGGAGACGGGACGAGGTGGAGCCGACGTACGAGACGACGGCCGAGCCATGAGAAACGGAATGGGGATGTTCCAGCACATCGGCAAGGCACTGCGCACCACTCCGGGCCTGGACCGGATCTGGATCCGCGCCGACGGCGAGGCCTTCGCTAGTGGCTTCACGCACGGCTCGATCTTCCAGAGGGTGGCGCTGGAGGATGGCGGCGCCCTTGATGTGACCGCAGCCCTGGAATAGCCGGGTCACCTGCACCGGCGCCTGGGCAACGGGCGACGGCAGCAGCGGCTGGGTGAACAGCGTCATCCGGCAGCTGGAGAACTGGGTCGCCCGGCCGAAGCTGTCCGACTGCACGGTGCGCGATCCGGATAGCGAGCCCTACGAAGAGGATGTGCCGGGCGACCACGCTGATGAGGAAGAAGAGGAGAGCACGCCATGACGATCAAGATCGCCGCCACAAGCGGCTACGAGGAGAACAAGGCCATCCAGCGGCTGCTGGAGTACCTGGAGTACAATCTGCGGACCGACCCCCTGCACGGCTTCCCGGCGGGCGACATCGCCCTGGAAGCGCTGCTGCAGGCCGGCCGCGACATCGGGATCGACGTCGCCCGGCTGATGCCGTCGATCTCGGAGGCCGTCGATCCGATGCGCCAGGACCTGGTGAAGGAATGCGCCGACGAGATCTTCGACCAAGCCGAGGGCGACGACTACCGGGTCGAGGACCAGGACATGATCGACACCGGGATCGAGGCGTGGGAGCAGAAGACGGACAATATGCTGGGCAGGCGCGAGCGTCTCGCCGTCGCCGAGAGACTGGCCCAGCTGTACGAGGAGGCGGCCGACACCGCTGCCGAGGACGAGGCCGACGCCGAGCCCTGACCCGGACGGCAGGTCAGGACCTCATCCACCTCCCGCATGTCGGCCTGCCGCAGATCGGGCAGGTCATGGACCTCCCTCGGGAGGTCGTAGTCCTTCAGGATTCCGCACATGCCGGACGTCCGTGATGCAGATCGCCATCCGCCTGCGACCCGAAGATCTCCTGGGCTTCCTTCAGCGCCGATTTGCGGGCCTCACCCAGCATCATCGCAGAGGGCGTACATCGGGGGCTCCGTGCATTTCGTGCTTGATGAGCAGCGCAGCTTGTGAGATATCTCAAACGCAAGATCAACACGAAACGGCGAGCAGCATCATGGCCCTGACCCCGGAGCAGAAGGAAGCGAACAAGCGGGAGCGCGCGGTCCGCGACCGGGCTTTCGCTATCCGGCGCAAGGAGTACCGGGCTCGCGAGGAACAGTTGGAGGAGCAGGCGAAGACCTGCCCCGAGCAGCTGGCGGTGAATGCGCTGCATGACCGCCACGAGGAGGCGCACCAGCGGCGCCAGGCGGCCAAGAAGGCGATCGAGGACCAGATCCGCGCCCTCCAGCAGCAGCTGGCGGAGCTGCAGGAACACCAGTCGAAGGAGCGGGATGCCGAGCGCGCCCTCGAGCGTGGGGCGTGGAACCGTGCCGACGCCCGCAAGCGGGAGATCATGGCGACGCTGAAGGCGGAGTTCCCCGACGTCGAGTGTCCCTGGATGAGCACGTCCGCCTGGGATCCGCCGGCGGGGTCCGACTATATGGAGCGCGCCCGGGCGGAGATCGCCGCCAAGGATGAGCGCAAGGCCAGGAAGGCGGCCAAGACCGCCGCATAAGACTGGAGAATCCTACCATAGGCGAAAAGCAGAGCTTCGCCCGGGGACAGATGGTCGAGTGGCGAGTTCCTAGCCCGGCAGATGGGCTGACACAGACGGAGGTCGCCTGGCGCCAAGGGTATCGGAATCCCGTGGCGCCGTTTGCAGTTCGGGGACGCATGCTCCATACCATCGCATCTGGAGCGTCCCTATGCTGCCTCAACAGCCCATCGACACACGCCGCGCCACCGATCCGTTCACGGAACAGAAGCTGGGCGCGGCCGCTATCCTGAGTCGTGCGGGTGTCCCCGGCCCCTACCGCTTCGGCCGACTGCCGGTCGACACGCCAGGTCCGTCCGGAAAGCCGGCCTTCATGGCCATGGACAAGGATGGCGACATCTACATCGTGGCGCTGCACACCGAGTACGCCGCCATCGTGGCGATGCCGGACGATGCCGGCGGCCGCATCGCCATCGATCACCTGAACAGCTACGGCGGCCCGGACGACCAGGCGCTGCACGCGCGGATCGCCGCCGCCCGGATGGTGCGGGCTCAGGACGCCGCCGTCGGCCCGTTCTGGATCGCCCCGGCCGAGACCGGCGAGTTCTGGGTGGTCGACAGCGTCGACCAGGTCTGGCTGGTCAAGGGCGAGCTCGGCGCAAAGCCGGTTCTGACGACGACGGCGCCGGCCAGCGTTCCCGGCTTCGTGCCGGGGGATGCCTGCTTCTGCTACACCGGCGTCGACGATACGCCGGAGCTGAAGTTCAGCCGTCGGCTGCCGAATGTGAAGGTCACCCACCGCGACAATGCCGCGGAGCTGCCGATCGGCACGCCGCTGTTCGTCAACAAGGCCGAGATGCCGCGGGGCGGCACCATGCGTGCCTGGACCATGACCGACATCCTGGAGGGCGCCGAGCCCTACTACGTGGCGGTGAAGGCGCTGGCGCCGCTCAGCCACGCGGAGGCCAAGGCCGCCATGCGGGACGCCATCGCGGCGCACCAGGAGAAGGCCATCGTCCGCTTCGAGCTCGATGCCGACCTGGAGGAGGAGGCCGATCTCGCCGGCGACGACACCGAAGCCGAGTACGGGCTGTCGCACTGAGCCGGGGGAGCTTGAACTTGGACATGAAAGCCTACGAGGCCCGGTACCGCGAGATCGACAAGGACGGGCTGAACAAGCGCCTGGTCGCCGGCGTGCTGATGCGCCACGGCGTCGAGGGCCCGTTCCTCATCATGCAGCGCAAGGACCCGCGCGGCCCCTCCATGTGGGTGCCCTACTCCTATGTCGCCGAGGACCGGCGCGGCCGGACCTTCGAGGTCCGCCTCGATCTGGTGGCTCATGACGCCAAGTCGGAGTTGCTGTACGGCACGGTGACGCCGATGGACGTGGTCGCCGGCGAGATCGAGGAGGTCGCCGGCTTTCCGCGGGGCGATCGGCGCTTCTATCCCTGGGGCGGGCCAGAGGACGAGGTCTTCCAGCAGATGCGCCAGGCGGCGCGGAACCTCTACCTGGACAGCCACAAGGGCAAGCCGTTCTTCATCACGCCGGGCTTCAATGCCTTCCTGGCCGTGAACCCGGGCGGCGAGGTGTACCGAGTGACGGCGGACGCCAAGCACAAGCCGATCCTGCTGGACGACATGTCCATGGAGGACGTGCCGGAGGTGCTCGTGCAGTCCACCTATCTCATCTCCTGCTGGAACGGCACCGAGTTCAGCCCGCGCGAGCTGCTGCGCCGCTATCCGCCGACCCATTTCATCGCGCCGGGGACCATCGCCGCGACGGTCAATGCCGAGTCCCTGCCCGGCAGCCTGGTTCGCAGCCTGGGCGGCACGCCGTTCACCGCCCAGGTCGCGCTGCTCGAGGACGTCGTTCCCGAGGGCGGGGTGAAGCAGACCTACAGCATCAACGTCGACCGGCTGCACCGGCTGACGCTTGAGCAGGCCCGCCAGGCCGTCGCCTGGATGGAGCAGGGCCTCGATCGCGGCATGTCGCTGGCCGAGGTGCTCGCCGACCAGCCCAAGATCGGCCCGCTCGGCGCCCTGCTGCCGCCCCGCTGGATTGCCGAGGCCGAGCTGGAAGCGGAGGCTGGCGATGAAGCCGACGAGACCGAAGACACCGACAGCCCGGAGCCGTGAGCGCTATGAAGATCGAGATCCCGCTCCTCCACTTCGCCACGGTATGGCAGGTCTTCCCGGACGGGGAGCAGGAGGCGCCCCACGCCGCCCGTCCGGACCAGCCCGGCTTCGTCAACGTGACGCGTCTGCCGCAGCGCTGGGCGCGCAAGCTCTATCAAGCGAATGCCAGGCTGCAGATGGTGGAGGCGACGGATCCGGCCGCCATGTTCGTCGACGTCGAGACGCTGCGCCGGGACGGGGCCGCCATGAACGCGATCGAGGCATGGATCCGCCGGCACCCGCCGGCCGGCGATACCCCGCCCGACCGCGACGCGGAAGGCCGGATCGGCCCCGGCGAGATCAACCGGTGGATCGACCATGTGCTGCGGCCGCGCATGCCGGGGATCAGGGGGAGCTGGCATGTCCGGGCCAACTCCGATCGCTTCTTCCAGCATTTCGGCTGTCTCTTCGAGACTGAACGGCAGTGCTTCGAGTTTGCCCAGGTGGCGGAGTGGCCGGTGAACGAGGCGCTGCTGCTCGATGAGCAGCGGACGGTCCGACCGGTCATGGTCCAGGTCGATCTGGAGAGCGAGTCTGAGGCGCCCTGGTATCACATGGACCAGCAGGAGTTCCTCTGCGAGGACGACCGCAATCCCGCGGTGCCGGACCGGTTCTGCCGGCCGAACTTCGACGACTACATCGACGACATCCGCCGGGATCTCTGCATCGAGCCCGGCGGCAACGACCGCGGCGAGAAGGGCCCGGACGGCTGGATTCCGGACATCAACCTGGCCAGCTGCCGCTTTCTGCGGTGCGGCAGGGAGACCTACGTCACCGCCGACAGCCCGGTTGGCACGCTTCTGCTCTGGGACGAGGAGCGCCACCGCGACCCCTCGCTGATGCGGATCGTCGGCTACTACTACGGGCCCACCGTCTGCGTTCACGCGGAGCACCAGGATCGGGGGCTGGGCACAGCACTGGTGGAACATACGGCGCTGCTGCGGGGCGGGCCACCGACGGCGGACTGCGACAAGCAGATGTGGAGCCGGGGCGGGCTCGATGCCCACATCGCCGCGCATGCGAAGATCCAGGCGCGCTACGCCGGGCGCGAGGCCGGCTGGCCGCCCTTCCCGCCGCGCGCGCGAGAAGACCATGACGCCGACGGCGCCGAGATGAACCAGGACGAGGACCCCACGCCATGACCATTCCCATCCAGCTCACCGACGGCAGCCGGCGCTTTTTCCGCATGGCCGGGGAAGATCTCGACCTGCCGGGCCGCCCTGGCGAACCGATGATCGAGATCGCCCGCGACCAGAAGTTCACCCAGGACCCGGTCCGTCTTCCGATCGGCGACGTGCTGGACTCGCTGTGGCGGCCGATCGCGGGCTTCCGCCTGGACGGACCGGGGATCACGGAGGACGGCGCGCGCCGGATGGCGAACATCGTCCGCCCATACTGGCCGGAGGGGCTGCGCGTCGACGGTATGATGGGCCCGATCAAGCGCCTGCGCCTCTCCGTCCAGCAGCGGGACGGCACCCCGGTCCTGATCCGGCTGATGGCGCCCGGCGAGCGCGGCTCGGCCGGCGCCATCTACTCCGGGTACACGGGCGAGTTCCGCATCCTGGGCAAGGAGGAGCTGACCCTGGGCGTGCCGGTGCTGGAGATGGACCGGGACGAGCTGGTCCTGACGCAGGACCCCTGGAACCTGCCGGAGGAGGACGCGCAGCTGGTGGCCCAGACCATGAAGCTTGCCTGGCCGGCCCTGTTCGCCGCGGACGCCCCGTGGCGCCAGCAGGAGGCCATGTGGGACCGGCTCATCGAGGAGCAGCGGGCCATCCAGGGCCCGGCCGCGATGGCGCTGATCGCCGCGGCCGCGCAAGCCGAAGAGATGGGGCTGATCGAGGACGGCGCCGGCGCGGTCGACGAGGATGAGGCTGAGCTGGAGGGGCCGGGATTGTAGGACCCGCGCCTGGGGCGCGACACGCTCAAGGTCTGCCTAACGGTGGCAGCCACGGATTCACCCGCGCCGGCCAGGTGTTGAAGCAAGGCAACCGAATAATGGAGTCACCCGCACCCGGAATGGTGCGGCTTCAGAGAAACATAGGAATCACCCGCGCCCACGGGCGCGACACCTGCTCCGTCGGCGTCAGTACGTGACGACGTGGTTCACCCGCACCCGCGTGGGTGCGACGCAGCCAGGTAACGCTTCGCCTAGGCGTGTCCGGATTCACCCGCGCCCGCGTGGGCGCGACATTCCGGCAACGGCGTCAGACGCCTTGCGGCTTGATTCACCCGCGCCCGCATGGGCACGACGACATGAACAAGTCCAGCGCGTCGCTGGTGCGGGGTTCACCCGCGCCCGCATGGGCGCGACTGTGCCCAGGTCCGGGTCGCTGCTGGCCTGTACGGTTCACCCGCGCCCGCATGGGCGCGACGGGGTTTTTGCGCCATGAGACTGGTCAGCCTCCGGATTCACCCGCGCCCGCATGGGCGCGACAGTCGCTGATAGCTGCGTCCAGACGCTCGGGTTCACCCGCGCCCGCATGGGCGCGACGACATTTTCGCTCTCACCGAAAAATAGGGCTTGGGTTCACCCGCGCCCGCATGGGCGCGACGGTCCAACCGCCGAAGACGAGATCCGGGGTTCACCCGCGCCCGCATGGGCGCGACTTGTCAAGAAGATGACTGCCTACATCCTCGTTGGGCTCACCCGCGCCCGCATGAGCGCGACACCTCGGCCGGCACCCGAGGCAGGCCCTCCAGCGGGTTCACCCGCGCCCGCATGGGCGCGACGCGCAAAAAGGTCGTGATATAGTGCGCGGACGCGGTTCACCCGCGCCCGCATGGGCGCGACCGGGCCATTCCGGTCTTGGGATGCACGATCTCCGGCTCACCCGCGCCCGCATGGGCGCGACCTCTTCCCGGGAGGTGGAATGTAGCTGGGGGGGGGTTCACCCGCGCCCGCATGGGCGCGACCACCTCGTGTTCGACCAAACGGAGTTCATTGGGGGTTCACCCGCGCCCGCATGGGCGCGACGACTTCTCCGGCGACGGCCGCGCGGACTACCTGGGTTCACCCGCGCCCGCATGGGCGCGACCGCTCGATGGGATCATCAAGAAAGAGAATCATGGGTTCACCCGCGCCCGCATGGGCGCGACACTGCCCGCTTTGGCGGGAGTTCCTGGCCCAGAGGTTCACTCGCGCCCGCATGGGCGCGACCGGAGGAGCGCAGCGACCGGCAGGCGTGCCTGGTTCACCCGCGCCCGCATGGGCGCGACTTGTCGACACCGTTGGTCCTGCTGAGGGGCACCGGTTCACCCGCGCCCGCATGGGCGCGACGAAGTGGGCGCCACGCTCGGCTTCGTCGCCGGCGGTTCACCCGCGCCCGCATGGGCGCGACATCACGGCGGCCAAGCCGGGGCAGGAGGAGGTGGGTTCACCCGCGCCCGCATGGGCGCGACGACGTGGCAGCACGCCTCGGGCTGGCGGGTGACGGTTCACCCGCGCCCGCATGGGCGCGACCCTGGCCGCTAAACCGCTGCCAACACTCATTTCTCTCCCGGAGAACGGTTGCGGATCCGCTCTCCGGCTCATCCAGATTCACGATGTCCAAGATCCCGCCGGCGGCGCGCGCCGCCGGCCCGCGTCCTCACGCGGCGGCGATGCGCGGCAGCATAAGCCGGGCGTCGCCGGTCAGCCAAGCCCGGGTCGGGGCAACGGCCATCTCCTGGTTCGGGCGCTGCCAGTAGGGCGCGCGAACGCCGAACATGCCGACCGTGGCGCCATCCGGCACACGGATATCCGCCAGCTCCTTGCCCGGCGCCCAAAGCCGCAGAGGAATGGCGCGCAACGGCATCCCCTCCTCCGACACCCAGCCGGCATCCTTAGGCGCCAGCCGGTCGCAGGGCAGGATCTCCCATTGCTCGACCCGGCCCCAGCCGGTGTTGGCCATGGCGCCGACGTTCTCGATCAGCCGTGCCAGACCCAGGCAGGCCTCGGGGTCGCCGTAGGCCTGCCAGTACACGGCCTGGACGCCCTCCAGCAGGTCGTAGCGGCTCAGCTGCCCGCGGTACGGGCTGTCGGGGTGCAGCTTGCGGCCGTCGTTGCCCAGGCTCTTCTCCCAGTGCAGGTCGCCGAGGCCGAGCTTCGGGCCCTTCACGGTCTTCGGCCGCACCAGGTCGGTCTGGTCCGGATGGGCGACGGCGCCGACGGCGAAGGCTTGGCTCGCCTGCCAGAGCCCGTCCCGCTCGGCGAGCGGCAGCGGCTGGCCGACCGTCTCGGGGCCCATAGCCTTCTCCCGGGCCGCCATCAGCAGGGCATCGAGATGGGGGTGGCTGCGGAAGCTGACGGGCGTGGAGAGCGTCGCGCGCAGAATGAAGGCTTCCATGATTCCCGATCTCCCCTACTCGGCGTCCTGGGGCACGCCCAGCAGCTCGTTGATCACCACCTCGCCCCCGGTGTCGGCGGCAGCCTTGTCCTTCTTCTGCGGCGCCACCCGAACCAGCAGCGCCGGGCGGATGGGCGTGCCCTTGGAGAGCGCGTCGCGGAAGCGCGCCGGCACCGCGGAGAGGTAGGACTGGTTGGCATGCCGGACTTCGATGTCAGCATGGTCGCGGACGAGGGCCAGCGGCACCGGGAAGCGCGGATCCGCGATCCAGATGCGGGCGACGTCACTCTTCTGGCGGATGGCACGGCCGAGGCCCTGGCGCAGCCGCCGCAGCATGTCGTCCACCAGGTGCCCCATGGCGATCTCGTCCTCGCCCTCGGCCGTGCGGGCGCGGATGTAGTTCGTCGGCGGCGCGAAGGGCAGCCTGGTGATCACCAGGTCGTCGATCACGCCGGGCCAGTCCACCCCTTCCCAGGCCGCCGGTGTGATGAGCGCGCCGACCGGATTGACCGGCTTCAGCCACTCGCGGGACGCTTGGTTCAAGCTCTGGCCACTGGCGTGCAGATGCAGCCTGGAGTCGGCCGGCCCCTCGCCTAGCGCGCGCCGGTAGCCAGCGGCGTCGTCGTAGGAGGTGGCCAGCACCAGCGCGCGGCGGGTCTGTCGCTCCGTCAGCCCGTCGCCCAGGCAGGTCATGATGATCGAGGCGACCAGCTGCTGGTGCTCCGGGTTGGTGACCCGGCTTCCGTCGGCGTTGCGCTTGGAGACGGGCGGCAGGCCCGGATGCGGCAGCATGAAGCTGACGCGGCCGAAATCCCTGGGCTCCACCGGATCCTTGACCTTGATGCGATGGTCGCTGCCCTTCAGGCCGAAGCTGTTGGCCAGGCGCACATGGCGCTGGTTGCGCAGGGTGGGGGCCGAGAGCAGCGTGGCGCTGGTCACGATGGTGGCGGCCGCCATCGGCAGATGCGGTTCGTCCTCGACGCCGGTGTACCAGAGGCGCGAGGCGATCATGCCGGCGTTGCGGGGCTTCACCGCCACCGACGGGTGCTGCCACACGGGAGACCAGCTGATCTCGACGTCGGCGGCACGGCCGACGCCTGTCGAATGCCGCACGGCGTCGTCGAGCAGCACGGCCTGCTCCCGCAGGTCGAAGGCCGGCGTGGCCATCACCGCCGCGCCGTCACCGTCGCGCACCCGCGCCATGGCGTTGGAAAGCTCGTGCGCCAGCTTCGCCATCCGCTGCATCCGCGGCAGCAGCTCCCAGGCCGGCGAGCCGGGCGCCACGATGGCGCTGGTCGCATATCCGTCGAGCTTCATCTCATAGAGGGCCCGGGCATCGTTCAGGAATCCGGTGGCCTCATCATCATAGTCCAGCGCCAGCTCCGTCAGGCGGACGCGCTGCTTGCCGTCCAGCTTGGCGATGAGCGGCTGGACCTCCTGCAGCACAGCACCGGCGCCGAACATCGAGCGCTTGGCGCCGTAGGCGGACGCGGCGCCGTCGTTGAACCGGTCGGCCTCGTCGATGATCACGGCCGAGAAGCGGTGCTCCTCAGCGAGATCGACGGTGCGCCCCATGATCTGGCCCCAGAAACGCAGGTCGACCGCCGTCATGGCGTGCGTCGCCACGATGATGTCGGCCCGGGACGCCAGGTCGGCGGAGAGGCGGTAGAGGCGCTGCTCCTCGTCGGGGCAGGATCCCGTCAGCACCAGACGGTCCTCCGGCACAGCCTCCAGGCGGCCCTCGCCGGCGTCGCGCAGCCAGTCGATCAGCATTCCGCTCAACTCCGGCGCCGGCGTCACCCCGTCCGGAAGGTCCTGCGCGAGACAGAGCTCCGCCCAGTCCTCGAGTTCCTTGAGCGCGTGAACCGTATCCTTGTCGCCGCCATTGCCGACCAGCAGCTGGCGGTAGGCACGCACCCGGCTGGGGCTGACGAAATGCCGGCGGGAACGGCGGGCACGGATGACCGGCGCCCGCAGGCCCATCTCCTCCAGCGCCGCGGCTGCGACCGGGCCATCCTTCTGCACGATCTGTCGCTGCAGCTCGATCGTGTAGGTCGAGACAAGCGCCGGCCGACCGGTCTCGACCGCCTTCACCGCCGCAGGGATGAGGTAGCTCAGCGTCTTGCCGACGCCTGTACCCGCCTCGATGAAGGTGATGAAGCCGGAACCGGCGTCGATGGCGCGACTGTTCAGCTCCGCCACGGCGAGCTGGTCGGGGTTGGGCTCGAAGGCCCGGCCTTTCGCCTCGAAGGCCCTGGCCAAAACTCCGGCCGGGCCGAAGATCGCGTTGACGTCCATCAGACGGCCTCTTTCCGGTTGACCTTGGCGCCGGCCTTCTTGCCCCGGCCTTCGCCATCCGACCCGGCGGCCTTCTCCGAAGATGCCGCGAAGTCGAAGCGGTCGGAGATGATCGTGGCGCTGGCCTCCTTCCAGGCGTCGAGCGCCTGCTTCATGAACGCACCGTCGGCCTTGATGACCGTACCGGTCTCCCGGTCGATGCTGACCGATCCGATGGGCGTACGATCCTCTCCGGCGCCCTCGAATACCGAATACTCGGCCTTGAAGTAGCCGTAGCCGGTGCTCTCGTGGCCGCCGATGCGCGGCGCGAGGCCGACACGCGTCAGGCCGGCCAGGAGCAGGCCCAGCTCGGTCGGGGTCGCCCGGTTCAGGGTGAAGCCGTGGGTGAAGCGGGAACCGATCGCGATGCTGGCGGCGAAGCCGTAGGGCATGGAGACGGCGTTCTTGTAGCCCTCGTCCTTCTTGAGCTTCTCCTCCTCCTTCTCGAGGTCGGCGATCTGCTTCTCCAGCGCCTTCACCTCGGGATCGTTCGCCGGCCGGTCGGTCCGGCGCAGCTTGCTCAGCTGCAGGCCGGCCGTCTTCAGCTGGGTGCGGAGGGCGGAAACCTGACGGGCAACCGCGGTCATGTCGGCCCAGGCCTCGACGTCCTCCGTCTCCAGGGTCTCGAACAGGTTGGGGTTGCGGATGAACGGGTCGCGGCGAACGCCCTGACCGGCCTCGCCCGGAAGGTTGATCGCGGCGCTCGCGGTGCTGCCGCCGACCTGCTCCGGAATGGCGTGCTGAACGATCAGCTTGCCGGCGATCCAGGGCGTGGCGGAGCCGAACAGGCTGATGATGGGGTTGCGGGCACGCAACTCCTCCTGGTTGACCAGGTCCGCCAGGTCCTGCTTCTCGGCTCCCTTCACGCCGCCGATGGCGTTGAAGTAGAAGTCCTCCAGCGTCCACGGGCTGCGGCGTCCCCCGAAGGCCGTCCGGAAGTCGGGATGGGCGATGATGGCTTCGCGCACCTGCTCGGCCGTCAGGTTGCGCAGCATTCCCTTGAAGGTCTCGCCCGGGATGAAGGGCACCAGCACGGTGGAGCCGTCTTCCAGCACGGCCTTCATCCGTGGCACGGTCATCTTGGCCTCGGGACGGGTGATGACGATCGGGCTCGCGGCGGTGAGCGTGCCCTGCAGGTGGATGCTCTTGGTGGTCATGCTGGCATTCCCTCTTGGAAGGACGGGCGGGACGGATTGCGTCCGGGCGGATGGGTGGAGACGGTCAGGCGGCGTCGGTCCCGGTGTCTTCGACCGGGTCGACGACCTGGCTGGCGATCTTCTCGGCCAGCTTGAATTCCTCGGAGGTGCCCGACGGCATCTCGAACAGCAGGCTGCCGATGCGGGGATTGGCAGCCCTGAACCTGTTCAGCTCGTCGGTGTCCTTCTTCGACCGGTCGGGACCGGCAGACAGCAGGCTCCGCATGCGCCGGACCTTCTTCACCTCCGAGGCGCTCAGGCCCTGGAGACTGGCGACGAGCCTGTCGGCGACGGCGCGGTCCACCTGATGGCCATCGGGGCCGCTGATCTGGACCACGCCGCGGCCGAAGTTGACGCCGACGGGATAGGAGGCGTTCTTGCCCGTCACCATCACGACATAGGGTGGCGCCGGCGGATCGCGCAGCAGGGCTGCCAATGCCTTGGCGGCGACGCCCTCCTTCTCGGTCGGATAGGCGATCTCCAGCTCGTCCGGCAGATCCTGGGCGGGCGCGACCTTGGTGACGATACGGGCGACGTGCGGCCCGGCGATCACGATGTTGCCCTCGGCGATACAGGTGCCCCCGGACGAATTGTCCCGGGCACCGGGACGGGGGCCGTCCTTCACCGGGTCCCATGTGTCGCGCTTGGAGGCGATGGCGATCTGGGCTCGGCAGACGCGCTTGTCGCCATAGAGCTGCCGATCTGTGGCGCCACAGATCGAGCAGGCTGTGCCGAGTGGTTGGGGCGCGACCTTGATGCGGCCCAGGAAGTAGCGCAGGACGTAGCGGTAGGCCATCTGGCGGCCGGGCTCGGCGCAGACCACCGCTTCAGGATCCGCGGTCGGGAGAAGCAGCGACTCGTCCACCGGAGAAAGCTTCTGGCGCCCCATTTCAGCTCTCCACCATCTTCGGGCCGAGGAAGCCGTAGCCGAAGCATTTCTGCGGACCCACGCCCTTCAGCAGGAAGGCATGCGCGGCCGCGGCGTCGGTCACCTCGACCTCAACCTCGAAGGCGACGTCCGGCTGCATGACCTCGCCGACGCCCCGTGACAGCTTGCGCATGACCCTGGCCTTGCGGGCCCGGGTGATCTTCGGTTCCGCCAGGAGCCTCAAGCCGCTGCCCTCGGCCGAGAGGCGCTGTACGATCCAGTCGCGATAGGCCTCGGACGGCGATCCTGCACCCTCGGCCGCGTCGCGGATGAAGGGCCTGCCGGATCGCTTGGCGGCACCGCTGCGGCGCAGCGGCACGACCCTACCCTGCAGGCGGCATGTGCCCGGCAGCGTCACAGGCGTCTGCTGGATGTTCATCACGATGCCGTTCAGCAGGTCGGGATGGACATCCTCGCTGCCGTTGCCGGGCAGGACGGTCCCAGTTGACCATCCCTCGATGATGATGGAAACGTCGTCCATCTCCACGATGCGCCAGGGCCGGATGGCGCCCGGGGCGAACAGCGCGGCCAGGGCGGATTTCACGACGTAGCCGGTGTCGGCGGCCGTCCGGGCGTCCGAGGCGATAGCGAGGCGCAAGGCCTGGGGCGCATCGATCTCCACGCGGGTGAGAAGCAAGGTGTCCATCGGACCGGATCTCGTCTGCGGTGGCTATCAGAGATACATAGTCCGGAGGGAATTCCGGTGTCAATGCGTTTGTGATATCTCAGAAGCGAATGGCTACCAGTTCGGCTCCAGCTCCGGCGCCTCTTCCTTCCCGGAGATCCCGTCCATCTCGGCGACCAGCACGGGGTCCACCGTGGGCTGCGGCTCCGGTTCCCAGCGGTAGCTCTGCGACAGCGCCGGATCCGCAAAGAGCCCGTCCCGCGCCGGCAGCAGCCGGCCCCTGCCCTCGCCGTTCCAGCTCATCAGCATCTTCAGGGCGTGCGGCATCACCCGGCTCTGGCAGCGGTCGAGATGCAGGATCTCGCCGCGGGTGGTGTTCACCCGGACGATCCGCTCCAGCGGGTCCGCCTCGAGGATCTCGCGCAGCTCGGTAGCTGTGGTGATCTCGCGGTTATGGGGATGGCGGTTCAGCATGATGAGGATGTTCTCCGCTTCGCCGGAAAATCCAATCCTTTCGGCAGGATTACGCAGCTGTTGATCACGCAACCGGGGTATAGTATATCACAGACGCCATTCACAGCTTCGTACCGGTAGAAGGGACTTCAGAGCATGGCCGACGGTCAGGACGTGGGCGGCATTGCCGCCGAGCGGCTCCGCAGCTTCATCGAGCGCATCGAGCGCCTCGAAGAGGAGAAGAAAGGAATCGCCGACGACATCAAGGATATCTACGCGGAGGCAAAGGGAACCGGGTTCGACGTTTCCGTCATGCGTCAGATCATCCGTCTCCGCAAGATGGAGAAGAACGATCGGCAGGAGGCCGAGGCCATTCTGGAACTCTACATGTCGGCACTCGGCATGGACTAAGGTCCGCCCGATACTTGTAGCGGCAGCGACAGGCCCCGCCGAGAAAATCGGCGGGGCTTTCGGCTTTCGCAGATCGCCTCCCGTCACGGCGTCGGATCGTCGCCATCCTCCTCCTCGGTCGTCGCGGCGCTGGCGTCCAAGGAGGGGTCTGCCTCGATGGCGTCGCGCACCGCTTGGATGTCCTCCATGGCGCGCTCCAGCAGGCGCAGCGCCTCCTCCTTGTCGGTCGCGGCCTCCTTCATCTCGATCCAGAGGAAGTCGAACAGCGTATCGCCGGTGCGGCCGGTCGCGACGTCCCGCTCGACCGCGACCGGGTCATCCGGGTCGATCGACATGTGCTGGACGTTCGGATAGGACCGCAAGAGCTTCAGCTGGAAGGGATTCGGGGAATTGCCGGTCATGGGGCGCTCCTGGTGCTTCGATTGATCTCACAGCGCCAGGATGAATCCCCGAAGTGAAAATGCGTCTGTCCCTCCGGGCTGCGCGTCAGGCGGCGAGCCAAAGCTTGCGAACCACCCGCCTGGCAGCGCGGCGGACCCCCTGGACGGCGCCGGTCAGCCCCGGCCGTGGCGCCATGTCGTCCAGCGTGCAGGGCCCGATGAACGGGATGTGGCGGGGCACATTGAACCGGCGCAGCTTGATGATGCGGCCCGGATGGGCGCCCAGCGACGCCAGGACCTCGCCCTCCGTCAGGGCGCTGACGTCGCGCACCGTCTCCATCCGCTCGCGCACGAGATCGAGACTGGGCGCCCGCCGCGGCGCGCCCGACGGCGGCCGATGCGAATCCTCATCGACCAGCTGGCGCCGGATCTCGGTGGCGTCGCCGCCACCGGCACGCCGCAGCAGGCTCAGGGCCGCCTCCGCCGCCTCCGCTTCCTGCCGTCCGACGTAAACGTCTCCGATCTGGCCCAGCAACTGATGGTCAAGGCCGCCGCCGGCGGTGTACCGGCGCAGGGAGAACAGGTCGAGGGCGCTCAGGACGAAGCCGACACCGGCGGCGCGCGCAATGGTGAGGCTCTCGATCAGGGCCGGCCCGCAGAACGGTTCCGCGTCCGCCAGGAAGGTCAGGAAGGGCCGCGCGGGGCGATCGGACGCAGGCGGTTCCTTCTGGATGTGCACCAGCTCCTGGAGGATGTAGCGGGAGATCAGGCGGCAGAGCTGGAGGTCGGCGCGGCATCGCTCCAGACTGGGGAGCGCCAGCACGACGATCTGGCGTTCCCGCACCGCCTCGCCCAGCGCCAAGCCGCGGGAGCCGTTCGCCAGCGCGCCGCCGGTGCTGTCCAGGAGCGGCAGGATGGCGCCGACAAGCAGATCATCGAGCTCCTGGATGTCGGCCCTGGTCATGGGCGGCTGCTCCCGCCCCTCGGCCAGCGCCTGCAGGTCGATGCCGAAATGGCCGTCGAGCATGGTCTCGGCGCGCAGGCGAACGGCGGTGGTCAGATCCAGTCGCCCCTCCTTCGGACCGGCGACGAGGCGCAGGAAGTGCTCAGGCCGCAGGAAGCTCAGGATGAAGTCGAGCGACAGGTCGGCGTCGCCATTGTCGCGCAGCTCGGCCAGGATCTCGGCGGCGATCCGCAGATAGTGCCGGGCGAAACAGCCCGCCCGGCTGGTGGCGGAGATATCCAGGGCACCCGATGGCGGATCGTCGACCGAGCCGAGCACCAGCTCGCAGAGCATGTCTCCGATCTCCCTAATGCTGAGATCGGAGAAGGGATTGAAGATACCGGCATGACTGTCGCCGTCACCTCCCGGCCCGAGGTTGATCAGCTGGAGATCGTCTTCCCGGCCGGCGGCCTGGGCGTAGTGGCGGATGTCCCGCAGCGCCCGGCCGTCGCCATGGGTGTCGACGAAGAGCAGCCCAAGGCCGTTGCCGATGGCGTTGGCGGCGGCGCTGAGCGCGGCCTCGCGACGGCCGGAGCCGACATGCCCGAGATGCAGGGAGTGCCGCAGCAGGTCGGCATCGGTGGCCCAGAGCGGCCGGCGGGAGCCGTGCACATGGCCCAGAAGATGAGGGGCGGTCCTCTGATGAGTGGCGGTCATGGTCGTCCTCGAATTTCCGGAACAAGCGGCCTGGCCTGCCGTTGCGGGATGGAATTGCGAAGGATGTAGCCGGAATGCGATCCAACGCACGCTCCGAGTGGCCGGTCGCGCTCCGGACGCTCTTGACCGGCGGACCGGCCGGCGGAGTAGACTCCCCTCTCCGCCCCTCGAGGAGCCGCCGTTCATGATCCTGGATGTCTATGTGCCGGCCCCCGGATCGCCAGCCGCCGATCACATCAGGCATGCCAGCGCCATTCTGAGCGATCCCCGCCGGACCCGGGACGGCCGCGTGCTCATCTACTTCGAGGGAAACCTGAACGGCGCCACGAACCTGACCTGGTACCGTGAGCGCCTGGCGTGCGCCGCCGGGCGCCTGGTCACCAGCTACCCGACCGTGGCCCAGGCCCGCATCCCTGCGAACCAGCTGCATCTGGTGGCCCGCTATGACGCGGCCCGCTACGTTCTGACCGACGTGCTCAACCAGATCGCGCTGGAGGCCTACGCGATGGAGCAGATCCACGAGATCCAGGGACGCTCGCTTCCCCCGGGCGACGTCGACTGGGCGGTGGCGGCGAACCTGGTCAACGTCGGCGCGACCATGCTGGCCCGGGCCGAGCATGAGAACGGGGACGCCTTCTATCGCTCGCTGGCCGGCCAGATCTTCCGCTTCCGCCTGGTGGAGAAGACGGTGCGCTGCTTCGAGCCGACCGATCCGGCGATCCGGGCCATCCTCGATGGGAAGCTAGACGAGCAGGAAAAGCGCCTCGCCTTCGGCGACCTGAGGTGTCGAAGGCGACGCATCAGGGTCTGAGGAGGCAACGCGGTAACAGCCACGCCAGCTCAGGGCTGCCGGGCGCCGACCGTGTTCCAGGCCCGGCAGATGGCATCGGCCTCCCGCTCCCAGGTGTCGAGGATGGCCTGGCGGTAGCTCATCGCGCTCTCGATGTAGGCGGCGCCCCAGGGGGAACGGCCGCCGGCGTCCACGAGCATGGGCGCAGCACCCGCCACGGGATAGAGATCCAGCACCGCGACCGTGTCCTCGACGTGCCGCCAGAGCCAGGAATGCTCGCTGCCCCGGCGCATGAAGTAGCCGTCGGCGACCCGCCAGGCGCTGCTGTCGCCGGTGATGCGGAGAAAGGCGCGAGCCAGCGCGTGGCATGACCAGAAGCGCTTGGGCGGCCCCGCCAGGCGGCTCATCCGCGGCGCCTCGACCGCGTCGTCCCCTGGATCCGGCAACGCCGTCATGAAGGCGGTAGCGTCGGCCAGGTCGCCCAGCAGGGTTTCAGGCAGGATCTGCTCGCGGAAAACATAAGGCGTCACGGTCGTATCCTTTCAGTCCGGCTCGATCACCCCGTCGCACAGCCAGCGCCGGCGGACCTCGCCTGTGGTGGCCAGGCCCTCGATGAGCTTCTTCATGGCCCCCTCGCAGTCGATCCTGCTGCGGAAAAGGGTCGGCAGAACCACGGGCGGCTTCGCCAAGGCCGGAGTTTTCGCCAGGGCCGGCGAGTTCGGGTCGGTCCAGATCACCCCGATCCAGAGGGCGTAGCTGATGTCCTTCTGACGGTCCTGGTCGGCGGCGAAGGCCGCCCCGGCCGGAGCGACTGCGACGAGACAGGCTGCTACGAGACAGGCTGCTACGAGACAGGTAGCGATGAGGCGGCGGATCTGGCGCATGAGTGTCTCCGGTCGGCTTGACGGCTCAGCTATGAACGCGCCAGACCGGCACCGCGGCCAGCGCGACGGCCAGTTCTAGCCGAGGGGTACCGCCGCGTCACGACGGAGCTGCCGGCTGCGACCGCGTAGTGGGGTGGCAGGCCCACCGCAGCGGCCGGATGGCCTTCGCCATGCGCGTTCACCTCCACGGCGTGCCCCTCCGGCTTCTCGCCGAAGAACATCAGGGTGCGGGCTCCTCCGTCTCGACCGCCTCGCCGACCGGCTCCTTCTCGGCCCCGTCGCGGCGGGCCTCGATCTTGGCGCGCGCAGCCTGCCAGCCCTCCAGGGACCAATGACCCGGGCAACCGGCCGTCACGCGGGCGGCGATCAGGTCGCCTGTCTCCAGCAGGAAGTCGCAGAACTGGTCGAGCGGCATGACCGTCTCGACCCCGTGCTCGTCGCGCAGCTGCACGTCGGCGGCACGGGCGTGGATCTTCAGGTCCGGCATGTGGATGCTGGCCACCCACCGGCTCATGTCGTGGAAGGTGTCCCAGTCGAAGGCGCGGTCGTCGTCCTCGCTCTCGGGCGGCCGCGGCACGTCCTGCAGGCCGCCGCAGTCGACCGCGTCCGACATGTTGGAGAGCAGGTCGATCCAGCTCCACTCGACCATCTGCTCGGGCTGGCCCCACAGGACCTTGCCGGCGACGGTCAGGCGCAGGTCGCCCAGGGTGACGTCGTCGATGACGCCGGCCTCGGGGCCGGTCCAGGCCAGCTCCAGCTTGAGGGGCCCCTTCTCGATGATGTGCATCAGGCGCTCCTGCCATGGTTGTTGGCCTCGGCCGCGCGCCGGGCCTGTTCGATCATCTCCGCGGCCGTCGCTTGGGTCTGCCTGTGCCAGGCTCAAAGCCCGACCACGACGGATGCGGCGAAGGGGCCACAGGTGAATTTCACCGCCCAGGGCGTCGTGCCATCGGGAAACGGGCCGACGACGCCGCCGAGCGCCACCAGCGTGCCGATGGCGAAGTCGGTCCAGAAGTACCGGACGGACGGCGGCATCAGGAAGCCCCGTCCTTCTTGGCGCCCCGCGCCGACTTCAGCACCAGGTAGAGGAAGGCGGCCAGGCCGGCGCCCAACACCAGCGTGCCGATCAGCGACACGGCCTTGCCGAGCATCCAGAGGAGCAGCAGCGTGGCCACCGCGGCAAGGGGGATGAGAATGAGCTTCCGCAGGTTCACCATGGGAGTTCATCCTTGGATGGTGGAGACCTGTTCCGCATCCGGAACGACCTTGAAGGTGAGCGACACGGCAAAGGCGTCCTCGTGGCCGGCGTTGAGGCTAAGCCAGCGGATCGTTGCGGAATGCACCCCAGGCAGGGCGGAGACATCCGGCAGCTGCGTGGCCTGCCGCACGCCGCCGCAAATTGCCTTTGCCTCGGCGACAAGTGTCTCGAACTCGGCCCAGGAGATCTCCCGCAGAGGCCAGTCCTTGTGACGGCAGCCCATGTAGGGCATCAGGCCGCCGCCGGTCCGGCCGGGGGCGGTGATCACCAGAAGCGGCCGCTGGACGGCGACGGCGTTGGCGAGGGCGGCCTGGAGGGAGATGGTTGACATCTGCTTGTCCTTTCAGCCGCGCAGGTTCGCGGCGCGCATGATGCTGTTGACGCCGTAGAGGATGCCGAGGAGGACCGCGCCGATGCCGACGCCGATGCCCATGTCGCGGTTGCTCTGGTCCAGCAACTCGGCGGAGACCGGCATCAGGCAATACACGGTCCAGACCGCTGCGAAACTGGCGAAGGTGAAGCAGGTACCCGCATAGCCATGGCAGCGCTCGATATGCGCCTTGGTGCGCTCCTTGCGCATATCCCGTTCGAACTCCAGGCGACGGGTGGCGATCGCCGCGTCGGCGGAGCGTTCCAGCGCTTCGGCGATGCG
>Ga0196963_10000941_pt1 | contig 21942 bp, 24 predicted proteins | sample S1_5metaG_FD_148600 | JGI IMG/M metagenome (GOLD analysis project Ga0196963, IMG submission 148600) | Soil microbial communities from Anza Borrego desert, Southern California, United States - S1_5 | ecosystem: Environmental > Terrestrial > Soil > Desert | place: USA: California | collected... | reverse complement strand
TGAAATACCGTTTTTCAGTGACACCTAGCTTAATTAGTACTTGTTCAAACTCTTGGCGGCGTGTCTCGCCATAACCGCGGGAATTGGCATCGGTGACTAAGACAACCATCGCACTGGCACCGACTTTTGCGGCTGCCGCTAAATACGCACCAGCGGCACAGACTTCGTCGTCCGGGTGCGGCGCAAAGAACATAATTCGGTCGTTCTTCTTCGGGCTGGGCAGCGGCTCAAGAGTTTGACCGGCACGTTTGTCCTGCTGCAGCCACGGGCCGATCAGTGACCCGACTACATGTCGCCACATCGGATAGCTCATGGCCGTAGTATACGCAAAAACCCGCCAAAAGGCGGGTAATGCGGAAACCGATAAGCCGGGTTCTGTTTAGGCAACCATCTCTCTAATGCGTTGAGACCAAGTATTTGGTGGCGAGACCACCACGGAGCTCGTTGTCCCTTTCGGAACATCAGAACTTGTTAAATACTGGCCCGCTCAACTTGCACCACGCTGGGTTTGGCCTTCACGACGCATTACTGCGCGTGCTGTGAGCTCTTACCTCACTTCTTTTCACCCTTGCCTGTTCCGGCTCAGTTAGGAGGTGCCGTTCGAATGAACGGCACAGGAGCTAGTTTTGCGTTGTGTTTTCTTGACGAGAAAACTCCTTCAGTTTCGTTTTTTCATCTCGCGTCATCCTGTGACCTGGTACCAAGAGCCAAGCGGACTTCCATTCACTGCTGGCTTGATTAAACATGACTTCTGCTTGGACTATTGCATCATCATCGCTAGAGGATTCGACTGAGAGTCTTTTAACGAAAGTATCGGGACGTCGGCCAAGTTCCTTGAACAACTTTGCGTGGGCAAAGCTCTTGAAGGAAGATAGCTTACAGAGAACTAGGGTGTATTTTTCCATACAACCTCCTAACTGAGCCGGGCATCGGCGGTATTGTCTCTGTGCCACTTTCCCTAATCTTGCGACCGCCAGCCGTTAGCTGGAGCGCGTCTCTGCGGTGCCCGGACTTTCCTCACTTGTTAAAGCGCGGTTGCTTCGGTTTCGGGCTCAATACTAGCAGGTTTTGGCCTCAAAATCGAGGACTAGGGCATGAAAACTTGACAGAGGGGCTATACTAAAGCTGTCGGCTAAGCACTCACGTTCTCACGCCAGGCGGCGTACGAAGTATTATCGGTCGCATGAGGAACGAGCCTTAGCACATCCCTGATCCGAGGCGGCCTTCACTCTCCTTTAACCGCCCGGATCTTTTTTACCCCTTCAGGCAAAAGCTGGTGCGATGCAGGGGGCAGAAGCCAAGCTCTTGAATGGCGTGCCGGTGGGATTTGGTTGCGTAGCCAGCGTTTTGATCCCAGTGATAGTCGGGGTAAAACCGGTGATAGATCGACATTAGTTGATCCCGATGCACTTTGGCCACAATCGAGGCCGCCGCTACCGGATAAAAAAGTGAGTCACCGTGAGTTGCCCGGATAAACCGGTGATCGGTCGGCAACGAGTAGTGGTCAGTCAGCACCAGATCAGCTTTCAGGGTTTTTAGGGCGCGGCTATAGGCTCGCCTAAGGGCTTCCTTCATGCCGATTTGATCAATCTCTTGATTGCTGGCGGTGCCGAAGCGAATTCGCAGACAATCCTGGTGTAAAAGTTGAGCGAGATTAGTACGCTGACTCTTGGCGAGCAATTTTGAATCCGTTATACCGTCAAGACAACGTTTGACCTCGACAGCTGCCACCACGACTGGCCCAGCCAGAGCGCCGCGGCCGACTTCGTCAACACCGATAATTGAGCGGTAGCCAAGGTTTTGGAGTTCGCGAAAAAGAGAGTACTTAGGCGCGGCTAGCGGCTTTTTGAGCTTTGGTGGCATTCGCAGTTTCTTGGTTGAGAAACTTGCCCGTCACCGATTTCGGATCACTCATGATCTGTTCCGGTGTCCCAACCGAAACGATCATACCACCTTTGTTACCGCCGTCAGGTCCGAGGTCGATAATCCAATCGGCGCAGCGGATAACGTCGGTATTGTGTTCGATGATAATAACCGTATTGCCCCGGTCGACTAACTGGTAGAGGACGCTAAGGAGCTTCTGAGTATCCTCAAAGTGCAGGCCGGTCGTTGGCTCATCGAGGATATAAACAGTTTTACCGGTTTCGCGCTTGGCCAGCTCGGTTGCCAGCTTGATCCGTTGGGCTTCACCGCCAGAGAGCGTTGTCGCCGGTTGCCCCAACCGCATATAGCCAAGGCCCACCGCCTGAAGAACCGAGAGCTTTTCAATGACTTCCGCCTGATCGTCAAAGAAACGGACGGCTTCTTCGACGGTCATGTCGAGGATGTCACTGATATCTTTGCCCTTGTACTTAATCTCCAACGTTTCGGCGTTATACCGCTTGCCGCGGCACTCGGGGCAGATAACGTAGACATCCGGCAAGAAGTTCATCTCGATTTTGATCTGACCATCGCCTCGGCAGTTTTCGCAACGGCCGCCGCGCAGATTGAAGCTGAACCGTGACGGGTCGTACCCTCGGTTCATTGATTCTTGGGTGTTGGCAAACAACTCGCGGATCGGGCCCAGTGCCCCGGTGTACGTCGCTGGATTGCTCCGCGGCGTCCGGCCGATGGCTGACTGATCGATGTTGATGATGTTGTCGATGTATTCGATGCCTTCAATTTTTTCGTGCGGCGCGGGGTCTTCGCTGGAGGTGTGAAAATGGGCTTCTAAAGCTCGAGCCAAGGTATCTTCCACTAACGTCGATTTGCCCGAGCCGGAAACACCGGTCACACAAATTAACCGGTTTAACGGGAATGACACGGTGACGTTCTTAAGGTTGTTGCCGGTAGCGCCGTGAACTGTTAGCTGCTCTTCGGCGTGTTCATGCCGGTGGTCTGGTAAAGAAATGATTTTATTACCAGAAAGGTAAGCGCCGGTGATGGATTTGGGATCCTTGACGATTTGATGCAGCGTTCCTTCAGAGATAATCTCACCGCCGCGTTCGCCGGCCCCGGGTCCCATATCGATGATGTGATCAGCCCGCAGCATCGTTTCTTTGTCGTGTTCGACGACGATCACCGTATTGCCGCGTTCTTTTAACTCCTTAATTGTACTCAGCAGCTTGTCGTGGTCGCGCGGATGCAGACCGATAGAAGGCTCGTCGAGAATGTAAATGACGCCTGTTAAGCCAGCGCCGAGCTGGGTGGCCAAGCGGACCCGTTGGGCCTCGCCTCCGGCCAGGGTTGAGGTAGTTCGGTCGAGCGTCACGTAGCTCAAGCCGACCTCGAGCAGGTAGGCCAGTCGGGAAGTCACTTCTTTTAAGATCGGTACGGCGATCGCTTTGTGTTTTTCGGGGATCGATTTAGCTAGGTCGGCAAAAAAGGTCTGAGCTTCCTCGATCGACATTGAAGTTGCGTCGATAATATTTTTGTCGTTGATTTTGACCGAGAGCACTTCAATCCGAAGCCGTTGACCGTGACAGGACTGACAGACCTTCTCGACCATGTATTTTTCAATTTCTTGGCGCAAGTAATCCGAGTCGGTTTCCCGGTAACGGCGCTCCAAGTTCGGCAAGATACCTTCGAACACTTCTTCCTCGCTACCTTCTTCGACTTTTTCGCCGTAAAGAAGGATATCCATGGTGGAAACTGGCAGTTCACCCACCGGTGTGTCCAAACTGAATTTATACTTGGTGCTTAAATCGTTGAGAATTTTTTGGTACCAGTTGGCGTGGCTGGTGGTTCGGCTCCAGGGACGGACAGCGCCTTCAGCCAAGGTTAGGCGGGGATTGGGGATAACCAAGTCGCGGTCAGCGACCATCTGCACTCCCAGACCTTGGCAGACCTGGCAAGCCCCTTCAGGATTATTGAACGAAAATAGCCGTGGTTCGATGTCGGGAAACTGCCAGCCACACTTGGTACAGGCAAATTTTTGTGAATAGAACTCCTCTTGGTCGCCGCTAACGGCAATTAACAGCCCGTTGCCGAATTTGAGGGACTTCTCAACCAGTTTTAATAGGTCGATGTAGGCTAGCTGTTCGGACTGCTCGTTGGAAACCGGGAAATCAACCTTGCCGGTCAGGAACTCGATGGTGTGGCGCTTATTTTTATCTAAAGCGAGATCGATAGCTTCCTGGATGTCCATTTCAGTCCCATCAACCCGGACCCGGGCGATACCCTGTTTCTTACCTTGCTTGAGGTGGAATTTATGCTCGCCTTTACGGTTGTGAATCACTAGGGCGTAGATGGTGACTTTAAGGTGGTCGTCGCTCCGGAAATGTTTCAAGATTTGGCGGGTAATGGCCTCGGTTGATTGCTGAGTGATAGCGATACCGCATTTCGGGCAGTAAGGGGTGCCGACACGGGAAAAGAGTAGTCGAAGAAAGTCGTAAATTTCCGTTGCGGTGGCTACCGTTGAGCGCGGGTTACGGGCAGCGGTTTTTTGGTCGATAGCGATGGCCGGTGCCAAACCTTCGATGTAATCGAAATCAGGTTTCTCAATCTCACTGAGGAATTGGCGAACAAACGAACTGAGCGACTCGATATAGCGTCGCTGACCCTCGGCAAAAATAGTGTCAAAAGCCAGCGATGATTTACCAGAGCCCGAAAGACCGGTCACTACCGTGATCTTATTTTTGGGAATCTCTACCGTTAGATTCTTCAAGTTGTGGGTACGCGCCCCAACCACGCGGATGACATCACTTGAGGATGTACTCTGACGAGCTGATGCTGTATTCATTTCACGAGTTTCCAACGAGTGAAAGAAATTGTAATTTCATTTCTCCTTATGTTTGTTCAAAGCCTGTTTCCGATTGCAGAAACTGCCTGCCATTCTAACGTATTTCGCCGCTACCATCAAGAGCTCAAGGGCTTGCAAATAAACGGGTATGCGCTACAAAAGAGACAGTAATAAACGTCAAACAAGGAGGTATATGCTCAAGGGTACGACCGCAAATGGAGAAACCAGTGGTCCAGGAACGACAGTCGGTGTTAACGTCGCCTTGTCCGGAACACTCAAGGATCAGAACGACATTCATATTTACGGGCTGATTGATGGGGAGGTCATTTCGGAACGGACCGTCACCGTGGGCAAGACCGCCCAGGTCAAGGGTCCCGTTCGAGGCAATATCGTGACGATTGCCGGCGTTGTCCGAGGATCGATTGACGCCGCCGAAAAACTGGAGTTGCTTGATTCGGCCAAGATTTTTGGCAGCATCTCAACCAAAGACCTGGTCATTCACTCCGGTGCTATTTTTGTTGGCAAATGCACTATGCCTTCTGATTTTGACGAAAGCGGCGAACCGGTGGCGACCGATGAAGAAGCAGTCCCGGTTCACGTAGAGACGACCGCTTCAGAATCAGACACATCAGAAGAACTGGCCTCGGCCGATACCGGCGAAGCTGACTTAAAACCCGAAGAGGAATAATAACCGCGGGCGGCAACGCGACCCCCGTGTTTAGATAATGTACTACTACATCCTCGAGGCTCCATCGAATCGGGCGGTGCGACAAACGTATCAGCGTTTGCGCGATACTTTGACGAACCTTGGTATCGCGGGGGAGATGGTAGCTTCTAGCCCAGCGCGGACACCCGAGGAGCTAACAGTCATGGGCCTGGAGAAGGGATACTCAACGATCGTTGCGGTCGGTGGCGACTATCACATCAATCAAATCGCTACTATCGTCATGAACCGGGCCGTGTTGGGCATCGTGCCGATCAACGCTTCCAAACAGGTTACGGATCTAATCGGTGTGACCGATATCAAGGCAGCGGCCGAGTCACTGAAGTTTCGTCGTTTAACGACGGTCAGCACTATTTTAGTTGAACCTGACCTGCCCATTTTTCTTAACGCTGAGATCATCCCGCCGAAAATGGCTAAAATCAGCCTGGTTATCGATAACCGGGTTCGAGCCTTCGCTTACTTTAATAGGGCGGTGATTAATCGTTCGCTCGAGATCGAGATTACTAGTACCCATCTGACCGAAGCCAAAAAGCTATTTGGTCTGTTTGAAATGGGCGGTAACGTTATTACTTCGGAAAGTCATTTTCACGGCCGGAGTATCCGGATTGTGACCGATCCCGAGCTGCCGTTACTGGTAGCGGGCAAGCCGATTGCTCAAGCTCCCGTGACGCTAAGATTGCTCCCCGAGTCCTTGAAAGTGATCACCCGCCGTGGTACAGTTTCCTAGACAATGACTGTTACCGCCACACGGCTCAGTTTTGTTGGCACGTTAACCGAAATTATTCCGGTTGCTTTGGTGTAGGAGTTGACAATTAACGACCGCGAGCATCGCATCAATCACGAAATACGGGTTCCGAGCGTCCACTTAATCTTGGACGACGGTAGCTCTCGCGGTACGATTCCGACCCAAGAAGCAATCCGGCTGGCACGCGAAGCGGGCTTAGACCTGGTGGAAATTGCGCCCAAAGCCGAACCGCCGGTGGCCAAACTGCTTGATTACAACAAGTTTCGCTACGAGCAGGAGAAAAAAGCTCGTCACTCCGCTAAAGCCGCCAAAAACCCGCAGATGAAGGAAGTCCGGTTGAGTTTTGGCATTGGTTCCCATGATATTGAGACCAAGGCCAAGCGAGCCAAGGAATTCTTCGATGAAGGTCACTTCATCCGAGCCTTCATTGTCTTGCGGGGTCGGGAAAATGTCTTCCCAGACAAGGCGAAACAAACACTGGAAGCCTTTCGAGTTGCCACCGACGCCGTCGTCGAGCAGCCCATCACCCACGTCGGTAACAAGGTCCAAGTTATTTTGAAGCCAAGTAAACATAAAGAAAATGCCCAAGATTAAAACCCGAAAAACTTTGAAAAAACGAATTGTCGGCACCACCGCTGACCAGCTTTTGCGTCTCCGTAAGCAGTCAAATCAGCACCGGGCCCGCTTTAAATCGAGCCGAAGCTTGCAAAACTCCGGTCATACCCAGAAGGCAACCCGAACGATTTCTAAGAAGATCAAGGTCTTTGTAAAGTAATGGCACGAGTTAAACGGGGCTTACAAGCCCGCAAACGACATAAAAATGTATTAGCCCAAGCCAAGGGTTATAAGTTGGGTCGCAAAAATATTTTCCGTTTAGCCAAACAGGCGGTTTTGAAAGCCGGCCAGTACGCGTATCGGGATCGACGCAATAAAAAGCGTGAATTCCGCAAGCTCTGGATCGTTCAGCTTAACGCTGCGGCTCGAGCCCACGATATGAGTTACAGCAACTTTATCCACGGTCTAGAGAAAGCTAACCTTAATTTGAACCGTAAAGTCTTGGCTGAAATGTCGATTAAGGCGCCAGAGCAGTTTGCTGAAGTTGCCAGTAAAGTTAAAAGCGCTCTCAAAGACTAAGCGCGTCGTCGGCTCACTAATTTTTGCATCATCGAACCGAGTTGTTGGCGGTTAATTTTCGGGCCGTGGAGCCGCCAAAAGGCAAAATACGTACCGATTATTAACAGTAAGTACGCCGCGGCTTCCAGTCGGGATAAGCCCTCGCCAAAATCGGCTTTCAACGTCTTGAGGAGAAACTCACCTAAGAAGAGACCCTCAATAGCAAGAAAAAGAATCGCCCCATCCTGGAGTTTCTGTTGGTGCCAGAGGCGCCAGAGAACGGCGACCAACAACACTGCCCAGATCAAACTTAGTAAATCGACGGGATATGTCCCGTTGATTGTCAGGAAGGTGCCGGCTCGCCCAACCGTACAGGCAGAGAGGTGGCAACCGAACTTACCGATCGCCCATCCAATGAGAAAGGCGATCAGACCGACATCGAGCATGATCCACGCCGGTGCTTTCTCCTGGCGGATATGGTAGAGAAACACCAAGAAGCCAGTGATAATACCGGTCAGAGCCACTAAGCCGCCCTGCCAAAAGTAAAAGATTTGCCAGAAACTCTGAAATTGCTCGGCGTAGAGAATATAGTAGCCAACACGGGCACCGATCAAACCTCCGAGCAGACTATAAAGGACGACGTCAAACAGGTGTTGGGTTGGCAGCTTGCGGCTCCGGGTCAGTCGGTAAAGCACTAATCCGGCCACCAAAGCTCCCAGCGCGATAAAGCTACCAAACGAATACAATTTAAATTGTCCGACAGAAAATAATATTGGGTACATCCCAAGTCCGGTTTCCACTATGCCAAACCGATACTGTTGAGTCAATCGACAGGGGTGACGAACCAACCTGAAACGGCTAAAATGCCCTGGGGTGGTTAGCTCAGTTGGTAGAGCGCTACATTCACACTGTAGAGGTCACTGGTTCAAGTCCAGTACTACCCACTTCTTGGAGCGGGTTGCCATTGTCAACATTCCCAATTAAAGGAGAATTCTTTACAATGAGTCGATCATGAGGAGATTCAGTAGCGTCGTTGAAGTCGTTAAGGTGGTGGCCATCGTCTTCCTCTCGGCCATTATTATCCGCACATTCGTTTTTCAACCGTTTGTCGTCGAAGGTTCCAGCATGGAGCGAACCTTTCATAACGGTGAGTACCTCTTTATCGAAAAAGTCTCCTACAAGGTAAAGACTCCGAAACGCGGCGATGTCGTGGTTTTCCGTTACCCGAGAGATATCCGCTACAATTATATTAAACGCATCGTTGGACTGCCGGGTGAAACCGTTCAGATTAAGCAAGGTAACGTCTACATCAACGGTAATCAATTGTCTGAGGAATATATTCCCGCCACCCAGGCGACACTCGTCGACAATAATCCTGATCTTAATTACGAGGTGACGCTTGAAGACGACCAATTCTTTGTTTTGGGCGATAATCGTGACCACTCTTCAGATTCACGGGAGTGGGGACCGCTCGACCGGAAATTTATTATCGGTCGGTCCGCTTTAGTCCTCTACCCGCAATCGAATTTTCGGGCCGTGGCCTCGCCGAACTATCAGTAGTTAGCGAACGTTTTCTTTAATCCAATCGATGACCTTGTTGGTATTTTCCTGTTGCAGGGCGGAAATTACCAGGTGGGGAAACTTGTTGAGATAGCGGTAGTAGGGGACATTTTTCTCGGGCACTAAATCAATTTTATTGACGATGATGAGCAGCGGTTTTTTTAACGCGTGAGCAAAGTAAATCAGGTGAAGATCGCCCCGAGTTGTTCCCTCGGTGGCATCAATAAGCACTAAGACACCATCAGATTGTGAGATCGTCGCCAACGTTCGTTTGACGCTAAAATCTTCTGGCCCCCGACTGATCCGTCCGCGTCGCCGGACGCCGGCCGTGTCGGCCAGCAGATACTTCTTATCCTCGATTATTAACTCGCCGGTGACGATATCCCGGGTTGTTCCCGCCACCGGGCTGACGACAGCTCGGTTAGTTTTGGTTAGAGCATTTAAGAGCGTTGATTTGCCGACGTTTGGACGGCCTATCAGAGCGATGATCGGCTCTTGGGTGATGATTGGCTCAACCCGCGGTAGCACTTTGCTCAGCTCTTCGAGCAAGTCGCCGACACCTTTGCCGCCGAGCGCGGAAACCGAGAAGGTCGGTAACTGGAGATAATCGTACGTTTCGAGGTGCTCTCGTCGTTTTTGCGAATCCATCTTGTTAGCAACCAGCCAAACAGTCTTGGTTTGACGGAGCCGATTTAAGAACTGTTGATCAGACGGCTTGAGGCCAACTAGAGCGTCAAAAATAAACAAGATCAGGTCAGCTTCCTCGACAGCTTGCAGCGTTTGTTCTTTAATTCGCCGGTAAAGATCGGAGTCGTCCTCGACTAAGCCGCCGGTGTCGACGATATCAAATTTATGGGTTTGCCAATCGACTTCGCCGTAAATCCGGTCGCGAGTAGTCGATTCTTCTTTGGCGGTGATCGCTTGCCAAGAACTGGTTAGGCGGTTGAACAACGTCGACTTACCAGCATTGGTCGGTCCCACTAGAGCAACAAGTGGCAAAGAACGGGATGGAGTTTTGGAGGTCTGTTTGGTCATTAGATATAAGTATGCTCTTCTTTTATGTCGGCAAATTCGTAAAATAGGTCAATGTTATTTGCCCAGACTATTGTCAAGCAACGTACGGGCGTCGAAGAGCTGACCTACGCCGTACCTGCTCAGATTGTACCGTACCTGAAGATGGGCAGTCTAGTGACGGTACCGCTCCGCCGACGGCAGGTGCGGGCAATTGTTGTCGGGTTGCGTAAAACTGTCTCCAAGGAACTCCGCCCCAAAATTAAATCAATTGTGAGCATCGAACGGACCCAAGGCTTATCTGACGCTCAAATTCGAGTCATTCGCCGTTTAGCTATTTATTACGCTGCCAGCTTGGCCGAAGTGGCGTTTCATGCGCTCGGCGGACAGGCAACACTCGGACTCAGCCGACCGGCCCAAGCCGTCGGTAAGCCAGTTTTTCTCCAGGCTGACTGGGAAGATCGGACGAGTGAGTACGTCAAGCTGATTGCCAAACACCCTCGGAAGTCCTTTCTTTTACTCTTTGCCCAAGCCAGCTATGCCGAAGCTTTTGCCGTACTGGCCCGGAAACTTCGATTGGAAGTTGTCTTTGATGACGGCAAGGCGGCGACTCGCAAAACCCTGGAAAGTCTCCAGGCGGCTTCAACGCCTTTTGTATTGATTGCGACCATTCAAAAAGCCTTTTATCCTTTAAGCCCTGGTGATGTGATTGTTATCGATCAACCGAACCATGTCGGGGCAAAGCAACAACAGCGACCGTTCATGCGGACTCAGACGATTGGCCGAGTACGGGCCCAGGAAGAGGCTCTCCAATTGATTGTTGGTGATAGCTTGCCCGGCGTCACGGACGTTCTGCGGTTTGTTCGCGATCAGTGGCAGCTAAAAAGCCGGCCGTACCAAGTTAAACCGCTAACGATATTTAACCGGAAGGGTAGTCGCTCCCTGCTAGTTGAGGGGTTGCAGCGGGAAATTGCTGATCGTCTGCAGAAAAAAGAGCGGCTACTGATTTTGGTCATGGCCCGTGGCTGGGCTCCAGCCTTAGTTTGCACCGAGTGCGGCCACATCTTTGAGTGCCAGCAGTGCGGCCGGACAACTTCGCTGGAACGCGGCGAGCTAGTCTGCCGCTACTGTCACCATCGGGATCCGCGACCAACGCAGTGCTCAGTCTGTGGCTCGGAATTATTGCACGAAGTTGGCGAAGGCGTCACCAAAGTTGTGGCTGAACTACGACAGAGTTTCCCTGGTGTTTCGGTCCAAGAGGTCAGTGGCGACCAGCCCCACTACCGGCCCAGTACTCAGCTGACGGTGGCAACAGAAAAAATCTTTAGTTGGCCGGCGCTGAGTGTGGATACGGCGATCTTTCTTAGCGTCGATCGTCTGCTGACCGCGGCCCAGCTTAATAACACCAGCGAGCTTTTGGCGTATTTGCTCTATTTTCAGCGACGCGCCCGGACTGTTCTGGTTCAAACGTATTTTCCTGACCACTATATTTGGGGCATTGCTGGACAGACCCGAATTAAGGAGTTTTTTCAGCGGGAGCTGAGTTTGAGAAAACGCTATCATCTGCCGCCGTACAGTCAGCTTTTTTCCGTCGTTGGCCAAGTTCACTCTGTTGAAGCCCTACATCGGCAGCTGCCGCAGTTGATCGATACGGTGTTAGCTCACTTAAAAGACGCTCAGATCGGCGAGGTCCAAATCGAACCGGTGGCTAATCAGCAGCGAGCCAGATTTTCAGTTTTAACATCGCAGCTCACTGATAAGCAGAAGCTGACACTGCGCGATGCCTTGCCCCCAGCCTGGCACTTGGATATTGAACCCTAGCCTCGACAGTCGCAACAGATTAGACTAAACTATGCAGCACATGCGCTTGCGAATTATTTACGATCCAATTTTGCGCCAAAAAGCCAACCCTGTTGAGCTGTTTGACTCGGCCTTGAAAACCTACGCCGATGAGATGCTGACAATCATGCGTCGCCACAACGGTTTAGGATTGGCGGCGCCACAGGTTGGGTTGGATAAGCGGTTGATTGTTTTTGGCTACGAACCAACGGGTCCCGATGATGAGCTGCCGCGAATCCCGTTCACGGCACTCGTTAACCCCAAGGTGACAAAATTCAGCAAAGAAAAAGAAACACTGACAGAGGGCTGCCTGTCACTCCCAGGCTTGGAGCTACCAGTTACCCGTAGCGCCGGCGTCACCGTTGAAGCCTTTAACTTGGCCGGTGAGACGGTGACGTTGAAGGCCAAGGGCCTGGTGGCTCGCATTTTGCAACACGAAATCGACCACCTAGATGGCATTTTGTTTACTGACCGGGCTGATTCGTACACCGATATCGCTGATTACCGGTACGCTCGGATTGTTTTTATCGGCAGCGACGAGTTTTCTCGACCGGCCTTTAACGTCTTGGCTGCTTCCGGGCTGACTCTGACGGCGGTAATCACCGAGACGGCTAAGCCTTCCGGTCGTGGTGGTGCCTTGCGGGATCCGATCATGAAAGAAGTGGCAACGACAGCAGGTATTGCGGTTTTTCAGCCAGCAGAAATGGAAGAACTGGTTGAAGTCCTGCGTCAGCTTGAGCCGGATCTCGTCATCTTAGCGTCGTACGGCAAGATCCTTTCGGCCGAAGCTCTAGCGGTGCCCACCTACGGTTGTCTGAATATTCACCCCTCGCTTTTACCTAAATATCGGGGACCGACACCGATCCCGAGCGCTATCTTAAACGGCGACGATCAAACCGGCGTGACAATTATTAAAATGAACGCCAAAGTCGATGCTGGCGAAATTCTCGGCCAGGCAACGGAATCAATTTTACCTACCGACACCACTGTTACACTGCGGGAAAAACTCTTTACGATCGGCGGCCGGTTGCTCTTGGACCTGCTTCCTGCCTATTTGGCTGGCCAAGCCAAATTCGAGATGCAAGATCCGTCCGAGGTCACCAAAACCTATAAGCTGACCAAGGAAATGGGGGAGATTGATTGGAATAAAGATCTAAAAATCATCGACCGGGAGATCCGCGCCTTCCAGCCGTGGCCGGGAGCTTTCACGCTTTTGGACGGGAAGCGTCTTAAAATTTTAGCTAGTCACCTAGAAGGTTCTAAGCTGGTTTTAGAGACAGTTCAACTCGAAGGAAAGAAGCCCTCGAGCTGGCCGGATTTTCAACGCGGCTATGCTCACCTGTTGAAGAAAACCGAATGGTACAGTAAACTATCTTAGCAATGCTGGTTATTCGCTTACGCCGTGTCGGCAAAAAAAATAAACCTACCTATCGAGTCGTTGTTGCTGAGCACTCCTATCCTGTTGACGGCAAGTTTACGGCTGACCTAGGTTTCTACAATCCTCACACCAAAAAAGTCGGGATTAATCTTGATGAGGCAAAAACCTGGATGGATAAAGGCGCCAAACCTTCGAATACGATTGCCAAGATCCTTCAGCGCGAAAAGGTCAAGCACAACGCCATTGTCGTTCATGAGCGGAACCGAAAACCCAAGAGTGAAAAGACCGAAAAGCCTGCGCCTACCGCAGCCGCTGCTCCGGAACCAGCTTCCGATACCACCGCTGAAGAATCGACCCCAGAAAACAGCCCCGCTCCCGAAGTTGCCCCAGCTGAAACCGCGCCCGAACCAACCACCGAAGAACCGGCCTAGCTTGCGGCGAGGGCCAAGTCAGTCTAGATTATCACCATCACGTAACTTGGAGGCGCGATGGACATTTACCTGTTGCTGTCATGGGCCGTCGTGGCTCTTTTAACCGTTGCTCTCGGGCTGTGGCTAATCGGTCGTCACTTTGATCGACGGAACCAACTGGTTTGTGATCGTTACTATCAGGCCGGTCGGCTGCTCATGGCTATCGCTTTGGGCTTCCTATTAGGACTGATCATTGCCAAACCCGATGAGTTCAACTTCTTTACTTGGAGACCCTAGCTGGGTCTCCCTTGCTTTAAACCGTTTCTCAGACCCGACAACTGCGTTATGATAGTTTTAGGGAGGAAATTGGTAAGCGGATATTTTCTTTGGTGGTACGGCGCCGGGCTAACGCAAAGTTGGCAAATCATCTTGGCAATACTCGGTAAAGTTGCCGATTTTTTCTCGCTGGAAATTTTGCTCAAAACTTGGGTGGCTCCTTGGAAAAACGATGTGATGACGGCCCGAAATCTGTCGCTGGGTGATCAAGTCAAGTTATGGCAGATGAATATGGTTAGTCGCTTGGTCGGTTTCTTTGTCCGGACGGTAGTTATTCTGGTTTGTTTGTTCTGTATCGCTCTAGCAACGTTAGCTAGTGCCTTTTTCTTTTTTGGTTGGCTAATCACCCCCATACTAGTTATCGCCTTGCCGCTGCTGGGTGTCAGGATGCTTTTTCAATGATTATTTCTGAGGACAGCGGGCGATGAATTTTACCGGCTTTCAGCTGGAGCGGGCTATCTTTCTACGCTGGTACCGTTCGTTGCTCTTCGCCTCGTTACGCTTATTAGCACTGCTGGTGATTATTCTCGCTCTCTTAGTGCTGGTGCTAGATCTTTTGGTGGTAAACTCGCCGACGCTGACCGGGTTCGCCTTGATACTCTTGGGACCCGCCTTGCTGGTCGGTTCATTCCACCTGTACGTTACCTATGTGCGGGAACACCCGGAGTATCTGATTAGTCCACGGGCCAAACAGGCCGCTCCACTCAACAACTTTGATTACGTCGGTGCTTTGGCTTTGCAGGCCCTGGGTCGGAAGAAATCGTGGTCAGGCTTCTGGCACCACCTCTTCAGTCTGGTACCGCTGGCCAACGTTTTTTACCGGTTGGGTCTCACTGAGGAAACGCTCGGCACCCTTTTTGCTGATGCTAAAACTGAGGGAGAAGCCGAAACGCTGATCCAGAGATCGTTAGAACGCTCCAGTCAATCGGGGTTGGTGGACGGTTTTGAGCTCGCCCGAATTGCTTTGCTTCACCCGACGCTTAAAACCTTTCTTGAGTCGCAAAAACTTGATCTCGAGTCGGTGGACGGGTTGATTAGTTTTTATCAAGGCAAATATCAGTTGGTACGCCAGAGCCACTTTTGGCTGCCCGAGAACCAGGGCCACAGCGGTGGGGTGGGTAAGTTATGGGCGGTTGGCTACACCAACTTGCTTGATCAATTTACCCAGGAGCTGACCCCCGAAATCCGAGTACGCGAAAAGTTCAGACCGTTGTATGGCCGTGACAATTTGGCAGCTCAAGTCGTGACCGAACTTAACAAAACCCAAGGCCAAAATGTCTTGTTAGTCGGCCCATCGGGGGTCGGTAAGCACGAACTTTTCTTTACTGTGGCGTCTCGAATCCTGAATTTTCAGACCAAAACTCCGCTCGATGGCATGCAAGTTCGACTACTTAACTTGCAGTCAGTTTTGGCGGCCGCCCCGACGCCAGCTGAGCTGCCGCAACTCTTCCAAGCGCTGTTTGCCGACTTAGTTCATGCCGGCAACGTCCTATTATTTATTCCCGACATCGATCTGTTGATGAGGGTCAGGGAGCCGGCTCCGCCGACGCGACCAATCTCTTAGTTGATTACCTGTCGGACTCGCGCATCCATGTGATCGGTACCATTACGCCAGAAAATCAGGTCACCCTGGTTCAATCTCGGTCGCTCATCGCTGGTAAATTCTCAATCGTTGAAGTCCCGCCGCCGACGGGTACGGCGCTGGAACTCATTGTGCTGACTAACTTGTCCTCGATCGAAGCCCGTTACCAGGTTTTCTTCCCGCTCACTGCGCTCGCCGCCGTGGTCGATTTAGCCAGTCGTTATATCAAAAATAGCGTCTCACCAAAGCGCGAACTCGATCTGGTTGAGGAAGTGGCCGCGGCTGTTCACGCTAGAAATGCTCCGCTAGTGACGGCCGATGACGTGGTGGCGGTTGTTGAGCAAAAAGCCAAGGTGCCGCTACAAGTCGATGAACGCGAACAGCAAACGTTGTTAAATCTCGAGGCAGAGCTGCACAAGCGGGTGATCGGTCAAGACCGGGCGATCAAATTAGTCAGCGACGCGCTCTTACGAGCCCGGGCCGGCTTAAGCAAAGGCAATAAACCGATCGGTTCGTTTCTTTTCCTGGGACCGACCGGTGTTGGAAAAACCGAAACGGCCAAAGCTCTGGCAGAAATTTACTTCGGTTTCAGTCAAAAACTGATTCGGCTCGACATGACAGAATTCGCCGATGCCAACGGCCTGGCCAAGTTGCTCGGCACCGATCCCATCAAACAGCCAGGAGCTTTAACGGTTGCCATTCAACAGAACCCTTCGGCTGTTGTTCTGTTCGACGAAATTGAAAAATCCGCCGATGTGGTTAAAAACGTGTTGTTGCAATTGCTCGATGAAGGGCGATTGACGACCAACTTCGGCAAAGTTTTGGATTTCACTAACACCATTGTTATTGCCACCAGCAACGCTGGCTCTGATTTCATTAAATCTCAGGTGGAAAAGCGGGTGGCCGCCGAGGTTTTGGAGAAACAGCTACTCGACCAGTTGATTACCAGCCGCGTTTACTTGCCCGAGTTCTTGAACCGTTTTGACGGCGTGGTTGTCTATCTGCCACTGACGCTCGGTGAGATCAAGCAGGTGGTCGGTTTGCAGCTCGGTTTATTATCGGCTTTGGTCAAACAGCAAAAAGGTGTCGAACTGGAAATTGCTCCGACGATTATTGATGAGTTGGCTCGGCGTGGGTACGACCCGGTTTTTGGCGCCCGAGCCCTGCAACGGGTTCTTAAGAACGATCTCGAGACAGCCATTGCTCGGGAACTTATCGCTCAGAAGCCCGCTGCCGGTACGAAGCTGGTCGTTTCAACCTTGTAGCGCTTTACAATACAGCGGAGCTCTGATACAACTGCATCAAACGCAGTCTAGTAGGTCGAGTCTGCTCGGAAAAAGACGAAGGACCACCATGTCAGAAATCACCGATCAAGAATACGTCGAAAGCATTGTAAAACCTTTGGTTGAAAAGCCTGAGGAAGTTGTCACGAGCCGGACTGTCGATGAAATGGGTGTGCTGATCCAGCTCACCTTAAACCGCTCAGATATGGGCAAAGTTATTGGTAGAGACGGCCGGACAGCCAAAGCCATTCGCTCGCTACTGCGGGTGTTTGGCTCCAAATCCAACGCACGGATCAACCTGAAAATTGTTGAACCCGAAGGCGGCGAGGTTGCTATTCCTCAAGATTCGACCGACAGTGCAGCGCCAGAAGACCGAGCTCCCGAAGCTGGCTCAGAACCAACCGAAGAAAAAGCCACCAGCGTTTTGTAAGAACTTGTCAGAAAATAAGAGAAGCGGCCGCGAGGAAACTCGCGGCCGCTTGGGATTTAGGCAGCTTGTGGCAACGGCACTGGCAGGGCAATGATGATCGGACCATCAAAGTCCAATCTCGGTTGAGGGTTTTCCACATCGGCCGAAACGATGTACTCCCGGACAATGTTGCTATCGGGTTCGGGATACTCTTGCAGAATAATTGTTCCGGCCGGAATGAAGAAACCGACTTCGGTTGCGTAATGCTGGTCGGTAAACCGGCCGTCTGATGTTTCGAAGCAATGAAAGCGGCACCAACTCCTAATCTGTTTCGGTTCGTTCCCGTAAAATTCGATTCGATGTTTGGCTTCCCAGTCGGGGTGGGTACTGATCAACTCATAGATCAAACCAACACCTTCGTCGGGCCAGACATATCGAACTCGAGCATCTGGTGTGCCATCAGGCCAAATCCCCCGGCGCAGCGCTTGGAGGACTTGTCCTGTGGTGAACCGTCGTTTTCTAAAGTACGTATCACGCCAATACATTGGGTCCTCCCGCGATGTTTGGGCTCATTGTATATGAGATAATCAAAATATGAAGATACTCCCAAGTTGTTTCCACTTCCGTGACAGATGAAGATAGATGTTCTCACCCTTTTCCCGGAGCTGATCGAGCAGGCCTTGTCGTATTCGATTCCCGGACGGGCTCAAAAAAACGAAAAAGTCACCGTTAATGCCCATCAACTGCGCACCTGGGCGATCGATAAACGCGGTACGGTTGATGACTCGCCCTACGGCGGCGGTCCCGGCATGATTTTGCGGGTCGATGTCGGCCACGCGGCTCTAGAAGCCGTCGATCACGGTCATAAAGCCCACCGGATCATGCTCAGTCCCGACGGCGAGCTGCTAAACCAGGAAATGGTCCGAAACTTGGCGACAAAAAAACACTTGGTGTTGCTCTGCGGCCGTTACGAAGGGTTTGATGCCCGCTTAGAAAACTACGTCGATCAAAAAATCTCAATTGGTAACTACGTCTTAAGCGGCGGTGAGCTGGCGGCGTTGGTGGTGATCGATTCGGTCATCCGTTACGTCCCGGGCGCGCTCGGTAACGAGGAGTCGCTCAAGCAAGAAACGTTCGAGGAAGGCTTAACGGAATATCCCCAATACACCCGGCCGAACGACTATAAGGGTAAAAAAGTCCCTGACATCTTGTTAACCGGCCATCACGCCGAGATTGAGAAATGGCGGATGTCTCAGCGCCAGAAGCTCTCCAAGCGTTGACTGCTGACCGATTTTTCAGGTAATATAGCCATTGATATGCGTTCTCTACAGGATGAAATTGCCGAAATACAGCGCGAGCTTAATTGCCCAATCTGTAGTCGGACATTCGAACTCAGAGATATCCAGCTGAAAGCGTTTCACGACAGCACCAATGTCGAGCTCTCAGTTATCTGTAACCGGGGACATTTCCCCGTCATTTTGCTCGTCCCAGTCAACTTGAAAGAAATCGCCAAAGCCGGGCCGATTACCAAGAAAGAATTAAAGCAGGCTTACGGCTCCCTTGAAGATAAGAAAACTATCGAAACCTTTTTAAACAACAATGGTCGCTAAAACTATCACCTTGCAGGCCCAGACACGAGAAACGACGGGCAAGAAAGTCAAACGGCTCCGCTTACGCGGGGAGCTGCCAGCGGTGGTCTACGGACACGGAGTGGACTCGGGCCTGATTACAGTTAACGCTAAAGAGTTTAAGAAAATCTACGCCGAAGCCGGCACCAGCGCTCTGGTTGATTTAGCCATTGATGACAAAAAACCAATTAAAGTTCTTGTTCACGAGCCTCAGATCCACTATTTGAATAGTGAGCCAGTGCACGTCGATTTTTACGCCGTCAAGATGACGGAAAAAATTGAAACGGCTATCCCGATCAATTTTGTCGGAACTTCACCAGCTGTCGAGGAGATGGAAGGTAACTTTGTCGCCAACAAGGACGAACTTAATATCAAATGTTTTCCTGGCGATCTTATCCCAGCCGTTGAAGTTGATATTTCAGCCTTAAAAACCTTTGACGACCAAGTCCGTATCAAAGATATCCAGGTTCCAGAAACTATCGAAGTGATGGACGACCCAGAAGACGTCGTCGCTCTTGTTTCTGCGCCAATTTCGGAAGAAGAACTCGAAGCCGAATTGGCCGAAGACACTGCTGCTGAAGAAGCTGCGGTGGCTGAACTTGGCAAGGAAGACGAAGAAGCCGAGGCCGGCGAGGAAGCCACCGAAGGCAAGGACCAAGACAAAGACGAACCGGCCCAGGAATAGTTGCGCACCAGAATTATTTGAAAAAGAAGCTGGAACAAGCCAGCTTCTTTTTCGTTTCTGAGCCAGAGGTGGGATACACCGCACCGGTGTAATCCCGACAGTCTCTTCGAGCCACCTTGGGGATTCGAACCCCAGACCCCATCTTTACGAAAGATGTGCTCTGCCAACTGAGCTAAGGTGGCTAGCCTGATTATTTTACCTGAAACGGCGTCCGGGATGAACTACTTGAGGGCTTTGCGGAACGAAGTCAGCGTCAAGGTTACTAGCACCACGAACATACCGGAAGCTGCCCAAAAGCCGTGGGCAATGGCCGGTACGCCAAATCCTTGTAGGGTCAGGGCCCGGATGGCTTCGATGATGTAAGTGACAGGGTTGTAACTGGCCAAAGTCGCAAACGTTGCCGGCAAGAGTTCTTTAGGGGCCTGAGAGGTTGTCAGGTATAACAGCGGGAAGACGAGAATAAACATCGACTGAACTAGGCGGGCATTCTGGGTTCGCAGCGCAAAGATCATGCTCAAGCAGCTCCAAGCCATGGCAAACAAAATCAGGATAGCAAAGATGGCCAAGAGTCCCAAGAAACCACCTTCGAAATTAACGCCCCACATCAGGAGTAAGACCAGCATGATAACTCCTTGAAGAACCGCTTGAACCGCTACCTCTGTCAATTTGGCTAGAATGATCGCCAATCGATTGATCGGCATAATCACGAGTTTTTTAAAGTAGCCACTCTGGATGTCTTGGACGAGTTCAATCCCGGCGTTACCAGCCGAAAAGAAGATGGCGGTAAAAATTGCCACCGGCGCGATGAAATCTTTATACGAAACGTCAGGGAAGCCGGGGACTTGGGCGAACGACTGCAGCGACAACGAGTTGACGACAAAGAAGAAAATCGGCATAAACAACGGCGGAATCAGCGCCATCAACGGTCGCCAAATCAGCTTGATGTTGCGGATCGACAGATAGTACCAGTCTTGGAAGAAAGTGTTCATGGCGATTGATTACATCCGGTTACGAGCAAACGGGTCGGGCGCATTTTTATTAACTTCTTCGGCGCCGAGGTTATGGCCGGTGGTTTTCAGGAAGACTTGCTCGATGTTTTTGACCTTATATTTCTTAATTAAATCCTTGGGCGTGCCTTCTTCGACGATTTTACCCCTGTCCATAATCGCCAGCCGTTCGCAGAGCTCCTCGGCTTCTTCCATGAAGTGGGTCGTTAAGAAAATTGTCATACCTTTTTTGTTGAGTTCGCGCAGATGCCCCCAAATCAGCTGGCGAGCGTGGGGATCAAGGCCCTGGGTCGGCTCGTCCAAGAAAAGAATCATTGGTTCGTGAATTAGCGAAAGCGCTAGATCAAACCGTCGGCGCATCCCACCGGAATAGGTATTCGTGAAGCGGTCGGCTACTTTCTCGAGCTCGACGAGCTTAAGCAAGTTTTTGATCCGACTTTCTAGTTGGTCGCTCGGCACGTGGTAGAGTTTACCGTGGAGCTGAAGCATCTCTCGGGCGGTAGCGACTTCGTCCAGGCCAACTTCCTGCATCGCAAAACCAACTCGCTTATAAATTTCATCCGGATTTTCGTCAAGGTTAATGCCGTCGATAATCACTTGGCCGCTGGTTTTTTTGACCAAATTGACCAGCATGTTAATGGTCGTTGTCTTACCAGCACCGTTCGGGCCCAAGAAGCCAAAGAATTCACCGCGTTTAACATTAAAGGTGACGCCCCGAACGGCCTTAACGTCACCGGGATACGTCTTTTGAAGGTTTTTGACCTCAATAATATTGTTGGAGTTTTTCGCTCTCATGAGGTTGTATTATGAATCACCGTCGAGCTACTGTAAAGCAGCCTTTACATAGGTTTTGCATCTGGTTGCCAATGGCAGAATGTGCAAAACCCTCTTTGTCACCCACCAACAAAATCACCAGGTCTTATGAGTATTCCTAAAGCCCTCGCCAGTCGGGTCCACTAAAGTAAGTTCATGCGACGACTCGTGATGGTTAAGCCCAACATCGAGTACGAAAAGCACCAGGACGATCATCCTGTTTGATGCCGCCAGGCACACGGATGAGATCCAGGCGCCAAAACGCGTCGCACTATATTAGTCCACCTCGACTCGCAAAAAACTTCCGGCCCCCTCCCGGAGTTTTTTGCTATTTTTGCCCAGGAACTAAGTTATTTTCTGGTTGCCGGTGATCGTACTTGGCGAGGATTTCTTTTTGAACCATGTTGAAGGCCGCTTCGACGTCAACATCGAGCTGGTTGGCTAAGCGACAAAGGGCAAAAAACAGATCGCCAATACCGTCTTTAAAGATATCCGCTTTCTCTTTAACTATCCCAATCCTCTCCTCTTCGGTTTTGTAGCGAAGATGTTGAGACATTTCGAGCAGTTCTTCGTGAAGGTGATCGAACTTATCGATGTTAGGAATATCCTTCCAACCGTTCCGGCTGGCGAAGTCTTTGACTAGCTGCTGAGCTTCTTTAATCGAGGTGACGTCGTTCATCGAGCGGGAGACGGGATTTG
>Ga0196963_10000940_pt1 | contig 21959 bp, 19 predicted proteins | sample S1_5metaG_FD_148600 | JGI IMG/M metagenome (GOLD analysis project Ga0196963, IMG submission 148600) | Soil microbial communities from Anza Borrego desert, Southern California, United States - S1_5 | ecosystem: Environmental > Terrestrial > Soil > Desert | place: USA: California | collected... | reverse complement strand
CGACGTGCGCATGCTCGTGGTGCGCGCAGCGCGGGCTCGACGCCGAAGCGCACTTCGCCGCGGTCGTGCGCGCGCGCTTCGCCGATCAGCTGCCCGGACCGTTCCCGCTCGACCGCGCCGGGCGCGATCAGGCAGGATTCACCGCGGTGGAACTCGCGGCCCTGCTCTGAGCATGGCGCGCTGCTCGTTGATGTCGGCCTGGGCGAGCATGCGCACGTCGTACGGGGTCTGCGGCGGCGGTGTCCACTCCGCGACGAGCCGCCCGTCGTCGAGACGCACGCTGGCGCCGAGCGGCGGCGGCGGCAGCTCGATGCCGGCACCGGGCAGATCGGCGACGCGCTCGGGGATCTCCTCGCCCGAGCTCCGGCGCGTCTCGAAGTAGTGGTTGAGCGCGGCGAGGCGCTGCTCGTAGCGCACGCGCTCCCAGCCCGGGCTGACGACCTTCCCGTCGACCAGCGCGTACGGGTAGCCCCACGGATCGCCGAGCGTCGCGAAGCCGCCCGGCAACGGCACCACCGGCGAGAACTCCGGGACGCCCTGCGGATAGCGCGCCTGGATCGCGGCGGGATCGAGGATCTCGCCGAGCGTCACCGGCGCCGCCAGGCGCCGTGCGCTCGTCGCATCGGCCAGCGCCTGCAGCTCGTTGACGCCATACCGCGCCAGCTGCTCGCGCACGACGTCCTCGATGTAGTCGCCCATCGGCGTCCTCGGGCTCGAGGCGCGCAGGCGTTCGAACCACTGCGGCAGCTGCGCGAGTCCCGCGAACTTCTGCCGCGCGAGGTTGGCCTGCCAGATCCACACGGCCTGGCGCTGATCGGGGTCGAGCTCGTGCTCGGCCCACTGCTTGAGGAAGTCGTCGAAGAGGTCGGGCCTGCGCTCGCTATACTGGAACTGCGCGTGCAGCATCGCCGCGGCGTTGCGCCACAACGAGGTCGAATGCGGCTTCTCCATCGTGCCGCGCAGCAGGTAGCCGAGCGCCAGGTGATGCTGCTCGAGCACGCCCGAGGTGCACAGCGAGGCGTGCTCGTAGAAGGGCTCGAACAGCGGATCGAGCCCGATGAGCATGTCGTAGAGCCGCTGGAATCCGCCGCTCGAACCGCTGCCGGAGACGCGGTCGTCGCGCTTGTCGAGCTGCAGCTGGAAGTAGGCGAACGAATCGATCCAGCGCAGCTTGGCGGCGGTGCTCGCCTGGCCGAGCGCCATCGCGCGCGCGACCGTCGGGCTCGGCAGGAAGTCGAGGTTCTTGGTGCGGATCCTGGCCTCGGCGCCGTGGAAGCGGCCGACGTTCCAGCCGATCAGCGCGACGGCGCAGACCAGCGCCAGCAGCCAGACGGCGGCCCGCCTGGCGCGCTTCACAGCTGCTTCCGCCGGAAGATCCCGACCGTGATCGTCACCAGCAGCACGATCCACAGCGCGCCGTAGACGAGGGCCTCGCCGATGCCGGCCAGCGCCAGCGGCTCGCGATGCACGGCGACCGAGCGGTAGGCGAACTGGCCGAGGTTCGGGATCAGGCTGGCGAGCGCGGTGGCGAGATCCGCCTTCCAGCCCTGCAGGTGGTGCATGAGCGAGGGCAGCGTCGCGACCGCGTGGCCGAGCGCGTAGGTCGCCAGGCCGAGCACCGCGGCGAGCAGCGGGCTCGACATCGCCGTCCAGCACAGGCTGACCGCGGCCATCACCAGCACCTCGAGCGCGGTGAGCGCGCCGGCGAGCACCAGCCAGCCGTGCACGGACGCGCCGGTGACGGCGAGGTAGGCGAGACCGATCGCCAGCATCGCCGCCTGGCCGGCGGCGAGCGCCAGGCACAGCCCCACGAACTTGCCGACCACGAACTGCCAGCGCGGCAGCGGCCGCGACAGCACGGTGTACAGCGTGCGTTCGTGGATCTCGGTGTGGACCAGCGCGGTGCCGGTGGCGACCGCGACCAGCACGCCGATCACGCTCTGCAGGCTGAACACCAGGTCGGTGGTGACGATATGGCCGTCGGTCGACGAGACCCAGCCGACCAGGCGCGAGAGCAGCACCGCGACGGCGTAGATCACCAGCAGCAGGATGAAGCTCTTCGAGCGCAGCGCCTCGCGGCACGTCGCCCAGGCGATGACGCCGATCACGACTCGCCTCCCTTGCCGGCGGCGGCCGACCCGGCGAGCGCCTTGCCGGCGGTGTGCGAAGCGCGCACGCGGGCGACGAACCAGTCCTCGAGCGCGATGCGCTGGCGTTCCAGGCGCTGGATCTCGCCGCCGGCGGCATGGACGGCGGCGAGGCGCTGGGCGCGCTCGCTCTCCGGGAAGTGCAGGGACCAGGTGCCGTCGTCCTTGGCCTCGGCTCCCGCCGGCTTCGCGCCCGCGCCGGTGAGCATCAGCGGCGCCTGGCCCATGAGGTCGGCGAGGCGGCCCTGCTCGAGCACCACGCCGTGGTCGATCACCGCGTAGTGGTCGCAGAGGTCCTCGACGTCGGACAGGATGTGCGTGCTGAAGAACAGCGTCGCGCCGCGCTTGCGCTCGAGCGCCAGCACCTCGCGGAAGCGCGCGCGCCACAGCGGATCGAGGCCGGAGAACGGCTCGTCGAGGATCAGCAGGTCCGGCCGGTGCACGATCGCCTGGGCGAGGCCGAAGCGCTGGCGCATGCCCTTCGAGAAGCTGCCGAGCTTGCGCGCGCGCAGGTCGCCCAGGTCGAGCAGCTGGTAGACCCGGTCGCACGCCGCCGGCAGCTCGGCCGTCGAGAGCCCGGACAGCCGGCCGAGGTAGGCGAGGTATTCGCCGACCTGGAGGTTCTCGTAGAAGTACGGCTGCTCGGGCAGGTAGCCGATGCGCCGGCGCAGGCGGTGGTCGCCCAGCGGCTGGCCGAACAGGCGGATGTCGCCGTCGTGGCCGTGCAGCAGGCCGACCGTGAGCTTGATCGAGGTCGACTTGCCCGCGCCGTTCGCGCCGAGGTAGCCGAACGACGATCCCGCCGGCACGCGCAGGTCGACGCGCTTCAGGGCGTGGATGCGCTGCAGCCAGTCACCGCGATAGGTGAACGATACGTTGGCGAATGCGACGATGTCGCCGGCGGGTGCGTTCATGGATCGGGGGCAAGGGTAGCGCGGGCTCCCTGGCGTTGTCCAGCCCCGGCAGCGGTCGGGTTGCCGCGGGCGACGTCACGGAGCGGGCTGGTCGACCACCGCCGGCGACTCGACCGCCGCCACGGGAACCGGCTTGCGCAGCCACCGCCGCAGCACGCCGATGATCAGCGGCACGAACGAGATCGCGACGATCAGCAGGATCAGGTAGTGCAGGTTCTTGACGAGCACCTCGTTGCCGCCCAGCCAGTAGCCGAGCCCGAGCAGCGACCACACCCAGGCGATCGCGCCGGCGAGGTTCCAGAACATGAACGAGCCGAACGGCATGCGCGCCATGCCGGCGACGAACGGGACGAAGGTCCGCGCGATCGGCACGAAGCGCGCGCCGGCCAGCGAGATGCCGCCCCAGCGCGCGTAGAACTCCTGCGCCTCGACCAGGTACTTCCGCTTGAAGAACCGCCCGTCCGGACGCTGCCAGATGCGGTTCCCGGTGAGCTTGCCGAACCAGAAGTTGACCCAGTCGCCGGCGATCGCCGCGCCGCTGAGCAGGAAGCCGACCATCCAGAAGTCGAGCGGCGCCGGCTCGCCCGGCTGCAGCGGATTGACCGCGCACAGCACGCCGGCGGTGACCAGCAGGCTGTCGCCGGGCAGGAAGAAGCCGGCGAGGATGCCGGTCTCGGCGAAGACGATGGCGACCAGCAGCAGCATGCCGCCGGCGACGATCAGCTGCTTGAGGCCTTCGGTATCGTAGAGGCTGGTGAACCAGTCGGGCATCGCCGCATCGTCGGGACCGCGCGCAGCCGGCAACGGCCGAGCGGCGGTCCTTCTGCCGCGGGCGCGCCGTCAGGCGCGCACCGCCCGGCCGGTGCGGTCGTCGACGGTCAGCGTCCACCCGGCGGGCAGCGCGCAGCGCCAGCGCACGGCGTCGCCGTCCTTCCACCAGCCGACCTCGATCGCGTCGTCGCCGCCGACCGGGACGCGGCCTTCGCACCAGGCGAGGTCGTGGGGGTTGAAGCGCAGGGTCAGGCGCCGGCGCACGACGTCGACCTCGGCGAGGCCGAGCACGTCGCGATAATAGAGGTGCGCGACGTGCGCGGCGAAACCGTGGTTGCAGCTCGCGTAGGCGCCGTCGTTCTCCCACAGCGTCCCGGTGAGGTCGGCCATGGCGAGGAAGTAGCCGAGCGTCTCGTCGAGCGCCTGCTTCGCCAGGCCGGCCTGCGACAGCACCTCGAGCCGGACGTAGTTGCCGATGAAGGCGTTGGCCGGGTGCACGCCCGGATGCTTGCCGGTCGCCTTGCGCTGGGGCCCGAAGTCCGCGACCAGCGTGCGCCACAGCGCGGCGTCGCGCTGGCGATCGGCGACGCCGAAGAAGAAGGCGAAGTACTGGCAGACCTCGCTGGTGTTGGCGGTGCGCGTCAGCGCGCCGTCGACGCGCACGGCGTTGTCGACGAAGAACGCGCCGTCGAAGGACTGCGCGCGCACGGTCGCGCGCACGCGCGCCGCGCGCTCGCTCCAGTCGCGCTCGCCGTACAGCCGCGACGCCGCGTCCAGCATCCCGGCCCACAGCATGTTCGACGGGTAGTTCACATCCTGGACGAAGTCGTTGGCCTTGGACCATTCGACGAACACCCACTTCGGCAGCTTCTCGAGCAGGCCGTCGCCGTTCTCGAAGCCGCGCAGGTACGCTATCAGCTTCGCGACGCGCGGCCGCAGGTCGTCGACCAGCGCGCGGTCGCCGGAGCGCGCCAGGTACTCCTCGAGCTCGAGCACGAACCACATCGCCCAGTTGGGGATGAAGTTGCCGTCGTCGTGGTCGGCCGGATAGCACATCGGCAGCATGCCGTCGGGCAGGCCCGGGAAGCGCTCGGGCAGCAGGAAGTTCTCGAGGAACGCGCGTTCGATCGTGGTCGTGCCGCACAAGTCGAGCGCGACCCGGCCGGTGAAGTAGCTGTCGCACAGCCAGCCGGCGCGCTCGCGCGATGGGCAGTCCATGAACACGTCGACCGCGTTCTGGGCGAAGGTCGAGCGCGCCGCCTCGAACACCCGGACCAGGCGACGGTCGGAGCAGGCGAACGAGGCGCGTCCGGATTCGGCGTTGGCGTAGCCGCGCAGCGCGACGTCGCCGACCACGCACGCGCCGTCGAGCGCCAGCAGCTTGAGATGGCGCGCGGTGTACGGCTCGAGCGTCTCCAGCGCGTAGTCGCCGGCGGCGAGCGTCCATTCGATGGCGTTGACGCAGCAGGCGCGCATGAAGTCGACGTCGCCGTCGTCGCGCACGACCTCGTCGAAGAGCATGACCAGGCGGCACGGCCGCGCGCAGCGCACGCGCGCGCGGAAGAAGCCGGTCAGGTTGTCGCCCAGGTCAAGGACCACGAAGCCGTGGTCGGCCAGGGCCAGCTCCCGCGCGGGATCGTACGGCGTGGACTCGCGGGCGATGCGCGCGATCGGTTTCGCCTGCAGCTCGGTGAGCGGATCGGTGGACAGTTCCGCCTGGACGAAGCCGGCGATCTGCTTCGGTATCTGATTCTGCCACCAGAAGCGCGCCGGCTTCTCCGGCGGCGCATGACGGGCCGCCTCGCCCGAGGCGCCGATGCGCATCGGCGCGCGCGTCGCGTACGCCGCGTGCGGCACGATGCGCGGCAGCAGCGCGCGCGCCGGCAGGACCTCGACCGCGACCGGCGCGCCGCGCCACGCCGGGTCGCGCCGCCACGCGTCCCAGCCCGGGGCGAGCCGCCACGCCTCGCTGGCGACGCGCTGCTTGCTGTAGCGCTGGACCCGCTGCACGCGCTCGGCGATGGCCAGCGCCGTGAAGCCATCGCCGCCGGTCGCGGCGATGACCGCGTCGCCGACGACGATCTCGGCCTGCACGAACGACGGCTGGCGCAGCAGCCAGTAGCTGTCCATGTGGTAGCCGGCGAGCTCGATGGCGACGACGTGCTCGCCGTCCGCGAGGTCGAGGTCGTGCGCGTCGACGCGGAAGAAGCCGTGGGCCGCGCGCGCCGGCCCGTGGGCGACGAAGGCGCCGTCGACGGTCAGCCGGTACAGACCGGAGGTCGCGATCAGCAGCCGCGCGCGGCGGTCGCCAGCGATCACGGCGCGCCAGCCGGCGGCGACGTTCATCTCCTCGCTGCGGCCGGCCAGCCACACCGGCCGCGCGCGCAGGAAGGGATCGATCGTGCGGCTGGCGGTCATCGGGCGCTCCCGCGCCCGCGACGTCAACGGGCGCCGGAAGCGGCGCGCCGGGCGACGCTGGCGCGGGCGTCGGCGACGAGCCTCTCGAAGCGACGGCCGTACTCAACGTAGTTGGCGTAGCGGATCGCGTCCGACGAGGTCAATTTCGGATCATGATGGACGGCCGCGAGGTGTGGTTCGATCGAGAACGCAGCATCGTAACCAGTGGCCAAAAGATCCTCGACGATGCGTCGCACGTCGCCGACGCCCTCGCCGGGGAAGGCGTAGCGCACCTCGCCGCTGACCGCGTCGACCGATCCGTCCTTGATATGCACGCGCGCGATGTGCGGCCGCACGGCGCGGTAGAACGCCCAGGCCGACTGCTTCGGGCGCGTTCCGTCAGGGCGGGCCGGCGCGTCGAAGTCCTCGGTGAAGATCGGGTTGCCGGTGTCGTAGACCAGCTTGAGGCCCGGCACCGCCTCGAGCAGCCGCAGCGTGCACGAGGCCGCCATGCCGCCGTAGTTCATGCAGTTCTCGTGCACGGCCTCGATGCCGGCGTCGGCGAACATCGCGACCAGCTCGCGCAGGCGGCGGAAGCGCTCCTCGACCAGCTGCTCGGCCGGCGGCTTCCCGGGGATCACGGCGAAGCTCATGATCCGCACCTGCTTGGCGCCGAGGCGGCGCATGCGCGGGATGGCGCGGCGCGCCTCGGCGAGCGAGGCGTCGGCCGGATCGGTGATGTGCTTCGCCCAGTTGGCGATCGCCGAGCCGAAGCAGTCGATGCCGACGCCGGTCTCGGCGAGGTGCGCGACGACGCGCTCGAACGCCGCGTCGTCGATGTCGTGGATGTTCTTGCCGTCGATGGCGCGCGACTCGATCCAGCGCCAGCCGAGCTCGCGCGTGGCGCGGCACTGGCCGATGATGTCGTTGGCGGCTTCGTCGGCGAATCCGGAGAGGTGCATGGCGGGTCCTTGGGTGTTCAGGCGACGCAGCGCGGGGCGAGGAAGCGCCAGCTGATCGCCAGCGAGTCGAACGGATCGCCCGGGCAGGTGTCCTGCTCGACGATGAACCAGCGGCAGCCGGCGCGCTCGGCGGCGGGAAGGATGCGATCCCAGGCGAGGTTGCCCGCGCCGATCTCGGCGATGACCGGCTTTCCGTCCTTGTCGGCGCCGTAGTCCTTGAGGTGGATCAGCGGCAGGCGTCCGGCGAGGCGCTCGCACCACGCCACCGGGTCGCCGCCGCCGGCCTGCACCCAGTAGGTGTCGGGTTCGCCCTGCAGGTTCTTCGCATCGGTCTCGGCGTAGAACCACTCGAGCGCGGTGCGGCCGCCGACGCGGTTGAATTCGTTCGCGTGGTTGTGGTAGCACAGCGTCATGCCCGCGGCGCGCAGGCGCTCGCCCGCCGCGTCGAGACGTCGGGCGAGCGCGCGCACGTCGCTCTCGGTCGCGATCGGCACGTGCGGATACGGATACGCCGTGGCGTCGCAGCCGAGCGCGCCGAGCCGATCGATGACCTTCTGCGGCTCGTCGACGATGATCGCGCCGCCTTCGTGCGTCGCGCAGATCGTCAGCCCGTGGCCGGCGCAGATGCGCCTGATCTCGTCCGGTGGGATCGGACCGACGCCCGACACCTGCACCGCGCGGTAGCCGATGGCGGCGATCTTCGCGCACGAGGCGGCGAGGCCGGCGGCGTCGCGGCAGTGCTCGCGCACGGTGTAGAGCTGCGCGGCGAGCTGGCTGCGTTTCACTTCGTCCCTCCGAACGACGCGGCGAAGTCGCCGCCGCTCGCGCGCACCACGGCCTTGGTGTGGCGCGACTCGGCGATGGCGCGCTTGAGCCGCGCCTCGTAGGCCGCGCCGTCGAGCGGCAGGCGCGCGGTCTGCCCGGTCCAGCCCGACCAGATCATGGCGTTGGCCAGCTCGACCGAACGGATGCCCTCGCTCGCCGGCGCGATCAGCGCGGCGCCGTCGAGGATCGCATCGGCGAAGTTGGCGAGCACGCCGGCGTGCTGCGGGCCGTGGCCGTCGACGGCGATCACCACCTCGTGGCTCGCCGGCTGCGACCAGACCGTCGGCGTCGTGCGGCAGAACTCGCTCATGCCGACCGCGTTGCGCTGCCAGCGCAGGCATCCGTTCTCGACCACCACGCGGCCCATCTCGGCGGCGATCTCGAGGCGGTTGGTGCCGGGGAATTCGCCGGTCGTCGCGATGAACGTGCCGGTCGCGCGCGTGCCGTAGGTGAAGTGCGCGTTCACCTGGTCCTCGACCTCGATGTCGTGCCACTGCCCGAAGCCGCAGTGCGCGTGCACCGCGGTCGGCATGCCGAACAGCCACTGCCACAGGTCGAGGTTGTGCGGGCACTGGTTGAGCAGGGTGCCGCCGCCCTCGCCGCCCCAGGTCGCGCGCCAGCCGCCGGAGGCGTAGTAGGCGCCGGTGCGGAACCAGTCGGTCATGATCCACGTCATGCGGCGGATCTCGCCCAGGTCGCCCGACTCGATCAGGCGCTTGAGCTGGATGTAGTGCGGATCGGTGCGCTGGTTGAACATCGCGGCGAAGACCTGGCCCGCCTTCGGCCGACGCTCGTAGGCGGCGATCAGGCGTTCGCAGTCGGCCTTGTGCACCGAGATCGGCTTCTCGACCAGGACATGCAGGCCCTGCGCCAGCGCATCGATACCGATCGTCGTGTGGCTGTAGTGCGGCGTCGCGATCAGGATCGCGTCGATGGCGCCGGAGCGGATCATCGCGCCGGCGTCGGCGAAGCGGCGCACGCGCTCCGGGTAGGACGTCATGCGCGCCGCATCCGTGTCGCAGATCGCCGTGACGTCGAGGCGCGGCTGCTTGCCGTCGAGGATCGCCTTGCAGTGCGAGGCTCCCATGTTGCCGAGACCGACGATGCCGAGACGGACGCGATTCATGCGCTCTTCCTGATGGGGATGCCGCGACGGGTGGAAGTCGTCGCGGATTCCCGCCCATCGTACATGCCGGCAAACGGCTTCGCTAGCGCGCCTCGTGCGGAAAGGTGCGGAGAACGCTCGCGCCCGGGGCGATGCCGCGCCGGATGCGCTTTCCGTGAATGGCCGCTCGCGGCTCGAAGCGCGAAGCGCGATGCGCGCGCCCGGAGCCCGGAGCGCGAAACTGGCGCGCGCTACCGTCCGCCGACGCCGCCCGACCGGCGGTAGTCGGACGGAGACAGGCCGACGGCCCGGCGGAAGAGCAGCGAGAAGTGGCTGAACGAGCTGAAGCCGACCTGCCCCGCGATGGCGGTGACCGGCAGCGCGCTCTCGGCGAGCAGCTCCTTGGCGCGCACGATGCGCATCTCGGTCAGGCGCTTGTTGACGCCGCCGCCGGTGGCGGCGCGGAACAGGCGGGCGAGGTGCGCCTCGGAGACGCCGACCGAGGCCGCGACCTCGGCGCGCGCCAGCGGGCGGTGCAGGTTCTCGCGCATGTGCGCTTCCGCCTTCGCCACGGCCGCGTGCTCCCTGGCGGTGTTCAGCGGCGCGGCGCGCGGCGGCGGCGCGCTGGCGGCGAGCTTCTGGCCGATGATCAGGCGCGCGAGCAGCGCCGCGATCAGGTGCGGCGACTCCGGGCGGTTCGGCGCGCGCAGCTCGGCGATCAGCGCGGTCAGGTCGTCGCGCATCGCCGGTGGCAGCGCCAGCGGCCTGGCCATGACCTGCGACAGGTCGATGGCGTCCGGCGCGAACATCGCGCAGAGATAGCCGGGCGCGCGCCCGCGCGCCCAGCACTCGCGCCGCGACCCCGGCGCGACGAAGATCGATTCGCCCGGCTTCAGCTGGTGGCGCACGCCTTCGATCGCGATGTCCATGCCGCCGTGCACGCAGACGAACCACTGCGCCACCGGATGGCTGTGCGCCTCGACCTGGTAGGCCGGCGTGGCCTCCTTGTAGAACACGCTCTCGAGCGTCAGCGGCAGGCGCGTCGGCGCGCGCGGCGCGTCGATGCCGTACTGCACCAGCCACGGGCCGGCCTTCTCGGGAGGCGTGAGGCGCTTGCGCATGGTCAGCCGCGCGCCGCCGCGCGCAGCCGCGGCAGCAGCTCGCCCAGCGCCTGGTCGAGCGTGCCCATGACCGTGCAGCCCGCCGCCAGGAGATGCCCGCCGCCGCCGAAGGCCTGCGCTACCGGCCCGACCTGCCACGGGGGGCTGGAGCGCAGGCTGACGCGGACCGACTTCCGGTCGTCGCGTTCGCGCGCGAGGTAGGCGACGCGGTTGCCGAGCAGGCTGCGCGGCAGGTCGACCAGATCGCCCCAGTCCTCGGGTTCGCCGACGCGCTTGATGGCCTCGGCCGGGATGGCGATGCCGGCCAGCGTCGCTTCGTCGGCGTCGACGCGCAGGTGCTCGAGACCCAGGCGCATGACCGCGAGGTCGAGCGGGGTCTTCGTGTAGGTCAGCCGGCGGTTGATCTCGGCGGCGTCGATGCCGACGTCGAGCAGGCGCGCCGTCCAGCGGAAGGTGTGCGCGGTGGTGTTCGAGTGCATGAAGCGGCCGGTGTCGAAGACGATCGTCGTGTAGAGGCAGATCGCGAGCTCGCGGTCGAGCGCCACGCCGAGCCGCTCGAGCAGGCGCTGCGCGACCACGCCCGAGCTCTCGGCGTCGACGTCGACCAGGTTGAGGTCGCCGAAGCGGTCGTTGGTCGCGTGGTGGTCGAGGTTGAGCAGCGCCGTGCGCGGCGCGTGGATCGCGGCGCCGAGGCGCTTGCGGTCGCCGCAGTCGCAGCTGATCAGCAGGTCGCACGCCGCCAGGGCCTTGGCCTGCGCGTCGTCGACCACCGGCTCGATGCGCTCGAAGCCCGGCAGGAACGCGTAGAGCGACGCGACCTTGCTCGGGCAGACGAAGCGCACCGTCTTGCCCAAGCGTTCCAGCGCGTGCATGAGCGCCAGGCCGGCGCCGATGCCGTCGCCGTCGGGATTGATGTGGGTGGTGATGGTGATGGTGCGGGCATCCCGCACCGCGGCTGCGGCGGCGTCGTAGGTCACGCGGGCCATGCTCGGCGGGCGCCGCGCGAGCCAAGCGGAGAGGACGCCGGCGGTCGCGCGCGGGCGGCCGCTCGATGCCGCTGCATGGCGGTGAGCGGCGCGCGATGTACGGTGCGCGCGGCCATGACCGACAGCACCCTGCGCACCAGTCCTTCCACCCCCATCGGCGGAGAGACCGGCTCCAGCTCGGGCTCCCAGACCGGCCTGCACGCGGCCCTGACGCGCCGCGGCCGCAAGCGCACCAAGGTGGTCGCGACCATCGGACCGGGCTCGACCAACGAGGAGTGCCTGCGCGCGATGTTCCATGCCGGCATGAACGTCGCGCGGCTCAACATGAGCCACGGCGAGCACGCCGACCATCTCGAGCGCCTGCAGCTGGTGCGCCGGCTCAGCAAGGAGATGGAGCGGCCGATCGCGATCCTCATCGACCTGCAGGGGCCGAAGATCCGCACCGGCCGCCTCGCCGGCGGCCAGCCCGTCGAATGGAAGAAGGGCGCCAAGACCGTGATCACGGTCGGCGACTGCCCCGAAGGCACCGCGGCGCGCGTCGGCACGACCTACGCGGGCCTGGCGAAGGACGTCACCGCCGGCTCGATCATGCTGGTCGATGACGGCAAGATGCGCGTCCGGGTCGAGCGCATCGAGGGCGACGACATCCACTGCGTCGTGCTGCACGGCGGCCAGCTCAAGCAGAACAAGGGCATCAACCTGCCCGGCGTCCACGTCTCGGCCCCCTCGCTGTCCGACAAGGACAAGAAGGACCTCGCCTGGGGCATCGCCAACGACATCGACTACATCGCGCTGTCGTTCGTCCGGAACGGCCGCGACGTCAAGAACCTCAAGCACCGCATCGCCGAGAGCGGCCGCACCATCCCGGTGATCGCCAAGATCGAGAAGCCCGAGTCGGTGGAGAACATCAGCGAGATCCTCGCCGAGGCCGATGGCATCATGGTCGCGCGCGGCGACCTCGGCATCGAGATCTCGACCGAGCGCCTGCCGGTGGTGCAGAAGTCGCTGATCAGCGCCGCCAACCGCATGGGCAAGCTGGTGATCACCGCGACGCAGATGCTCGAGTCGATGATCGAGAACCCGATCCCGACGCGCGCCGAGACCTCGGACGTCGCCAACGCGATCTTCGACGGCACCGACGCGATCATGCTCTCCGGCGAGACCGCGACGGGGAAGTACCCGGTCGAAGCGGTCAGCGAGATGCTGCGCATCGCGATCGAGGCCGAGAAGAGCCCGTACATGCCGCGCCTCGCGCTCGACAGCGCGGCCGAGACCTTCGACCGCTTCTCGATGGCGCTCACCGGGGCGGCCGACCTGCTGCAGCGCGAGCTCGCGGCCAACGCCGTGCTGATCTACAGCCACGGACCGGAGAAGGCGCTGCTGCTGTCGAAGCGCCGCAACGCCGTGCCGCTGATCGCGCTATGCTACGACGAGCGGACCTGGCGCCGGCTGGCGCTGTTCTGGGGCATCATCCCGCTGCTCATCCCGTTCAAGGAGGACCCCAACGACCTGCTCGAGGCCGGCGTCGACGAGGCCCTCAAGCACGGGATCCTCAAGGCGGGCGAGACCGTGGTGGTGATCTTCGGCTTCAGCTCGACCGGGGCGAACGCGATCAAGGTCCACCACGTCTGACGCTGACGGCGGGCTTGCGCCGGGATGCGCGGCGCGAGTCTCGCCCGCATGGACGAGACCGCCGCCCAGAACCCCTTCGCCGCTCCGGCGGCCGCCGGCGCCTACGACGCCGATCCCGGCGCGCCACGGTATGCCGGGTTCTGGTGGCGCGTCCTGGCGACGCTGATCGACGCGGTGGTGCTCTCGCCGGCGATCGTGGTCGGGATCCTGAATTCGCTGTGGTGGCACAGCGCGCTGGTGATCGTCCCGATCTCGGTCGTCACGACGCTCTACAAGGTGCTGATGGAGATGCGCGGCGGCACGCTGGGCAAGCTCGCGTGCGGGATCCGGATCATCGACGCCTCGGGCCGGCCACCCGGTCGGGCCGCGATCGGCAGGAACATCCTGTCGCTGATCTCGCTCGTCGTCGAACTGGGCTTCTTCGTCGTCGCTCCGCAGGTCCTGGTCGCCGAGCACGGGCAGGCGATGGATGCGCCGACGGTCGTCTGGCTCGGCTTCTCCTACCTCATCGGCGCGCTGTGGCTGGTCTGCATCCTGTTCGTCCCGTTCCACGCGCAGAAGCGCGGCCTGCACGATCTGTGGTCCGGGACGTGGTGCGTCCAGGCCGGCCGTCGCCGGTCCTGAAATCCTGCACAAGCCGGTCGCATCCGGCTTGCCTCGCCGGTGCCGGGGAGAATCGTGGCGCGCCCATGCCCGCCACCCCCGTCCACCTCGCCTGGTACATCACCACCGCGCCCGGAAAACCCGAGACCGGTCCGCTGCGGACGCGCGAGCTCAAGGAATGGGCCGCGGACGGCCGCCTGACGCCGGCGATGCTGGTCCGGCGGATCGGCATGCCGCGCCCGGTCTCGGCGGCCAACGTCCAGGGCCTGTTCGCGGCGACGCCGCCGATCGACGGGCCGTCGGTCGCGTCCGCAGCCGGTGCTCCGACCGGCGACCAGAGCGCTGCGACCGAGACCGCGGCCACCGCGCGCATCGACCCCGAGCGCGGCGAGCGCGCCGCCAATCCCTTCGCCCCGCCGACGGCGCGCACCGGGCGGATGAGCCGCGACGCCGACGCCACCACCGGCTCACCGGCCGGTTTCTGGTCGCGCGCCCTCGCCACGCTCATCGATGGCCTGATCCTGTCGCCGGTCACGACGGTGGCGATGCTGCTGGTCTTCGTGCTGCCGCTCCCGGTCGCGTTCTTCATCGTGCTGATGATCCAGCCCGCGTACAAAGCCGGGTTCGAGGCCTATGGCGGGACCTTCGGCAAGCGCGCCCTCGGCATCCGCCTGACCGGTGCCGACGGCTCGCCGATGACGGTCGGTCGCGCGCTCGCCCGCAACGTCGCCCACCTCGCCGCCGCCGGGCTGGTGTTCATCGCGGTGCTGCAGCTCTTCTTCTCCGCGCAGACCGTGGTCGTCGACGTCGCTGGAGCCGAGCCATCGATGTCGGATGCGAGCGCGATGACCCTGTCGGCGGCCATGATCGCGACGTACGCGCTGGGCGCGGCGCAGTTGGTGTCGTGCCTCGTCGTGCCGTTCACCCGGCGCAAGCAGGCGCTGCACGACCTGATCGCCGGGACGGTCTGCGTCCACCCGGCGCGTCGCCGCCGCACGGCCACGGTCCCCGTCCGCCACCAGCGCGCGACGCCGGGTACCGCCGCCGTGCGGCGCCAGGCGCCGGCGACGGCTCGGACGGCGCAGCCGACGGTGGTGACGACGCGCCGCTTCCAGCGGCGTCAGCCGCTGCGCCGCGCCTCCTGATCAGCAGACGCAAGCCCGCCAGCGCAGCCCGCCGGGCAGCTCGCCCGCGGCGAAATCGATGTGCACGACGCGCCGTGGGCCGACGCGACCGGAACGCGCCGACGCGTGCAGCAGCAGCGGGCGCATGAGCACGACGTCGCCGACGCCCGCGGCGAGGACGTGTTCGGCGGTCGTGGACGCCAGCCGTCGCGTGGCGTCGTCGTCCAGCACCCCATGCCGGTGGCTGCCCGGCAGCACGCGCAGCGCGCCGCTGCCGGCATCGCACGCGTCGAGGTGCACGCGCACGGCGATCATGCGCCTCAGCACGGCGCCCGGCGCCAGCGCGTGCACGACGCCGTCCTTCAGCGACCAGCCGGAGAAACCGTCCGTGTCGCGGCGCGCGACCACGGCGACGACCCGATCCTGGTGGAACGGCAGCGCCCAATCGGCGCCCTCACGCTTGTCGATCAGCAGGCCGCGCACCGCCGCCGCGCGCCGCCCGAGCACGCGCGTCACCAGCGCGCGCACGGCGGGATCGGCGATGAGCCGTCGCACCGCCGGCTCGGCGAGCAGGTGGCGGCGCGAGCCTGCGCCGGGGAAGGCGCGGACGAGGCCGACGACGGTTGCGCGCGCGAGCGGCCTGCGCACGCGGACGACGCCGTCGCGGGCGAGCGTCGCGCGCGGATCCGCGCCGCCGCTCATGGGGCGTCGGCGCGCTCCAGGATCAGCTCGCCCATCGTCGGCTTCTCGGCGCAGCGGATGGTCCAGGTCTCGGCCGCCTTCGCGGCGACGTGCTCGTCGCGGCGCTCCTTGCCGGCCTCGCTCCAGACGTACGTCACGCGCACCGGCGCGAAGCCGCCGCGCGGCTCGCGGTAGTCGGCATCGACGCGCAGGCGGAAGATCAGCAGCGAGCCGCGCGCCTCGCCGCGCAGGCGCACCAGCGCGCGGCGCGTCCCGGCGGGGACGGCGTCGAAGGTGACGAACACGCCGTTCTGGCGATGGGGTCCCGCGGCGCGGCCGGCGGCGATCCAGGTCGCGCCGTCGTCGAACGACACCTCGTAGTGCCACGCCTCGTTCGCCAGGCCCGCGCGGTAGTTGGCGCCGAATCGCAGGCGCACCAGATCACCGGGGGTCTCGACGGGGATGGTCGCGGTCGCGGCGCCGCCCTGCGGGATCCACGGTCCCCAATCGGACTGCGCCTGGAAGCCGTCGAGGACGATGCCGAGGTCGCTGGCGGTCGCGCCGGCGCCGTTGGCCGCCGGCGAGCACGGCGCGATGCTCAGGCTGCCTTCGTCCGGACCCGCGCTGAAGCTGATCGCGTTGTCGCCCTGGCCGAGCGCCGGCAGCGCGCGCTGCGAATGCTGGATGTCGTCGCTGATGGTCAGCCCGCGCAGCGCCGTCCCCGCGCCGGAGAGCGTCAGGCGCAGACGGTAGTCGTACCGGCGCAGCGACGGGATCGCGATCGCGGCGGCGCCATCGGCGGTCACCGAGCCGATGTCGCGCCAGGCGCGGCCATGGTCGGTGGACATCGCCGCGACGATGCCGCCGCCCTTCGCCAGGGTCGCGTCGAAGGCGATGGTGCCGCCGAGGAAGACGTACGACGTCGTGCGCCGCAGTTCCACGACTCCGTTCGCGCCGGTGGCCTTCAGCGTGCCCTTGTCCGCGGCGATCTGGTCGGCGCGCAGGACGAGAGCCGGGAAGCGCTTGTCCAACGGCACGGTCCACGTCGCCGTGCCGTTGCCGACGCGTCCGTTCGCCATGTCGCCGTGCTGCGGCGTGTAGTAGAGCGCGCCCTGCCCGACGGTGGCGCCGAGCGTCTCGGGCGTGCCGCCGACGCCGTCCATGTTGACGTGCTTGCCGGAGTTCGACCAGCGCAGCGTCAGCTTCTCGCCCGGACGCAGCTGGTTGTTCACGCGGTAGCCCTGGTCGTACGCCTCCTCGTAGCGGAACGGCGTCTTGTTCGTGCCGTCGTAGAGCAGCATCGCCGTGTACCAGCCGAAGTAGTTGAAGGCGAAGCTGCCGCGCGCATCGAGCGCGCCATCGCGCAGGATCACCGGCCCCTTGGCCACCCCCTCGTCCTTGAGGAAGGCGCGGATGCGATCGATGTCGCCCTTCATCCCGGGATGCTCGGCGAGCCACGCCTGCACGCCCTCGGCCAGCTCGGCGACGGAAGCGATCTGACCGTCGGGTCGGCGGAACCACGCGATCATCGTCGGATCCATCGCGTGCCAGCCGCCGTCGTACTCGACCTCGGGCACGCACCCCCACTTGTTCACCGTCCAGCCGCGCGCGTTGAATCCGAGGTGGCGCCAGAGCTGCAGCGCCGACGTGCTGGTCGCGTCCGAGCCGTAGCCGTAGACGTTGAAGAGCTTGATCGCGTCGCGCTCGTTCGGCGAATCGAGCGCCGCGAACTCGACCGCCGGCGGATCGAAGTGCGAGAAGGCGACGATCGAGTCGTAGGCCGCCTTGGCCTTCTCCGGGTCGCTCATCCCCGGCCGGATGATGCTGGCCTGCCAGGCGTCGATCGACGACACGTCCGGCACCTTGTCCGAGACGACCTTCACGCCGCTGACGACCAGCGGTGCTTCGCCGGTCAGGCCGTGATGGGCGACGACGACGAGCAGGGCGACGATGAGAAGGCGTGACATGCGCGTTATGCTCCGGCCAACCGTGTGGTTGGATATGGAAGGTACGCGGTCACCGGATGTGACGTTGAATCCGCTTGGAGCTTCGCGCTGCGGCTTCGCGCCTCGCGGTCGAGCCTGGGCGGTCGGACGCGCCCCGGGATTCGAACGCGAAGCGCCGACAGCGTTTATTCGGCCTCGGCCTTGGGCGGCGCGACCGCGGCCGGTGCCGCCGGCTTGCCGGACATCGCCGCGACGCGGTCCTTCGGCAGGTAGCCGAACAGCCGGTACGCGACGACCTGGCCGTCGCCATCGACGGTGTAGATCGAGCGGTTGAGGTCGTTCGGATCCTGGTACTGGCTGACGTGGACGATGTCGCCGCCGATGCGCTTGCCGCGGCCTTCGTCGAGCTTCCACGCCCAGTCGAGCTTGCCGGTCGAGCGGTTGACCGCCTGCACCAGCGAGCTGTTGGTGGTGGTGACGTACAGGTGCTCCGGCGTCGACGAGACCAGGCGCGTGACGCCCGGGTAGAACCAGGCGGTGGTCAGGCGCTCGACCTCGATCGACGGCTTGGTGCGGTCCTGGGCATCCTGGAGCACGATGTTGTCTGCCTGCGTGGCGATCGCGTGGAGCCCGCCGAGGCGCGGGTCGCGATGGTCGGTCCACACGTACACGCGGTTGGGCTCGTCCGAGAAGGTCATCGGCTGGCGCTTGATCGGCGCGCTCAGGTAGAGGCTGCCGAGCTCCTCGCCGCTGAGGCGGTTGAGCGCGTAGAAGACGTTGTCGGTCGTGCCGAAGTACAGCGCGCGCCCGCGCACGACGCCCTGGCCGTGGATGCCCGTGCCGGCCTTGAACGACCAGACCTTCTCGCGGTCGAGCTCGAAGCAGTGCATCGAGCCCGCGTGGTCGCCGACGTAGACCAGGCCTTCGCGCGCCACCGGCGACGCGGTGACTTCGCTATAGAGGTTCCACTGCCACAGCACGTGCGGGAACGCCTTCTCCTGGATGTAGCTGAGCACGCGCACGCGCCCGCTCCAATCGCCGACGAACACCCGCAGGTTGGGCTCGACGCCGACCGCCTGGGCGCCGGACGCAGCGGAGAACGGCAGGTGATAGCGCCACACGAGCTGCCCGTAGGCGATGTCGAAGCAGAAGAGGATGTCGTCGCTGACGACGTAGAGCCGGTCGTCGTTGACGAACTCGTCGGCCTTCTGGCCCGGCAGGACGACGCGATGGACGTGCGGCTGGAGGTTGATCGGCTTCGGCAGCGGTTCGCTGACCCAGCGCGTGCGGCCGCTCATCGCGTCGACCGCGTAGATCTCGTGGTCGTCGCTGTCGAGCTGGAAGAAGATCAGGTCGGGCACGGCCTCGCCGGTCCACGAGGTGTGCACCGGTCCGGGCAGCTTGAGATCCCACGAGTGCTCGAACGGGATCTGCTCGCCGTGGCGCAGCCGGCTGCTGTCGACATTGGCGCCGGCGACGCCGTCGACGCTGGCGTCCATGGGCGCGGGCGCGGCGCGGTCGTCGCACGCGGTGAACGCGACGACGGCGATGACGCCGGCGGCATAGCGGCTGAAGGCAGTGAGCGTCACAGGTCGTCTCCCAGCGTCGCGGCGAGCGCCTCGCCGCGTGCGCGTTCGTAGGTCTTCAGGCGCTCGGCCCAGCCGAGCACGTCATCGAGCGGTAATTCGAGCTTGAACAGATAGGGCCGGCCGGCCTGGCGGCGGCGCAGGTCCTCGACCAGGTCGTCCCAGTCGCCGCCGTACAGCGCGCCGCAGGCCGCAACCAGGCGTCGGGCCGGCGCGGGGAGCTCCAGGGCGATCTCGCGCGGCGCGCGGGCCGGGTCGAGCTCATGCGCCACGCCTCACTTGCCCTGCTTGAGCTGCGATTGCAGGTCGGGCAGCTTCTCGCCCGCGTCGGGCTTGGCCTCGCGCACCGCGTCGTAGTACGGCCAGAACTCGTCCTCGACCGACTGCACGGGCTTGTTCTGGTCGTCGGCGATGTTGTTCAGGAAGTAGCGCGCGTAGGCGACGTTCTTGCGCTGCTCGAGGCGCTGGAAGGTGTTCAGCCACTCCCAGCCGTGGTCGGCGAGCACGAAGCGGTCCTGGTCACGGAAGAACTCGTCGCCCGGACGGTCGTAGCGCAGCACGTAGACGCGGCGCAGGACGCGGCTGGCGAGGTAGTTGTCGACCGAGCCGGTGACGCTCTCGGGCTGGCGGATGCGGATCTTGTTGTTCAGGCCGCGCACTTCGATCGTGAAGCGGTCGCCGTGGTCGTTGAGGCGGTCGATCAGGATGACCCCGAAGACCTCGCCCTCGGCCTCGCCGTAATCGTTGACCTTGGAGGGGTCGTACGGCGGCATCTCGAGGGTGCGGATCTCGTCGACGGTCATCAGGCGGCGGCCGACGATCTCCTCGACCTTCTCGCGCGCCTGGCGCGACGCCGCGCCGCTCTCGACCTCGCCGTGGTCGACGAAGTTGTAGTTCTCCTGCGGACCCGATCCGACCGGGTCGTCGAGCAGGCGGATGCGGCTGCCATCCTCGTCGTAGGCGTACACCGTCAGCGACACCTTCCGGGTGCGCGCGCGCAGCTCGGCGCGATCGAGCACCTTCTCGCCGGCGACCTCGAGCGTCACGCCGTTGGTGACCTTCGCGTCCTCGTACTGCTCGGCGATCGCGGCGAGCAGCTCGTTGTAGCGCGTCGCCTTGGCGGTCAGCGCCTGGGTGTCGTCGGTGATCTTGTTGCGTAGGCGGAAGGTCAGGTAGTGGAGCACGTAGGGCGTGCCGACGCGGGGCGTCATCACCACGCGGTCGAGCGCCAACGGGTCGAACGCCATCTCGAACAGCTCGACGTCGCGCGAGGTCAGCATCGCCTCGAGCTGCGCCTTGTGCTCGAGGTAGTCCTGCGTCGGTTCGCTGAAGGTCTTGATGCGACCGCCTTCCGCGGCGCCGAGGAAGGCCGGCGCGATGGCGAGGGCGGCGAACGCGGCGAGCAGCGGTTGACGAGCCGGCATGGCAGTTCCTTACCTCGCGTGCAGGCCGAGGACTGGCGACGGTAGATCCGGCAGGGTGGGTCGCAATACGACCTGGACGAGGCCCGTGCGCGGGTGCATCAGACGCTTGCGCAGGAGCTTAGCACGGCGCCACACGCACGGCGAGCCGTGGCGCTCGCCACGGCTCGCCAGGGACGTGATAACCGCCTTCGCGTCGGCACGGCGCCGGCCTCGGCCGGGGCCGCGTCAGTTCGAGACGATCTTCTTCCGCTCGACCGAGCCCGGCCAGGCAACCTCGTTGGTGCTGACGTCGAGCAGGCGCAGGTCGACCTGGTAGTACTTCACCTGGTTGTCGCCCTCGCGGTCGTGCTGGATGCGGATCGCGCCGGTCAGCAGGTAGTCGGGCGCCTGCTCCTGCTTCGACTGCGGCCGGGACTCCTCGCTCGAGTGGGCCTGGAGATCGGCGCGCTCCTCGCGCGAGATCTCGGCCTCGTCGCGGCTGGCGACGACGCGGACCTTGCCGCTGTTCTGCAGCGCGCGGGTCAGGTCGTCGGTGAAGATCTGGGTCGCGATCTCCTCGTTCGATTTGTTGACCACGGTCGCCACGCGCACGATCGGCGCGCGGCCGGCGCGGTCGCGGAACTGGGTGACCCAGGTGTCGCGCAGGCACTGGTCGATCATCTGGCTGGAGACGGTCTTCGAATCGTCGTCGTTCCAGCGCCCGGACAGGTGGATCGACGTGTCGGGGTTGACCACCGCGACCTTGCGGCCGCCGCAGCCGGCCGGGACGAAGCCGACGGCGAGGGCGACCGAGACCAGGGCGATGAGACGGATTGACGACTCCAGCATTGAGGCATCTCCAAGCTCGCGGATGGGAGCGGCGCCATGTTAACCGAACCGCCCAAGGCGCAATGCGTGCCGGGACCGTCCCGACCATCAGCCATGTGGCACGGGTGAGTTACACGCTCGGCGCCGGGCGCCGGTCGCGGCCGCCGCCTGCCTGACGTACGCTCGACAGGGGCGGTAGCGACATGGCCGAGAGCGCGGTTCGGTCGGCCATGCGCCGGCTCCAGGCCCTGCCTGGAGCGACCGCGCGCATGGCCATCGTCGGCCGTGCGGACCGGTACCCGCTTCCGCCACTGGCAGAGCAGAAAGAGCGCGAATTCCCAGGATTTTGTCTGCCATCGGCAGACGGTGCCGCTGCGCCGCAAGGTCGCGCCGCGGTTGGTTCCGATCGGAAACATGCGTTATCAGTCTGCTCTGCACTCTGGTGCGTAAGCCACTCCGTGCGCCGGGTGGCGAGACGCCTGTCCGCCCGCCGCCCTCATTCCCCGTCCGGTTCAGCGGCGCGCGATCGATCTAGGGGTGGCTGCCGAGCGCGCTCGGCGGGCTGCGGCACCCTGCCAGGGTCGCTGCACCTAGCACGCGCCAACACCGGAGAAACCATGTCGTCCGGATCTTCGGCGCCAGCCACGTCTGTGGTCGCCATGCGCTCCGGATCAGTTCGTCGCGCGGTCACCCTGGTCGAACTCCTGGTGATCGTGGCGACGATCGCCGCGCTCGCGGCGATGACGCTGCCGGCGATCGGCTACGCGCAGCGTCGGGCACGCGCCAACGGCACCTCCGAGCTGATCCTGGCGGTCGGCGCGGCGATCGCGTCGTACCCGCAGCGCCAGGTCTCGGTGCCCGCGCGCGGCGAGCGCAGCCTGAAGGACGGCGCCGTGCGCCGGCTGTGGGATTTCGACCAGGACGGGAT
>Ga0196963_10000939_pt1 | contig 21976 bp, 15 predicted proteins | sample S1_5metaG_FD_148600 | JGI IMG/M metagenome (GOLD analysis project Ga0196963, IMG submission 148600) | Soil microbial communities from Anza Borrego desert, Southern California, United States - S1_5 | ecosystem: Environmental > Terrestrial > Soil > Desert | place: USA: California | collected... | reverse complement strand
GGGAGATGGGAGAGATGGTTCTCTACCGCCCGATAACCGAGACGGCGAAGCAAATTACGCCTTACAGCAATCTTGGCCACACTTTTAGGGGCTGTAAAGGCGATACGGGGCGCCTGCTTGGTTCCGGTAAGTAAAAATTTGAAGGTAAAAAGGGGAGACCCGAGCGATCTTCCTTTGGTAAAGAGGAGGTTGATACTTTTTCGGTCAACCCGGTTCTTTTTAGGGAGCATCTTTAGACAGTAAGCTTCTTTCGTCCCTTGCGGCGGCGGCGAGCAAGGACCTTTGTGCCAGTTTTGGTGCGAGAGCGAACGAGAAATCCATGACTGCGAGCGCGTTTTCGCTTCTTTGGTTGATATGTTTGTGACATATATACAGTATACAACAAAAATAGGCTTTAGGCAACTAGGCGCTAGGCTTTAGAAAATTATTACGTAAGCTAGGGCCTAGAGTTTAATTACTTGCCTATCTTTTCCACAGCTTATCAACAGAGTTACTACCTGTTAAAAACTTTGAGAGGGGATACGAGTAGTATAAAATAGAGCAATGGACACAAAACAATTATGGAAAAACTGCTTAAAGGAAATAGAATCCGGTATATCCCGAGCAAATTTTAGTACCTGGTTTAAAAATACATCAGTTCTAAAAGAAGAATTGGGTACTATTTATATTGCAGTACCAAACGAATTTGTCCGCGATTGGCTCATGCACAAGTATCACAAGCTCATCATTAAGACTATCGCCCTCGAATATGAAGGCGTACGAGCAGTAGAGTATGTTATTACCAAGATTGAGCGAGAGAAAGAAGAGGAAGTAATTAAGGTAACGGAGGCTGAATTAGTGAATAAAGAGCTTCCGCTTAAGGATTTATACATTAATCCGGACGACAACCTAAACCCCCGCTATCGCTTTGATTCATTCGTGGTGGGAACCTTTAACGAGCTCGCCTACGCAGCCGGAGCGGCCATTATCGAAAGTCCGGGCACCAAATATAACCCTTTTTTCATCTACGGACCAACCGGGCTCGGCAAAACCCACCTTCTCCAGGCAGTAGGGAATGCCATAAAGGACAAATATCCGGACAAGAGGGTACATTATATGACTCTCGAGAAGTTCGCGACTGACTTCGTGAATTCACTACAAAATAACAAAGCAAATTCTTTCAAAGAAAAATACCGAAAATACGACCTCCTTATTATCGACGATATTCAATTTATCGGCAAAATGGAAAAAATTCAGGAAGAACTTTTCCATACGTTTAATACGTTTTACGAATCCAACAAGCAGATCGTATTTTCTTCAGATAAACACCCAAATTATATCCCTGAACTCGCAGACCGGCTCAAATCTCGCTTTGCGGCAGGGATGATTGTAGATATTACACCCCCGGATTACGAGTCCAGGCTCGCGATTTTAAAGGTAAAGCTCCGAGAAATGAAAATTGACATGGACAACGAAGTAGTAGAGTATGTGGCAAGTGCAGTCGAAGGCAATATCCGGGAACTTGAGGGAAGCTTAAACCTCATTGTCTGCCAATACAGGCTGAAGGGCCGCACTCCATCCCTTATCGAGATTAAAAATCTCCTTAAGAATAACATGAAGCCAAAGAAAAATATGGCTATCAAAGATGTGGTAAAAATCGTGAGTGAGTATTACAAGATCGAAGAACCTTCTATTTATGAAAAGATCCGTAAAAAGGAGATCGTAAAGGCGAGGCAAATAGTCATGTACCTTCTTCGGGAAGACTTTAATGTCTCTTATCCGCTTATCGGACAAAAATTAGGCGGTAAGGACCATACGACCGTTATCCATTCTTGTCTGAAAATCAAAGGAGATATAAAAAATGACCCGCAACTTCTCCAAGAAATAGAGCAAATACGAGTGATGTTTAAGTAGGGGAATAAACATGTGAATAGAGAGGTGGAAAAGTGTATAGAAAATGTGAATTAAAAATGATAAAAACGAAAAATACGCGGGTTAAAAAATTTTCCCAAAGTTTTGCAAAAGTTATTAAGTTATTACAGAGAATAAAAATCGAGAAAATATGTAGGTTTTAAAAAATCAAAATAAGTTATCCACTTATACACAGGACTAATAGCATTAATAGATTTTATATAAAGAAAAGAATACACATGAAGTTAGAATGTAAAATCGAAGAATTGAAAGATGGTGTATCAGCCGTAGAGCGAATCACGGGGAAGAATCTCACGCTCCCAATTTTAAATTCAATCCTCTTGATCGCCGAAAAGAAATCCCTCATCCTTCGTGCTACAAATTTGAGCCTCGGTATAGAACTCGAAATTCCTGCCAAGGTCGAACGAGAGGGTAGTGTGGCTATAGCCGGAGGAGCGCTTCATGGTGTATTTTCAAACTTTTTTCAGAACGAGACAGTGACCTTGGAAGGGATTGAAGGAAATTTATTAGTAGTTACCAAGAAAAGCAAAATAAAATTAAAAGGTCAGGCAACTGACGATTTTCCTACTATCCCCAAGGTTGCTGGGACCTCGTTTGAAATCGAGAGCACTAAGCTTACCCTTGGTATTAAGTCTGTGTATTACAGCTCCTCTGTGTCTGATATCAAGCCGGAAATTTCGAGTGTCTTTATGTATACCAAAGACGATAGCTTAGTATTTGTATCTACTGATTCTTTTCGACTTGCAGAAAAGAAAGTAAAAGTAAAAAACCTCCCGGAGATTCAAAATATCCTCATTCCTTTTAAAAATATCCCAGAAATTTTACGAATATTTGGGGATTATAAAGGGGATATCCAAATTACCTTTAGTAAAAACGCTATTTCATTTTCTTCAGAAACTATATATCTCACGTCTCGGATTATTGACGGAATTTTCCCGGATTATAATCAAATTATTCCAAAGCAATTTACTACGACCGCGATTGTCTTAAAGCAAGACCTCTTAAATGCCTTAAAACTCTCAAATATCTTCTCAGACAAGTTTAACCAGGTGAACCTGAGTGTTGCCCCAAAAAAGAAAGTATTTGAGCTTTCTGCGGCGCATAACGACATCGGAGAGAATAAGACAAACGTGGACGCGACGCTTACCGGAGAAGACATCGAGCTTGCTTTTAACTACAAATATTTCCTCGATTGTTTTCAGTCAATAACTACAGACAGTATTTCTATTAAGTTCGCTGGTAATTCCAAGCCAATCGTTGTTTCACCAGTTTCTGATCCTTCCTTTACCTACCTTATAATGCCGATGAATAGGTAAAAATAAGGCACTATGATCGAAATAAAGGATCTTCTTGGTAAATTTGACTCATTACTTACTTCCGAGGTAGTAAAAAAGGCAACCATTCGGGATGTATTGCGGAAAATACTTGATCTTAAAATAGAGAGTGACGATATTTCGATAAAAAATAGTGTTGTGTATGTGAATATAAAGCCAATTTACAAAAGCGAAATTTTAGTAAAGAGAAAAGAAATCGATGCGCTGCTTGCTGAGAGCCTCGGTAAGCGAGCCCCTACAGATATCCATTAGAATATTCGCTAGCTTACTCTTCAACTGTGAAAATTACACTTGCTTCACCTTTGTTGTAGATGCTGTTGTAGCCGATAATCTTAAGCTCGTTGGTATGCTCGATGCCTGATATCTCGCTTGGCACAAATGAGAAGGTGAATGGCGGCTGTAAGGTTTGCTGGTATACACCATTTAAGAAAAGATCTATTTTGGTAAGAGGATAAGGGCTCGTATTTGTTATTTTGAGGTTTATCCTCTCGCCCGGAGTATAGGTAGTACCACTTACTGGCTCGATTATAGAGAACATCGAAGTACTGTTTTCAGTAGTGTGTATATTGTCAGTAGCTGTTGGTTTTTGATCCCAAGTAGTTACCGGATATCTATATTTATTTTTGGCCCACCAGTTTTGGACTGGGATTTCCCAGTGATTAAATTGTGGGTCGCTCGCTGGGTTCGAGGGAGCAGGACCCAAGATGTCGTTTCGGTTTATCCAGTAAAGGATTGAGTGCACGTTGGTAATCACGCGTTCTTCGCGAGTCTCTGGCGGGGTTGCGTCAGTTGCAAGATTACCAGAGATTTTATCTATAAAGAAGCTTTCTCCGCCGAGCCAGTTGCCCCGAAGAATTGGTTTTATTTTTTGCGGGTCGAAGTCTAGATTTGGGCTTTCAAAATTTTCATTTGGTAGTTTCTTGAGTGCCTCAGTAATAAACTTATTCCAGATCGGACCTGCCATAGCAACACCGCCTCGTTTCATCGGCTTGTTGTCGTTATTTCCAGCCCACACTCCGACCACGATCGAAGGGGTATAGCCGATAGTCCAGGCGTCTTTGTTGTTGTTTGTGGTTCCGGTTTTTACCGCTACATCTCTGCCGGGGACATTAAGGGCGGAATTTGCGCCGAAAGTCGGGATTCTCGCCCGTTCGTCAGACAAAATATCCGAGATAATCAGGGCAGTATTTTTCGGCAATACTTCTTCTTCTTTTGGAGTAAATTGTTCTAGCACTTCACCATTTTTGTTTTCTATTTGCAAAACACCAGTGTGTTGATTTTTTATCCCATTATTTGCAAAGACACCGAATGCTTGGGTTATATCGAGTAACTTTACTTCGCCACCTCCGATAACAAGGGTGAGCCCATAGCGACTGACATCAGTAAGGGTACTAATCCCCATTGCCTCTGCAGTGCGGAGAGAGTCCTTGAGCCCTGCGAGGTAAAAAAGTTTTACGGCTGGAATGTTGCGCGACTCAGCAAGGGCAGAACGAAGCGTCATCGGACCCACGGTTTTACCGTCGTAGTTCTCTGGCATGTAACAATCGCTTTGGCTCCGGCCGGGCAGAGCCTTGCCGTAAGGATCACAGGTGGTTTGGAATTCAGTTTTTAAGTCAAAGAGAACGGTATCCGGCGTAAAGCCTTTGTTAAAGGCGGTCGCATAGATAAATGGTTTAAAAGCCGAGCCCGGTTGCCGCGCCGCGGTTGCTACGTTAAAGTTCCCATCAATTTGTTTATCAAAATAATCTCGTGAGCCAACCATAGTGAGTATCTGCCCAGTCTTGGGATCAATGGCAACGAGGCTCGCATTATGACCATTCCAATCTTTGGCATTTTGCAACGCTCCTTCCTTTACGATCTTCTCTGCTTTTTCTTGGAGTTCATAATCAAGAGTAGTGATTACTTTTAGCCCTCCTTTTTGAAGCATTTCTGGTCCGTATTTTTCTTCAATGTATTCTTTGATGAAAAACACAAAGTGCGGGGCCTTGATCCCTTTGGTGTTTTGCGGAGCAAAGACAACTACTTCATTTTTGGCAGCGTTATATTCGTCTTCAGTGATAAATTTAAGCTCCTTCATTCGCGCGAGAACCAGATTTTTTCGCGCCTCGAGCTTCTCTCTATGTTTACCGTAGGGCGAGAGAGTTGTCGGAGACTGCGGGATAGCAGCGAGGTACGCAGCCTCGGCGAGAGTGAGGTCATGAGCGGGTTTGGTAAAATACGACTGCGCTGCTTCCTCCACGCCGTACACATTTCCTCCGTACGGAGCTTCATTGAGATAATATTCAAGAATTTTCTCCTTTGGGAGCGTGCGGTCTATCTTGATTGCGAGCACCCATTCTTTTATTTTTCTCGTATAGGATTTTTCCTGGGTAAGGAGGGTATTTTTTATGAGCTGCTGGGTGATGGTTGAGCCTCCCTGGGTGCGGCCGGTACCAAAAAAGTTTGCAATAACTGCTCGAATAATAGAGGAAATACGGATACCGTTGTGATTATAAAAGTCCGAATCTTCGATGGCGATTGTCGCGTTTTTGATATTTGTGCCCATTTCCTCAAAGCTAATATCCGTGCGCTTGGTATCTTGGTGGATATCATAAAGGAGGATTTCGCCGGTTCGGTCGTAAATTTTGGTCGAATTTTCCACCCGGCGTTCTTCAAAAGCATTAAAATCAGGTATTTTAAGAGAAAAAAGCCAGGCGATACCTATTGCAATTACCAAAATAGAAAAACCCGCCGTCCCAAGGGCGATATTTTTCCAAAAATGCTTCTGTTTACTGGCTTTTTTTAGACTTTTTGGTAGTAAATGTTTAATTTTCCCCAACATTTTCCACATGTTTTATAACTATAGCAGAAAACTCGAATTTTTGTAAGAAATTCGCGTTTTTCCCTTAAAATGCTATACTTTTCGGCATGGATACTACTAGAGACAAGATCGAGGAACTGCTCACCCGCGGGGTGGATAAAATATACCCATCCAAAGAAGCCCTCGAGGAAGCTCTTCACTCCGGGCGCAAACTACGCCTCTATCAGGGCTTTGATCCGACGGGAGACCGCCTCCATATCGGCCACATGGTAGGTCTCCGGAAGCACCGGCAGTGGCAGGATCTCGGCCATGAGGTTATATTTTTGATTGGCGATGGTACTGGGCAGGCAGGAGACCCAACCGGCAAGAAAAAAACGCGAGAAAAATTCTTTACCCAGGAAGAACTGCGGGAGAATGCAAAAAGTTATCTGCAGCAAGCGGCAAAGGTGGTTCGTTTCGACGGACCAAATCCGATCAAGATCATGTACAACGGGGATTGGCTCAACAAGCTCGACCTCATTGATATTTTAAATATCGCGGAGCATTTCTCCGTGCAGCAGCTTATCGAGCGCGACATGTTCCAGGAGCGCATAAAGGCCGGGGAGCCGATCAATCTCCGTGAATTTTTGTATCCGCTTCTCCAGGGGTACGATTCTGTCGCTCTCGACGTCGACCTCGAGCTCGGTGGGAGCGATCAAACTTTTAACATGCTTTGCGGCCGCACCCTCATGAAGCACATGAGCCACAAAGAAAAATTTGTAATGACTACTCCGCTTCTCTCGGATTCAAAAGGAGTAAAGATAGGCAAGAGCGAAGGGAATGTGATCGGTATTACTGATGAACCAAGCGACCTCTTCGGGAAGATCATGGCGCTCTCTGACGATGCGATTATCCCGATGTTTACGCTTCTTACCGATGTTCCGATTGAAGAAATAAAAAATTTCGATGTAAAGAAAAATCCGATGGAACTCAAAAAGCGGGTTGCCCATACTATAGTTGCATCACTCCACAGCGAGGATGATGCGCAAAAAGCAGAAGAAAGTTTCAGTAATACGTTCCAGAAAGGAAGCATCCCAGACGAAGTAGAAGAAATCGATGGCGGAGAAAAACTCGAAAAACCTTTGGAAATATTAGTTAAAAATGGGATCGCGGACTCGGTTTCCGTTGCACGCCGGTTGTTTGAAGGAGGGGCAGTGACAGATATAACAGACGACAAAAAACTAAGCGCAAAAGACCCCTTTGTGTCGGGGCACGTGTACAAGATCGGCAAGCACCGATTTATAAAAATAAAATAACCCTCCGCCAATAGTTAACGGAAGGTTATTTCCTATCCATCTTTGTCTGGATCTTCATCAGAGAGATCGTCGTGAAAGTCGCCGTCTAGCCCTTCAGGTATATCTTCATCAGCGCTAATCGCGAAGTCTTCATCAAATTCTTGTTCATCATCGAAACCCATAAAAAATAAAAATTATTTTCTACTAATGCATATTTTGTAACAAAAACTTTTTTCCTTGGCAATAGCAAAAAGGCCAAAGTGTGGAAAACTCCGACTACATATTTTTTCTATACGCAAATGCAGTGATGGCGATCGCGATCGCGTCAAGCTCATCGTCGGATTTTTTCGCCTCATCGAGGGCAACGAGCATCTTTACCATTTTTATTATCTGCGCCTTGTCGGCTTTGCCGTAACCGGTAGTTGCCATCTTGATCTGGAGCGGCGTCGCTTCGAAAATTTCGACGTTTGCACACGCGGCTTCGTACACCACTACTCCGCGCGCTTCGGCAACCCGCATCGCTGTCTTTTGATTTTTTTCAAAAAATAAAGTTTCGATCGAAATCACATCCGGAGAATATTTTTTGATAATCTTTTTTACTTCTTCTCCGAGCATCCCAAGGCGTTCGCCAAAGTCGAGCTTCGCAGGCGTCTTAAAACACTCCGAGAAGACAACTTTCTCTTTTCTGTCGCTATTATTCTTTTCTACCACTGCAATCCCGAGCCGCTCGTAGCCTGGATCAATTCCTAAAATTCGCATATATTTATATCAACTTACTTTGTTTTTCCGGATAGTCGAAGCCTAAATGTTCATAGGCTTTTTTTGTTGCAATGCGGCCGCGGGCGGTGCGTTCGAGGAGCCCGAGCTGGATGAGGTAGGGCTCTATCACTTCCTCTACGGTCGCTTCTTCTTCGGAGAGGGCTGCAGCGATCGTTTTGAGTCCCACCGGTCCGCCGCCAAATTTTTCTATAAGGATTTCCAAAAATTTCCTGTCGTTTTGATTAAGGCCGATTTCGTCAACGGCGAGCATGTTAAGCGCGTCTTTGACTGTTTGTTTATTCAAATCTTTTTTATGAACCTGCGCATAGTCGCGCACTCGCTTCAAAAAGTAGTTCGCGGTGCGCGGCGTAAAACGGCTCCGCTTGGCGATCTCGTCTAATGCTTCTTTTTCAAGTTTTGCATCGAGGAGTTTGCTTGAGCGCTCGACGATCTGTGCGATTTCTTCATCCGAATAAAATTCGAGTCGAAATACACCACCAGAGAATCGCGAGCGAAGCGGGGAAGAGACGAGCGCCATGCGTGTCGTTGCCGCGATCAGAGTAAAGGGCGGAAGGTCGAGCTGGATAGTGCGCGCGGCGGGGCCCTTGCCGATAATGATGTCGAGTACACCGGATTCCATCGCAGGGTAGAGGATTTCTTCTACCATTTTGTTGAGCCGATGAATCTCGTCGATAAAGAGGATGTCGCCGGGGGCGAGGTTGGTAAGGATCGAGGCGAGGTCGCCGACTTTCTCGATCGCAGGGCCAGAAGTCACTTTCATCTGCCGTCCGGTTTCGCGAGCTATCAAATGCGCAAGGGTCGTTTTTCCAAGGCCTGGCGGCCCGTAGAAGAGAATATGCTCAGGTATCTGCCCGCGTTCGCTTGCAGCCTCTAAGAGGATTTTAACGTTGTCTTTTATGTGTTTTTGGCCGATGTATTCGTTCCAGCGGGTGGGGCGGAGGGTCTGATCGAGATACGAATCATCGCTTTTTTGCTCCTTGTTTTCGTTTTTCATGTTAGGCTTGGCCCTGTTACTCGCGAGCGACAGGGTTGACATAAAGTATAATATATGCTATACTATAGGAGTGGTAAGATATCTTGCCAGCACCTTACTAGAGTATACCATTCGAGAAGGCATTAATCTCTAAGCAATCAGCCATTGGTTATACGGAAGTGCGTAGGACGTTTTGGTTGGAATTTATTTTCCTTCTGGTGCTATCCTATAATCTTTCGTTACTTTTGGGGTTCAGCCCTAAAAGGATTGTTTGGAGATTAATGCTTTTTTGTTTTTTATTCTTCCGTTAAATCCACCACAGTCTGTACTTCTTCGAAAGAAGTCACGCCGTTTAGAATTTTTATGAGGCCGTCTTGACGCATGGAAAGTATGCCTTGCGTCTTTGCGATTTTTTTGATTTCGCGCTCACTTGGATTTTGTAAAATTATGTGTTCGATGTTCTCGTCGGTTTTGATTGCTTCGAAAATTCCGATGCGGCCGGTGTAGCCGATCTGGTTGCAGCTCTCGCAGCCGACGGGGCCGAAGAGTTTGAATGGACCATCAGGGTTTAATTTATATTGCTCTAGATTTTTCCCTTCGTCTTTCATGCCGTTAATAATCGTTTTGATAATTTGCACTTCGCCTTCGGTCGGTGCCTTTTCGCGTTTACAGGTATTGCAAAGTTTACGCACCAAACGCTGTGCCATAGAGACAGAGAGCGCAGAGACCATGATTTTCGGATTGACCTTGAGGTCAATGAGGCGAGGGATCACCCCGGCAGCATTGTTCGTATGAAGGGTAGAGAAAACCATGTGACCAGTGAGCGCTGCTTGTACTGCGGTTTCCGCAGTGTCGCTGTCGCGTATTTCGCCCACCATGATGACGTCCGGGTCTTGGCGAAGCGCACTGCGCAATCCTTCCGCAAAGGTATATTCTTTCTTTTCATTTGTCTGGGTTTGGGTAATGCCCCTCAAGTGGTATTCGATCGGGTCCTCGATCGTGATGATATTTATCTCCGGGCTGTAAATTTTTTGCAAAAAGGCATACAACGTGGTTGTCTTACCCGAACCAGTTGGCCCGGTTACCAGGATCATGCCGTTTGGTTTCTTGATTTCGGCCTGGATGATGTCAAAGAGATGCGGTTCGATGCCGAGCTCGCCGATGTCTACCTGGATCGCCTTTGGGTCGAGGATACGGAGCACGATTGATTCGCCATACGCGCCGGGGATGAGGCTCGTACGTACATCGATCTCTGCGTCGTTTTCCCTAATGCTAAAGCGGCCGTCCTGGGCGATCTTAGAGATAAGCTTGAGCTGGGAGAGCAGTTTGATACGCGAATTAAGAAGCGCGTAAATATCTAAGTTAAAAAATACGATATCCTGCAAGATGCCGTCGAGCCGCAAGCGCAAACGACCGCGTTCCTTTTCCGGTTCGATGTGCACATCGGAAGCCTTGACGGCGATCGCCCCCGCGAGGATGATCTCGAGGAGATGGGAGACACGGTGAATTTTGTCTCCGGCAAGGGCTGCCGTAATTAATTTCTCGATATCCTGAATATGGTGAATATTTTTTGCGATGTCACGAAGAGTTTCGGCAGAAATGTCCAGGCCCCCGACTTTGGCATTCTCCGCCATGGAGATCTCCTTGTACCGATCCCATACTTTTTCCAGACTTGCGTTGCTCGCCATGTAAAATTCAGGCGTTAAATTTTTAGCTTCCACCATTTTAGTAACATCACGCATTACTTCCTCGTGCGGGGAGCGTATAGCCACAAAGATTTTCTTGCCAAAGAGTTTAAATGGCGCTACCTTCATCCGCCGTGCATCTGGTTCGGGGATAGCGCGCAAGGCTTCATTCTCTACTTTGGTATTGTAGAGGTTGATATACGGGAGGCTGTATTTTGTCTCCGCAAGGATGGCTACGAGCTCCTCTTCTTCTTGTTTATGGATATCTGCGAGTTGTTTATTCCCTTGTTCATCATCAAATTCGGGCATACTACATATAGTATACCCTACATGTTATGATTGGCATAATGAAGGATACAGAAAAAGTAGACACAAAAACCATAGTATTATTGGACGCCCATGCGATCATCCATCGCGCGTATCACGCCTTGCCGGACTTTCTCTCGAGCGATGGAGCGCCGACCGGAGCGCTCTACGGCCTCTCTACTATGATCATGCGGATTATTTCGGATTTGAAGCCCGACTATATCATCGCGTGCTATGACCTCCCGCAAAAGACCTTTCGGCACGAAGCATATGATAATTACAAGGCAGGGAGGGTTAAGGCGGACGATGCATTGGTTGCCCAACTCAAAAGCTCGCGCAAGATTTTCGAGGCATTTTGTATCCCAATGTACGATGCGCCAGGGTTTGAGGCGGACGATGTCTTGGGGACTATTGTGCACCAGTTTAAAAATAACAAAAAAATAAAAATCATCATTGCTTCAGGGGATATGGATACCATGCAGCTCGTGGATGATAAAAAAGTGCAAGTGTATACCCTCAAGAAAGGAATCAACGATACAATCATGTACGATGAGGAGCGGGTAGTAGAGCGATTTGGCTTTGCGCCAAAGTTTCTGCCAGATTTCAAAGGACTCCGGGGCGATCCGTCCGACAATATCATCGGTATTAAAGGCATCGGCGAAGTGACGGCAAAGAATTTAATCATTCAATTTGGCACAATTGAAAATATATATAAGAAAATTTCAAAAGGGAAAAAAGAAGATACTCTGCTCGCGAGAGAGATGAACATATCGCCGCGGATTTTAAAACTTCTTCGAGATGGGGAAGAAGAAGCCCTCTTTTCCAAAACCCTTGCTACTATTCGTACCGATGCGCCGATCAAGTTCACTCTCCCAGAGCAAACATTTTGGCAGTGTGCGGATATGAAAAAGATCGAGGATGTATTTACCGAATTTGAATTTCGCTCTCTATTTTCGAGATTGAAGTCTTTTTTTACTCAGTCTCCGGAACATGTTCTTCAGCATTCGCATTCCGTCTTGGAAGGGCGAGACCGATCTGGCCGTAGCGGATATGCCCCCGAGCATGTTCCAGAGACTTCGCCTGATTCAGCAAAACTCCAAGAAGCAAGCATTGCTCTGTGGCTCATTAATTCGGATATATACAACCCGACCCTCGAGGATATTTTGCGTTTCGCAAAAACCAAAGATTTTGATACCGCGTACGCGCACGTCTTTAGGATTCTTAAAGAGAAGAATTTAGAAAAAGTTTATACCGAAATCGAGTACCCGATCATCGAACCAGTGAGAAAAATGGGGGAACACGGCATCTTGGTAGACAAGAAATATCTGGAAGATCTAGGCCGCGAGTACCATAGAGATTTAGAGAAAATCCGGACCAAGATTTACAACATGGCTGGCACAGAATTTAATTTAAACTCCCCAAAGCAATTGAGCGAAGTACTGTTTGAGAAAATGGGACTTAAAACGAACAAAAAGAAAACTGCAAGCGGCTCATTTTCCACAAAGTTCTCCGTACTCGAAGAATTGGAAAGCGAATATCCGATCATTGGAGAAATTTTAAAATATCGAGAGTTGCAGAAACTACTCTCGACATATATCGATGTGATACCCAACATGGCGGGCGCGGACGGACGCCTGCACTCAAAGTTTTTGCAAAATAACACCACTACCGGCAGGTTTTCTTCGTATGATCCTAATCTGCAAAATTTACCGATCAAGTCAGAACTCGGCCGCAAAATCCGGTGCGGCTTTGTGGCTCCCAAAGGATACAAGCTTGCCGCCTTTGATTATAGTCAGATCGAGCTTCGCATCGTAGCTATGCTCTCCGGCGATCCAAAGCTCACTAAGGTATTTAAGGATAAAAAGGACGTGCATGCTGGGGTAGCCTCGTTTGTGTTTGGGGTGCCGATTGATAAAGTGACTGCGGAGATGCGCCGGAAGTCTAAAATTATTAACTTCGGCATCATTTACGGGATGGGCGTAACCGCTCTTCGGAAGAATTTAGGCGGTACCCGGGCCGAGGCGCAGACATTTTACGATAATTACTTTAATCAGTTTCGCGGCGTGCGGGACTATCTCGAAGGGGTAAAAAGATTTGCGAGCGAACACGGCTATACCGAAACCCTTTTCGGGCGCATTCGTCACTTTCCAAATATCCGCTCTCGAATTCCATTTCTTAAAAACATGGCTGAGCGCACCGCTATCAACGCACCGGTGCAGGGGACCGCAGCGGACGTGATCAAGCTCGCTATTCGCTTTGCGCATGAGGATCTAGAAACAGCAGGACTGCTCGAAAAAGCTCACCTCGTTCTCCAGATTCACGATGAACTAGTATATGAAGTCGAAGAAAGTGTTCTCGATGCAGTTACGCGCATAATCCAGGAAGCGATGGGCGGGGTACTTGCGCGTTCGTACCTAAAATATAAAACAGATATTCCGCTCGAAGTGCATAGCCATTCGGGCAAACATCTCGGCGAAACGAAATAGGTTATTGTGTGATATACTCTATACATGGAAGAATCCGAGCTTAAACGCTGCCACCGGCATAAGATACATCGCGCCTCGGCGCATTCATACCTCGCATATCTCATATTTATTTTAGTTGGCATAGTGCTTGATTTTGTTTTTCGCTTCGAAATTTTTGCAAATTCAGCCTTTACGCTCCTTGGGTTCCTCTTGATAGCCTGCGGAACCATTCTGGTATATTGGTCGCAAACTGTGACGCATACGATGCCGCTTAGAACGACAAGCGAGATCACAAAAGAAAGTTTTACTCGCGGGCCCTATGCCTATACCCGAAGCCCGACACAGTGGGGGCTTTTCTTTTTGATGCTTGGTTTTGCCGTTATTTTAAATGCGATCTTTGTGGTCTTGTGTACTTTCTTCGCCTTCCTCGTTACTCGGCTTGTGTTCCTCCGAAGGCGAGAGAAAATAATGGAAGAGCACTATGGCGAGCATTATGTAGCGTATAAGCAGACAGTGCGTTTGTAATATGATATATCTTTTTACTGGAGACGATGCCAAAAAGCGGGTGGATGCATATGGGAAATTTTTAGGTTCTATCCCTAAAAGCGTAGAAATTTTTTTCATTAACAAAAGCGAGTTTGATGCTCTGCAACTGCAGAGTTTTTATTCTGGCGCGGCGCTTTTTTCTGCAAAATCTATGCTCGTATTTCGTGATATTTTCGAGTTCGAAACTGCTCGAAATTTTATTCTAGAGAAGCTAGGCTCTATGCAGCAGTCCGAGAACTTATTTGTCTTTTTGGAAGGCAAGCTCGGGCGTCCGGTAATCGATGCTTTTAAAAAAGCGGAGGCGAAGATATATAGTTTTGAACTGCCAAAAGAAAAGAAAGAAAAATTCAATAACTTTTTGCTTGCCAATGCTTTTGAACAAAAGGATAAACTAAGCCTGTGGGTCAATTACCGGCTCGCGGTTGACCTCGGGGTTGGGCTCGAAGAGCTCGTAGGGGTGCTCTTTTGGAAAATGAAAGACATGCTCCTTAAAAAAAATTTCCGCAAATTTACTGAAAGCGAGCTCAAAAAAATCTCTTCCAAACTTTCTTATCTTCTCCCCGAGGCCCGCAAACACGGCCGCGATGCGGAGATAGTGTTTGAGAGGTTTTTACTAGAGGCGTTTTAATTTTTCTTGATTTTTGACCTTATTTTGTATATATTTTATGAGTTCGCGCCCGTAGCTCAGTCGGTAGAGCAGCTCCCTTTTAAGGAGATGGTCGCAGGTTCGATTCCTGCCGGGCGCACAAACTGCTAAACGCACTTTGTGCGAGAGAAATGCTATACTTTACACATGTATCGCCTCAATAAAACACTTGTGTACTTACTCATATTTACCCTCGTGAGTTCAATATTCACGATCAAGATTGTTGTTACGGCATACGAGAATGCGTACATTTCTGATGCCTACTTCACGGAGTAGCGATTTCGTAGTAGGGTATATACATGCCCGAAAGTATTTTTAGATTAAACGATGTTTTTAAGCCTGCCGGCGATCAACCGGGAGCAATTTCGAAGTTGGTCGAAGGGCTCGAGAAGGGCCTACGCAAACAAACGCTCCTCGGGGCAACTGGTACGGGCAAGACGTTTACCATGGCCAATGTAATTGCCGCATACGGAAAGCCCACCCTTGTGATCGCCCACAACAAAACCCTCGCCGCTCAGCTCGCCCAGGAGTTCAAGGAATTTTTCCCTGAGGCGGCTGTCCATTACTTTGTATCGTATTATGATTACTATCAACCAGAAGCATATATCCCGACCTCGGATACATATATAGAAAAGGATGCATCGATCAACAAGGAAATCGATAGGCTCCGTCATGCGACAACGCAGGCCCTCCTTACCAGGCGAGATGTGATTATCGTCGCGTCTGTGTCTTGTATTTATGGTCTCGGTTCGCCGGAAGAGTATGAGAAAGTGAATTTGAAACTCTCAGTCGGTACCAAGATGGACAGGACGAGCCTTATGAAATCGCTTATCAAAATCCATTTTACGCGGACGACGGTGGACTTACAGCCTGGGCAATTCCGAGCAGTGGGTTCCAAGATTGAATTCATGCCGGTGTCAGAGACGGTGATGTATCAGATTGAGATGATGGGAGGCAGTTCAGACAGTCAGATCTCGAAGATTCTAAAAATTGATCCGGTGTCTTCGCGCATTTTAAAAGAAGAAGAGTTTGTATATATATTTCCGGCAAAGCATTTCATCACCGCCGATGCGAAGCTCAAACATGCACTCGGAGAAATCAAAAAGGAACTTAATGCGCAGCTTAAAAAATTTAAAAAGGAAGGGAAGCTCCTCGAAGAAGAGCGTCTTCGCCGCCGCACGAACTACGATCTCGCTATGATCCGAGAGATTGGATATTGCAATGGCATCGAAAATTACTCTCGGCATTTGTCAGGCAAAGCAGAAGGCGAGCCGCCAGAGACCTTGCTTTCATATTTTCCCCGCAAGAGAAATCCGGAGCATGCTCTCCGTCATTCGCACTCCGTCCTGGAAGGGCAAGTTCGTTCTGGTCGTAGTGAATATTCCTCCGAGCATGCTCCGGATTTCTTAACCATCATTGACGAGTCGCACGTGACACTCCCGCAGCTTCAGGGCATGTATGCGGGCGATGCATCACGCAAAAATACCCTTATAGAGTACGGCTTTCGCTTGCCTAGCGCGCGCGACAATCGGCCGCTCAAATACGAAGAATTCGAGGAGCGCATTGGTCCGGTGATCTATACTAGTGCGACCCCAGGAGAAAGAGAAAAAAAAGAAAGCGAACAAATCGCCGAACAGATTATCCGTCCGACAGGACTTCTCGACCCAGAGATCATTGTGCGTCCGGTAAACGAAGAAGGAGTGTATCCGGGACAAATTCAGGATTTCATCTTGGAAACGGAAAAGACAGTAAAGCGTGGATTTCGCGCGCTTGCAACAACCCTTACGAAGAAAATGGCCGAAGACTTGTCTACGTATTTGAAAGATAGAAAGATCAAGGCCGAGTATCTACACAGTGATATCAAAACTATTGAACGTATAAAAATCCTTACTCAGTTTCGAAAGGGCGATTTTGATGTGCTCGTGGGCGTGAACCTCCTCCGCGAAGGACTCGACTTGCCTGAGGTTGCCCTCATTGGCATACTCGATGCGGACAAAGAAGGCTTTTTGCGTTCGGAGACTTCGCTCATTCAGACGATTGGTCGCGCGGCACGAAATGCGGAGGGCCGAGTCATCCTCTATGCAGACAATCCAACGGGCTCTATGGAGCGTGCGATCGGAGAGACAAATCGTCGTCGCGCTATTCAGCTTGCATATAACAAACAGCATGGCATTACTCCAAAAACGATTATGAAAAATATTCGCGATATTACAGAAGAGCTCGAAAGCGAACATGGCAAGGCGGTAAACGCAGAGCTCAAGCTTGACCTCGAAGTCTTTAGTCGTGCCCAAGTACGGGCTGTAAAAGAGGCAACCAAGAAAGCGAAGAATTTGTCAGACGAGGAGATTAATGATCTCATTTATGAAAAAATAATCAAGATGAAAGAACGAGAAATGAATCGGGCCGTCAAAGAACTCGACTTCGAATCCGCAGCGATCTTGCGAGATGAAATCATAGTATTGCGTCAGAAATTACAGAAAAAAGACTAAAAAGATAGTTTCTGATAAAATGAAACTATGGAAACAAAATTTATTCCTGGGCTAGAACTCAGCGAGCTTTATTATATTCAGGAAGTAAAACCAATTCTCGACAAATATTTTCCGGGATTAAAGTATTCTGCTGGTATGTTTGGCTGGGGTTCAGAGGTATTGGGGTATGATACTGAAATCTCACGGGATCACCATTGGGGACCAAAGGTATTTTTGTTTTTAGCTGAAGATGAATACTCTATATTAAAAGAGAAAATTTCTCTCACTCTTTCGGAAAATTTGCCTTATACATTTATGGGTTATTCTACCAACTTTAGTGAGTCTGAACCAAACGGTGTTCGACACCTTGTAAATATTACTTCAGGAAAGGTAAACCATATGATTTATATATTTACAATAAAGTCCTTTTGGCAACAGAGATTAGATTTTGATCCGTTCCAGGATATCACAACAATGGATTGGCTTACTTTCCCCCAAAGGCGATTACTTGAAATGGTGAGCGGGCGAGTATTTTACGACGGGCTTGGTGAGTTAAACAAAATTAGAGAAAAATTTAGTTATTTCCCTAAAGATGTTTGGCTCTATTTGATGGCATCACAGTGGACCAAGATTTCCTTAGAGGAAGCATTTGTCGGAAGGGCGGGAGATGCGGGAGATGAATTAGGCTCGCAAGTTATAGCTTCAAAGATTGTTCGTGAACTTATGACACTCTGTTTTTTAATTGAGAAAAAATACTATCCTTATAGTAAGTGGTTTGGGACTGGATTTGCTAAGTTGTCTATTGCGAAACAATTAGGCCCTGTGTTGCAATCTGTTTTATTGTCAAAAACATGGCAGGAAAGGGAACAAAATCTTTCTCAAGCCTATAAGATAGTTGCCTCTCTTCATAATGATTTAAAAATCACAAAAAGTCTTCCTGTCGAAACGACGAGCTATCATGACCGTCCTTACATGGTTATACATGCGGATATGTTTGCCGATGTTATCAGAAATGAGATTGAAAACGAATGGCTCAAAAATTTAAAAACCAATATTGGTTCGATTGATCAACTGACTGATAATACCGACCTCTCAGAAAACCCAAAACTTTCCAGAAAGTTAAAGATAATTTACGAGTAACAGTGCCTCGAACAAAAATAGGGAAAAAGATAAATAGCCATACATAGAGTAAAATTTATAAGAGACGATATCAACGCTCGCGCTAAAAAAGGCATGTCTCAAAGAAAACTAGCTCAAAAGATCGGTACTCCGCAGTCTGCCCTTGCGCGCTTTGAAAGCGGTAAAGCAAATCCAACTCTTTCTTTATTCAAAAGATAACAAGCGGTCTCGGTTTGAAGTTGATAGTGAAATAAACCACATAGTTAAAGAGTCTAACTTTGAATCTACAGCTATTCGCCCGAGGTGAGATTGGGGTTTTGAGATTACGTTTGGAAACCAAGAATTGACTTTAATTTATTTCTATATATTCTTGTTATTGGATTAGTAAACCTGGGGCACCGGTCTTCTCAAGACTGGGTGGGTTCGAATCCCATTTATATGCCAAAGGGATATGCCAGAGTAGCAAGATGGCAGAAACTGAAAGGCCATTTCTGGCATTAACTTATCCTGGGGTTGTAGATGCAAGTCTTCAACCCCATTAAACTTTGTGCTATAATATAATCAATATCGTGAGATATACACCCCCTAGAGGCTAGGACGGGTGTAGTTTCGTTGTTAAAAAGAAAATTATGAAACAAGAGAAAAATATAGATAAAATAAGGGTAAAAGGCGCACGGACACATAACCTCAAAAATATCGATGTGGAGATGCCGCGGAACAAAATGGTAGTGATTACCGGTGTTTCGGGGTCGGGCAAGTCTTCGCTTGCTTTTGATACGATCTTTGCCGAAGGGCAACGTCGCTATGTCGAGTCGCTCTCGTCGTATGCGCGGCAATTTTTGAACCAGATGCCAAAGCCGGACGTGGACGAGATCACGGGTCTTTCGCCTGCCATTTCTATCGATCAAAAATCGCGTTCAAATAATCCGCGTTCGACGGTCGCCACTATTACCGAAATTTACGATTACCTGCGCGTGATGTACGCGCGCATCGGGCATCCGCATTGTCCTGTCTGCGGCGAAGAGATCAAAAAACTTTCGAACGAAGAAATTTTGAATTTCGTATTAGAAAAAATCAATCTAGAGCAAAAGAATAAACGTAAAGTTATGGGTGTCGAATGGGACGACACCGAGATAAAAATATTTTCTCCGGTGGTACGCGGGCGAAAAGGGGAATATTACCAACTTTTGTATGATTTGCTCGGTAAAGGTTTTTCCGAAATTCGGCTCGATGGCGAGATGAAGAAACTTCGGGAGCAAATTACTCTTTCAAAACATAAGGCACACACTATCGATGTTTTGATCGATCATTTTTCGGCGCGTGAATTTCCGGTGAAAGGCGGCAAGGGCGATATAAAACTTACGAGTGACGATGCCCGGATGCGCCTTTCGGAAGCGCTCGAGCGAGCCCTCCTTGAGTCTGATAGTTTGGTTACGGTACAGATTGGAGAAGAAGAATTTTTGATGTCTGCGAAATTTGCCTGCAAGAATGATGGATTTTCTTTCCCAGAAGTGGAACCCCGGCTCTTTTCTTTTAACTCTCCGTACGGGGCATGTCCCGCTTGTAACGGCTTGGGTTCAAAATACTTTATGGGCGAAGAGCCATGCGATACGTGTAAGGGCGCACGGCTCCGGGTTGAGGCACTCAATGTCTTTTTGACAGCAGAAACCGATAGGCAAAAGCGAAAAGTAAATATTTTGGACCTCACATCGCTTTCAATCAAGGACGCGCATGAATTTTTCCAAAATTTAAAACTTTCTCCTCAAGAAGAAGAAATTTCTCTCCCTGTGGTGCGGGAGATCAAGGGGAGGCTGCAGTTCATGCTCGACGTAGGGCTCGATTATTTGCAACTTTCCCGTAAAGCCAACACGCTCTCTGGTGGGGAAGCGCAGCGCATCCGCCTCGCTTCACAACTCGGTTCGCGGCTCGTAGGTGCTCTTTATGTGCTCGATGAGCCGACAATCGGGCTTCATCAGCGCGACAACGACCGACTCATAAAAACCCTTTTAAACCTGAGAGATTTAGGGAATACTATCCTCGTTGTCGAACATGACGAAGATACTATTTATGCCTCTGATTACATTGTAGATATCGGACCGAAAGCGGGAGTGCACGGCGGGAGCGTCGTTGCCTCCGGATACTTGGACGACCTCCTTACTGCCAAGAAAAACGGCAGTGGTTCGCGTACACTTTCATATCTTCGCGGCGAAACGAAAATTGAAATTCCTGAAAAGCGTCGCGAACCAAAAGGTGTTATCCGCATCGCTGGCGGCAAAGTATTTAATATCAAAAATTTAAATGTCGAAGTACCGCTTGGAGTAATGACATCTATCACTGGCGTTTCCGGTTCAGGTAAAAGTTCTTTTATGTACGAGATTCTGTACAAGAATTTACAAGCCCGCCTCGAACGCAGGTATCGCTCGGCGCAAACTTTTAATGCCGCGTCCTTTACAGGTACCGAATATCTTTCGCGAGCGATTCTGATTGACCAGTCTCCGATCGGTCGCACTCCGCGTTCGAACATCGCGACGTATACTGGCTCGTTCACTCACATCCGGGATCTCTTTGCTACGACCGAAGACGCACGACTTCGCGGCTGGAAGGCCAACCGGTTTTCATTTAATGTAAAAGGCGGCCGCTGCGAGGCCTGCGAAGGCAACGGCGAGATCGCCGTCGAGATGCATTTCTTGCCGACCGTGTATGTGACCTGTGATGTATGCCGCGGTAAACGTTTCGACAAAGAAACGCTTACGGTCAAATACAAAAAGAAAAATATTTATGAAGTGCTTCGCATGACGGTCGAGGAAGGACTTCAGTTTTTCAAGGATATCCCGGCGATTTCGGATCGATTGCAGACCCTTATGGATGTAGGTCTCGGATATGTTGAACTTGGGCAGTCGGCAACCACGCTCTCTGGCGGGGAAGCGCAGCGGGTTAAGATTTCGAGCGAGCTCTATCGAACCCATACTGAAAAAACTATATACCTCCTCGATGAACCTACAGTCGGGCTTCATTATGACGACGTACACAAGCTCCTCGAAGTTTTAAACAAGCTCGTATCGAAAGGGAATACCGTCGTCCTCATCGAGCACAATCTAGACGTTATCAAAAGTTCAGACTACATCATCGACATCGGGCCCGAGGGTGGCGTGCACGGAGGCGAGCTGGTAGCTCGCGGTACCCCCGAACAAGTAGCTGCGAATCCAAAGTCGTATACTGGGAAATATTTAAAAAAAGTTTTGCGCGCCCGTCCGTAGCTTTAGCGAAGAAGGGGGAAAATAATACTTGTCCCGTAGTAAATTTTTGATTACGAGACATAACCATTAAAGATTATTATTTAAAATTTTACTACTGGGATGGATCTAAAATATTTGCAAACTAAAAAACTCCCACACAAACCCGGAGTGTATTTTTTTAAGCACAAGGGGCAGATTCTTTACATTGGTAAGGCCACTTCATTGCGTTCGCGAGTACGCAGCTATTTCTCGAGTGACCTTATTAAAACCCGCGGGCCGCTCTTGGTCGACATGGTTACGAATGCGAGCAAGATCGAGTGGGAGGTGTGCGAAAGCGTGCTCGAAGCACTCATCCTCGAAGCGCGACTGATCAAAAAGCATCAGCCGTATTACAACACTCGGGAAAAGGACGACAAAAGCTTTAGCGTAGTGG
>Ga0196963_10000938_pt1 | contig 21979 bp, 18 predicted proteins | sample S1_5metaG_FD_148600 | JGI IMG/M metagenome (GOLD analysis project Ga0196963, IMG submission 148600) | Soil microbial communities from Anza Borrego desert, Southern California, United States - S1_5 | ecosystem: Environmental > Terrestrial > Soil > Desert | place: USA: California | collected... | reverse complement strand
CCCCAGCAGCCCTCACCCACGCCCGCCTCGAGCACCTCGCCCTCGCCACCCTCGAGCGTCTGCTCACGCCCCCGCCCCACCCCACCAAACAGCTCGACCACCACAACACCGAATCCCGCCGCAGCGCCACCACCATCCTCCGCGCGATCACCCAAGCGCGCCTGCAACTCACCCCAACGAGCCCGACGCGCCAGCGAGGGTTTTCTCCCCGCAGCCGCGCGCAAGCCCCCGAGCCCCACGCCACCACCAACTCACCCTCCGCGCCCACGCCCCCCGACTCGCATCCCTCCCATGACTCCCATGACTCCCATGACTCCCATGAGTCCTATCACCCCCACCCGCCCTCACCCACCCCACCCCCGCGCCCACAACCCCCCACCCCCAATCTCTCCCATTCCCCACCACGCACACCCGATACACCCAGCATGCGCCACCACACCGCCGCGGCCCTCCTGCTCGCACTCTCCATCACCGCTCTGGCCCCTCAACGTGCGCACGCTCAGTCCATCGAGCTCATCCCGCCCCCGACTGGCCGCCAGTTCGCGCTCCCCACCGCGATCAGCGCCGACGGCTCGGTCATCGTGGGCTCCTCCGGCATCCCAGGCCCTTTCGACGAGGACTGTCACGCCTTCCGCTGGACCGAAAGCACGGGCATCCAGGACCTCGGACTGCTCCCCGGCACTCAGGAGTCATGGGTTCTCGCGATCAGCGCAGATACGTCGACCATCGTGGGAGTTTGCCGAGGGCCATCGGATGACTACCGGTTCCGTGCCACCATCTGGCAGGCTGGCCGCATCGCTCCTCTACCGCTCCTTCCCGACGCCTGCGAGAACGCTCCGAAGGCAATCAGCGCCGACGGCGGCGTCATCGTCGGCTACACAGGGTTTCTATGTGAGAGCACGGCGTACTCCTACCGCGCCACGATGTGGTCGCGCTACCTCGGAGTCGTGGACCTCAACACACACTTGCCTTCGATCGGCGTAGATCTCACTGGTTGGGTCCTCCTCTTCGCCAGCGGTGTGAGCGCCGACGGCCGCATAATCATCGGGCAGGGCTACTACAACAACGCCCTGCACGGCTTCATCCTCACCCTCCCCCCGCCCTGCGGCGCCGCCGACTTCAACAACGACGGCGACACCGGCACCGACGCCGACATCGAAGCCTTCTTCGCCTGCCTCGGCGGCCACTGCTGCCCACGCTGCCCCGAAGCCGGCGCCGACTTCAACGCCGACGGCGACACCGGAACCGACCAGGACATCGAGGCCTTCTTCCGTGTCCTCGGCGGCGGCACCTGCTGACCGCTGCCGCAACCTCACCTACTCCTCTCATGACCCCCATGACTCCTCTGAGTCCTATGACTCCTATGAGTCTCATTCACCAGCGCTCCCAACCCACGTGGACCGCGCCCACAAAAAAATCTTTGCCCCACTCCGACCGTTTCCGAACCGTTTCCTGCGATTCCCAACCCCTCCTTCAAAAACCCCCAAAACCACCGCAGCGCACAGCGAAACCACGCGTATATCGTTTCCGAAACAACCAGCGCCCGACCGCCGCGAACACCAACCGAGTCCCGCGGCCACCGCCGGCGCGCTACCCGCGCACGCAACACCGCGTCCGCTAAACAAGGAACACTGAATATGCGCTCCCTCGCCCCGCTCGCTCTCGCACTGGCCGCGCTCGCCGCGCCCGCAACCGCCGGCGTCACGACCTACACCGTCGACTTCTTCCCCGAGGAGCCGGGCACCTACCTCCAGCAGCTCCGCTTCATGGGCCCCACCGAAGGCACCATCGTCGCCGCCCGCCTGCACATCGAGTTCACCACCAGCAACGGCTTCCAGGCCGAGAACTTTTACTGGGAGCTCTTCGCCCCCGTTGACAACGACGCCTTCGGCTACTGGGGTGTCACCGGCGCCGATCTCAACTGGCTCGGCGAGGGCACCTTCACCGCCACCATCAGCACTACCGACCTCAACGGCCCACTGGGCCAGCGCCTTTGGGCCTGGCACCTCTGGAGCCTCAACGACCCGCCCGAGGTCTCCGGCAGCTGGTCCATGACCAGCCGCGTTGAGATCGACATCGAGACCGGCAGCAACTGCGGAACCAGCGACTTCAACGGCGACGGCGACTTCGGCACCGATCAGGACATCGAAGCCTTCTTCGCCTGCCTCGGCGGCTCCTGCTGCGAGACCTGCTACGCCGGCGGCGCCGACTTCAACGGCGACGGTGATACCGGCACCGACCAGGACATCGAGAGCTTCTTCCGAGTCCTCGGCGGCGGCGCGTGCTGATCGACCAGTAAACGAACGAACCGGCCGGCCAACGCCGACCGGTTCGATTAGGAGAGGCAGTCAGTCAGCATGGCCCGCCGCCCAGGATGCGGAAGAACGCCTCAATGTCCGCGTCCGTGCCCACGTCGCCGTCACGGTTGTAGTCGGCGCTCGGGCAACCGGTGACGGTCAGCGTCGCGGGGTTCGAGTAGACCTGCCCGCACGCGTTGATGACGCAGTCATAGGTGCCCGCCTCGATCTCGGTGGCCGAGAGGATGTGGAGTTGGTTCGTATGGACCCCGGCGTAATGGTCACCCTCGGTGAGGAACTGGCCGTTGCGGCGCCACTGGTAGGTGGCGACAGGGCCGGTGGTGGTGGCCGCGATCTCGAATGACGCGTTACCGCCGAACTCGACCGCGGCGGGCTGCGGGTGCAGGTTGATGGTTCCTCCGCCCGCGTTGAAGAGGACCCGGATCGTGCCCGCGGTGGGATTGGAGACGGCCAGGTCGGGCGCGCCGTCGTCGTTGAAGTCGCCGACTGCGACCTGCGCCGCCCCAGCGCCGGTGGGGAACTGCAGCGGTGGCTGAACGTACGCGAAGGGGCCGGTCTGCTGGTAGACGTTCACGCGGCTGAGGTATGGAAGGATGAGCTCGGGGGTGTTGTCGCCGTTGATGTCGGCGATGGCGGGGAGCCATTGGAGGCCGGAGCTGGAGGTGTTGATCGGCGTCGCGGCCCCGAACGTCCCGCCACCCTGGTTCACGAGGACGTTTGCTCGGGCGAAGTTGGGCTGCATGTTGACAATGTCAACCTGGCCGTCGGAGTTGAGGTCAGCCGCGGCGATGGCGTTGCCGCCCACATTGTTGATGATCAGCTGAGGGTTGATGAGGTGCCCGTTGCCGTCATTGAACAGCGCGTAGAGGCCCGTGTTACCGGCGCCCATGATGATGGCGTCGGGCCGGCCGTCGAAGGTGAAGTCGGTGAGGAGCACGCCATTGGCCGGCACGGGCATCGCTGTGGAGAAGGTCTGGAGGAAGCCGCCACCCGGGTTGAGCAGCACGTCGACGCGCGAGGGCGTGGCGCAGGCGGTGACGAGGTCGGCGGTGCCGTCGCCGTCCATGTCGGCGCTGGCGACCTGACGCAGCTGGCCGGTGTGCTCCATGCCCATGTAGTGGAAGGTGTTCACGAAGTTGTAGTAGAGCTCGAGGCCCTGATCGGTGGTCACCGCGACGTCGGGGATGCCGTCAACCGTGATATCCGCGATGGCGATGTGGCGGGAGTTGGCCGACATGAAACCGTACTCGAGGCGCGGCGAGAAGACCCCTCCGCCGAGGTTGCGGAAGACCGACAGCGGGCCCGGGGTGTTGGGCGCGGTGATGATGTCGGGCCGGCCGTCCATGTTCACGTCGGCAACGGCGATCGCGAACGCGGCCGGGGCGAGCAGGTCGGGGCCGTTGTTGAAGCTGGGCGTGCACTGCGCCTGGGCGTGCGCGGCGGCGAGGGCGGCGAGGATGGCGGGGGTGATGGCGGTGCGTGTGGGCATGGCTGCGTTCCCTTTCATACGAGGCGGCGAGCGTAGCACGGGGGTCAATCCATGGGCGTGTGGTGCTCTTGCGAAGTAAGGGAGTGGTGCGGGGTTATGAGCCCTGCGGTGGGTTCTTATAGATTGGGTGCAACCGGCCGGCGAAATCCTTGGTAAGCTCTGGTACGCCCCGTTCGGGGCTTCCGGAGGTGACCCCATGCGTACGTGCCTGATGATCGCCGCGGTCCACGTGCGCCCTGGGTGGAGTTGCCGCGGGGCAGCTCAACATCACCAGCGTCTCTCAGGAGGTGAAGGCGCACGCCAGTCAGGGGTCGGCCGGGAGCATCGATGGCGGCCTCCAGCAGACGCTCAGCAACGAGCCTGGGCCATTCTCGGCGGACCACACATCCGTGAGCTGGCCCGCGTCGGCCCGCGCCATCATGACGGCGGATGCCGGGCCCACGCAGATCACGGCGACGGGCGAAGTCCGGTACGTTGCCAACACGACCTCGAGCCTCGTGCGTGCCAACGCCACGTCAGTCGTGGAGTTCAGCGTGGCGAGTCCCACGGAAGTGACGTTCACGGCGGCGCTCGTGACCTCGACAGGGATCCAATCGGGCGGCGGCGTGGCGGGGCGCGTGTACCGGACCGATGTGCTGCAGGGCGTCGCTGATGCGGTGTGGATGGGCTCGGCGAACCCTGATCCCACGGCCAACTTCCAGGGTGTGCTGCAGCCGGGGACCTACCGGTTCGAGCTGAGCGCCGGCTGGAGCAACTTCACTGTCTATCAAAACGTCAACGGCAAGTACAACGTGACCGCGACGCTCACCGTGGTGAACGCGCCACCCACGTGCGGCACCAGCGACTTCAACGGCGACGGTGACATCGGCACCGATCAGGACATCGAGGCGTTCTTCGCGTGCCTGGGCGGGTCATGCTGCGACACGTGCTATGAGGGCGGCGCCGACTTCAATGGTGACGGCGATACCGGGACCGACCAGGACATCGAGAGCTTCTTCAGGGTGCTGGGCGGGGGGGCGTGTTGATCCGCCTGTGTCGGTTTGATCAGCGGCGGCGGCGGGCGATCAGTTGGGCGAGCAGGAGCGGGGCGAGGGCGCTGGGCGCGGGGATTGCGCCGACGGTGATGGGTGTGCCGGGCTGGGATTCCCACGCGACCTCGTGGATGCGGGCGCGGAAGTAGCTGTAGTCCACCAGCGGCTGGCCCTCGATGAGTGAGACGAGCTCGTATCGCGCCCACGCGAAGTGCGGCTGTGCCTGAGAGTCGTAGGTGCGCAGGCCGATGTAGCCGAACGGGTTGGCGGTGGTGGGGGAGCCGGGCATCCAGTGCGACCAGAGGATGGGGCCGTCCTGGGCGGTGATGTGCTCGTGCTGGCTGTGGCCGAGAGTGACGTCGGACGCGAAGGTGGAGGCCGGGCCGATGGTGGCGCCGAAGCCGGGGCGTGGGCTCACGAGGTCGCTGGTGGGATGGAACGAGTGGGCGAGCAGGCGGTGCTCGTGCACCTGGAAGGGGCCGGGACCGAACATGAAGAAGCCGACGTTGTGGATGCCGTCGCCGGTCAGGTCGAGGGAGTTGTTGTCGGCATCGAGGGGCGTTGAGAACACGCGGTGGATGATGGCGGCGTCGGCCCCGGTAGCAGCAGCGGCGAGGAGCACGGAGACGGCGATGACGCGGGGGCTGCAACGCATCGGGGTGGCCTCCTGGAATACTGATGGGATGGTGCAGTATGCGCTGTGCCGCGCGTAGCGCGCTAAAAAAGTTCGTGCCGAGGGCTGACTGATAGTTGACCTTTGTGTCGCATGCACCTGTGGAGTGCGCGATCGGGTGCCCGACTCGGGGAGGGCTGGGCATGCAGGCGCGGACCATCGGCGTGGTTTCGGCGGGTGCGGTTGTGGTGCTGGCGGGGCGGTGCCTTGGGCAGGGGGCGTGGGAGCTGGTGAGCTCGCCGAGCCCTGGGGCGACGGTGAACTCGCTGCGGGCGGTGTCGGCGGTGTCGGCGGGCGAGGCGTGGGCGGTGGGGGCGAGCGGCGGGACCGTGACGTTGCCCCTGGTGCTGCGGTTTGACGGGGCCTGGGCAGCGGTGGCGCCGCCGAGCTTCCGCGGGATGGGCATCAACCCTTCGCTCATCGCGTGCGCGGCGTCGCCCGCGGGCACTTTGTGGCTGGGCGGGGATGTGGATGATCAGAACCCCCTGACTAGCAACCGGCCGGTGTTCGCGCGGCGGAGCGGCAGCGGGTGGGTGGTGAGCGCGGCGACGCTGCGGCCGCAGAGCGAGTACCCGTACGGCGCGCGGGGCGGGAGCGTGGCGGACCTGTGCGTGATCTCGGACAGTGATGTATGGGCGGTGGGCCACGCGAACGGCTTTGGGGACGGCCTGGGCACGGGCGTGACGATGGCGCTGCACTTCGACGGGTCGACGTGGACGGACGTGCCGATGCCGAACCCGGCGAACCGGACGACCTATGTGACGGGCGTGAAGGGGTTCTCGAGCAGCAATGTGTGGGCGGTGGGGTATGGGCTCTCGAATGGGCAGCCGTGGCGCGGGTTTGTGTTCCGGTGGAACGGGTCGGCGTGGTCAACGGTGAGCAACCCGGCGACGGACGGGTTCGACACGTACCTGCGGTGCATCGACGGCGTCGCGCCCGATGACCTGTGGGCGGCGGGGAAGACGGGGAGCGCGCCGCTGTTCATGCACTACGACGGGTCGTCGTGGTCGGTGGTGCCGGGGCCGGTGAGCGCGAGCAGCGCCACGGTGACGAGGCTGGTGGCGCTGGCGAGCGATGACGTGTGGGCGGCGACGGCGCTGCCGAGCGTGTACTACCACTGGAACGGGAGCGTGTGGAGCGAGGTGCAGCCTGGCGCGGTACCGACGGCGGCATCGCGGGTGGTGAACGCGCTGACGCGGGTGCCCGGCGGAGGTGCGTGGGCGGTTGGGAACTGGAGCAACGGGACGAAGTCGTTCACGCTGACCGAGCGGCTGGTGGCGGCGCCCGCGTGCGGGACGAGCGACTTCAACGGGGATGGTGACGCCGGGACCGACCAGGACATCGAGGCGTTCTTCGCGTGCCTGGGCGGGAGCTGCTGCGCGTGGTGCTACGCGGGCGGCGCCGACTTCAATGGCGATGGCGATACCGGGACCGACCAGGACATCGAGAGCTTCTTCAGGGTTTTGGGTGGGGGGAGCTGCTGATGCGGTGAGGGGGCCGGCGGTCATCGTCAGCCCGGAAAATCCTGCATCCGCCCCCTTGCGTGGGCGGTATTGTGTACCAGCCTCCCCGGAAGGGGAGCTGGAGAGACAACGATGCAGCATATTGCGCGAGTGGGCGCCTTTGTGGCGTTGATGGCGGTGGCGGGTGTGACCGGGGGTGCGGCGGGTGGCTTGCAGGGGGACCGGTATTACGCGGTGTCGTGGGCGAACGGGCGCATGTTCGAGATCAACGCGACGACCCTCGCGGGGACGCAGGTCGCGGCCTTTGGTGATTCGACGCAGTCGGCCAACGCGATGACGGAGGACGGCCTGGGGCGGCTGCTGGTGGTGAGCGCCAAAAACGGGCGTGCGGACCAGATCGTCACCTTTGACCCGGCCACCAACGAGTATCTGCCTGGGCGGGTGCAGACGACCCTGAACTTCATCAGCGGGATGGCACTCAGTCCGCAGGGCGAGCTGCTGGTGATCAACAACACCGGGGTCCACTCGGTGGACCGCAGCACCGGAGCGGCGACGTTGGTGGCGCCCACGCCGGGTCCGACGCAGGGGCTGGGGTACGGGCCGGACGGTGCGCTGTATGCCACCGGGAACAACGGCTTCCAGCCCTTCCTCTCGCGCTACACGCCGGGGTCGGGCTGGGCGACGGTGGGGAACCCGGCGCCGGGTACGAGCTTCTTCGTTCTGCAGACGCTGTTTACTGGTCCGGGGCAGACGCTCATGGCGGCGCGACTGGCCAGCGGGGGCAACACCCTTTATCACCTCGACCACCACACCGGGCAGATCCTCGGCCAGCAGGTGATGAACCTGACGGGCGTGAGCATTGATGTGCGAGGCATGGAGTTCGTGCCGTCGCCGGGGGGCGTGGGGGTGATGCTGGGCGGGGCGCTCTTCGCGACGCGGCGGCGGCGCGCGGCGTGTGCGCGGTGAGCGCGCGCGTCGATCAGGGAGCGGAGGACAGGCCGGACGCGGCAGAGGTTATCGAGTACGCGGCGGGGGAGCCGTCGCGGGTGAACACGCCGGCGCGGCTGGTGGTATCGGGGCTCGTGATGCTGGCGGTGGCGGTGGGCTTGCTGGTCGCGGCGTACAGGCTGGGGCGGGGGGCGTTGGCGCTTGAGCGGGAGGCGCGGGAGCGGGTGGTGGCGGCGGGAGGGTCGGGGGCGGCGCGTCGGGGGAGCGCGGGTGAGCACGAGCGGGAGGTGGCGGGGTGGTTGTGGGCGGGGGCCGCGGCGTGCACGGCGGTGGGCGGGCTGATGGCGACGGGGGCGGGGGTGTCGCTGCGGAAGGTGGCGGTGGGGTGAGGGGGGCGGTCCTCAGTCCCAAGTACCAGGTCCCAGGTTCCAGGTCCCCGGCTTCGGTCATCGGTCGTGCGCCTGAGGAGCCTGCGTGCGAGGTCATCGTGCCGGGCTGCGCATCGCGGTGCGCGGATGTCGCATGGGGAGTGGGCTCAGGAGACCTGGCATGAAGAGTGGCACACCCGGCGTTCTGTTGGCGGTCGTGGGCGCGGCGGTCTCGGCGGCGGCGGCGCGCGGGGAGCCGGGTGAGATCGTGTGGCAGGACGTGATCGTGCACGCGTACGCGTACGGGGCGTGGGACGGGGCGGACGCCGCGCCGGATGGGACGGTGTACTGGATGAACCGGGGGCTGCGGTCGTACACGCAGGAGGGGCAGCTGCGGTGGGTGCGGGAGACGGCGGGGGACAAGGTGACGATCGGGCGTGATGGGGCGATCTACACGACGGAGTACGTCAACACGCGGACGGCGGAGGACCCGTTCTGGGTTCCGCACCATGCGCGGATGACGCGGGACAACGAGATCGTGTGGACGCTGCCGCTGCCGCAGGGGTGCGCGTGGCTGGAGTCGGGGCCGGAGGTGGGGCCGGATGGGAACATCTACGGCACGTGCTCGGGCGGGTACAACGCGCCGGGGCCGGCGTGGTCGGTGCACCGGGACGGGTGGCACCGCTGGCGGGTGCCGGGGTTCAAGACGCCGAGCATCAACCTGAACCAGTTCGACGATGAGCGCGGGCGGTTCTACGTGCGTGCGGGGCAGATCCCGTACCCGAATGCCCCGTTCGGCGGCACGGGCGGGCTGGTAGCGATGGATCTGGATGGGAACGTGGAGTGGCGGATCGCGTCCAGCCGCAGCGACTACGTTGGGATCCACCAGCCCACGGGCGGCGTGGTGACCATGGGCTACGCGTTCGACGCGGATGGCGGCGTGCTGTGGCAGTACCCTGAGGGCTCAACGACCAGCGGGCCCGACGGGGCGATCTACGTGTACCGCGGCTACCACACGCTGAGCAAGTACTCGCCCGATGGCGAGCACCTGTGGACGACCGAGCAGTTCAACGCGGGCACGTGGGTGTGGCGGCCGGTCTTCTCGCCCGACGGCTCGGCGTTCTACATCACGAGCCACGCGGGGATCGGGTACCCGGACACGGCGACACTCTCGCAGGTGCAGGCGCGGCGGACGAGCGACGGCTCGCTGATCTGGCGGTACGAGTTCCCGCGGCTGGCGGATGACATCCTGGAGGTGCACCCGCCGGCGATCAGCCCCGACGGCACGCGCCTGTACGTGGCGGGCTACAAGCGGATCGCGGGGCACGGGCACCTGTGGGCGTTTGACACGGGGTTCGGCGCGCCGCCCGCGTGCGGCACGTCGGACTTCAACGGCGACGGCGACGCGGGGACCGACCAGGACATCGAGGCGTTCTTCGCGTGCATCGGGGGCGACTGCTGCGGGGCCTGCTTTGCGGGCGGCAGCGACTTCAACGGGGACGGCGACGCGGCGACGGACCAGGATATTGAGAGCTTCTTCAGGGTGCTGGGTGGGGGGGCGTGCTGAGCGCGTGAGAGGGTGAAACGTTAGACGGTGAGGCGGGAGGCCGTGAGTTCGGCACTCTGCTCCTGCTCTGCGTTCTCCGCTCTCCGCCTCCCGCTTTCCGCTTTCCGGTTTCCGGTTTCCGGTTTCACTCAAACGCCCGCGGCCGCGTGCGCTCTCGGTGAGGAGCTCGCACGCGGCCGCAGGTTTGGATGCCGTGGATCGGGCGGGGCTGATCCGTCAACCCCTCATGTCCACGCCGGTTTCCCGACGCGCCGGCGGCGGCGATCCTTCACCGCCGAACTTCCCGCCTCCAACGAAGAGGTCACAAGGGCTCTCACGGCTTGCCCCGGACCGGGCGCTACGGCCCGGTCAAACGCGCGCTCCGGCGCGTGCGGTGGTCTTTCGACCAGTCTGCGTTCCCTCTCTCCCGCTCTCTCTCTTCTGCCTTTGCTCAGCGCCTCCGCGCCTCCGCGTGAGATTGCCTCCCGGGCCTCACGCCGCGAGCTTGGTCTCGGTCGCGTTGGTGATGGCGAAGTTGCCGCCGCCGCCAACGCCGAACTGGAGGCTGAAGGTGTTGCCCGAGGGGCCCACGATGTTGTTGCGTACCGGGGTCACGATGTAGTCCACGCGGTCTACGCCGAAGGGCAGGGTCTTGTCCTCGTACTTCTTGACGCTGCCGACCGTGCCCACGAGCGTGAAGTTCGCCTCGCCGTTGATGCGCCGCTGCACGCGGTACTGCACGCCGCTGGCCGGCTGGCTTGCCTTCCACGACACCACGATCCAGCCCTCGGGCGTGACGGTGGCGGAGAAGTTCGTGGGGGCGTTCGGAATCGGCTGGGGGCCGGGGGGCGACACGGGATCGACGCCACTGAGCACATAGACCTGGTTGTTGTTGGTGGTCTCGGCGTAGGCGCGGATCAGGTTGATGTAGCCGCCGCCCAGCGTCCGCACCGCGGCCATGGCGTCGTTGAGCTCGAGGGTCGCGGCCTTGGCCGCCTCCCGTGCCTTCACCGCCGCCGCCTCTGCCGCGATGAACGCGTCGGCGACGGTTTTGAAGGCCTGGACCTGCGGAGCACTCAATCCGATTTGCGCCTGGTTCAAAACCCAGAGGTCCCGGTGCGATCCCGCCCACTGAAGCAGCTCTGCGATTGTGGTAGGCATTGCCTACTCCTCATAGAAAGGGCCGAGCGCGGCACACACAGAACCCGCAGCGGCCAAGACACAGAAAACACGCCCGGCCCGTTCCCCCCGGGCAACACGCCCGGGCAGGCCTTCGGTCGCTGTCGGCGGGGTTGGTCCTTGTGGGAGCCTTGTGTTCCCCGCCGCGGCGACGTACATGGCATCGGGAAGCGCGGGGGGTGGGATTAGTCCGACTCTGCGTTTTTTTCCGTGTGCACCGATCAAATGGCGCAAGACGAGCAGGGATCGGTGGTTAGCTCGCTACCGTTTTCCTCTAGGATGCCGTGATGAGCGTGAGTGGAAAGCGAGTGGTGGCGTTCTGTGGCGCTGGCCTGTCCGTCCGAGATGGGTACCCGGCGATGTCGAGCTTCAACGGCTACCTGCGGTCATCTGGCCTGCTCAGTAATGACGAGCTGCGAGCGTTCGACGCGATTCAAGCGCATTGCACGGACATCTCGGCCCTAGTTGGCGGGTCCGCACGGAACATCGAGCAACTAGCGTCGCTGTTGGAACTGATGCGACTCTCCAAGCCCACGCTGACGTTCCCGGGCGCGGGCCACTACGCCACACCAGCAGCCGCGCTTGCACTCGTGCGCAAGGCAATCGCTCTCGTCTATTCACCTAACCACCGCGAGATGAACTCCGGGGTCGGCCCGTTGCTGAGCAACGTCCTGGAGCACGACAACGAGCTCACGGTGATCACCACGAACTACGACCTGAACGTCGAGGCGGCGGCTGCCGCAAACGAGATTGCAGTGCGTATGACTCCGACGGTCGTGGCCGCATGCGTGCACCCGAAACGGGAGCAGGAGCCGCGCTTAGGCTCTCTCTATTCTGGGAAGCTTGGGCACAACCGCAATCTAGCCGGGCGGCAGCTCACTCTGCTCAAGCTCCACGGGTCTGTGAACTGGTTTAACGACGGGATGGACTTCCGCGTCGATGACCGGATCACAGGTTCGGAATACAACGCTCAACAGGAGAAGTTCCACCGCCGGAGATGGGACCGCGGCGCCGAGTCATGGTGCTTTCCCGAGCACACCGTGATCATTCCGCCAACCGTGCTTAAGTCCGCCTTCTTTGACGCTGTTCAGGAACAGTGGCAGCACGCCGCGGACGCTCTAGGCCAGGCGCAGGTGCTCGTGTTCATCGGGTACAGCTTCCCCGAATCCGACACGTTCATGAGGTACTTCATGGCAACCTCGCTTCATCGGAACGTGAGCATCGAACGGATCATCGTTGTGGACCCAGCGGCGTACGAGATTGCCGAGCGTATCCATCCGCTCTTGGCGCATCCCCAGCACCAAGGCCTTTGGGAGGTGCACGCAATGCCGTGGGAACGCGTTCACCTCACGGCCGCGTTGGAGGGTGGATGGGTCCCAGACGCCTCTGACCACTACGTCAAGGAGGTGAAAAACCGGAACCAGGTCAAGGCAGTCCTGCGGGGGGAGGTTGTCCCCGAGGACCGTGTGGTCTATCAGCGCGGACTCCGTGGCCGATAATCCCGCTCCTCCCGCCGTGAAAACGGTGGTGGGGGCCCGGCGGGGTCCAAAGGGAGCTCTTCAAGGTCGACACGGAGCTCTTCCGTGCCGACACGGAACTCCTCAGGGTCGACACGGAGCTCTTCCGTGCAGACACGGAACTCCTCAGTGTCTACATGGAACGCCTCCGTGTCTGCATGGAGCCCCTCAGTGTCTGCACGGAACTCCTCAGCGCAGACACGGAACGCCTCAGTGTCGACACGGAACGGCCCCCCGCAATCATCCGGGCAGGGAGTCGCAAGAGGGGCGGCGAGCCCCTTTTGCATCAGCGGAACAACTGCGACGAGGTGACGCCGCGCAGCCGAGACGGCCTCAGGGCCGGCGCTTCCTTCGTGGGGGTCGGGCTCTCCCTGGCCACTCAGTGGACGGCGGGGTTTGGGGGATCGGGGTGGGCGACGTGCCATCACCTTCGGCACTGTGAAGGTAATGTCTTGGCGCGCGGAGTTGTGGGCCGCTGCGTGTCCGGCAGTCCCGCAGGACCACATTTCGAAGCGGAGAGGTGGTGGCAGGCCGAAGGTCATGCCATCCGCCGCTATAGGGCGTGGTATGCTCTACGCCGGGACCTGCCGGAGCTTTTTTTATGACCTGTATTCTCGCCGCCCGTCGCCGGATGGTCGCCCTCGTCCTTGCGTGTTCGTCCGCCGCGGGCCCGGCGCAGACAATCCCGAGCCAACCGCGTGCGCTCTCCGGCGTGACCGGCCCATTGGGCCCGGGCATGGGGGACCTGACGTACCTGACCGCGGGAATTCCCTGCGTGGACGCCGCGGGCAATGTGGCGTTCGGGGCGAGAATCGCGGGTCCGGGGGTCACCGCGGCCAACGATCAAGGGCTCTGGCTCGGAACTCTCCAGGGGAACCAAGTCATGGTGCGTCGCGGCGATCCCGCGGTTGGCTTTGCGCAAGGGGTGTACGGCCAGTTCAGTCTCTTGGCGCTCTCTCGCTCCGGAGTGCTCGCGTTCCATGCCTTCGTCGACGGGTTGTCGCCCAATGCCACGGTGAGTGGGCTGTGGTCAAACCGCACCGGCGTCCTCGCCAAGGCCGGTGAATCCAACAACTACCCGGTGTTGCAGGAGAATCAGTTCCGGGGCATCACGCGGTTCTACTTCGGCGATGCCGGACTGCTGACGCTGGTGGTTACCGACGACTCGGGCTTCTCGTACCCGACGCAGGAAACCCCGACCGCGCCGCCGCCGAGGTTCCCTCCGGGAACGCTTGCAGTGCCCACCGGGACTTTGGAGTCGGTTGAGTATGGTGTGAACGGGGCCGCGGTCTCGGAGTCTGGGGGCGTGCTGTTCAGCGGGAGGTACCGCGCGCCGTCGAACCAGGTTGGGGCGGGCCTGTGGACGCTGCACAACGGTGTGATGACAGAGGTGGCGTTGGTCTCTTCACCGGCGCCCGGCGGGCTGGTCTACTGCTCGTTCGATGAGCGGAAGGCGGCGAACGAGGCGGGCGACCTCGCGTTCAGCGCCGCGTTGGGTATGCCCAACCAGCTTCCGACGACGGGTGCTCTGTTCCACGTGAGGGGGGGCGTGGTGACGCGGTTGGTCACCACGGGGGACCCCGCCCCCGGGCGTCCGGGGGTGACACTGCGCGGCGCAGGTGTGCGTGTGATGAACCGCGCGGGCGCCGTTCTTTTCAGCAGCCATACCAGCACGAACGCGAGCGCTGAACTCTGGCGCGTGAGCGCTGACGGGCAGGTGTCGGGCGTGGTGGGGCACGGGCAATCGCTGCCCGGCTTGCCGCCGGGGGTCACCACCTCCAACCTCTGGGACCCGTCCATGAATGCGGCGGGGGAGGTTGCCCTGATGGTGGACGTGGCGGGCCCTGGGATTAGCTCGGCGAACAACCGGGTGCTGGTGTGCATCGGGGCCCACGGGCGCATGGACGTGGTCGCGCGAACGGGCGTGCCGCTCACGATCGCGCCGGGCATTGTGCGAACGCCGACAGCCATCGGGTTCCAGAGCGGCGGCGGGGGGGAGGATGGACGCGCGACCGGCCTTTCGGACAGCGGGGTGGTCGCGTATCGGGCGATTTTCAGCGACGGGTCGTACGCCGTGCTGACGGCGACAGTCCCCCGGTGCGGGACCGCGGACTTCAACAACGATGGGGACATCGGCACCGACGCGGACATCGAGGCGTTCTTCGCGTGCCTGGGCGGGAACTGCTGCGAGACGTGTTACAGCGGCGGGGCGGACTTCAACGCCGACGGGGACATCGGGACCGATGCGGATATTGAGAGCTTCTTCAGGGTGCTGGGTGGGGGGAGCTGCTGACCGGTGCTTTCGCGGTCAGGGGCGGACGGACCGGATGTGATTCGCATCCGTCGTTGTCGAGCCTTCGGCCACGCGGGCGCGGAGTTCAGGGCGGAGGCGTTCCCAGTGCTCGGCCATCACCTCGTCGGCGGGGCGGTCGTAGTAGTTCCAGGGTATGTGGCGCGCGTTCAGCCCCACGAGGTGCGCTCCGCATCGCCCCGGTCGCGGGGTGTGGGGGTGGAAGGGTGAGCACATGGTGAGGTCCGGGGCGGGCACGGCGAGAGGCATGCCACCGAACATCGCGGCCGCGACCTGGAGGCCCTGCTCGTCGAGCTCGGACACGAGGCGTGCGTCCTTGGGCAGGCGCGAGAGTGTCGCAGCGAGCGCCTCTTCGTAGTCGAGCGCGGCGGGTACTCCTCTGAGCCCCGCGTTGAGCGGCGGGTGGGCGGGGGGCGGGCACCACGCGTCGAAGGAGCCGTAGGCGCGGGTGCTGTCCGTCGCGAAGATGCTGCGCGTTCCGCCTGCCTTGGCATCGCTGATCCAGTGTCGAAGCGTTTCGGGCAGGTCCCACAGGATGCAGTCGTTGTCCAGCGCCAGCTCGAGGGCGTCTGGGCTTACGCGGGGCGGGGCCAGTTTCCAGGCGGCGCCCTCAGCAAGGGCGCGTCCGAAGGCACGCTGGATTTCGGTCGGGATGTCTTCGATGCTCACCGGCCGCCATTGAACGCGCGGCGGTACGGGTCCGGTGCGTCGCTGTGCCTCCGCGACTTCAAGGGTGTTCACGCACACGACGTACTCCGCGGCGTCACCGAATGCACGGGTGGCGCCTTGGACTGAGAGTGCGAGGGCCTCGAAGCCGCGGGGGGCGACGTCGCCGATGGTCCAGCGCACAGTGAGCGGAGTGTTCACGCGGCCTCCTGCGCGGGGCCGGAGAGAGGTCGACGCATGACCAGCAGGCCGCGGAGGGCCGGACCGGGGGGCTGGCGCAGCGGCGGGCCGGGTTCGATGCGGAACCCGAGTCGTTCATAGAACCGGATGGCGCCGTCATTGTGCGGTTCGACCTCGAGCTCGGCGGTGGCGGCGCCGCGGCTGACGAGCGCGCCGAGTGCCGCCCGCACGAGCAGCGAGCCGAGCCCCAGGCCGCGGATGTCCGGTCTCACGCGCACGGCCCAGAGCGCGCCGACGCCGCCCGGGGCGAGCGGCAGTTCCACCCACGCCTGTCCGGCGGGAACGCCGGCCACTTCGACCACCAGGAAGCAGCAGTCGCCGCGCAGGTGCCGGCGGAACATCTGTCGGATGAGGGCGCGGTCGTGGGCGAAGGCGTGCCCGAACTCCAGCTGCCGCAGGTCGCCCCGGAGGCAGTGCCGCACGTGTGCATCGATGGACTGGCTCACGCGGCAACCCTCCGGCGCGCTCGCACACAGAGCGAGCGGGTCGGGGCCTCGCGGCCGCCCCAGAGGAACTTGTAGCGCTCCAGCCCACGGAGGAAGTCGAAGCGGGCGGCCCCGGCCGCGTGTGCATCGTGGATCAGTGCGCTGACGGCGAGGGTTCCGGGGCTGAGCTCGGCGTGGGCTGGATCGAAGCCGCCGATGTAGTAGAACACGACGCGGGCGTGGGGGTCGGCGAGCCCGAGGGCCGCGCCGATGACGGCCTGAGGGGACTTTACGAGGACCAGTCGGAGCATGCCGGCCTGGTGGAGCCGCTGCGCGGCGTCACGCAGGAACGACTGCACGCGCGGGTCCGCCAGCACGCCGTTCTGTTCGCGCGCCTCCCAGCGTGCGCGGTGGAGGCGGAAGAGCTCGAAGAGTGAAGCTGCGGCGTCGTCGCGTGCACCAAGACGGTGCGTGGTGACGCCCGCGCGGACCGCACGCCGGGTGATGGTCCTCAGGTTCTGCTGCATCTTGGCGGGGAGGACGTCGGCAAGCGCACGCCCGGTGAAGTCGAGCACCACGCAGGGCTCCGCCGGTTCGGTCGACTCCGAGGCCGCGAGGGGAGAGCATGACCGGAGCTGTGGGATGAGGGCCTGGTCGGCGCCGCCCTCCAGCAGCCGGTGCAAGGCCGCGAGGGCGTCGGCGTCGGCCCCGGGCATGCAGAGCGCGTCGAGGTAATCGGAGTTTCCGATGCCCAGGGGGAGGAGCTGGTCTGAGTGTCGGTCGCGGTACATCGGGACCAGGGCCCGCAGCTCACCCTCGCGGCTGCGCACCGTAGCAACACGGAGGGGGCCGGGTGCGAAGTGCTCGGCCCATGGGATGAGCCACGCGGGGTGCTGGAACGGTGTCGCCCGCGCGTCGGCCGCCGCGAGGGTTGCCCATTCCGGCTCCAGAGAACGCAGCTCCTCGAGCGAAGTGAGCACTGCGTGCTGCGGCCTTGCACGCGGGCGGTGGCGACTGGGTGCGCGGGCGAGCTGCGAGTAGCGATCCAGGTACTGCGCGGTCATACGCGAGACTGAGAAGCGGCGGGCGGCGTCATCGCGGCAGTCACGCGGGTTGATCCGGTCGCTGCCGGCGATGGCCCCGGCCATCTCTTCGGGCAAGTCGACGAGCAGACCGGTGACGCCGTCGCGGAGGATGTGCGGGAGGTTGCCGCGGCGGTAGGCGATCACGGGGGTGGCGTGGGCGAGAGCCTCCATCGCGACGAGCGAGCTGGTCTCGGGCTGCGTCGAGGGGATCAGCACGCACCGGGCGCGCGAGAGCAGCCGGTGCTTGAACTCGCCGGCGGCGTGCCCGAGGAATCGGGCGCCGCGGCCGAGCTGTGGGGCGACCTCTGTGGCGAAGTAGCGGCGGTGCTCCTCGTAGGGGAGCACATCGCCTGCGATGAGCAGCGGAACGCCGGCGCGGGTGCAGGCGGCGATCGCGTCACGCTGGTTCTTCTGCGGGCACACGCGCCCGAGCATGAGTGCGTACCGGCCCTTGTCCAGGGACCAAGGGACATCGGTGCGGACGCCGTTGTCGATCGGCGGGAGGAGACGCTCGCGCCAGGCGCATTCGTCGTGCTGCGACCGCGAGACGGCGTGGAGGTAGACGTGGGGACCGGCGAGGTCCTTTACGCGCGGGTCGTACCAGCCGGTGGGGAGGTGGAGTGTGACGAGCGTGGGCGGGCCTGAGGGTGGCGGTGGCGGGAGGTAGGCGTGGAAGTCCAGGCCGTGGTAGTGGACAATGGAGACGGGCTCGCGTGCGAGGACGCGTGAGATTGTCTGCTGGTAGTAGGTCCATGCCCGGTCGCGGTCCTCGCCGTCGCGCGGGCGCGGCGTTGCGACCAGCTCGCCCCGGACGTTGGAGCCCTCGCACGCGATGACGAGCGAGCGGTGGCCCGCGTCCACGAGCGCGGCGTCGAGCATCGCCAGCACCTGTTCGGCGCCGCCTGGAGCGTCGGGCGCGACGGGTACGAACGGGAATGCGACGCTGAGCACAGTCAGCATGCCGCCTCCGCTTGAGCGACACTCGCCGGGTTGTCGCCCTCGAAGCCGAGCTCCGTCAGGGCCGCGCGGGCGAGGGATGTGAAGCGCGGGCCTGTCATGCCCCAGGGCTGAGACTCATAGTGCAGCGGTCCACGGTGTGGGGGGCGTGTGAAGTCGTGCTGGGGGGCCAACCGGAACTGCTCCTGCACCTGGCTGAAGAGTGCGAGCGTGCCGGCCTGGGAGTTGTAGCAGGCCAGCAGCCGCCGCTTGCGGGCCTGTTCGCCCGCGGTGAGGTGCACGGTCAAGGCTCCGGCTGCATGGATGAAGCTGTTGGAGGTGAACGCGCCGGCGGCCGCGTGGTAGAGCGCCATTTCAATGATGATCGGCGCCCGGCGGGTGAGCAGGCGCACGGCGGCGTGGACAGAGAACGCAGCGGCGTCGTGGTCGGGGTGGCCGCCCTCGTAGGCGTGCGTAAGCACGAGGTCGCACCGAGTCTTCTCGAAGTGGTCGGCGAGCGTTTGCGCGAGCGCCGGCAGGTGCAGGCTGGCCGTCTGGTCGCGGAGATTCAGCTCGCGGGTGGCTGGAGGGCGGCAGCAGCCGAGGGAGAGAGCCGCGTCCCGCTCGGCGCGGCGGCAGGCCGCGTATGCGGTCTGAGTGAGGCCCAGGCGTGCCGCGTCGTTCCCGTCTGCCGGTGAGCCGTCGGTCAGGAACACGAATGCGGCGTGGCCGAGCACCGGCAGGAGTGTGGAGGCGCCGAGCGTCTCATCGTCGGGGTGGGCCACGACGAGGCAGGGGGACCGCGGGATGAATGGGAGCTGGAGCGCGTGGGCGAGGCTGCGGAGGTCCATGGGGTGCCGCGAGTATCGACGCGCCCGGTGGGGTAGGAGTGAGTTGCGGCTGATGGCGCGGACACCGTGTGGCGAGCGCGGTGTGGACATCGCGGTGAGGCAACGGCGATGGTGAGATCGGGATGGACCAGGACGTCGAGAGCATCTTCAGGGCGGGGGCGGCGGCGTACTGAGCGGCATCGGCGTCCTCGCCAGCCGGATCATTTACTGTGGTAAGCACCGGGCGTGCGTGGAAGGCTGCCCGCCATGCGATCCACCCTTACCGACCGTGTGTTTTCGTGTCCCGTGCTTCGGCTCCTGGGCGCGGTGCTGCTCGTGCTGTGCGTGATGGGACAAACCGCCGCGCGGGGGCAGTCGGTGGTGTGGCAGGAAGAAGAAAAGGTGGCGCCGCCCAGCGGGAGGAACGGGCACGCGATGGCGTACGACTCGGCCCGCGGCGTCACCGTCCTCTTCGGGGGTGATGACGGGAACGGCATCCGCAGCGGCGAGACCTGGGAGTGGAACGGGACGAAGTGGAGACAGGTGCTGGTCAGCGGCCCTTCGGCGCGGCGCTGGCACGCGATGGCGTACGACTCGGCACGCGGGGTGACTGTTCTCTTCGGTGGACAGACCGCGAGCGGCCGCAATGGCTAGACCTGGGAGTGGGACGGGGAGACCTGGACCCAGCGGCTGGTCGGCGGTCCGTCGCCTCGGTTCTACCACGCGATGGCCTACGACTCGGCCCGCGGCGTGACGGTTCTGGTCGGGGGCGACGCCGGGGGCGCGGGCAGCAGCATCTACAACAACCAGGTTTGGGAGTGGAACGGGACGGCCTGGACCTCGCGCCCGATCGGGCCATCGGCGCGGCACCGGCATGCGATGGCCTACGACTCGGCCCGTGGCGTGACGGTTCTCTTCGGTGGCTACACCAACGGCGCGAGCGTCCGCAACGGCGAAACCTGGGAGTGGAACGGGAACACGTGGACACAGCGGGTGGTCACCGGGCCCTCGGCGCGCGCGAGCAGCGCGATGGCTGAGGTGGGGCCACGCCATGGCCTACGACGCGGCCAGGGGGCTCATGGTCCTCTTCGGGGGGCATTACAACTGGTCCTTCGACGAGACATGGGAGTGGAACGGGACGGCCTGGAATCAGCGGGCGATCCGCGGGCCGACCGGGAGGTGGGGGCACGCGATGGCGTTCGACACGGCCCGCGGCGTTGCCGTGGTCACCGGAGGGATTGTCCCCAATGGCCAGCTCACTCAGATCACCGGCCAGGTCTTGGAATGGAATGGCTCCTCATGGGTTCAGCAGTCGAACTTCGGTTTCCAGGATCGGTACGGGCACGCCATGGCGTACGACGCGGCCCGCGGCGTGACGGTTGTCATGGGGGGCTTCACCAGTGACGGCGTCATGACCAACGCCACCATGCTGTGGAATGGGACCACCTGGTCCACGGGCTCCAGCGGCCCGTTGGCGCGGATCTTCCACGCGATGGCCTACGACTCGGCGCGTGCGCGCGTTGTGCTCTTCGGCGGCAATACGACCTCCGGATACACCGGCGACACCTGGGAATGGAACGGGTCCGCCTGGACCCAGCGAGCCGTGGCCGGGCCCTCGCCAAGGGCGGGCCACGCGATGGCCTACGACGCAGCGCGCGGCGTGACCGTCCTCTTCGGTGGTTCAACCGCCAGCAACGTGCTGAACGGCGAGACCTGGGAGTGGAACGGTACCACCTGGACACAGCGCGAGGTCGCCGGCCCCTCGCCACGCGGGGGCCATGGGATGGCGTACGACGCTCCGCGGCGTGACCGTGCTGTTCGGGGGCAGCACGGGCGTCTACGACGGCGAGACGTGGGAGTGGAACGGGACGGCCTGGACGCAGCGTGTGGTCAGTGGACCCGCGGCGCGGTCGCACTTCCCGATGGTGTACGACGCTGCCCGCGCCGAAGTGGTTCTCTTCGGCGGGAGCACCGGCGATTACAGCGACGAGACGTGGAGCCTGGGCTCGTGCACGGCCCCGTCGCTCACCGCGCAGCCCGGGGCTCAGACGGTGTGCGCTGGGGGCTCGGCGAGCTTTGCGGTGTTGGCCGCGGGGACCGGGCTGCTCAACTACCAGTGGATGAAGGGCGACGCGCCCCTCGCGGATGAGCCGAACCGCATCGCGGGGGCGACTGGCGCGACGCTGATGATCCTGAACACGACCGGCGCTGACCGGGGCGACTACTCGTGCACCGTCACGAATGCCTGCGGCGGCGTGATCAGCAACATGACCACGCTCACCATCAACTCGTCGGACTTCAACGGCGATGGTGACGTGGGCACCGTCCAGGACATCGAGGCTTTCTTCGCGTGCCTGGGTGGGGACTGCTGCGCCACGTGCGGGAGCTCGGACTTCAACGCCGATGGGGACATCGGGACCGACCAGGACATCGAGAGCTTCTTCCGCGTGCTGGGCGGGGGGGCGTGCTGAGACTGCCGTTCGGTTCAGGGCGTCATTGGGTGCATGGCGGTGGTTGCGTTATGCTCGGCGCGTGATTGCTGCGTTTGTCATTCAGGTGGTGCTCGCCCTCGCGGCGGCGTTGGCGGCGCCGTGGGTCGGGCGGCGGGGGCGCGGGGTGTGGCTCACCGTGCTGATCGCGGCGACGGTGGTGATGGCGTGCTGGCCGCTCATCCGGGTGTTCACGCCGGACGCGGTGGCGCTGCTGGGGGTGCGCACGGTCGTGTGCACCGAGCTGACGGCGATGATCGTGCCGGCGACCTTGTTCTTCGGGATCGTGGCGGGGAAGGTGCCCAACAAGCGGGACGGGCGGATGCTGCTGGTCCTGTCGGCGGCGGTGGGGCTGTACTTCGTGAAGGCGGGGGCGTGGATGGTGTGGCCGGCGGGGGGCGGTGTCGGCGAGGAGGCGCGGGGGGGCGTGGGGGGGACGAAGATCGACGGCGCCGAGCGCGCCCG
>Ga0196963_10000937_pt1 | contig 21983 bp, 20 predicted proteins | sample S1_5metaG_FD_148600 | JGI IMG/M metagenome (GOLD analysis project Ga0196963, IMG submission 148600) | Soil microbial communities from Anza Borrego desert, Southern California, United States - S1_5 | ecosystem: Environmental > Terrestrial > Soil > Desert | place: USA: California | collected... | reverse complement strand
CGATCAGCAGGAAATGCAGCGGGCCGTAATACAGCGCGAACGCGGCGCGCTTGCCGGCGCCGTCGAGCGCTTTGTGCGCCGCCAGCGCGGTCTCGCGCCGTTCGACATAGGTCGACGACAACGCCCGCAACGCCCGCGTCACATCGCTGAAACGCAGGTCGGAGAGATGCCGCGTTTCGAGCTGTTCCAGGTAGCGGAGAAACGTGGCAGTCACTTAGCTATCAATTTTTAACTTTTAACTTTTAACTTCTAACTTTTAACTTTGGGAGGTGGGGTGGATGACGGGATTCGAACCCGCGACAGCCGGAGCCACAGTCCGGAGCTCTACCCCTGAGCTACATCCACCATGGGGGTGATCCTTGTAGTTTAAAGTTTAAAGTTTAAAGTTAAAAGTTAAAAGTTGAGTTTTCGTGATTCCCTTTCTCGGCCCCACTGATCCGTTTCCGCCTGTTGACGAAGCGTTGCAGGAACCCGATGGTCTGCTGGCTGCCGGAGGTACGCTGAGCGTGAAGCGGCTGCTGGACGCCTATCAACGCGGCATCTTCCCGTGGTTCAACGAAGGCGACCCGATTCTGTGGTGGTCGCCGGATCCACGCACGGTGCTGCAGCCATCGCGCCTGCACGTCTCGCACTCGTTGAAAAAACGGCTGAAGAAAGGCGGCTTCCTCGTCACCGTCGATCGCGCTTTCGCGCGCGTCATCGACGGCTGCGCCGCGCCGCGGGCCCATGAAGCGGGCACGTGGCTGAGCGCACCGATGCGCCGTGCCTATGGGGCGCTGCACGCCGCCGGATACGCGCATTCCGTCGAGGTCTGGATGGACGGCGAACTCGCCGGCGGCATCTATGGCGTCTCGATCGGCCGGATGTTCTACGGCGAATCGATGTTCAGCCGTCGGACCGACGCTTCGAAGATTGCGATGGCGCGTCTCTGCGCGCAACTCGAGCGTTGGGAATTCCCGATCATCGATTGCCAGCTGGAGACGGAACATTTGCTGTCGCTCGGCGCCGAGCATATGCCGCGCCGCCGCTTCGTTGCCGAACTGGAACGGCTGGTCTGCCAACCGCCGCCGGCGTGGGCGATGGACGACGACCTGGCCGGGTCGCCCGAGCACGCGCCGCGGACACTGCGAGTCGCCGAAGGCTGAAGACTGACGGCTGAAGGCGTTATGATCGACGTGTGGCAGATCCTCACGTTCGGGACCGCGTTGAGCCCGACTCCGAGATCCGGGAACGGGTCGACCATCCGCGGCTGTGGAAGGTGCTGCTTCACAACGACGACTACACCACGCAGGAGTTCGTGGTGTGGGTGCTCGAATCGGTGTTCAACCTGCCGCACGCCGATGCGTTTGCCATCATGATGCACGTTCATCAGTCCGGTGTTGGCGTGGCCGGTCGATTCACGCGCGACGTCGCGGAGACGAAGGTCAAGGCGACCCAGCAGCTCGCCGAGCAGCACGAATTTCCCCTGCTCGTCACCATCGAGCCCGACACCCAGGAGCAAGGCGAATGAGCCGTACCCCCGTGCCGTTCGCGCCCGACACGCTCGAGAGCATTCGCCGGGCCTTCCGAACGGCCTCCGATCGCCGGCATGACCTCGTCAGTCTCGAACACATGCTGCACGCGCTGATCGAGGATCCACAGGCGAAGAGCATCCTGGCGCGATGCCGCGTCGACCTGGCGGCGCTCAAGACCGATCTCGAGGAAGTGCTCGATCGCGCGTTTACACCCGTACCGGGCCGCAAGGCCGTCAAGCCGGAGTCCACCCTGGGGTTCGATCGTGTCGTCGAACGTGCCGTCGTGCATGCAGCGTCGTCGAGCGCGCAGCAGGTCGAGAGCGGGGCGCTGCTGGTATTCCTGCTGCAGGAGGAAGACAGCCACGCCGCGTATTTCCTTCGCAAGCAGGGTGTGGATCGATTGACGCTGTTGCGCGCGATCGCGCATGGCGCACCCGAGCAGACGCGGGCGGGCACCGCGCCGGATGGCGGTGAGGGCGGCACGCCGTCGTCCGATCCGTTACAGGCGTATGCCGCCGACCTGATCGCCAAGGCGGCAGCCGGCAACATCGATCCGCTGATCGGCCGGCAGCTCGAGCTCGAGCGAATGGTGCAGGTGCTGTGCCGCCGGCGCAAGAACAACCCGCTGCTGGTGGGCGAGCCGGGCGTCGGCAAAACCGCGCTTGCCGAAGGCCTGGCGCTGCGCATTCATGACGGCGATGTCCCCGACGTCCTGAAGGACGCGCGCGTGTTCGCGCTCGACATGGGCGCGCTCGTTGCCGGCACGCGTTACCGCGGCGATTTCGAAGAGCGCGTCAAGCAGGTATTGGACGCGCTGGACAAACAGCCGCACGCGATCCTGTTCATCGACGAAATCCATACGCTGGTCGGCGCCGGATCGGCGTCGGGCGGCACGATGGATGCGGGCAATCTGCTGAAGCCGGCGCTTGCGTCGGGCCGGCTGCGGTGCATCGGCTCGACGACATTCTCCGATGTCAAGCAGTCCTTCGACAAGGATCGCGCGCTGTCGCGCCGCTTCCAGAAGATCGAAGTGCTCGAGCCTACCGAGGCCGAAACGATCGAGATTCTCAAGGGTCTGAAGAAATCCTACGAGTCGCACCACGGGGTGACGTATCCGGACGAGACGCTCGAAGCCGCGGTGACGCTGTCGACGCGACACTTGAAAGATCTGCACCAGCCGGACAAAGCCATCGATGTGATCGATGAGGCGGGGGCCGCGAAGAAGTTATTGCCCGGGAACCGGGAACCGGGAGCGGGGAACCGGGAGTCTGGAGCGGGGAACCGGGAGTCTACAGCGGGGAACCGGGAACCGGATACGGGGAATCCCGGTGCGGAGGGGCCGCCGGGTCGACTGGTCGCCACGGCCGCCTCCGGCGCTGTGGTGACCGTTGCCGACATCGAAACAATCGTCGCGAAGATCGCGCGGGTGCCCGTGCAGGCCGTCTCGAGCGACGACAAGACGGCACTCAGGCATCTCGATCAGGAATTGAAGGCGGTCATCTTCGGGCAGGATGCGGCGATCGATGAGGTCGCGTCGGCGATCAAGCTGTCGCGTTCGGGGCTGCGCGCGCCGGACAAGCCGATGGGCAGCTTCCTGTTCGCGGGTCCCACCGGCGTCGGCAAGACCGAATTGGCCAAACAGCTCGCGCGGATCCTGAAGATCGAGTTCCTGCGCTTCGACATGTCCGAGTACATGGAGAAGCACGCGGTGTCGCGGCTGATCGGCGCGCCGCCGGGCTACGTCGGCTACGAAGAGGGCGGCCTGCTGATCGACGCGGTCCGGAAATCACCGCACGCTGTGCTGCTGCTCGACGAAATCGAGAAGGCGCATCCCGACCTGTTCGCGATCCTCCTGCAGGTCATGGATCACGCGACGCTCACCGATACGCACGGCCGCCATGCCGACTTCCGTCACGTCATCCTGATCATGACGACCAACGCCGGAGCGCGGGATCTCTCCGGGCGGCGGATGGGTTTCTTCGAGACGCCACAAGGCAGCAAAGCCACCGGCGTGCTCGAACGTGCGTTCTCGCCGGAGTTCCGGAATCGCCTCGACGCCATCGTGCACTTTTCCGCGCTCGGCACCGGCGAAATCGAGCGCGTCGTCGACAAGCACGTCGACGAGTTGCGCCAGCTCGTCGCCGGCCGCAAGATCTCGATCGAGCTCACGCCCGCCGCTCGGGCGTGGCTGGCGCTGCGCGGCTTCGACCGCGCCTTTGGCGCGCGGCCGATGGCGCGGCTGGTCGAGAAGAGCATCAAGAAGCCGCTCTCGGATCTGATGCTGTTCGGCGACGTCAAAGACGGTGACCGCGTGCTCGTCGACGTCGGGGAAGACGCGCTGGTAGTCACCCAGACCTGAAGCGTCGCGCGATCCGCCCCGGGTCGCCGCCGCCGCACACCGTCACCGGTTGCTCGCTTTGGCACCGCGGCAAGTCCGCAGTATTCTCTGCAGATGGAAATCTCCCGGGAGCGGTTCCTGGACGATTCGCGGACCTTGCATTTCACGATCGGCCTGCGAAGCCGCACCACGGAGGCGCACAGCCTGCTGACGGCGCTGACGCCCGACGAGCGTCAACAGGTCAGCGACGTCATCACCAACGCGATGAATGACATCGAAGCCATCGTGCGAGCGCACCTTCCGCCATCGTCGAAATAGCCGGCCCGTCGTGTGGTACATTCCCGCCGTGTTTTAAACATCTCGCGCCGCCCGGCGCGGCCGGATGGATTTTCCGTGGAGAACCTTTGATGAAGTTGCGTGTGTACTCCCTCGTGCTTGTGTCCGCGATCGCCCTGATGGTGCAAACCGTCCAGGCGCAGCAGCCGCGGCCCGCCGCTCAGGCTGCGCAAGCGGCGGCGGCCGATCCATTTCCTGGTCTGAAATTCCGGAACATCGGCCCCGCTACGATGGCCGGGCGGGTCGACGACATCGCGGTGCTGGAATCGAATCCCGCGGTGTTCTACGTCGCGACCGCGACCGGCGGATTGTGGAAGACCGTCAACAACGGCACGACGTGGACCGTCCACTTCGACGATCTCGACGATGTCGTGTCGATCGGCGACATCGCGATCAACCCGCACGACGCCAACACGGTATGGGTCGGCAGCGGCGAGAACAATAATCGCCAGAGCGGCTCGTGGGGCAACGGCGTGTACAAGTCGACGGATGGCGGCCTGACGTTCAAGCACATGGGCCTGGCGGCGTCCAAGCACATCGCGCGCATCATCGTGGATCCGATCGATCATGACGTGGTCTACGTCGCCGCGCTTGGCAGCCTGTGGGGCCGCGGCGGGGATCGCGGCGTCTACAAGACCACCGACGGCGGCCTGACGTGGAGCCGCGTGCTGCATGTCGACGACGACACCGGCGCCACCGAACTGGTGATGGATCCCTCGAACAACAAAGTGCTGTATGCCGCGACCTATCAGCGTCGCCGCGCCACCTGGGGCTTCAACGGCGGCGGCCTGGGCAGCGCGATGTGGAAGTCGAGCGACGCCGGCCGTACCTGGACGAAGCTGACCACGGGCGTCCCGGCGGGACCGCTCGGCCGCATCGGCATGGACATCTATCGCTCGAATCCAAACATCCTCTACGCGCGTATCGAGCACGAAAAGGAAAGCGGCACGTACCGATCCGACGACGCGGGGCTGTCGTGGCGGAAGATGTCCGATACCAATCCGCGGCCGATGTATTTCAGTCAGGTGCGCATCGATCCGAACAACGACCTGCGCATCTACGTGCTCGGCGTGCAGATCCACATTTCGGATGACGGCGGCAAGACCTGGATCGAGAACGGCGCACTGCACTCGGACCACCACGCGATGTGGATCAACCCGAAGAACTCGAATCACATCATCGACGGCACCGACGGCGGCATCGGCATCAGCTGGGACAAGGGCGCGACGTGGGAAGCCGTCTACAACATGGACCTCGGGCAGTTCTATCACGTCACCTACGACATGGAGACGCCGTACAACGTCTGCGGCGGCCTCCAGGACAACTACACCTGGTGCGGGCCGACCGCGGTGCGCAGCCGCACCGGCATCGCCAACGATCAATGGTTCCAGATCCATGGCGGCGACGGCTTCGAGGCGCAGATCGATCCGACCAACTCGCGCATCATCTACGCCGAATCGCAGGACGGCAACATCTCGCGCATCGACAAGGTCAGCAACGAGCGCAAGACGATCCGGCCGCTGCCGGCGCGCGGCGAGGCGCCCTATCGCTGGAACTGGAACACGCCGATCCTGATGTCGCCGCACGATCCGGCGACGATCTACGTCGGCGGCAACCGCGTGTTCAAGTCGACCGACCGCGGCCAGTCGTGGACGGTGATCAGTCCGGACCTCACGGAGGCGACCGATCGCGAAGGGCTGTCATTGATGGGCGTCGCCGGCAAGGACATCACCATCGCCAAGAACGACGGCGTGCAGTCCTACGGCAACATCGTCCAGCTGGTCGAGTCGCCGCGGACCGCCGGCGTCCTGTATGCCGGCACCGATGACGGCAAGGTGCACATGACCCGCGACGGCGGCAAGACGTGGACCGACATCACGACGCGGTTCCCCGGCGTGCCGAAGAATGCGTATGTGTCGCGGCTGTCGGCGTCGGCGCATGACGTCAACGTGGTCTATGCGACGTTCGACAACCATCGCGCCGACGACTATGGCACCTACGTCTATGCCAGCGTCGATGGCGGCAACAACTTCCGATCGATCGGCGAGGGAATTCCCAAGGGGCACACCATCACGGCGATGGCCGAGGATCCGACCAACCCGTCGGTGTTGTACTCGGGCTCGGAATTCGGCTTGTTCGTCAGTCCCGATCGCGGCGGCCGCTGGACGCGCATCAAGTCCAACCTCCCGACCGTGCCGATTCACGAGATTGTGATCCATCCGCGCGACAACGACATGATCGTCGCGACGCACGGCCGCAGCATCTGGATCCTCGACGACATCAAGCCGCTGCAGCAGTACGCCGAGGCGATCAAGAGTGACGCGTTCCTGTTCGACATGCGCGGCGCGATGCAGTTCAACCCGGCCAACGATCGCGGCTTTCTCAGCGACAAGCCGTTCTTCGGCAAGAACCCGACGTATGGCGCGGCGATCAGCTATTACCTCTCGAAGCCGCAGAGCAGCGTCGCGTTGAGGATTCGCGACGCGGCCGGCAGCCAGGTGCGCGAGATCACGGGCGACGACCTGCGCGAGGCACGCGGTGCCGGCGTCAATCGCGTCTACTGGGATCTGCGGCACCAGCCGCTGGTGCCGCCCGCGGGCGTCCCGCAAGGCGGCGGCGGTGGCGGTGGCGGGTTCGGTGGCGGCGGCAACAACGGCCCGAACGTCATGCCCGGCGACTATCGTGTGACGTTGGTGGTCGACGGCAAGGATGTCGCGACGAAGACGGTCCGCGTCAGCGGCGACAAGGACATGCCGATGACCGACGCCGAGCGCAAGACGTGGCACGACACCGCGCTGCACCTCCACGATCTGCAGCGCCTGGCGAACGCGGCGGCTGAAACCGTGACCACGCTTGCCACGCAGTTGACCGCGGCCGAAACCCTGCTGAAGTCGGCGGCCAATCCGCCCGCGGCGGCCAAGAACGCCGTGACGGATGCAAACACAAAGCTGTCGGATCTGCGCCGCCGTCTCGGCTTGAATCCTCAGCAGGGAGGCGGTGGCGGGGGCTTCGGAGGCCAGCAGGGCAACGTTCGCGGCCAGCTCGGCCAGGTGAAGGGCCAGGTCATGAATTCGACGTCGATGCCGACGGCGCAGCAGCTCCGACAGACGGGCGAATTGCGCGAGGATATGACGAAGCTTGTTGCCGATACCAACGAGCTGATTACCGCGGTGCCCGCGATTTACGATGCACTCGGCGCCTCGGGCGCCAAGCCCACGGCACTGAAGCCGATCGGGCCCGTTCCGCCGGCGCGTTAGGTGCTGCGTTCGACGAGGGGCAGGTAATCATTCCGCCGTGCCCCTCGTATTAATGTCGGCCGGCTCTCGGCTACTTGGGAGGATTGAACATGAAACGGATCGTCGTAGTGGGTTTCGCGCTGGCGCTGATCGCGCCGGGCACGTTGCAGGTTGCCGCACAGAGCAACAACATGACTTTCTTCATCACCAGCACCAACCCTGGCAAGGGTGGTGATCTGGGTGGCATTGCCGGCGCCGACGCGCACTGCGCCGCGTTGGCGAAGGCCGCCGGGGCCCCGGCGACCCGTGTATGGCGCGCTTATCTGAGCACCGACAAGGAGCATGCGAAGGATCGCATCGGCAGCGGGCCGTGGGTCAACGCCAAGGGCGTCCAGGTGGCGGCGAGCGTGGCCGATCTCCACAGCGACAACAACAAGCTGTCGAAAGAAAACTCGCTGACCGAGACCGGTGCGGTCGTCAACGGGCGTGGCGACAAGCCGAACCAGCACGACATCCTGACCGGCACGAACCTCGATGGCACGTCGTCGGGCAAGACTTGCAACAACTGGACGAGCTCCGGCGCCGATGCCACGGCCACCGTCGGCCACCACGATCGCCAGGGCGGCGGCGCCAACCCGACGTCATGGCACTCCGCACACGACTCGAAGGGCTGCAGCCTCGACGCGCTGCGCGGCTCCGGCGGTGAAGGCTACTTCTATTGCTTCGCCGCGAAATAGCCGAAACGAGGACGGATGAAAGCCGGCCCGAAGATCCCGTACGGCGGCAAGGCGACGGCGATCTTCGGGCTGGTGCTGATCGCGATCTTCTGGATCGGCACCTCGCAACGCAGCTCATTCGAGCTCGCTGAAGCCACGGCGAGCGAATTCAGCAAGAACGAAAACCTCGCGCTCGCGCTCGACGTGCAGACCGAGCAGTTGCTGGCGGGCATCGATCACTTCCTGCTCCTGATCAAGGACCAATACGAAGGCGGCGCGGCGCCGCGCATTCCGCTCAAGCGGCTGGTCGCGCCAGCGTTCGGATCGGCCTCGTCGATCACCTTCATCGGCGTCACCAACCAGCGCGGCGACGTCGTCGAGTCCTTCCATGATTTCGAGCCGGGTACCAACGTCCTCGATCGCGAGTTCTTCCAGCAGCACCTCAAGCAGGATACCAACCGGCTGGTGATCTCGGAGCCGGTGCTCGGCCGGATCAGCGGCCGCTGGACGATCACGCTGACCCGACGCATCAACAACGCGGACGGCAGTTTTGGAGGCATTGCCGCGATCTCGATCGAGCCGCAATACCTGACGCGGTTGTTCGAGACGACGCAGTTGGGCCCGAATGACGTCATGTCGCTCGTGCTGACCAACGGCATCACGCTGGCGCGGCGCCGCGGCGACGCGATTTCGTTTGGCGAGGACATCTCGCAATCGCGGCTCTTGCAGGAGCAGACCGCCAATCCGGGCGGCACCTACATCGGACCCGGAGGCGTGGATGGACAGCTGCGCGTATTCGCGTACCGCACGATGCGTGACCATCCGGTCATCGCCACCGTCGGCACGCTGGAACGGGACGCGTTCGCGGCCGTGCGCTCGCGAAGTTCGACGTATTTCGCCGTCGCGGTACTGCTGACGCTGATCGTGTCCGGGGGGTGCGCCGTCGCAATCCAATTGCTGGCGCGCAACGAGCGCGCGCACCACCGTTTGCGCGAGCAGGCGTCGCTGCTGGACAAGGCTCAGGACGCGATCCTGGTGACCGACCTGGAGCGGCGGTTGACCTTCTGGAACAAGAGCGCCGAACGCCTGTACGGCTGGACGTCCGCCGAAGCGCTCGGCACGGTGGTCACCGAGCTGCTGTATTCGAACGGCGATGCCGCGGAAGTTCAGCACGCCTACGACGAGGTCCTGTCGCGCGGTGAGTGGCATGGCGAATTGCAGCCGCACACCAGGGATGGCCGCCGCGTCATCATCGAGAGCCGCTGGACGCTGGTTCGCGATGCGGCAGGGAATGCGCGCAGCATTCTCTCCATCAATACCGACGTCACCGACCGCCGTCAGCTCGAACAGCAGTTCTATCGGGCGCAGCGGCTGGAAAGCATCGGCACGCTGGCCGGCGGCATCGCCCATGATCTCAATAACGTGCTCGCGCCGATTCTCATGGGCATGGGGTTGCTACGCGATCGCCTGCCGGACGACGACAGCCGGGAGATTCTCGACACCATCTCCACCAGCGCGAAGCGCGGCGCCGAAATGGTCCGACAGGTGCTGTCGTTCGCGCGCGGCCAGGAGGGCAAGCGGGTCGAGATCCGGCCCGACGATCTGGTCGGCGACGTCGTCCGGATCGCGCGCGACACGCTGCCGAAAAACATCGACATCATCACCCATGTCGATCCCCACCTGCCGGCCGTGCTCGGCGATCCCACGCAGTGTCATCAGGTGCTCTTGAACTTGTGCGTCAACGCGCGCGATGCGATGCCGAATGGCGGCACGCTGACGATCACCGCGTCGACGGCGGAAGTGGCGGCCTCGCCCGACCCGCGCGGCGCCGAGCTCGCCCCGGGGAAATACGTCGTGTTCCACGTCGCTGACACCGGCGTCGGCATCGCACCGCATGTCGTCGACAAGATCTTCGATCCGTTCTTTACGACCAAAGAAGCCGGCAAAGGCACCGGCCTCGGCCTGTCGACGTCGATGACGATCGTTCGGAGCCATGGCGGCCAGATCCAGGTATCGAGCCAGCCTGCGCGCGGCGCTCGCTTCGATGTCTACCTGCCCGCGATGCCGGCCCCGGCGCCCGGCTCGTCGATCGGGCACCGCACCAGCGCGGCGCGCGGCCAGGGCGAAACCATTCTGGTTGTCGACGATGAGGAGGCGGTGCGGAAGATTCTGCGCAGCACGCTCGAGAAAGCGGGCTATCGCGTTCTGCTCGCGGTTCACGGACGCGAGGCCCTCGACGTCTACCGCGCTCACGGCGCTGCGATCAGCCTCGTCATCATCGACATGACGATGCCGGTGCTTGGCGGTGTCCCGACGATGCGTGAGTTGGTGGCGTTGAATCCGGACGTGCGCATCATCGCGGCCAGTGGGATTCATGACAATCAGGCGCCGGCGCGCGCCGTCGGACCGCAGGTGAAGGCGTTTCTCGCGAAACCGTTTACCCGGGATCAGCTGCTGCGGAAGGTAGGAGATGTGGTGACGGGAAGCGCCGCGCTTCCCGTCACGTCCCGTCAGACCGTGCGGTGACGACCGCCGATCGACATGCGGTAGATCCCGAGCACGAGTAACGCGCCGAGCAGCGCCATGATGAAGCCGGCGCTTTCGTTTGCGTTATACATCCCGAGCGCGCGGCCGATGAAGCCGCCCAGCAACGCGCCGACGACGCCGAGCACCATCGTCACGATGATGCCGCCCGGATCGCGGCCTGGCATCAACAGTTTCGCGACTGCGCCAACGACGAGACCGAACACGATCCATCCAAGAATGCCCATTTCCTCTTCCTCACTTGAGGGCGGTTAGCGCCCCCATGCTCTGATTACGGAGCAAGCGACGTGCCGGGATGGTTCGGCAGGCCGGCACTCAGTCGGAGAGAGGGCTTTCCCTTTTTGCGCGATCGCGTTCCTCGGCCGACAGTGGCGCGCCTTTGACCGCCTCGTCGTAGCCGATGTTCTGCTCAGGTCGATCGTTGACATCTGCGGGCGGTTCGTTGCCGCCGCGGCTGCTTTCCCTGGTAATGGGGATCAGATCGTCGTCTGCTTCAAGGTCGGGTTTGATGCGATTGGTATCCATGCCTGTGCTCGTTGCAAAAGCGGCTCCTTCGGTACGCCCGTTGCAGGGTTTCCCCGAAGGAGAGTGCAGCGATGGTTCCGCAGTGGAATAGCGACGGATTGCTTGGTGGCCCGGATCGCCGCCATGGCGACCGCCGCGCCAGCCATCGCGGCACGGCTGATCGACGGCAGGGGCCGAGACGCCAACGCATGCGCACCGCCGTGCTGGCGGCGGCGATGTCGGGCGCGCCGATGGCCAAGCCGATCGTCGCCATCCTGCCGCCCGAACGCGTCGTTCAGCCCAAAGTCGACGTGACCACCGAATACATCGCGGTCAGGGCTAGCGAGGCCTACGACGACATCATTCGTGAAGCGGCGGCGCTCTACGACATGGACCCGGATCTGATTCACGCGGTGATGCAGGCGGAATCAGCGTTCCATCCGTTTGCGGTCTCGCGGGCGGGCGCCGAAGGACTGATGCAGCTGATGCCGGACCTCGCCGACGAAATGGGCGTGCGCGACTCGTTCGATCCGCGTCAGAACATCATGGGCGGCGTGCGCTACCTGAAGCGCCTGCTGGATTATCACGACGGCAATCTCGATCTGGCGCTGGCCAGCTACAACGCGGGTCCCGGCAACGTCGAACGCTACGGCGGCGTGCCGCCGTTCCGCGAGACGAAGAACTACATCAAGACCATCAAGCAGGTTCTGAAGAACCGCAAACGCAGCGACGAACGCGCCGCGAACTGACGCCGCCCCGGTCGTTAAGTCTTTGTAAAAGACATGCGCCCTCGGTGGTTTATTCGGACGTGTACGCTAGCATCCCCCATGCGTTTTCTTGCACTGTTGGTGACTCTGCTCGCGGCACCGGTGGCATCCGCACAAGACTGGAATCAATGGCGCGGTCCCTCGCGCGACGGGGCGGTGCCGGCGTCGCTGTTACCAAGGCAATGGCCGGCGACCGTTCAGCCATCGTGGCAGGTCGAGGTCGGCGAAGGCTACGCGTCGCCGGTCGTCGCCGCCGGCCGCGTCTTCGTGCACAGCCGCCGCGATCCCGACGAAATCGTCACGGCCATCGACGTGTCGACCGGTAAGGTCGCGTGGCAGCAGACCTACCAGGCGCAGTTCGCCAAGAACCAATACGCCAGCCGGATGGCAAAGGGACCGAACTCGACACCGCTGGCAAGCGGCTCGCGCGTTTACACGCTTGGCGTCACCGGCATCCTGACGGCGTGGAACGCCGCCGACGGCACCGTCGCGTGGCGCAACGATTATTCGAAATCGATCGACACCTCGAAGCTGTTCTGCGGCACGGCAATGTCGCCGTTGATCGAGGGCGGTTCGTTGATCGTGCAAGTGGGCAGCGACGTCCACGGCGGTCGCATCCTCGCCCTCGATCCGGGTACGGGAAAAGAGAAATGGGCGTGGAACGGCCCGGGGCCTGGCTATGCATCGCCCGCTCTCGCCACCATTGACGGCGTGCGTCAAATCATCACCTTGACGAACGCGTCGATCGTCGGCATCGACGCCGCTACCGGCGCGGGTTTGTGGTCGATCCCCTTCACCGACGAGTGGCACGAGAATATCGTCACACCGATCTGGACCGGCAGCGCGCTGCTGGTGTCCGGCGTGCGCCAAGGCACGCAGGCTTACGCCATCAGCCGCGCGGGCACCTGGCAGACCAGGCAGCTTTGGAAGAATGCCGAAGTAACGATGTATACGTCGTCGCCGGTATTGATTGACGGCGTGCTCTACGGCCTGTCCAACAAACGGCGCGGTCAGCTGGTCGCTTTACGCGTCGAAGACGGGGCCATGCAGTTCTCGACGCCGGGCCGTGATGGCAACCATGCTTCCATTCAGCACAGCGGCGACCGTTTGCTGATCCTCGCTGACGGCGGCGTGTTGATCGTGGCGCGACGAACGCCGGAAGGATTTGCGGAGGAGCGGCGCTACGAGGTTGCGAAGCAGCCGACGTGGGCCCAGCCGGTGTTCCTCGCTGACGGGCTCCTCGTTCGCGATGCGACGACGTTGCAGAAGCTGCGGTGGTGAGCGCAGACCGTGCTGAAGCACCTTCGGTGATCCGGAAGAGCCTGCCGGGCGCCGTATACTGCTCACCGTGACCACAACCGCATCGCTGGTGGCGAAATCGCTCGCGGATGCCGGCATCGAGCGCGTGTTCGGATTGCCCGGCGGGGAAGTGCTGGTGCTGATCGACGAGCTGCGCAAAGCCGGCATCGACTTCGTGCTGATGCGGCACGAGGCCAACGCGGGCATTGCCGCCGCCGTCTACGGCAAGATGAAGCGCCAACCTGGCGTCGTCCTCGCGACGCTCGGGCCTGGCGCGGCCAACCTGATGCTGCCGATCGCGAGCGCGTATCTGGATCAGGAGCCGCTGTTGGCGATCAGCGCGCAACTGCCCGACGAGTTTCCGGCGACGCACACCCACCAGCTCCTGCCGCTGCACCAGACGTTCGCGCCAATGTGCCGCGTTGTCGACTCGATTACGCAATCGAATGTCAGCGAAGTCGTCGATCGCGCCATCGCCGCGTGCATGAGCCGTCCGTACAGCGTGTCATATCTCACGCTCTCCGCCCGCGAAGCGGTCAAACAGGTCACCATGGTTGGCCCGAAGTGGAAAGACGGGCCTTCGACGCGGCCAGTCGCTAACCCCGCGTCACGCGCCGCCGATCTCCGCGCCCGATGTGCCGCCGCCGAGCGTCCGCTGGTGCTCGTCGGATTGGGTATCGATACCCGGAATGCGGCCGCGCTCAGACGATGGATTGACGAGTGGCGGCTGCCCGTGGCGGTCACGCCGAAGGTCAAAGGCATCATCGACGAAACGTCGCCGCACTTCGTCGGCGTGATCAGCGGCATGGCGGCCGACGGGTTGATGGTCGACGCGTTGCAGGCCTCCGACCTGTTGATCGGCTTCGGCTTGGATCCCGTCGAAATCGACAAGACCTGGCACGCGGAACTCGATATTCAATGGGTTCTCGAAGCGAGAAACGCAACGGGCGCGATGCCCCACCATGCGCAACTGGTCAACCACGCCCAGCTGCTTGAGGAGTTGATGCACGGGTCCGCGCCGAGATCATGGGACCGGCCATTTGCGGCCGTCCAGACGCAACGCGCGAACCTGTTGAACGGCAGTGCGGGCGCGGCCGGCGCGATGTGGCCGGGCGACATCATTCGTGCGCTGGCGGGCGCGGTTCCAGCGGACACGATCGTCACCACCGATGTCGGCTCGCACAAGTACTTGTTCGGGCAATTCTGGCCAAGCCGCGATCCCGATACGTTCTGGATGTCGAACGGCTTGTCGGGAATGGCCTATGGCCTGAGCGCCGCGATCGGCGCGAAGCTGGCGCATCCCGAGCGGCCGGTGCTGGCTGCTGTAGGCGACGGCGGATTCTCGATGAACGCGCAGGAGCTCGAGACCGCCGAGCGCGTCGGCGCGCCGTTCATCACCGTCGTCCTCGAGGACCACAGTTACTCGCTGATCAAACTCGCGCAGGAAAACCGGCAGCTGAAACCCTACCGGATGGACTTTGGCCCGATTGACACGGTGAAGATGGCCGAAGCGTGCGGCGTTGCCTCGCTCCGCACCTCGGATCCCGAGGTACTTGCGGCCGCTGTGAGACGTGCGGTTGCGGACAACACCAGCCTCGTCGTCGGAGTGCCGGTGCACTACGCCGATTATCGAAAGCTCTTTTGAGAGATGCCGCTCCTCGAGCCGCTGCGCATTCGCAGCGTCGTGTTCCCGAACCGCATTTTTGTCTCGCCGATGTGCCAGTACTCGAGCGAAGCCGGGTTTGCGAACGACTGGCACCTCGTCCACCTTGGCGCGCGTGCGGTAGGTGGCGCGGGCCTGACGCTGACGGAAGCCACCGCGGTTACCCCCGAGGGCCGCATCAGCCCGCAGGATCTGGGCATCTGGCACGAGGATCACGTCGCACCGCTCGCGCGAATCGTGCGGTTTATTCATGAACAGGGCAGCGTCGCAGGCATGCAATTGGCACATGCCGGACGGAAAGCCAGCACGTATCGGCCGTGGAGCGGTGGCGGCAAGGTCGACCCCTCCGACGGCGGTTGGACGGATGTTCTGGCGCCGAGCGCGGAGAAATTCTCCGACAACTACCCGCAGCCGCGGGCGATGTTGGTGGACGAGATCAGGCGAGTCGTCGACGCGTTCGCGGCCGCCGCGGGCCGCGCGCTGACGGCCGGTTTCAAAGTCATCGAGATTCACGCGGCGCACGGCTACCTGCTGCACGAGTTCCTGTCGCCGTTGACGAACCACCGGGACGATCGCTACGGCGGTTCCTTTGAGAATCGCACGCGCATCGTTCGCGAGGTCATAGCCGCAGTTCGACGCGTGTGGCCGGAAACGCACCCGCTGTTCATGCGCATTTCGTCGACCGACTGGACCGAGGGCGGCTGGGATGTGGAGCAGTCCGTCGAGTTGGCGAGGCACGTAAAGCCGTTGGGCGTCGACCTGATCGATTGCTCGTCCGGCGGGAACGTGGCGCACGCAAAGATTGCGCTGGCCCCCGGCTACCAGGTTCCGTTTGCGGCGCGCATCCGTCAGGAAGCGGACATCCTAACGGGCGCCGTCGGTCTGATTACGACGGCCGCGCAGGCGGAAGAAATCGTGTCGTCGGGCCACGCCGATGCGGTGCTGCTGGCACGCGAACTTCTCCGCGATCCGTACTTTCCGATGCGTGCCGCCCGCGAACTCGGTCAGGACATCACCTGGCCGGCGCAATATCTGCGCGCGGGTCCGGATGGTGCCCGACCACGCCGGCGGGTGTGATCGAAAACGCCGCAGTGTCAGGCGCGAGCGTGTCGCCGAGGGCGCCTTCGCGATATCCGATCGCGCCCGCGGATGATGAACCCGAGTACTCTTGGATCATGCCGTCGAAGACGGAGCGTGAGCTCATTACGATCAACGGCCGCGAAGTCTCGATCTCAAATCCGCGGAAGGTGTTGTTCCCCGAGCGCGGGCTGACCAAGCTCGATCTTGTGAATTACTACCTCGCCGTCGCGGAAGGCGCGCTGCGCGGCGCCGGCGGCCGTCCGAATGTCCTGGTTCGATATCCCAACGGCATCGGCCAGGAGTTTTTCTACCAGAAGCGCGCGCCCGAGTCGCGCCCGGAGTGGATCGAAGTCGTCGAATTGCAGTTTCCGTCGGGCCGCACCGCCGAAGAAGTCGTCCCGCGCGACGCGGCGGCCCTGGCGTGGATGGCCAATCTGGCGTGCATCGAACTGCATCCGCATCCGGTCCGCGCCGAGGACCTCGACCATCCCGATGAATTGCGCGTCGATCTCGATCCGGTGCCGGGCGTGGAGTGGCGCCAGGTGCAGGATGTCGCGAAGGTCGTACGTGCCGCGCTCGATGACCTGGGGTTGACCGGCTGGCCGAAGACGTCGGGGTCGAGAGGCATTCACGTCAACGTGCGGCTCCACCGGCGGTGGACCTTTACCGAGGTGAGGCGTGCCGCCGTCGCTCTGGCGCGCGAAGTCGAGCGGCGTGCGCCGTCAATCGCCACCAGCAAGTGGTGGAAAGAAGAACGGCACGGCGTGTTCATCGACTACAACCAGAACGCCAAGGATCGCACCGTGTGTTCGGCGTTCTCGGTGCGGCCGCGCGCCGACGCGCGCGTCTCCACGCCATTGAGCTGGGACGAGATCGACACGTGCGATGCCGCCGATTTCACGCTCGAAACGATGCCGCGATGGTTCAGCGAGAACGGCGATCGGCACGCGGATATCGATCGGCATCCATGTTCCCTCGACACGCTGCTCGAACTGGCCGACCAACAGCAGAAGGAGGGCCACGGCGAAGCGCCATGGCCGCCGCATTACAAGAAACAGCAAGGCGAGCCCGAGCGGGTGCAGCCGTCTCGCAGTCGCCGCACCCGCGCGGAGACAGCGGGCTCCGGCAGGCGCGTCCCGAAACACCCGCTGATCACCGTCGCCCACGCGTCGAAGAAAAGCGAAGCGCTCGAGTTACTGGAGCAGTGGAAACAACGGCATCCAGAAGTCGTCGAGCACCTGCAGCCGGCGGATATCCTCACCGATTCGATGCGCGGCCGGTCGTCGACCTGGACACGGATTCGCATCAACCTGCAGCACGTGCCGGAGGACCTCAGGCCAAGGGCACCGAAATTGCCGCCGATTCCGAATCCCTGGGAGGGCGCTAATCCCGACGACTGGCACCGAACACGGCGGAAAGCTCGTAAGCGGGAGTGACTTCGAGCTGATCGTAGCGGCAGTCAGCCGGCGCTTTGTCGTCGCGCCAGCGCAGAAACGTTGCGGCATGTCTGAACCGATCGCCCTGCATGTGGTCGTACTTCACTTCGCAGACGCGCTCGATGCGCAGCGGCTCCCAGGACAGATCCTTGCCGGCGCTCCACCGGCTCTGACCGCCCGGCATGCGCTGTCCCGCGTCGCTGCCGGCAGACACTGTGTCGCCGGAGGCCCACGCTTTCCAGGGATGCGTCGCGAGCGCATCCCGCCGCAGCGGCGCCAGCTCCTTCACCAGCTGCTGGCGTTTCGCCATCGTGAATGACGACGTGACGCCGACGTGATGCAGCGTGCCGTTGTCGTCGAACAGCCCAAGCAGCAGCGATCCGACGGCGTCTTCGATCTTCTTGTGCCAGCGAAATCCGGCGACCACACAGTCGGCGGTGCGCGAGTGCTTGATCTTGAACATCGCGCGCTTGCCGGGCTGATAACGGGCGTCCGTGGGCTTGGCGATGACACCGTCGAGGCCGGCCCCCTCGAAGCGCTGCAGCCACTCGCCGGCAACCTTACGATCGCGCGTGACCGGCGTCAGGTAGACCGGTGGCCGCACGTTCCGCAACAGCGACTCGAGCGCGCCGCGCCGTTCCGACTGTGGCCGCTCCATAATCGATGCACCATCGACCGCGAGCAGATCGAAGGCGACGAAAGACGAGGGCGACGCGGCGGCGAGTTTCGCGACGCGCGACGCCGCAGGGTGCAGCCGTAACTGCAGCGCATCGAAATCAAGGCCGTGATCGGTGGCGATGACGATTTCGCCGTCGACGACGCATCCAGGCGGCAGCCGGTCGAGCAACGCGGTGTGAAGCTCGGGAAAATATCGATCGAGCGGCTTCAGGTCGCGGCTCTGAATGTAGACATCGTCGTCGCCGCGAAACACGATCGAGCGGAAGCCGTCCCATTTGGGCTCGAACAGAAAACCGTCGGCCGAAGGGATGTCGTCAACCAGCTTCGCTAACATGGGTTCGATCGGCGGGACCACGAACCTACGTTAGCGTACGCTGGCTTCAGGTAGCAGCGAGGCGTGCCTCTCTCCGTCATTGTCGCGCGCCGCATGCGTCGTTGTCCGACTGCATCTTGAAGGTTTCGTTGAGGATTGGTTCGATGAAAGAGCGTCCGCAGATTCCGAGTGAAATCGAGGAGCATCGCGACCAATGGTGGCGGCGTGAAGGCGCGCGGCAGGTGTCCACGGCGCATGAAGCGGAACGGTTCATCGAACAGGTCGGCTTTGCCTCCTGCCTCACCGATTCGCGTCGTCCAGGACCGTCTCTGTATATTGCGGTGTGCGGCCGGCGCGACGCGGTCATGCCCCGCAACGTCCAGAAGGACGAAGAAGCATCGTCGACCTGGTTGCTGAAGGATGAACTGATCCGGCGCGGCAACGTGTACTACGCGAAGCTCGCGCGCGGCAAGGCGACGTTCATCGCCCCGCGAATGGTGCCGTATTTCAACGCCATCTGGGGGATGCGCCGTTCCGAGGAGCCGCGGCGCCTCAGTCGCAACGCGCAGAAGATCCTCAAAGTCCTGCGTCGCGAATGGGAAATGGCGACGTCGGATCTGAAGGCCGATTCCGGTGTGACGGATCGGAAAACCTTCACCGCGGCGCTCGACGAGTTGCAGGCGGGCATGATCGTCATTCCAAGCGCGGTGTACTACGAACCGAAGTTCACCTACATCTGGACGCTCGGGGTTTCACGGTTTCCCGATGCATTGCGGCGGCGGGTCAGGCGTGACGCCGCAGTGAAGGAACTGGCGCGATGCTTTCTGACCGGTGCGGGGCTGACCATTCCGGGCGAGCTCGCGCGTGTGACTGGACTGTCGCGGCCGGAGGCGGGCCTCGGCAATCGCGCGCTCGTCAAAGAAGGCTTCGCGACGCGGCTTGCGCCCGGCTGGTATCAGCTGAGCCAACGCGCGGGTAAGGTGGGGCAAGAGGTTTGCAACGGCGAACCATGAAGGAGCGATTTCATGGCTGATGTCAAAGAGCGCGATCGCGTGCCTCCTCAGGTCGTTGACAACACGATGGCCGGTCAGAACCTCGGTGCCGCCGGCGATCACCCCGAAAAGTGGGCGCGCACTGCCAAGGATGTGAAACAGCTGCACGCGCGCTTCAGCGACTGGCTGGACAGCGATTTGGACGAGGTGCCGATCCTGCCGGAGGGCTCCAGGCTCGAGCAGGGAGCCACGTATATCGATCTGCGTGACGAGCAACCGGCGGAATTCATGGCGACCGGCGGCATGGAGGCGGGTCCTGACAACCTCTACGTGGCGAAGAGCGACGTCCACTACGAAATCTGGAACAGACTGCTCGGCATCACGAACCCGCAGCGCACCGGCATCGGCCCGTCAGCCGCGCGCGATCAGTAGCTCTTGCAGCGCATCGCGAGCGTTCGCGTCGCTTCGTCCAGATCGAGATCGGCGATCAGCAGTCCCGCCTGACCGTATGGCTGCCAGGCCAGCAGCGTACCGTCGGGGCGGGCAATCGCCGAGGTCGTCGGCGATCCCTCGCTTGCGTAATTGACGCTCGCGAAGAAGCACGTGTTTTCGGCGGCGCGACACAGAATTGCTTTTTCATGAAAGGTGTTTGCCGGATCGGCGAACGTCGACGGGCGATAGCTGCCAGGTTCGGCTTCATGAAAATGCGGATGGAAGACGACGTGCGCGCCGTGGCGGACCGGCCAGCGCACGGTTTCCGGATAGCGCCATCCTTCGTGACAAATGCTGACGCCGAACGCCAGCGGTCCTGAGTGGAATACGTGCCGTCCGTCGCCGATGCCGTAGGTCGCTTCTTCCGACGGATCGATTTGCCCCTTGTCTTGAAACCCGGCGATCGTGCCATCGCGGTTGATGACGAGCGCTGTGATCAACGGCTTGTCGTTGACAACGCGTTCAGTGCCGAGGACGACGGCAATCCGCGCCTCGCCCGCGGCCCTGGCAATCGTCGACCACGCGCTCTCGAGAAAAGTCCGATCCGGCGGCGGCACGTGGCGGGACGCGCTGCGATAACCGGGCACGTAGCATTCGGGGAAACACACGATCTCGGCGCCGGCCGCTGCGGCGTCGTGAATCGCGCGGACGCTCCGAGCGACCGCGTCGTCCGGATTCTGTGGATATTCGATGTTCGCGAGGGCGACCCGAACCACGGCCATCGTCGTCGCGCACGATATCACGCGGTTTGAGATAATATGCAACCAAGAGGTTGCATATTATGAGCTCAACGGTCCCGGATCGCATTGAGAAAGAGGTTGTCTTGCGGGCGCCATTGTCGAAGGTGTGGCGCGCCATTACCGACTCGCAGCAGTTCGGCCGCTGGTTTGGCGTCAGGTTCGATCGACCCTTCCAGGCGGGGGCGCGGATTGTCGGCACCATTACGCCGACGGAGTCGGATCCGCAGGTTGCGGAAATGCAGAAGCCGTATGAAGGCCGCGAGTTCGACATCACCATCGATCGCATCGAGCCGGAACGGCTGTTCTCGTTTCGCTGGCATCCCGCTGCGATTGAGCCGAATGTCGACTATTCCAACGAACCGACGACGCTCGTCGAATTCGTGCTCGAGCCGGTGCCCGAAGGCGTGCGGCTGAAGGTCACGGAATCGGGGTTCGATCGCGTCCCACCCGAGCGTCGCGCAACCGCGTTCAAGATGAACGAAGGCGGGTGGGCGGCGCAGATGATGCTGATCGAGAAGTACCTTGCGCAAGCGTCATAGAGCGCCCGCTGCAGCATCGGTATTCGCCGCGCTTGGCGACGAGACGCGTTTGCGTCTGATCGCGCGATTGAGCGAAGCCGGCCCGATGTCGATCGCCGGTCTTGCTGACGGCTTCGACATTTCGCGCCAGGCGATCTCGAAGCATCTGCGGGTAATGAGCGACGCGGGCTTGGCGCGCAGCGGCCGCCGCGGCCGGGAGATGTTGTGGCAGCTCGAACCGGGTGGCCTGACAACGGCGCAACGATATCTCGACGCGATTTCGCGGGACTGGGACGACAAGCTGCTGCGGCTGCGTCACATGGTGGAGATCGGGGAGTAACGAATCTGCTTTGCGGCCGCTACGACGACGCGTGGCCTCCTGTTACCATTGGAGCCACGCGCCCGTAGCTCAGTTGGATAGAGCACCGGCCTTCTAAGCCGGGGGTCGAAGGTTCGAGCCCTTCCGGGCGCGCCATCACGCGCACAGTCACTTTTGTGCGCTGGCGTCGCGCATCATCCAACCCGGAATCGCCGCCGCTTGCTTTATCCACTTGACCAGCTGCGATTCGTCGACCTCATCATCCTCGTAGATGTCGATCCACCTCGTGTCGCCACTGCGGGCGGTGCCGCCGGGTGGCAGCGGGCGTAGTGCCGTGCCCTTGAAGAACGTGACCTTGACGTAGCGCGTGCACACGTGAAACGCGAGGAACCAGCCTTGCCCCTCGATGCCGTAAAACGGCGAGTTCCACTTCACCGCTTTGCGAACTCGCGGCACCGTGCGAACGATCAGCGCGTCGAGGCGCTTGCCGAGATCTTT
>Ga0196963_10000936_pt1 | contig 22029 bp, 17 predicted proteins | sample S1_5metaG_FD_148600 | JGI IMG/M metagenome (GOLD analysis project Ga0196963, IMG submission 148600) | Soil microbial communities from Anza Borrego desert, Southern California, United States - S1_5 | ecosystem: Environmental > Terrestrial > Soil > Desert | place: USA: California | collected... | reverse complement strand
TGCACAGCATGTTGGATGTGAATCCCGAGCGGCGCTACATCTGCCACTTTCCTCAGGACAACACGATTCTCTCTGTGGGTTCGGCCTACGGCGGGAATGCGTTGCTCGCTAAGAAGTGTTTCGCGTTGCGAATCGCGTCCCATTTGGCGCGCAAGGAAGGTTGGATGGCCGAGCATATGCTCGTGCTCGGCCTTGAGTCGCCAGAGGGGGAGAAGACTTACGTCGCTGCGGCGTTTCCTTCTGCGTGCGGCAAGACAAACTTCGCGATGCTCATCCCGCCGGAACGATACAAGGGGTGGAAGGTTTGGACGGTGGGGGACGACATTGCGTGGATGCGGCCAGGCAAAGATGGATGGTTGCGAGCAATCAATCCCGAGGCCGGTTACTTCGGCGTTGTTCCCGGCACCAACAGCAAATCCAATCCCAACGCCGTGGCGACCATTGCGCGGGACACGATCTTTACGAACGTCGCCTTAACGCCAGATGGGGATGTTTGGTGGGAAGGGGCAGATGGGCCTGTTCCCACTGAATGCCTGGATTGGAAAGGGAAACCATGGGCGCCAGGCAGCGCCGAGAAAGCCGCGCACGCGAACAGCCGGTTTGCTGCGCCGATGGCCAACAACCCTTCGCTTGCTCCGGAGGTGAACGATCCTGAGGGTGTTCCCATTAGCGCGATCATTTTTGGCGGGCGGCGCGCTTCGACGTTCCCGCTTGTGTTCGAGGCCTTCAATTGGTCTCACGGTGTTTATCTGGGCGCAATGATGGGCTCGGAAATGACGGCGGCGGCAGCGGGCGGGATTGGGCAGTTGCGGCGCGATCCGATGGCGATGCTGCCGTTCGTTGGGTATGACATGGGTGTTTATTTTCGCCATTGGCTTTCAATGCAGAAGCAAATGACCAATCCGCCCCGGATATTTCATGTGAACTGGTTCCGGAAAGATTCCTCAGGCAAATATTTATGGCCAGGGTTTGGCGAGAACATGCGTGTGTTGAAATGGATGGTGGACCGCTGCAACGGAAAAGCCGATGCGGTCGAAACGGCAATAGGTTGGATGCCTGAAGTGAAGGATTTCGACTTGGAAGGATTGGCTGACTTCGGGCCGGAACAGTTTCACCAAGTGCAGGCCATTAATGCGGATGAATGGCGGCGCGAGATCATCGCGCAGCAGGAGTTATTTTTAATGCTCAGCGATACGATGCCGAAGGAACTCATCTTTGAGAAGGAGTTGCTCGTTTCGCGGCTGTAGCGCACGGATAGCCTCTATTATTGTTCAATGGAAACGTTGCCGGACATCAGGAATGAGGAAGATATCCAGAAGCTGGTCCACACCTTTTATGACAAGGTAAATGCCGACGAGCTGCTGGGGCCGATCTTTAATGATGTGGCGAAGGTGAATTGGGAGGAGCACTTGCCGCACCTCTGCCGGTTCTGGAGCACACTGCTGTTTCGCACGATGACTTTCGAAGGACGGCCCTTCCCGAAGCATGCAGCCTTGCCCATCCAACGGGAGCACTTTGTTCGCTGGGTGGGATTGTTTACCGGCACGGTCGACGAATTATTTGCCGGCCCGAAAGCCGAGGAGGCGAAGAATTACGCTCGAAGCATTGCGGATTCGTTTCAGTTGCGTTTGGGTTTGCTGGAATTTCCCTTCAGCATCCGGCCCCGCATTGAGGGCGCTTAGAAGGTGGCTTGGAGGGCGCGTTCCTGCAGTTGCTGCTCCCACCGCTGGAGGAAGCTGATAGTTCGATAAAGCTCCTCCAACCGGTCCAGGGGAAGGGGAGTCGAGCCACGCATTTCCCATGCGGGATTGAGATCTCGAAGCTCCTGCTCAATGGCGCTGCGCCTATGCTCCAATTGCTTCCGAAGGGCGTCTAACTTTTCACTCCAGTCCATGCCTTCCTCCATCAGCTTGGCCTGCATGATTGGGGAGGTGGCGGCTTTTTTTGCCTGCAGGAACTTGTCAGCTTGCTGCGCCATTTGGGCTGCGCGCATGGCGAGGTCCACAGCTGCAGCGGGGATTTGTTGGATGGGGCTGGGTTGCCGCCCGGTTTCAAGTAACAGCAGGTGCCCGAGGCGATCGCGGGTGTTGCTCAGCACGCGGAACGCTGAGTTTAGATCAGAGGTTGCACCTTCCGCGTGAGTGCGGCCCGAAGCATCTGCATGGTCTGGATGATGGACGAGCGATAGTTCGTGAAACTTTGCCTTGATGTCCTCCGCTTCCAGCCAAGGCAGCCGAGGCAGGGAAAGCGTCTGGAAATGATCGACCATGCGAACGCGTCGAATCGATCAAGCGCTGAAACTTTCGCCGCAGGAGCAACTCGTCGCGGCGTTGGGATTTTTCACCTTAAAACCTCCGTCCTGGAGTGAATCCACATAATCCAACTCGGAGCCGGTGACGTAAAGGGCGCTTTTCGGGTCAACGACAACTTGAATGCCGCTGGACTTCACGAGGAAATCCCGGTTCGCGGGAGCATCCTGCAGATCCATTTTATATTGCAAGCCCGAGCATCCGCCGCCCATCACTGCAACGCGGAGCACACCATTGGGGCGGCCCTGGCGCGTGAGCAGAGTGGAGACCTTCCGGGCTGCGCTCTCCGTCACTTTTATCAAGCGCTCATCGCTCTCGCGAAACGAAGCAGGAGCGGCGGGGGCGTTGACTTTGCCAGCAATCATAACTGAGGTTGACCGTACTCGCACCGCAGGGTCGCGTCAATGAACGCCCTTGCCTGTGAAGGCTGGATTCGGGGCTGCCGAATCCAGCCTGAAACAGCTGGCAGAGTTCCGCCCGACTTACCGTGTGCGGACGCGATAGAACCGCGTGGAGTTATTCAACGGTTCAGTGATCGTGTGGACGGTTCCGTCACCCGGAATGCTGCGGAGCAACCGCCACTCCGCTGAGAGAGCTGGATCCACATACTCCACGTCATGCTGCTGAGTTGGGGCTGTCTGCACCTTGAACACGAACACTTCATTCTGAATGGTTGGGTTCAAGAGCTGAACAGGAGCGCTCGCAGGAGCGTTGGTGCGTTGGGAAAAGAGGTTCACAGCAGGTGATACCGATGTGAGCCCTTCCCGACTGACAGCTTCAACGGTGAGTCGGTGCGCGCCTTCTGGAACGCGATTCCAGCGGAACGTGAACGGCGCCTTTTGCGCTGACCCAATGACATTTGTGCCAGAGTAGAAGCGGACCTCACGAACCAAATCCGCGCTCACCCCGGCAGCAAGGACAGCGGTGAGATCGATTGATGAGAGCGGCTCGATCGACGTGTAGTTGGCCGGAGCGCTTAAGCGAACCACGGGCGCGACCGCGTAGAATGTTTGGCACACAGAACTCAGGCCGCTAGGGCTGGTGGCGCGCAGTCGCACGGTGTGTGTGCCAAAGCCGACGGGGGTGCCTGCCGCGGGTGTTTGCTCGATTTTGATCTGTTCCAATGAGGCGCATGGGTCGAAGACAGCGAGAGTCTTCGTGAAATCAGGAATGACGCCACTGAAGTTTGTGACTGAAATTCCTGGAGGGCAATCGATCATCGGCGCTTGCTGCTCATTCACGACCTTAGTTTCGCATTTTGTGTGTTCCTTCCCGTCGAAGACAGTGAGTGAGACGGTGTGATTGCCGGGCGGGAAGTTGTAAGTGAAGGCGACGATGGCGCTGGTTGGCGGGCCGCCTGCGGGGACGTTGTTGGTTTGCATGGGCGACCCATTGACCCACCAGACTACCTGCAGTGCATTGCCGTTCGCATCCTGCACGAGGGCGTTCAACGTGACCGTGCTGCTCTGTCCTTTGCAAATTTGGACCGGCTCGGGGCACTGAACCTTAGGCGGCTCGTTTGGCCCTTGATCGTCACTGCAAGGGTCGTTGTTGCAGCAGTCGATTGTAAGGTCATATAGCACGGGCGTAATGTCGGTGCATTGGCGGCGGGAGAACGTCACGCGCACTTCGAGATATCGCCCGCGGATGCCGGTGCCGCAGAAGGTTGAGCCGTTTTTTATTGGGGTCCATGGCACAGTGGGCAATTGCATGACATCGTCATGCGCGCGCACTTCCACCGTTATTCCAGTGCCGGGTGGTTCCAGGCTGGTCCAACTGACAGTGCCCCAATCAATGCCCGGTGCGCCGCCATCATGAACGACATCCCAGAAGCCAGTTGCAGCGGTTGCCCCCACAGCGATGAAGCCAGTCATGTCGCTGTAGTTATAAGGTCCAGCGCCTGCACCCAGGTTCACGGAGAGGTCAATGGCTCCAAGCCCAGCTGCGAGAGTTGGATCAATGCGGCTGGCGCGATTGCCCCAGGATTCCGCGGCCCAGATTTTGCCGTTGGTGTCCACTGCCAGGCCCGTGACGCCCTGGAAGCCGTTCACGATGCCCACGATGTTGTGCGGGAACCCAGGGTTCGGCGCGAGGTGCCAGACCTGCGTTCCAAAAACCTGCGCAACCCACACATGACCGTTCGCATCCACCGCGACGCCCTGGGCCATCCAAGGCTGCTGATAGACGCTGACCACATTTCCGGAAGGATCGAGTTCAAAGAGGTGGTAAGCGTTATTAGTCCAGCCATTGCTCACCCAAATGTTACCCGTGCATTGATCAATCCCAAGGCCGTAGCTGCCACCTGTCACCGGGTTGATGTGAGTTCCCAACCCGGCGGGAGGAGGTGTGGGATTTGGAACCAGACGCATAAGATCGCCTGCGGACCAAAGGTTCCCGTTGCGATCCACCAGAGCGCCGTAGCCGCCCCAGTTGAAGTTGAACTGAGTGCCGGGAATTGGGAGGCCTGTGAATCCATCAAGCTTTTCGTGCGCGCGATTCCCGTTCCCGCCTACCCAGACGTCGTTGTTGGCATCAATGGCAACAGCCCGCGTGCCTGTGCCGTTTACGCGAGTGTAGTTGATGATGAGTTCATCATCCGCGGTCGAGACGCCGCCAAGGCTATCCACGCTGCCAGTGTTGAGCCAGGAAAGGATGTCACCCAACCCGCGGGATGTTTTGATAAGCCCATCGCCATCGCGGTCCACTGCGCCAGAGTTGTAAGTAAACGGCGGCTTGAGATAGAGGCCGTTTGGATCAGCGTTTCCGGCTGCGTCCACTCTGGTGCCACCAAGAATTAGCGCCACGCGTGTGACGGAGCCCATGCCGCCGGAGCTTTCCGCTCGGTTCGACACCCAAACGTTGCCGTATCGATCCACCGTCGTGCGCGAGGGGTCTTTCGACATCCCATCTGGAGCGGTGCGGTACTCGCCAAGGATCGCCCCGGTGTTGACGTCAATGCGGACCATCGTTCCCCGCTGCGAGGCTGCAATGTTCACGAAGGGGAATGGGGCCGTGCGGGGCGCGAACTGCAGTTGGTGCGCAACTGTGTTGTAGGTCACGTTCATGAGCGCGCCCTGCGCGAAGTCGGCGTTGAAAGTGTAAGTCGCTCCGTTGCAGCAAACGGGCAGGGTAACGCAATGGATGAACGCGCAACATTCACGCCATTGGCGATCATGAGCCATGACGAGGATGCAGAAGTTGGGGCTGCAGCCGGGAACAAGTTCCTGGATTGTGGCCGTGACATTGGTTGATTGGCCGGGCATTAGCGGCGGGTTTAACGTGATCGGCGCGATCCAATAGCAGTTTGTGTCGGGGACCAAATGCAGTTGCGTGATTGGATCCGCGGAAAGGTTGCTGTAGGTGAACGTCCAGGTGTAGAAGCCCGGCTTTTCGGGATCGCACTTAATGCATTCGTCAGTGATCAGCCCGCAGCATTCGGGAACTTCCAGGCATTTCTCAATGGTGCAGCACTCACGGAACTTCTCATCGTGGAAGCTGATGCGGAAGCAGAGTTGGGTGGAAACGATGTTGGAGAAAGTCAGCGTCAGGTTGGTGACCGCGCCCGGAGGGAGCGGGCTCCCGAGGGTCACCAGAGGGCCTGGAGTGACAATCGCGCCGACCGGCAGATCCATCAAAACCAAATATTTGATGTTCTCAGCGGTGTTGTTGGTTAGTGAAAAGGAATAACTGTACGATCCGTTCGGGAGACAATTAAAGGTTTCTTTGCCTATGGTGACACACTCCTGCGGGCATTCCTCCTCGGTGATGCAGATGTTGTCATAGCCCACTTCCTCAGCAGGGTTCGAGGTAAAGTCGATTGGGAACTGAACGCCAGTGATGTTCGTCAGCATTGAGTTCCAAGCGGTCGCAGGCGCCCCATCCAGCATGTGCCACGAGCCGAAGCTATTCGCCGGCATATTTCCCCCCTGAAGGAAGGTGATGGGCGCACAAATTTTGTGCCATCCTGCGTTCGTGCCTCCATTTTCGGTGACGGTGAAGTTGGCGATGAACTGCGCGCGCACTGGAGGCTGCGGGCCGCAAGGGCCATCTGGATCGGAGAGGAGGATGAACGACGGCGTGATGTTCAGCGTGCTCGCGTTTGAGCCATCAACAAAGAGACGGAAATCGAAGCAGAACGTCGAGCACCCCGCGGCAGCGATGCAACTCCAGTCACCTCGGAAACGCGCGAAGTTCTGGATGATCGAGGCGCCAGAGAGATCTCGCGCGTGGAGGTAAAAATCGTTCGCCGCTCCCGACGCCCCGGGACTCGCTATATTCAAACTCACCCCAGGATTGGGGAACTGGCACGGTAAATAACCGGTAAAACCTTCGAGATCCTCGCCTTCATGGAACTCAATGCAAAACGGCTCCAGGCATGGGGTTCCTTGTTGAGCCCGTGCTTTGGTCATGACCAGAATGGTCAAAGCAAAGAGCAGGAGCCTGATTGGTGAGGTTAGTCCGAACCGCCGATAGATTTGCATAGTATTTCCCCGTCTGCCGCCACTCCCGTTGAGTTTGGAATGTGTTCAGGATGTCAGGAAATGGAGTGCTGAGTATCAGGGAAAGTATGGATGCAGAAGCAGGGGTGACTTCTCCGTCCAGAGTGGCTAATCGCGGTCGACGGATCAGAGCCCGGCCATGAGACGCATCACGCGCTCTTCAGAAAGAGAAGCACGCTCCAGTTCACCGGCTATCTGGCCGTGGCGCATCACTAGAAGCCGGGTCGATAAAGCCATGACTTCCGGCAGTTCAGAAGAGATGAGAAGAATAGCGCAGCCGTGGCAGGCGAGTTGATCGAGAAGTTGATGAATCTCCGCTTTGGCGCCCACATCCACACCGCGCGTCGGCTCATCGACGATCAAAGTTTTGCATTTTAGGGCGAGCCATTTGGCGAGGGCTATCTTCTGCTGGTTGCCGCCGCTCAACCCTGCGATGGGAGCATCAATGTGGGGTGTCTTTACCCGCAAACGGGCGGAGTATTCTTCCGCCAATGAGCGTTCTTTCCCGAGCTGGAGGAAGCCGCCGCGCGTTAAAGATTTTAGCGCAGCCAGGGAAGTGTTCTCCCGACAGTTCATGGTGAGAACCAGGCCCAGCCGCTTGCGGTCTTCTGGAAGGAAGCCTAGCCCATGAGCAAGCGCTTCATCCACGGAACTGCCCTCAAGGCGCTTGCCAGCTACGTAAACCTCTCCCGTGGCTGCGGGGTCGAGGCCGAAGATTGCCTGCGCAGCTTCGCTCCGACCGGAGCCAATTAATCCAGCCATGCCGACGATTTCACCTTCACGTATCTGGAAAGAGAGATTGTTGAATTTTCCGGGAGAGCTGAGCTGCCGCACTTCGAGCAGGGCAGGCCCAGGGTTCCGTGAAACATGCGCTGGCGTGTAGGCGGCGAGTTCGCGCCCAATCATGTGCTGGATGACCCTGTCCGGAGATGTTGCTTCGCGCTTCTGCGTGGCGACATGACGGCCATCCCGCAGGACAGAGATAGTGTCGCAAAGATGGAAAATTTCCTCCATCCGATGGGACACATAGATGATGGTGATGCCGCGGCTTTGGAGCTGCGGAATGAGGCGGAAGAGCCGCTCGCTCTCAGCTGTGGACAAGGAGCTAGTGGGCTCGTCCATAACGATAACGCGCGCACCCGAACCGATTGCGGCAGCGATCTGCACGAGTTGCTCCTGCCCAGTCGAGAGGGCGCCGACCTGAGCATCAACATCGATGTCGGCTTGTATCTGCTCAAGCATCGCTGTTGCCTGCGCGCGCATTTGCCGTCGGTTGACCCATCCAGCGGCGCGCGGCAAATCACCGAGGCACAGGTTTTCGGCAACTGAGAGGTTGGGGCAAAACGCCAGTTCCTGGTGAACCATTGAAATCCCCAGGCGTCTTGCGGCCAGAGGATCCATGGGTTTTATCGGTTTGCCATCGAGCAGGATTTCGCCCGAATCGGCTCGATAAACTCCCGCCAGGATCTTCCCTAACGTGCTTTTGCCAGCGCCATTCTCGCCCATGAGCGCGTGGCAACTGCCGCGCTCAATCTCAAGCGAAACGTTGTCGAGCGCCTGGACGCCCGGGAAGCTCTTCGAAATATTTTGGAAGGCCAGGAAGGCCATGGCTCATTTCGGGAGCCACTTTTCCCAATTCTTGGAAAACTCAGCGACATTATCTTTAGTCACAGGGACGAGGTCGCTAACGTCCTTCGCTGACGCGGGATCTTTCTTCAGGTGCACTTTGTTGATGATGTGCTCCACAGATCGATAGCCCCATTCATAGACCTGCTGCGCCAGAAGCAATTGGACGTGGCCGCTGCGCAAATAGGCCAGTTGAGCTGGGAGAGCATCCACCGAGACAACCTTTACAGTGCCGGGTGGCCACTTGAGGGCGTTGTCGGTGAAGAGAGGCCATCCGCCAATCATGGCCCAACCCGTGATGTCGGGGCTGGCCTGCATCACTTGCTCAATGCGGGCGGCTGCATCCTGAGGAGTTTCCTTGTGGTAGTAAGTGTCACGAACCTTGATGCCTGGATACTTTTTGGCGGCGTTTTTCACCCCCTGGACACGCTTTTGCAGGTTGGGAGCGTTTTGGTTGCCCGCGAGGATCGCGACGACGCCTTTGCCACCCATGAGCTTGGCCAGTTCGTCCATGACGCGCTCGCCACATTGGACATCGTCAATGGCGTAGGTGACGAACCGTTTGCTGTTTGGAGCATCAGAATCGAAAGTGGCGACGGGAACGCCGCGACCGACCGCTTTGTTAATCGCGTCGGTGAGTTTGTTGGCGTCTGAGCAGCTGACGGCGATGCCATGAGCCCCGCTCAAAGTGAGCTGCTCGATGGCCTCGGCTTGCTTCTGGGCATCTTCTTCGTTTGGAGTTCGCCAATCGATCTTGATGTTGATGCCGTGCTTTTCCCCGAGTTCCTTGGCGGCTGCCAGCGCGCCCACGCGAGCGGCTTGAAAAACAGGGTTGCCTTGGGATTTCGCGACCACGCCGACGGTATAGTTTTTGCCAGATTGGCCGCTCACGCCCAGGGGCAGCGCAAGGGCAAATGCCAACAGCAGACGAAGCAGAGATGGTTTCATGGGCGGGAATTTAGGCGTTCGCAGCGGCTGCGGCAAGGCGCCGTTTGCCCGCCCAGTTGTTCACCTGGTCCAGGAGCACTGCAATGATCACGACCGCGCCGATGATGATCTGGCTATAGCTCTGGTCGATTCCAAGAATGACGATGCCCGTGGAAATCATCTGGATAATCAACGCTCCCAGGAGAGCCCCGAGAGCGGTGCCTTTTCCACCGGACAAACTTGCTCCCCCAATGACTGCTGCGGCGATCACGTTTAATTCATAGCCAGTCCCGTCAGCGGATGTTGCTCCGCCGTAGTAGCCGAGCGAGAGCAGGGCCGCGATCCCAACGGACAGCCCGGCCAAAATGTAAACGCCCAGTTTAACCCGTGACACCCGGATGCCGCTGTAACGAGCCGCCAATTCGTTGCCACCAACGGCGTAAACCCGGCGTCCCGACGCCAGCCGTGCCAAATAGATCGCGCCGAGCAGTGTTACGATTGCGGTCACGACGAGAGGGACCAGCATCAATCCAGGGCCGACCTCGTGCCGCACGAGTTCGCGAAACTGGGTTGGGAAGCCGCCAATCGACTGGCCTTTGGTCACCACGAACGCAATGCCCCGGTAAATCGCCATTGTGCCAAGCGTGATGATGAAAGGATGCACGCGAAGGGCTGTGATCATCCCTCCGTTCAACAGCCCGCAAATCGTGGCGGAACCGACGCAAACACCGCTTCCAAGCAAGACGCCAACAATGGGAGAAGCTGCTGCAACTCCATCAGGGCCGTAGCGGCTAAAAACCATCGCGCCCAACACTGAGGCGAGGGCGTAAATGGATCCAACGGAGAGATCGATGCCGCCAGAGATAATTACAAGGGTGGCCCCAACCGCCATGATGGCGATGAAGCTAGTGTCTTTGGCGAGCTGGGTGAGCGTGTCGGCGTTCAGGAATTTATTCACTTCTTCCATCACCAACTCGCGGTCCCCGCTCGCGCTCTCAACGAACTTGGGCTGAAGTTGCCCCTGCGCATCGCGTTCCAGCACCGGCCGCTTCACTTTGCCGCCAAAGATCGCGAGGCAAACACCAAGCACGAGAATTACGATGAGTAGGCCGCCTTCCTGCAGGCCGAAACCCTTTTTGCGCGCTGGAGCGGAACTCGAGGCAGTGGTCACGCGGCAGATTTAATGAGAGAGCCTCCACCGTGCAAACAGCAAAGTTCACGCAAGGGTGATACCGAAACCTCCGCGAAGACCAGAATTTGACATATATCCGCGACGGATATATACAACGTGTGTGAGCAAAACAAAAACACCGCATGCCCCGCTGACTCCGGCTGTATTGCACATCCTGCTCGCGCTCTCAGGGCAGGAACGGCACGGCTACGGGATAATGAAGCAAGTGGAAGCCGACTCCAACGGCAAGGTGAAGATGGGGCCGGGGACGCTTTACGGTTCGATCGGACGCATGATCGATGCGGGCCTGATTCGCGAGAGCGATAAGCGAGTGGACCCCAAACTGGATGACGAACGCCGCGTGTACTACAAACTGACTGCGCACGGGCAGCAGGCGCTGGAGGCCGAGCTTGAGAGATACCGTGAGATCATGGCCGTCGCGGAAGCCAAACAACTCTCAACCAGCGGAATGGTTTATGGATACTGAACGCTCACTCAACCGTTGGCGGAAGCTCTACGCCACATTGCTCAGGTGCTATCCACGGAAGCATAGGGAGCGGTTTGGGGAGGCGATGGAGCAAACTTTTAATGATCTGCTGCGCGACCGCCTTAAAAGCGGAAGATCGGTCGCTGCTTTGCTGCTCTGGATCTTTTTTGACGGTTTGGGGGGCGTTATGCGTGAGATCATGTCACATATTCTGAAGAGTCATCGAAGCAGTGTTTGGGTTGTAGTCGGCGTCCTTGGCATGCTGGCGATCCCGTTAAGCGCAAAAATCGTTGATCCCAACATGGGGTGGTCGGCGTTCGATTTTGTTTTGGCCGGAGCCCTCCTGCTGACTGCCGGCCTCGGATTCGACTTTCTGAGGAAACTGGGCGATTGGCGCTATAAGCTCGCTACCGCTATCGGTATCGGAGCGGCGCTCCTGCTGACGTGGGTAAACTTAGCGGTGGGGATAATCGGCAGTGAGAACAACCCTCTAAATCTTATGTTCGCTGGGGTGCTTGTGGTCGGAGTTTTCGGTGCCTTGTGGGCCCGCGTGCGTACGCGAGGAATGGCTCGGACCTTATTTTGCATGGCTCTCACCCACGCATTGGCTGCAGGTCTAGGCATAAGTGTGTGGCGGCCTGCGTTGAACACTGACGCGGCGCTTTGGAGCTTCGCGGTTGTTCTCATCGGAAACCTTGTCTTCATTCTGCTTTTCCTTGCGTCTGGGTTGCTGTTTCAGCGAGCCGGCCGCACCCTCACTTAGAACTACCTCGACCAAACATTCGATTAATTGCCGACCTGCAGGAGAAGCTGAGACAAGAATGATTAGCCACAAAGAACACAAAATCAAAGGCAGACGATAAAGCGGGTCCGTGAAAGCGAACGCTGTTAATCCAGCACGTATTTCTTAATTTCAAATTTGAAGCTGCCGAAGTTGATAAGCAGCCCATGTCGCAGTCGTGAGGATCTAAGGTAACCGAGGAGTTGAGCGACGTGCTCGTCCGTGAATGCCCGACACGCTTTGATTTCGACCAAAAGCTCCTCTCGGATAAGTAAGTCAGAGAAGTAATTGCCCAAGGGTGTTCCGTCCTCATCGTAAACCGCCAATGGGTGTTGCTGTCGGACGGGGATTCCGATCTTCGTCAGGCGATGCGCCAAAGCGTTTTCGTGGATTTTCTCTAAATGACCATGTCCTAGATAACGATGAATTTCGTACGCAGTTTGTCGCACCTGATCACACAAAAGGTTGATTGGGAGCACGAGGAGGGTTCTAGCTCCTCAGGCGATAAAAGGAAACAGCAGATTCAGTCGCCTGAATCTGCTGCTTTTTTTGTGATCTTTGTGCTCTTTTGTGGCTACTCTGCTTTGTCTTAGTCGAAGGCGTGCCCTGCGCAGCAGAGGACGTTGCGCACCTTGTGGCGCACGAGTTCTTTCACGCGAGTGCGGGCTGGGGCCAAGTACTTGCGAGGATCGAATTCCTTGGTGTTGCTCATCAGCACCTTGCGGATGGCAGCCGTGAAAGCGAGGCGCAAGTCGGTGTCGATGTTGACCTTCGTGCAGCCAGTGCGGCGCGCGATTTCGATATCCGCTTCCGGCACGCCAGCGGTTTCTTCACCCAAGTCGCCGCCGTATTTATTGATCTCCTGGCAGATGTCCTTAGGCACGCTGGAAGCTCCGTGCAACACCAGTGGGTAATCACCGAGGCCAGCATCCATCAACGCTTTCTTGATCGATTTCAAACGCTCCAGGTCCAGGTGCTGCTCGCCCTTGAACTTGTAAGCGCCGTGGGAGTTGCCGATCGCAACTGCGAGGGAGTCCACGCCCGTTTGCTTCACGAAATCAACGGCCTCCTCAGGGTGAGTGTAAACCCCGCCCTTGGAGAAATGACCGCCTTCTTCACCTTCATCGAACTGCGCGCCGACCAGCTGGCCCAGCTCGCCTTCCACGACGCAGTTGTGCTTGTGCGCGTAATCAACGACGCGTTTGCACAGCTCAACGTTCTTCTCGAAAGGCAGATGGCTGCCGTCGATCATGACTGAGGTGAAGCCTTCATCGATGCACTCTTTGCACAACTCGAAGGTGTCGCCATGATCCAAATGAACGGCGATAGGAATGTGAGAGAGGCTGACCGCTGCTTCGATGAGCTTCTTAAGGTAAACAGGGTTGGCGTATTGGCGGGCGCCCTTAGAAATCTGCAGCATGACTGGAGCTTTTTCCTCTTCGCAAGCCTCGATGATGGCTTGAAGAAGCTCCATGTTGTTCACGTTGAATGCGCCGAGCGCATACTTGCCCTTAAGGGCTTTCGCGAACAGGTCTTTGGTGTGTGTCAGTGGCATAAAAGATAATCAAATTAGCACAACAGGCGGCGCATCCTAGTGGCCGACCCCCGGAAAGAAAACGAAAATTTTTGCGCGGTTTCGACAGTGGTTTTGCTGCCGGTAAAGGCTGGGCAACGCTGGCGCAATGTGCGCGTTGCACGCAGTTTTCGCCCAACGCTTTGCGCCCCTGAGAAGGGATTTGGTTGGCCCGGCAACTGCTTGCCTGATATTGCATTCCTGACTCATGGATCGCCGTCCCTTTTACGACGAACGCGCCGCTGCCCGCCCGCGGGAGCTGGACCGTGGGTATCACCGGCTGCTTGAGCACTACTATGCTTCGATCATTCCACAAGGGATGAAGGTCCTGGAGGTGGGCTGCGGGATCGGCGACTTGCTCCAGTATCTGAAACCGAGCCGCGGCGTTGGCGTCGATTTCAGCCCCCGCATGATTGAGTTGGCTCGCGCCAGGAATCCAGAGTTGGAGTTCAGCTGTGCCGACGCCCACAGTTTTGAGTGCTCGGAGCAGTTTGATTACATCGTGCTTTCGGACCTCGTCAACGATGTCGCGGACGTGCAGGCGCTTTTAACGAACCTCCGAAAGTGCAGCCACTCACGAACGCGGCTGGTGCTGAACTTTTTCAATAACCTGTGGCGGCCGGGATTACAGTTCGCGGAGGCGGTCGGGTGGAAGGCGCCCACAAAGCTCCAGAGCTGGCTTTCCAATGTGGACATGCAGAACCTGCTGCATCTGGCCGGTTGGGAAGTGATCACCACGGAAACGCGCATTCTCTGGCCTTCAACGACCCCGTTCATTGGAACGCTGTTCAACCGCTGGTTAGCCCCGATCCTTTGGCCTTTAAACTTGACCGTTTTTCAGGTCGCCCGCCTTGCGCCTGACTCAACACTGTCTCGAAAGGACTTCAGTTGCACCGTGGTTGTGCCAGCGCGCAATGAAGCAGGGAACATTGAGGCAGCGGTGCTGCGCACACCGGAGATGGGCAAAGGTGTGGAGTTGATCTTCATCGAGGGGCACTCGAAGGATAATACCTGGGCGGAGATTCTTCGCGTGCAAGCGAAGTATCCACACAAGAAGATCGTTGCGCTAAAACAGCAATCGAAAGGCAAGGGCGGGGCCGTGCGTGAAGCCTTCGCGCAAGCCACAGGCGAGTTGTTGTTCATTCTGGATGCGGATCTGACGATGCCCCCTGAACAGCTGCCGAAATTCTACGAGGCAGCCAGCTCAGGCAAGGGTGAGTTCATCAATGGTGTGCGGCTCGTCTACCCCATGGAAGAGGAAGCGATGCAGTTCCTGAACATGATCGCGAATAAAACCTTCGGCATTTTGTTCAGTTGGCTGATGGGACAACCGGTGAAGGACACGCTTTGCGGAACGAAGGTTTTATTGCGTGAGGACTACGAAAAGATTGCGCGCAACCGCTCCTATTTCGGCGACTTCGATCCTTTCGGCGATTTCGATCTCCTCTTTGGTGCATCGAAGCTGAATCTAAAAATTATCGACATGCCGATTCGTTACGCCGCGCGCACTTACGGGGAAACGAACATTCATCGCTGGAGCCATGGGTGGCTGCTTTTGCGAATGGTGATCTTCGCCGCCAAGCGGCTGAAGTTTATTTGAGGCATGGAAAAGCCGCTCGATCAGCATCAGGTCGAGATTCTCAGGAACAAAACTGCCTGGGAAAATAAGCCAATTCTCCGCGAACTGTATGCGGCCTTTTACGAGCGAATTGCCCGCTGGATTGACCCTGCGGTTCCCGGAGGGATTGTGGAACTCGGCTCGGGCATCGGTAACCTGAAGGCAACGCGAGCCAATGTTATCGCCACAGATCTGTTTCCGAACCCCTGGCTCGACCTGGTCTGCGATGCGTACGAACTGCCCTTTGCTGACGAGTCGTTGTCGCACCTCGTTTTATTTGACGTCTTCCATCACCTCGAACATCCGCTCGCATTTTTTGAAGAGGCGCTGAGAGCGCTGGGGAATGGAGGCAGGGTTCTCTTGTTTGAGCCCTACATCAGCGCTGCCAGCTATCCCGCTTATGGATGGGCGCACCATGAGCCGATAGGGTGGGGGAACCAGATCGATTTCTCCAGAAAGCGTCCGGGACGAAGCCGTTATTACGCCGCACAAGGGAACGCCACCCGCCTCTTCTTTCGCGGAGAGTTGCGCGACATTGACGGCTTCAAGCTGCTGCACAAACAAGCATTCGCCAGCTTTGCCTATCTGCTGAGTGGCGGGTTCAGCAAGCCCGCGCTTTATCCGGCACCATTGAAGCCGCTGCTCGTCGCCGCCGACTCCGCCTTGTCTCTGGTTCCCCCGATCTTTGGAGCGCGTTGCCTGGTCGTTCTCCAGAAGGTCGCGGCTTAAGCAGCTTGATCGAGCCCCAGCCAATGCGGGTTTTGCACCGTGCCATCGAAGTCGGTTGTTGTCTTGAATTGTTCGAACTCACCTTGGCGCGCAAACGGAGCGGAGCGTGCCAACATTGAATCTACCTGTTCCTTGTTCAATGGCTTGAACGTGTTCACTGCTTCAAACGCTTGATCCAGATACTGCGGTTTGTCGATGCCCGTGATCACCGTCGAGGTTGGCAAATTAAGCGCGTAATGCAGGCATTCAATCGCGGTAAGCGCTTTGGCCTTTTGAACGATGGCGCCAGCTCCCAACGGCTTCATTCCCAAAACGCCAATGTTGTCCTTCAGCAGTTCTGGAAGCACCAATTTCTCGAAGCTCCGGAAATGCGCGTCCATAACATTGAGGGGCATCTGCACAGCGTCAAATGTGAAGCCGATTTGCCGCGCGCGCTCGAGCATGGCCAGGTGAAAAACGGGATCTTTGTGGCCAGTAAAACCGATGTGGCGAATTTTGCCTGCGCGTTGGGCCTCGATGACCGCGTCGAAAGCGCCTCCTTTGCGGAAGACCCGCTCAGGATCCTCGGGGCGAATCATCTCGTGAAACTGCATCAAATCAATCCGGTCCGTTTGGAGGCGCTTGAGACAATCGTTGATCTGATTCGTGGCCGCCTTGTGCGTCTGGCCATCGATTTTGGTCATCAAATAGACCTTGTCCCGGTAGCCATCGCGCAAAGCGTTGCCCATCCAAACTTCGGATTTGCCGTCGTGGTAGTCCCAGCAATTGTCCATGAAGGTGATGCCGCCGTCGATCGCCTTGCGGACAACACGGATGCACTCCTGCTCCGAAGATAAATCACCCAGGTGATACCCACCCAATCCAATAGCTGAGACTCGTTCCCCTGTTCGCCCCAATGTCCGGTAAATCATTTCTCCTCCTCTGGTTACTCTCCCATTTCAGGAGGCGGCGTCAATCGGCGGAGAATGGTAGGTCGACTTAGCGATCGGGCGGCCGCTCAGTGGTGTCGAAGGTGATCTGCGGCAGGTATTCGCCTTTGAACTCACGAGACCACCAGGCTCCGGTTTTCTGGCGCTCGTCCCGGTTCGTGAAGCGATACTCCCACAGCTGCGCTCTAATGAACCTGGGCGGTGAGTTCGGGAAAGGATTCCTGGCCAGAAGACGTGTCACTGTGGGCTCGTTTTGCAAAAGGCGGGCGCAGAAGTTAATGAACCAGGGGCTTTGATCAAAGGGCCCCAGCGCCGCAAACCACATCTGCCAATCAAGCCGCGGCATGTGCGGGCCGATTTGCGGTGGGGCTTGCTTCGGATCGCCCGGCTTAAAACGAAATTCGTATGGATGCCAGGACTCGCCGTCCATGCTTCCTTCCACGATGATCTCGGCGCGTTCGGTGGTCATATTCGCGAACAAGCCGTAGGCGTTGATGCTGCGAAACGCGGCCATGCGGCTATAAACGTTCACTATCGGGTCCGGCCAGCGGGGGTTGATTCGCAGCACAAGCAGCAACTGAACTGCCGACATGAAGAGCACGACTATTATTAGCCCCGTGCGTGCAAACAAGAGCAGCCACCATTGCGCAGGGTGGTTCCGGGGGATCGCTGGCGCCGCCACCCCTTTTTCTTCCATAGCCGGACGCTTCCTGAGAGCAGCCACACCACGCTTGAACACGGCCTTGCCCCGCAGCATCCACTCGTCATCAAGCAACGGGATGCAAAGCACGATGGTCAGCAGATTGAAGAATCCATAATTGCCCGTCAGCAAAATGCCAGCCTGCAAGCCAACGAAACCCAGGGCCGCAAACAAGCGCGCGCGCCGCCCCACGAAGATCAGGAACGGCAAAGCAAGTTCGATGATGTGCATCCCAGCCACGAACGCGGCGTTAAACCACCCCGGCAGTTGATGCGCATGCCAGGCCAGCGGAGTGGGGAGCGGCTGCGTGTGATAGTGATAGTCAAGGGCTGTTAGAAACCACCACGTTTCATCGCCGCTTAGCAGCTTGACGCATCCCGACTCGAACATGAGCCGGAACATCAGCCATCTATAAAGCCAGATCACAGCGCGAGAAGGCGGACCTGAGTTCGTCAGCCACAGTCTCCAGCGCGGTAGAAAGATCGCTAACAAGCCTGCTTCCAGAAGGCAATTGTCCCACTGAAAACTGAGGAACACCCCGCCAGCCACCGTTAGTGATAAGTACAAAACCCAGAGCGCAATTAAACAAAGCCACGGCGCAAAGCCCATAACGAGCGCCAGCGAAACGATCACACCAACCCAGCATTGGGCGGAAATAAACTGATCGCTGGTATTCCATAAGCAGAGCGTCGGCACATCGACGAAGCTCAACGCAGAACCTTGAGACAACCCTTCTGCAACGGGGACAATGCCCGCGGAGCCGATCAATCCGGGTAACTGCGCGCCCAGCGACCAGAATGCCGCCAGATAAATTAGGCCCAACCCTCGCAGAAAGATTTCGCTGACTAAATTGTAGACCGCAAGCCTCCGGGGAATGAATGCTCGCGTGAGCATTGAGATAACCATTCGATTGCGTGCGATCAGGCCGTAGGCCGCTTCGGAAACGGGAGCGAAGCCGGGCGCCCATTCATAAGCCCAGTCGAGGGCTGTCTCGCCAATGAGCGCGAGCAGTCGGTAAACGGCTTTGGCCCCATGATGAACCGTTCCATTCACCTCGATGAGATGGAACGCTTTTTGAAGATCCGCTAAGGCGATTTCGGGGAACCGGTCCTGAACGCGCTCATCCTGCAGCTGAAGAAACTCGACCTGGCTCGCTGCCTTCTGCTTCCAGATATCCACCCATCTCCCGCAGAAACGGCATTCCCCATCATAGATGGCTACCGGCGCCCCTGGCGGCGAACTCACACGCATGCGCTAATATGCAGCGTCCTTAATGGAAGCGTCGAGAGGGGCAGGGGATTGGCTGAACGCGCAAGGCAAGGGAGTAACTTGCCCGTGGCGGATCACCGCTAATCGCACTTCAGCTAAGGAGCCACGATGCCATGGCGCACCGCGAAACGGACAAGCTCTGTTTGTGATTTGGCGCCGATCTTTCGCATGAGATTTGCTCGGTGAGTTTCAGCTGTGCGCCGACTGATGAACAGGACACTCGCAATCTGGCTCGCGGACTTCCCTTCCGCCGCAAGCCGGACCACTTCACGCTCGCGCGCCGTTAAGTTGTCCCACGGAATTCCGCGAGTGAGGTCCTTGTGCACTACAGCTCGGAGGGCGCAAGCCTTAAGACGAGCGCTCAAGAAGGACTCCCCTCGTGCAACCGCGGCAATCCCTGCTAGAAGCGTCGCTGGCTCATCCTGCTTCAACACATATCCCAAGGCGCCTGCTCGCAGCGTTTCGGTCACGTAGGTGTCATCCGCTTGAGAAGAAAGGACAAGGGCGTGACCTTTTGCTTCCCTTACCGTCCGGAGGACTTCCACTCCGCGCGCGTTTGGCAGGGCAGCCTCGGTGATCACCAAATCCGGCATGTGCTTATAAAAGGCTGCGATTCCTTCGGCTCCGTCTCCAACATCTGCAACGAATTGTATCTGCGTGTGATCCAGGAGGAGACGCATGGTCGCTTTGCGAATCAACACGTGGGGTTCAATATAGATGGCTGTGATCATTCATGTTGCGCAAGTCTTGAGTCGAGGAGCGTCCGGGCATGACGCAGCGCAACAAAAAAGATGAGGAACAAGGATACTGTGCTCTTCTATTGATGGTAGCGCAATGACGAATAACCTGATGGTCTCGAACGTCGGGTCGTGCCGCTTTGGCATCGGCTTCCCTGCGATAACTCGCTTAACAATGCAGAGGTTAACTTACGCTGTGCAGGATCTGTGTAGAACACCGACTGAGGCCCGGATCGCCTGCCATCCGTAGCTCTTCTAGGCAGTCCTCCTGCGCGCGGGCGCTCTGCAGACACCATCCTTCGCACTCAATCTTCCGGGTTCGGAGCGTGTCACGGTCGCAGGAGGTGGCGGTTGGCGAAGGAATGGCCGGAACCACTCTTCAGATAGTGCTCGAAATCTTGAGCTTGTTTCATGGTCTCAAAAGCCCCGTAAAACTTTAGCTTCCACGGAGCAAACCTGGCGGTGTGAGCACAGCGTTGGGCATTATGATCTGCGACACGCTCTTTGAGATCGGAAGTGTGCCCCCCGGTAGGTTTCCGCAGGGGTATTGATGCTCTGCAAGATGTAAGCGTAGAACGTCCGATAGGCCTTCTTGGATGGCCGGCCATCCGTAGCTCAGCTACGGGCGGTCCTCTTTTGCGGGGACGCTACGGAGGACACCATCCTTCGCTCCAAACCCTGAAGGGTTCGGAGCGAAGGATGGTGGAGCCGAGGGGATTCGAACCCCTGACCCCCACAATGCCATTGTGGTGCTCTACCAACTGAGCTACGACCCCATCCGAAAGGCGCGTTGAATGTAATTCCGCGCCTCACGTTGTCAAACACCGTTTGTGTTTTGATTTCCCACCATCGTTTCTGCAATCTCATCGCCGATGGGTAACGTTTTTGGCCATCTCTTTCGCATTTCAACTTGGGGTGAATCCCACGGCGGCGGTGTCGGCGTCGTCATTGATGGCTGCCCGCCCGGTCTAAATCTTAACGAAAGCGACATTCAGCCGGAGCTCGACCGCCGTCGGCCCGGCCAGTCGAAGATCGTCACTCCGCGCAAGGAGACTGATACCGTCCAGATTCTCTCCGGCGTGTTCGAGGGAAAGACTCTCGGGACGCCGATTTCCATGTGGGTGAAGAACGAAGATGCCCGCCCAGAGGCCTACTCGGAAATGGCCACGAAGTTTCGCCCCTCCCACGCGGATTACACGTACATAGCGAAGTACGGTTTGCGGAATTGGCAGGGTGGGGGACGCAGCAGCGCCCGGGAAACAATTGGGCGGGTCGCAGCCGGAGCCGTGGCCAAAAAAATCCTCAAGGAGCGCTTCAGCGTGGAGACGCTCGCCTTTGTTCAGCAGGTCCAACGAATCACAGCCAAAGTTGATTTCGAGAAGGTTACCTTAAAGGAGGTGGAATCCAACATTGTTCGCTGCCCGGACCCAACGGCTGCGGATCAAATGATTTCGCTAATCGAAGAAACGCGAAAGGCGGGTGACAGCGTTGGCGGCATCGTTATGGGTGTTGCGCGCGGGGTGCCTCCGGGGTGGGGCGAGCCGGTGTTTGACCGCCTCGAGGCCGATTTAGGCAAGGCGATGCTGAGCCTGCCCGCTTCCAAGGGATTCGATGTGGGTTCCGGGTTCGACAGCATTTACCTCACTGGCCGGGAGCACAACGATCCGTTCCGGATACGCGGTGGAAAAGTGGTGACCACCTCGAACCGTTCAGGCGGCGTGCAGGGCGGAATCTCGAACGGCCAAACCATCTATTTCCGGGTCGCTTTTAAACCGGTGGCCACCGTCATGCACGAGCAGGACACCGTGGACGCCGAGTACAAGGAAACGACCCTGCAAGGCCGCGGCCGCCACGACCCCTGCGTGCTGCCACGGGCAGTGCCAATGGTTGAAGCGATGACAGCCCTCGTTCTGCTCGAGCACGCGATGCGCCACAAAGCGCAATGCGCGCTCTGAGCATCGGGCCCTTAGAGGCGTCCCACTCGAAACGCCAGGGGCCATTCAATGAGGCGCGGCTCACCTGGCGAGGTCCACGTCTTCAATAGACGATCTCGCAATTCGGGAAGCGGGTCTTGCTTGAGGGCCTCTCTATACCGGTTTGTTGCCGACCACGTCCCAAAGTAAGCGAGGAGCTGCTCCAAATCCCACGAGGTGCTCATTGAGAAACCAGGAGCGGCCAATTCCTCGAACGGAAAAGGGACCGTCCGATATCCATTCTCAACCAGCACCCGCTCAGGAGGCCAGTATGGACCGACAACGTTGCTGTAGAAGTCGGTGACAATCTCCTGGAGCGCCGGGTCATCAAACCGTTGTATGCCATAACTCCACAACGCGATCACGGAGCCGGGTTTCGCCACGCGACGCACTTCGTTGTAGAAGGCGGGAAGATCAAACCAATGAGCCGCTTGTGCGACTGTGGTCAGATCGATGGACTCAGCGCTCAACCCACTTAGCTCTGCTGGAGCAACGCGCCAATCGATCTTCGGATGCTTCGGCGCGCAGGCGATCTGGGATGCGCTCGCGTCAGTCCCGATGACGCGCGTGAAATGCTCGGCCAATCCTACCGTGGCTTGACCGCTGCCGCAGGCGCAGTCCCAGGCAAGTCCATGCCCCTTCACTAGACTCGCGAGCCATTCGAATAGCTCCGCAGGGTAGGTTGGCCGGGCCGTGGCGTA